>Ga0073909_10000291_pt1 | contig 17468 bp, 11 predicted proteins | sample Coa_R1_6_FD_66439 | JGI IMG/M metagenome (GOLD analysis project Ga0073909, IMG submission 66439) | Surface soil microbial communities from Centralia Pennsylvania, which are recovering from an underground coalmine fire. - Coalmine... | ecosystem: Environmental > Terrestrial > Soil > Unclassified... | reverse complement strand
CGGCGCGGCTGCGTTTCCAGGGGAAGACCGCGGGGCTCTGGCCCGGGTTCACGGCCGCGATCGCCGACCGACTGGTGGGCCACAAAGTGCGCGAGCGCGTGGGAGGCCGCATCCGCTACTGCATCTCCGGCGGCGCGCCGCTCAATCCCAAGCTGCTCGAGTTCTTCTTCGCCATCGGCATCCCCATCCTCGAAGGCTATGGACTGACCGAGACCTCGCCCGTCATCTGCCTGACGCAGCCCGGTCGCGAGCGTCCGGGCGCGGTGGGCCCGCCGATCCCCGGCACCGAGATCCGCTTCGGGCCCGAGGGCGAGTTGCTGGTGAAGGGGCCGGGCGTCATGCAGGGCTACTTCCGCAACGAGGAGGCGACGCGTGCGGCGCTCCGCGACGGCTGGTTCCATACCGGGGACGTGGGTCACCTGGACGACGAGGGCTTCCTCCGCATCACCGACCGTCTCAAGGACCTGCTCGTCACCGCGGGCGGCAAGAAGGTGGCGCCGCAGCCGCTCGAGGCGAAGCTCAAGACCTCGCGCTGGGTGAGCGAGGCGGTGATGCTCGGCGACCAGCGCCCGTACTGCGTGGCGCTCCTGGTCCCCAACTTCGCCAACCTCGAGGCCGAGGCGAAGGCGAAGGGCTGGCCGGCCGGCTCGCGCCGCGAGCTGCTCGCCTCGCCCGGTGTACGGTCACTCTACCAGGGCGTGATCGACGAATTGAACGCGGGCCTTGCCCCGTTCGAGACCATCAAGCGCTTCGAATTGCTGGACCGCGACCTCAGCGCCGAGGCTGGAGAGCTCACCCCCACGCTCAAGGTGCGGCGTAAGATCGTGTCGCAGACGTTCGCCGGGCTGATCGAGGGCATGTACGCGGGCGCGGCCGCGCTCCGCGCCAGCTGACCTGCCGGGCCCGGCGTCACGCGGAGGAGGATTCATGCGCGTGCATCGCTTCATGCAGGCGTGCGCTCTGGCCGTGCTCCTGGCACCGGCCGTCGTGCGCGCATCGGGCTACGCCATCTACGAACAGGGGGCGGCGGCACTCGGCATGGCCGGCGCCTACTTGGCCTCGGCGCACGACGCCACGGCGCAGTTCTACAACCCGGCCGCGATGTCGCGGCTGAAAGGCTCCCAGCTCGCGCTGGGCACCTCGTGGATCAGCACGCGCACGAGCTTCTCCGGCGTGGACCCCTATCCCGGCTTCGGTGTCACCGAGGAGATGAAGACCGGGAACTTCTTCCCGCCGAACGTCTACTGGACGAGCCACATCAACGAGCGCTTCTCGTACGGGGCCGGGATCAACGCCCCGTTCGGGCTCGGTGTCGACTGGAAGGACCCGAACGAGTTCACGGGCCGCAATCGCGTGACCAAGGCCCGCCTCCACGGCGTGAACGCCTCCGCGAGCCTCGCGTTCGCGCCGAACGACAAGTGGAGCTTCGCCGCGGGTCCGAGCGTGCTGTTCTCGAACGTCGAGCTCAACAGCATCCAGACGCTCGCCACCACCGGCGGCCAGCAGGTGAACGTCGCGAACGTGAAGCTCAAGTCGGATTACAAGGAGGGATACGGCTTCCACGCGGCGCTGTTGGCGACGCCGTCCGAGCAGTGGCGCGTCGGCGTCACCTACCGGAGCACGGTCAAGGTGAAGATCGACGACGGCAACGCGACGTTCACGCAGATCCCCACCGGCGACCCTGCACTCGACGGCGTCGTGGCCGCGAACCTGCCCCCGGGTCAGCCGGTGACGACCGAGCTGGTGTTCCCGGGGATGCTCTCCGGCGGCGTGGCGTGGAACCCTCGTCCTGACTGGACTTACGAGGTGGACCTGCTGTGGACGCAGTGGTCGGCGTTCGACAAGCTCGCGCTGCGCTTCCCGAAGGATCCGACCCTCGACCAGGACATCATCGAGAACTACGACGACCAGTTCCAGATCCGGCTCGGTGCCGAGCACCGCATGGCGACCTGGACCGGGCGCTTCGGCTACTACTACGACCACTCCCCCGCGCCGAGCGAGTCGGTGACGCCGCTGCTCCCCGATGCCAATCGCCACGGCGTCACCGTGGGCGCGGGCACGACGCGCGGTCCGTGGACGATCGACGCCTACAACCTGTTCCTGTTCGTCGAGAATCGCTCCACCGAAGGCAAGGAGCGCGACGGCTACAACGGCACCTACAAGACCTACGTGAACTCGCTCGGCGCAGCGGTCACGTACCACTGGTGAGCGGAGGACGCCATGAGAACTCTCACCCGCACCCGCTTGGGCCTCGCGATCGCGCTGATGGCCGCGCTGGCCGGCTGCTCGGGCCCGTGTGACAAGCTCGACAGCATCACCGGCCCGTCGCTGAACGCGAACGGCGTCGACCTCTCCACCTACGTCGCGGTGGGCACGAGCCTCAGCTCCGGATACGAGTCCGGAGGAGTCGTCGACCGGCACCAGATCCACTCGTTCCCGGCGCTCTTCGCGCTGCAGCTCGGGAAGAGCGTGCAGATCGACGGCCAGGGCCAATTCACGTTCCCCGCGATCAATCAGGACGGCATCCCGGCGCTGCTCGAGATCAAGTCGTACTCGCCGCTCGTCATCAGCAACGCCGGGCGGACGACCGGCGCGCCGGTGAACCTGTCCCAGCCCTTCGCCTACCACAACATGGGCATCCCGGGCGCGATCCTGCTCGACCTGGTCGACACCACGCACTACCACAATACGGTGCCGCCGGTGAACCGGCAGAACTTCACCTACTTCAACATCATCCAGCGCACGCGTGGGACGGTGCTGGCTCAGGCGCTGTCGCTGCAACCCACGATCATGTCGCTGGAGTACGGCGCGAACGAGATCCTGGGCTTCGCGGCCCAGCAGGGCACGTCCCCGCCCGCCCAGACGGGTGCCGCATACGCGCAGCTCATGACCATCGCGCTCAACTCCATCCACACCGCATCCCCTGGCACGCGCGTGGCCGTGTTCAACGTGCCGGACGTGACCACGATCCCGTTCTTCACCACCTTCCCGGCGTTCACGGTGAGCCTGACCACGGGCCAGCCGGTGCCGCTGGTGGGCGCCAGCGGTCCGTGCGCGGTCGGAGACCTGATCCTGATTCCGGCCGCGGCATTGATCGCAACCGGCACCGGCATCCCCGCGGGAGGCTACAACTATCTGAACCCGTCGGCCGCAAGCAACGGCCAGCCGCTACCCGAGGCGCTGATTCTCCGGGCCGCCGAGGTGAGCGCGACGCAGGCGCAGGTGGCGCAGATGAACGCGGTCGTGGACTCGGTCTCGCTGCGGCCGTTCGTGGCCAAGGTCGACCTCGCAGGTCTGCTCGCGACGATCGCCACGAACGGGATCTCGCTCGGCGGTTCTGACTACACGAACGACTTCATCACCGGCGGGCTCTTCGGCCTCGACGGCGTCCATCCGAACGACCTCGGTTACGCGCTCATGGCCAACACGATGATCGATGCCATCAACGCGAAGTTCGGCTGCTTCGTGCCGCCGGTGAACGCTCTCTCCTACGCGTCCACGAACGCATCCTCGGCGCGTCCGGTGAGCGACCGCTATCCGCTCGTCCGCGGCCTGGACGAGAGCTTCCGCATGCTGTTCCCGCGACAGCCCTGAACGGCGGTGGACGCAGAAGGGGCAGCGCCGTGACGGCGCTGCCCCTTCGCATGCCGGGAGGTCACTTCTGCGGCGCCGTGGCCTCCGGCGCTGCCGGTGGCGGCGGCGCCGAAGCCTTGAGCATCCCGGCGATGCGCGTGAACCAGCCGCCGATGCGGTCGTAGTAGCCGGACGTCTTCTCGAGCCCGAGGTGCTTGCCGTCGGGCACGATCCAGCGGTCGATGCGCGACAGGCTCCGCCGCACCACCTCCTGCGTCACGGCCGGCGGCCAGACATCGTCCTTCATCGCCACCGTGACGTGGAGCGGCACCATGAGCCCGCTCACCGCGGTGACCGGCTCGTCGCCGGTCTCGACCAGGAAGCGATGCCGCTCGGGCACGCCCGGGATCTGGGCGAGGCCGCTCGAGCGCAGCAGCTCGGGAAGCGTGCGGAACAGGCCCTCGCACGAGACGGCATCGGCGTTCTTCCGGTCGCGCGCGCCCGCCGCCACGGCCACCGCGCCGCCCAGCTCCTGCCCGCACGCGAACACCGGCCGCCCGCCCGCCTTGCCGCGCGCGAAGCGGAGCGCGCCCTCGGCGTCGTTCACCCAGCGCGACGCGAACGCGAGCTGCACCAGCGAGTCGACCGGCCCCGGGCCCGCGGGGCCGAAGTCGCGGTAGTCGAACGTCATCACGCTGAAGCCGCGGCCCACGAACTCGCTCGCGGCGGGCAGCAGGTCACCCATGTTGCCGGTCGAGCGATCGAACAGCACCAGCACCGGGGCGTCCGGCTTGCCCTCGAACCACCACCCGGTCAGGTCCGCCTCGTCGCGCGACGACTTGAAGGAGACCGAGGACCACTTGAGCCCTGTGGAGGCCGGCATCGCGGCGTACTTGTCCGCGGGCTCCACGGCGAGCGCCCGCGTCGCGGCGAGGCTGGCGGCGAGCGCGGCTCCCAGCAGGACCAGCCCGTGTCTCGCGCGCGCCCTCACGCCACCCCCAGCCGGGACCACAGCTCCTCACGCACCAGCGCCGGCGGGATCGTGCCGCTGGCGAGGAGGGCCGCATGGAAGTCGTGCAGGAGGAACCGTGCGCCCAGCTTCTGCTGGGCTTCCGAGCGCAGCTCGAGGATCTGGAGTTTCCCGACCAGGTAGCTCATGGGTTGTGTGGGCGTGGTGCAGTAGCGGCTGACCTCGCTCGCGGCGACGCCGCGGTCGAGCATGGCGTGCTCGACAAGGTAGTCGACCGCCTGCTGCGGCGTCATGCGTCCCGAATGGAGCGCGGCGTCGAGCACCACGCGGCAGGCGCGGAACAGCAGGTCTCGGAGCTGGAACAGGCGCGTGAGCGGGTCGGCGGTGAAGTAGCCCTGCTCCCACATCAGCTCCTCGCAGTAGAGCGCCCAGCCCTCGGCGAACACGTCGCTGTGCATGATGCGGCGGAGCCGGCTTCCGGCCCGGTTCGCGTGCGAGAGCTGGAGGTGGTGTCCGGGGTAGCCCTCGTGGAGCGCGATGATCGGCAGCGCCGGCGTGCAGTGCGCGCCCAATTGACCCGCCTGCTCGTCCTTCGCGCGGCGGATGTCGATGGGCGTCACGTAGAGCACGCCCGCGGTGTCGGTATCGAACGGCGCCGGCGCCTGGTAGGCGGCGAACGGCACCAGCGCGCGCTCGAACACCGGCGTGTCGAGGATCTCGAGCCGCTCGCCGGGCGGGATGGGCGCGATGCGGCGCTCGAGCACGAACCGCCGCGCCCGGTCCATCTCCGTCACGTACGCGTCGCGCAGCCAGTGCGGCTCGGGCACGCGGCGGCGGCCGTCGTCGATCAGCTCGCGCCAGGTGCGGCGCGGATCGCGGCGGCGCGCTTCGCCCTCGAGCTGCTCCTGCGCACGTGCCACGTGCTCGCGGCCCATCTCCTCCAGGTGCGCGCATGTGTACGGCACCATGTGTTCGCGCTCGAGCTTGTAGTTCATCCACCGCTCGCCGATCGCGAACGTGCCCGCCGCCTTGGGCTTCAACTCGCGCTCCATCCAGTCGTGGAAGCGCAGGAACCCCGAGCGCGCGCGGTTGCCGGCGTGTTCGAGCCGCTCCGCCTCGCCGGGGAACTGCTTGAGCAGCGTGCGCACCACCTCGTCCACGAACGTCGGCCCCTGGGCGGCGGTGCCGAGGCTCGCGGCGAGCAGCTCGGGGGGCACCTGCTGCAGGTTCGGCTTCACCGCCTCGAGGTAGTCCGGGATCGCCATGAGCCGCGCCACCACCGCTTCCTTGCGCTCGTCGAGCGGCGCGAACGAGCGCGCGAGCAGCAGGTGCACGGCGTTGAAGGCACGATCGAGGAACACGCCCGGGTAGCGCTGCGGCAGCCGGATCTCCTCGAGGTCGGCGCGCAGCGCGGCGATGCGCGAGCGCAGGAGCGCGAAGTCGATGCGCGGCTCGAGCGGCAGCTCCTCCCACGGCACCGAGGCCACCAGCCGCTGGTCCAGGTCGCGCAGCCACGCCGCGCGCGCCTTCAGGCCGTCCGGGGAATCGTCCGGCAGCAGGTGGTCGTAGTCGTGGATGCCGGCCTCGGTGGCCGCCACCGGGTGGTGCTTCATGAAGAGCTCGACGAACTCCTCACTGAGCGCCGTGAACGTGCGGATGGTTTCGAGCATTCAGGATCGGAACTCGGGTCGGCGCGAGCGCGATGGGAGGTGTGGGGGGCGCGGGATCACACCATTCTATCGGCTTTTCGCGCGATCGGCTTGACCCGCGGGCCGCCGCGGCCGGGAAGACGGACCGGCGCCCGAGCCGCGGCCGGCGCGGCCCTTGGAAAGCGAACGGGCCCCGCGCCGGAGCGCGGGACCCGCAAGCACCTTGGGGACCCAGCGATCAGATCTTGGAGACGTTCGCCGCCTGCTTGCCCTTGGGCCCCGAGACCAGGTCGAACTCCACGCGCTCGCCTTCCGCGAGCGAGCGGAAGCCGCTGGCGCCGATGGCCGAGAAGTGCACGAACACGTCCTCGCCCGTGTCCGAGGCGATGAAGCCGAAGCCCTTGGCGTCGTTGAACCATTTCACCGAGCCCTGCACGCGGCCCTCGGAGGGTCCCGGAGGACTCGCTACGCGCACGGGCCGCGCCCCACCGCCGCCCCCGCCGCCACGGGCGCCGCGGCCGCCGCCGTGTCCGCCGTCCCCACCGCGGCCGCCGCCGTGTCCACCGTCCCCACCGCGGCCACCGCCGCCACCGTACCCCGCACCCGCACCCGTGCCCTTCGACGCCTGGAAGCAGTCGCGACACAGCACCGGTCGGCCCGAGGTGGGCATGAACGGCACTTCGGTCTCGCGCCCGCAGTTCGAGCACACCGCGGGATACATCTGCTTGTCGGACCGCCCGTACGACGACGATCCTCCCGCGCTCCCTCCGCCGGTCGTGGCGCGTCCTGCCTTCCGCTTCTCACGGCAGTTCTTGCAACGTGTGGGTTCGTTCGTGAGCCCGCGCTCGCGATAGAACGCCTGCTCACCCGCGGTGAACAGGAACTCATCACCGCAATCCACGCAGGTGATGCTCTTGTCCTCAGTGCTCGCCATGACTCGGATGAACCTCCAGAAACCGAAACCTAGGGATGGGGTGAAGACGAGGGTGTCCAGAACACGAACGCCCCGGCCTATGCAGAGGCCAGGGCGACACCGTTCACGAGACGGACGGGCGACGCGGGCACGAACACTGACGAACTCGGGCAGCGGTCACTGGAAAGCCCACTCGACGGACGACCCACAGGGGACGAACTGCGTCCGCGAGTATCCGGCCGCGCTCCGTGCAGAGTCAACGGCCGAACTGACTCGGGGGCCGCGCTCCATGCGTGGATCGCCGCTCGCCGCGATGCCTCCGATGATGGGCTGTGTCCTCCGTGTGCGAACACGGACCTACTCGTCGAAGACGGACTGCCGCCGCAGCCCCCTGCACAACGCGTGCAGGACGTCCGCCATCGTGGTCACGTCGAGCAGGTTGTGGTGGAACACGGGCACGAGCCGCCACGGGTCGCCGTTGCGCACGTACTCGTGGTAGAGACCCGGCACCTGCTCGCCGGGCACGTCGCCGACGCGGCGGCGGCGGCACACGCGCCACTCGAGCGTGGTGAGCCGGCAGTCGGGCAGCTCCTCGCGCCACTGCCGGCGCGCGTGGTGCAGCAGGTCCAGGTGATGCCGCGGCAGCGCCAGCTCGACGCCGTGCGTGAGCGCGCGCGTGGCGAGGAACGGCGCGTCGTACGACTTGCCGTTGAACGTCACCAGGCACTCGAAGCCGCGCGCCTGCTCGAACACCGCGGCGAGCAGCGCCGCCTCCTCGCCGTAGTGGCGCGCGAAGTACTGGCGGAGCACGAAGTCTTCTCCGTTCCAGTGCATCGTCCCCGCGAGGAAGACCGGGCTCGAGGAGAGCCCGCAGGTCTCGAGGTCCAGGAACAGCGCGCGTCCGAGGCCGAGGCAACGGAGCGACGACAGCTCCACCTCCCCCGGTGGTGGCTCCGGGAGCTGGCCCCAGCTCGAGTGCGGGCGCTCCACGTCGCTGCGCAACCGCTCGTGCACGTAGACCGCGCCGTGGCGCTCGTGCCGCCATTCGCCGCCGGGCAGGAACGCCTCGACGCCGGTGGCGGTGCGATCGTGGGTGCCGGCAGGGCCTGAAGCCGGCGGCGCGACGTCGTTCGCGCCGTGCGCGGGCGTCGGGAGCGCGCCGGCGCGCCGGCTCCGCACCAGCTCGCCGAGGCGCTCGCGCAGTCCGGCGCTCGCCGCCTCGTCGCGGCGGGTGGTCACCGCGCGCGCTCCGCCACGATCGCCAGCCGCCGGCTGTCGGGCACGTAGGGCTGGCCTTCGATGCCGCCGTGGACCGAGCGCACGCTCAGGCCCTGGCGGCGGAGCAGCGCGGACAGCTCGGCACAGGTGTACGTGCGGAGCGAGAACTCCTTCGTCACCTGCGTGCCGCCCTGCGGGTCGATCAGGTGCTGGCGTGAGATGACGCGCGAGGTCACCCACTCGAGCGTGATCTCCTCCATCAGGAGCGCGCCGTCCTCGCGCTGCGACCACGTGCGCTGCTGGGGATGCGTGAGCAATCGGTCGCGGTTCATCATCTCGAGCAGCAGGCTGCCGCCGGGCCGGAGCGCTGTCGCGATCCCGGCGATGACTCTTTCGTTCTCGTCGTCGTCGAAGTAGCCGAACGAGGTGAAGTACGAGTAGATCGCGTCGAACGCACGGTCGAAGCCGAGCGCGCGCATGTCGCCGGTGCGCCACGTCACCTGGGCGCCGGCGGCGGCGGCATCGGCGGCGGCGATCTCCAGGTAGCGCGGATTGAAGTCGAGCCCGGTGACCTTGTAGCCGAGCTTCGCCATGCCGATGGCGTGCCGGCCGAAGCCGCAGGCCAGGTCCAGCACCTCGCCCCCGACGGGCGCCCGCAGCGAGTCGGCGATGAAGCCTGTCTCGGCGGCGGTGCGCTCGGCGGTGAACTGGGGGCGGTAGATCTTCAGGTAGTCTTCGTCGAAGAACGCGACGGGCCAGTCGGGCTTGGGATCGATCAATTCGCTCTTCCTTGTGTGGGTGGGACAAGGAGTCTAGCTGCTCCTTGCCAGCCACCGCTGCAGCAGGAACCGCGCCGCGTCCTTGGTGGGGATCTCCTTCGTGTGCTTGATGCCGTCCCAGTCCTGTTGCTGGGCGGGGCGCAGCACCGGGAGGCCGACGCAGGCGGGACAGCCGGTGCCGCAGGGGCAGCCCTCGAGGTGCGCGAGTGCGGCCTCGGCCAGCTCCTCGAGCCGCGAGTAGCCCTGCTCGGCGAAGCCCAGGCCGCCCGGGTAGCGGTCGAACAGGAACAGCGTCGGCTGTCCGGTGTTCGAGCTGTCGAGCATGCCGCCCAAGTCCAGGGAATCGCACATCGCCATCAGCGGCAGCAGCTGGACGAACAGGTTCCGCACCCCCGAGAGCGACTCCCACGGGTTCAGGCCCGCGCGCGCGAGCGCCTGCGTCGTGTCCTCGTTCGGCGCCAGCCACAGCCCCGCGGTCTCGAGCGTCAGCCGCGGCAGCTCGAGCGGGTGGTAGCCGATCGCGTCCAGCGAGCGGTAGCGGATCTTCTTCATCGCCACCGTCTGCCAGCTGTACGTCAGCTCGCCGAACCTCACCGTCTCGCCCCGGAACCCGCGCGACCGGAGCTCCTGCCGCACGCGGATGTTCGTGTCGAGCACCGGCTGCGTGTAGTAGTCCACCGTGCGCGGCTCGACCGTGGCCACCTTCTGCTCGAGATCCAGCCCGCGAACCCACCACGTCTCGCCCTCGTGCAGGTAGATGGCGTCGGGGTAGACCAGCTCGAGCCCGCTGATCGCGTCCACCGTGCCGATCACCGCGTTCGCGTGTGTGGCGTCGACGATGGTGTAGGTGTCGTCGCTCATCGTGCGCAGCGACACCTTGGCGCCGGGGAAGTCGCTCTTGGACCAGTACGCGCGCCCGTCGATCGAGCGCGTCTCCCCCGCCTCCTCGAGCGCGCTCAAGACCGCACGCATCTGCTCGCCGAACGCCGGCGCATCGCCGTCGGTGAGCGGCAGCTCGTACGCGGCGCACGCGAGTTGCTGGGCGAGGATGTAGGGGTTGTGCGGATCCACGCACGCGGCCTCGGTGGGCCGGCCGAACAGGTACTGCGGCCGGCGCATCAGGTACTGGTCCACGGTGTCGTTGTAGGCGACGAGCACCACGAGGGATGGGGCGCCGCTGCGGCCGGCGCGGCCCGCCTGCTGCCAGATGCTGGCGAGCGTGGGCGCGGCGCCGATCAGCACCGCCACGTCCAGCCCGCCGACGTCGATCCCCAGCTCCAGCGCGTTGGTGCTGACGACACCGCGAAGCTCGCCGGAGAAGAGCGCCTTCTCGATCGCCCGGCGCTCCTCGGGCAGGTAACCGCCGCGGTAGGGTTTGAGCCGCTCGTGCAGGGGTGACACGGGCGCGGCCTTGGCGTCGCGCTCCTCCCCCGGCAGCCTGGCGCGGGAGCGCTCCAGCTGCTCGCGCGTGTAGCGATAAACCAGCTCGGCGCTCACCCGCGACTTGGTGAACGCGATCGCCTGCGCGCCCAGCTCGAGCACGCCGGAGAGCAGCAGCGAGCCCTCCACGTTGGAGCTGCGGCGCTCGACCAGCGTCTCGTCGCGGAACGGCGGGTTCCAGAACGCGAAGTGCTTCTCGCCGCGCGGAGCGCCGTCGTCGTCCACCACGCTCACGTCGCGCCCGGTGAGCGCGGTGGCGAGCTCGCCCGGGTTGCGGATGGTGGCGCTGCAGAGCACGTAGCGGAACTCGCCGCCGTAGTGCCTCACCAGCCGCTCGAGCCGGCGCAGCACCAGCGCCACGTGGCTGCCGAAGATGCCGCGGTAGGCGTGCATCTCGTCCACCACCACGAAGCGCAGGTTGCGCAGGAAGCGCGCCCACTTCGCATGCTGCGGCAGGATGCCGGCGTGCAGCATGTCGGGGTTGGAAAGGATGACATTCGCCTCGTCGCGGAGCTTCTTCCGCGTGGTCGCGGCGGTATCGCCGTCATAGACGCCGGCGCGCAACGCGCCGGAGAGCTCGACACTCCCGGAGGCAAGACGCGTCAGGCTCTTGAGCTGGTCCTGGGCGAGCGCCTTGGTCGGGAACAGGTAGAGGGCCGTGGCCTCCGGGTCCTCGAGCACTCGTTCCAGGGCGGGCAGGTGGAAGCAGAGCGACTTGCCCGACGCGGTGCCTGTCACCACCACGGTGTCGCGCGCGGCGCGCAGCGCCTCGATGGCGCACACCTGGTGCGTGTAGAGGCGGGACACGCCGCACGCGGCGAGCGCGGCGAACAGGGGCTCGGCGAGCGGCGGCTGCAGCTCGCCGAAGCGCGCGGGTCGCGCCGGGATCACCTGCCAGTGGACGAGCGCGCCGCGGTTCTCCGGGCGCGCGGCGAACGCCCTGAGCCAGCCCGCGAGCCCGGATCCAGCGGCCGGCTCGGGAAGGAAGTGGGTCGGCGGAAGCTTCATGCTCACCTCGCTGAGCGCAGGCCTCGCGGGGACGCTACTGCACGGATGGGCAGTATAGCCCGGCGCGGCCCGTTTCAGCGAATGATCACGAACCGGCCCACCTGGTGGCCGCCCGGCCACTCCACCGTGAACAGGTACACCCCCGACTCGATGTCCTGCCCGTTCCGGGAGATCAGGTTCCACGGCGCCTGCCCGTCCCCGTGCGTGCCGTCGTGGTCGAGCACCTGCACCAGGTCGCCCGCCAGCGTGTAGATGCGGATCCGCGACTGCGCCTGCGGCAGGCCGAAGAAGTCCACGTGCCGCGTGAACGCATCGCCCGGCACCGGTTGTCGCTCCCAGGGCGCGTTCGCCTTGAACGGGTTCGGCACCACCCACACCTTGCCGTCGCTGCGCATCGTGCCGCCGCCCGCCTCGACCCGCGGCCGCACCACGCCGGTGAACTCGGCCCGGAACGGGCTCTCCAGCAGATCGGTCCGCGACGTGCCCGAAACCGTGATCGTGCGCTGCGCCACCGCGCTCACCACGTAGTGATAGTCGAAGCCATCCTGAACGCGGTCATCCACGAACCGGTAGCGGCCCACCGGGTAGTGCCGGCGCTCGTAGGCGATCGAGTCGTAGTCCACGCTGTCCACGCGCACGTCGCTCAGCGGGCGGGCGCCCAGCGTGGTGTCCACCGCGAAGCTCGCGATCTGCTGCCAGTGCGCCGGCGCGGGCAGGAGCGAGCTGCGTGCCCACTCGTCGAGCCGGTAGACGCGGTAGCCCCAGAACCGGTACGGCGGCCCCGGCATGACGCTGGCGTCCGCGAGCACCTCGGGCAGGTTGTCCCACTCCACCGTGACCTCGCGGTCGCCCGGGGTGGAACGCACCCTCGGCTGCGGCGGCGCCGGGGCCTGCACGTACCAGTGGAACGTCGTCTCCTTGCCGTCGAACCCGGTGCAGGCATCGCAGTCGAAGTCGGACCATACGCACGGCTGCCCCGGCCGGTACTCCACCTCGACCGCCGTGCCCGGCGGAATGCAGGGACGACCGTCCGGACAGATCGGGGGCGGGATGTACGCCGGGTCGCGCACGAGCTTCTCCGGGCAGTGCGGGTCGTAGTTGAACGACACGCCGGGCGGCGGCTCGTAGCAGATCTCGTGACCGTTGATGCCGGTCTCGCCCACGAGGTAAGGCTGGACGCCGGTCGAGTCGCGCAGCAGGTTGAACCGCGTGCCGCGCCACGCGAGCCGCGCCGCCGTGGCGCTGGCGATCAGGCTGTCGGCGTTCTCGCCGGCGATGAACGCCACCGCGAAGTCGAGCGACTGGCCCGGCTCGAGGACGCGGAACGACCCGCACGACAGCAGCACCGTGTAGTCGCGCGGCTGGTCGACGGGCGACTGTGCGTACTGGCCGCGCAGCGCCGCATAGCGATCCACGTCGAGGATCGGCGGGCCGCCCTGGCGCGGCGGCAGCGACAGCGAGTACACGGAGTAGGTGAACGCGGTGTCGCGGCGCGGAGCGCGCGCCGCGGCGAACGCCTCGCGCACGCCCGGGAACGCGATGTTCGTGATGTAGCCCAGGGGATCGGTGGTGTGCGAGAGCCCGATCACCGCGCACCACGGCGCCTTCGAGTCTCCGCTGGCGTCGTGCACGGCCGGGAAATCGCCCTTGAGCGTGGTCACGCAGGTCTTGAGGAAGAACCCCGCCAGCACCGAGACGCCCTCGGGCACCGAGAGCGAGTCGTGCAGCGTGGTGACCATGTCGTCCAGGTGCCCGTTGCCGCCGGCCACGTCGCGCGAGTCGAGGTTGGCGTAGATCCCGAGCCGCACGTCGTGGAGCGTCTGGTGGCCGCGGTTCGTGATCGTGAACTGGTAGCCGGCGACGCGGTCGAACCCCGGCATCGACCACGCGTGCGCCTCCTGCACCACCGAGAGCCCGAGCGGCACGTGGCGCTCGCCGTTCTCGAACGCGTAGTCGGTCGCCTCCCGGGTGTCGTCCGTGTACGTGGAGGCGCACGTCTCCTGCGCCGGGAACTGGATGTCCTCGTCGACCTCGCCGTCGCCGTCGTCGTCCCTCCCATCCAGCAGCTCCTCGTCGACCCTGCCGTCGCCGTCGTCGTCGTAGGTGCCGCGTGTGCCGCGGTCGCCGGCGTCGCGACGCACCACGAGGTCGTTGGCATCGAGCGTCGGCCGCCACTCGAGCACGGGACCGCCCGAGACCCCGATCGTGCCGTCGTCGCGCGTCGCCCCCACCCACAGCTCGGCGTGCTCCAGGCACTCGTGCCCGCTGCCCTTCGGGAACTCGAACGAGGGGTCGAACGACAGCCCCTTGTTGTAGAACGCGTTCCCGATCACGCCCACGTTCGTGACCCGCATCGCGAACCGCCCCGCATCCAGCACCGCGCCGTTATTCGCGATGTCCATGACCGCGGAGGCAGGAGACGCGGCGAGCGCGAGACCGACGACCACGAACACGGTCCCGCGCCCGGCTCCAACGCCCGATGCAGGGTGTGCATGACCAAGGTTGTACGGCCCGTGCATCGGTCTCCCGGCGGATCGTCACTCCACGCTGCGCGTGGTCGACTCGAACCCCAACACCACCCAGCGTGCGCCGCGCGGCTGGAACGTGACGCGGAAAGCGTCCGTGCGGCCGCGGAAGAACACCATCTCCGGTGCGTTCGCCTCGGTGCCCGGCGCCACGCGCCAGCGGCCGAGCGACGCGTCGTGCCACTCGTAGCGCCGCGCGAACTCCACCAGCGACGGGTCCGACACGCACTCCTGCGCCGTGTCGCGATCGCCCGCGACCAGCGCCCCGATGAAGGTCGCGAACGTGGCATACGGCGAGGCGACGATGGTGTCCTCCACGCGCGTGAACCCCTGTGGCCCCCACTCGAAGCGGCGCTCGTGCAGCACGTGCGGGCAGGTGGCGCATTCGTCGAAGTAGGGCGTGGCGCGGAACGTGCGCGTCACCAGGTCCTGGTGGTCGAACTGACCGCTGCCGGTGCCGCCGAGCGAGTCGGGGCCCAGCGTCTGCGCCAGGTCCCAGCGACCGCCGCGCGCGTGGTGCCAGGTGAGGAGCAGCGGCTGCAGCCCGGCGCCGGCACGGCGCCCCCAGAGCACGGCGAGTTGCGCGGAATCGCCGGCAGCCGCGCCCTCGAACCCGCGCGTCGAAGCGTCCAGCAGCCGCATGTTGCGGCCTTCCAGCGGCTGCAGCCGCACGCCGTCGGGCTCGCTCCAGAAGAAGTAGGGCCACGCGCTCCCCTCCGGCTCGGCGCGCGAGAACAGATTCACGACCGCGATGCTGCCGCTGCCGGCCACCTCGCAGGCGATGCCCAGCGAGTCGAGCAGGCTGCGCGTGCGATCGCCCCAGTTCGTCGCCGACGCGCTGGCCGCGAGACGGGCGCGCACCACGCGGGCGCTGATCGCGGCGGCCTGGTCGGGCTGGCCCGACTCCCATTGCTGCGATGCGTCGCGCGCGAGGATCGCGACCGAGTCCTCTCCCGACGACAGGCTGTCGGCTGCCGAACGCGGCACGAGTCGCGGCTTGCGGTCACATCCGGTCCCGGCCAACGCGACCACGAGCCCGATCGCGGCGAGCCGCAGCAGAGTGTTCTTCACGGCTTTCGTCCTCCTGTCGAATCGGGCGACGCCGTGCGCGACGCGGTGGGGCGCGCGGGCTGCTCGGCGAGCCAGTCCTTGATCAGCCAATGTCCATCCTGGAGCGTGAAGTGAAACACCCAGCGCTGGGGGCCGGTCTTGGTGACGATGCGAGCCCCCAGCCACTCGGGCCATGCCTGACCCTCCTCCTGCATGTCGACGGTGACGTTACGCGGACTGCGCAGATCTGCCCAACCCAGCTTGAGCGCCATGTCGAGGAACATCGGGTCCACGAGCAGGTGGCGGGCATTGTCGGGCTTGCCCTCGCGCAGCCAGGACAGGAACAGGTCCAGCGTCGCGAGCGGCCCCGGCACCACGCGCGCGTCGTGCACCACGAAGCCGCGGCCGCGATCGGTGTAGATGGCCTCGCGGATCATGGGATGGACCGGCGACAACGGGGTCAGGATCGAGTCCTGCGGGGCCGCCGACCACGCCACCAGCTCCGGCCGGCCGTCGCCGTTCATGTCCGCGAACGTGGCGTCGCCCGCCGCCCCCAGGTCGGGGCCATTGCCCTCGTACTGCACCAGGTCCCAGTAGAAGCCGTCCCCCGAGAGCTCCAGGTACTTGAACCCCAGCTTCGGCTGGATCGCGCGCGTGTCGTAGATGATCGCGGCCGCGTACGGAGTGTTCGGGCGGCCGCTCCACCACGAGTGGATGCGCGGTTTCACGCACGGCGGGAACACGGCGCCCTGCATGCGCAGGTCCACGCCCCGGTACCAGAGCAGGTAGCCCACGGCTTGCTGCGTCAGGCGATAGGGGTTGTGCACCATGACGAGCACGATGCTCGGGACCTGCGGGTCGTTGACGACCTCGGTCTCGAGTCCGAGCGAGTCCAGCGTCCCCTCGATCGTGGGCGCGAACAGCGTGCCGTTGCGGCCGAGCCGGCGCAGCAGCCGGCGCGCCGCCTGGCCCACGCGCTCGAACGGGATGATGGTCTGCTCGTCGATCGTGTCGGTCGTGGTCTGCCGGAAACGCACCTTGGCCTCGGCCACCAGGGACGTGATCGAGTCGGCGCCGGCCGGCGTCCAGGGCTTGACCGCCTGCGCGCGCGCGAGCGCCGGCGTCCCGCCCAGCGCGAGCGCCAGCAGCAGCGGCGTGGAGAGGCCCCCGAGGATGGCGGGCCTCACGGGGAATGGACCTCAGGCACTCGATAGAAGCGGATCACCGCGCTCGGCCGGCTCCCGAAGTCCAGGGAGCTCGTGGAGTGGAAGTTCACCGTGTGGCTGGCGCGTATGATCGTGCCGTAGAGGAACCCGCGACCCCGGAACTGGGCCTCGAGCAGGCCGGCGAGGCGGTCGGAGCTGAACACGGCGGTCTTGGAGTCCGTCGCGGTGGCGGGGGCAAGCAAGCCCGATTGCTCGATGAACGGCGGGCCCGGCGAGTTCATGGTGCACGCCTGCCAGTCGTTCTGCGCCATCCACAACACCGGTTGCGTACCCCCCACGGTGCTCGTGTCCGCGCTCCAGATGCTCAGCTTGAGCGACACGCTCTGCAACCGGGCGCCGGCGGGGATCTGGCCCACCTCCCAGTGGACGGCCCCGTTGAACGACCCGCCGGTGGTGAAATTCTGGAAGTTGCAGCCCTGCGGGGTGCCGACGGAGACGCCCTTGCTGCCGTGGTCGTGCGCCGGGATCGTGACCGAGTCGAGAGGCGTGCTGGCGTCCAACGTGTGGAACGAGGCCATTCTCCCGTCCAGGCGCTCGTGCGTGGTCACGTTCTCGGCGGTGATCGCCCAGTAGACGGTGGCTCCCAGCGGCCAGGCGACGCCGGGAACGAACCGCGTGAACACGTTCCGGGCCAGCATGGGCGCGGTGCGCGCGATCACTGCGTTCGAGTCGGTGGAGGCGTAGAGCTCGTTCAAGACGTTGCCCTGGGGCCCCACAGAACCGCCCCAGCCCAGCGTGACGACGGGTCCCTCGAGCGAGGTGGCGAGCGGGAAGTCGTACGTGGGCCGCCGCAGGCTGTTCGTGGTGAACTGGTAGAACACGCCCGGGGCCAGCGGCGTGCCGTCTGCACCCTTGACCGCGGTCGAGAACTCGACCGTGTACGTGCGCTGCAGCTCCAGCACCACCTTGGGCGTGATCGTCACCCGTTGGGTGACCGAGTCATAGCCGACCGAGATCCAGATGCGCTGGCCGTCCAGCTTGAGGTAGACGTTGAGGGTATCCACCGTCCGCCGATCGAGCGGCCGGTCGAACTGCGCCCAGATGTCGGTGTCGTAGATCGCGCTCGGCGAGCGGGCGGGCGGGTGCATCGCCACCAGCTCCGGCACGGGGGGCGCCG
>Ga0073909_10000288_pt1 | contig 17652 bp, 19 predicted proteins | sample Coa_R1_6_FD_66439 | JGI IMG/M metagenome (GOLD analysis project Ga0073909, IMG submission 66439) | Surface soil microbial communities from Centralia Pennsylvania, which are recovering from an underground coalmine fire. - Coalmine... | ecosystem: Environmental > Terrestrial > Soil > Unclassified... | reverse complement strand
AGTCCCTCAGCGCCTGCCACGCCCAGGGATAGCCGACGCGCATCACCCTCACGCTGACGCCGGAGTTGAAATGGGATGTGACCTTGTCGACTCCCGTTGCTCTTTCATCTCCCAGGTAAAAGGGAATGCCGGCCCGGTCCAGCAGCCACTGTACCTGCAAAGCATCGGAAAGACTCCAAACCCTGCGAAGCTCGACTAGCTGGCGCTCTTTTGCATACGGCGTGTTGGGATCAGATTCCGGTTCGGGTGGCAGAGGGGGTTGTTCCGGCGGTGGAAGTTCCAGTTTGCGCGCGGAGAACTCGGCCTTCAACACTTGCTGTGCCGCTTCGGTCAGCGCGCCAGGATTGCGTGCGAGCGACAGGAGTTCACCATCGCTCATCCGCCGGTAGTGAGCTGTCAGCCGGAGCCATTCCGAGGCCGCGTCTGAATGGGCCATGATAGCGCGGCATCATATACTGGCTCAGGTAAGTGGGCCAACCGGGTTAAGTGACCCCATATGGCAGATTGCTCTAGCCCTATTCGATTTTTTCTGCGTGCGCTTGTTCCCACGTCCGCATGTTTTTTCGCGACTGGTCGAAGATTCGGATGTAATTCTCCTTCGCCACTTGCCGCGTCAAATCGGGCCCCAGCTCTTTCCACAGAGGTGCCCAGACCTCGTAGCTCATCTCGACATTTGCCCAATCACTGGTTGCGCCCTGGTCGCTCCCGTAGAGAAAGCGGCTGGGATATTTGCGAATCAGGTCAGCCGTCATTTTCAGGTGCTCGGGCGTATCGATGAAGTAGGGCGCAATCACCGGTCCCCAGGAGAGATCGATCGACACGTGCACGAACGCGGGATCGGCCAGCATCGCATCGAGATTCTTCCAGTGTTCGGGATACGGCAGAACGCCACGTCCATTCCCCATGAGGTGTGCCCAGACCATATGTACGTTGGGATGCTTCTTCAGGAATGCTTGGAACGCCTCCATGTATTGCGGCGTTGGCTTCTTGCCGTGAAAGATCATCGCGTTGGCTGCTGAGTCACTCTGCAATGCGAGGTTGTACGGCGTGTCGTGATCGCAGTGCACCACGGCCACAGCGCCCATCTCTCCGATTACGTCGAAGATCGCGTCAAGCGACGGGCTGTATAGACTGGGTGGCCCACCGGCAATCTTCTCGGAAACTTCCTGCTTCTTGAAAATGATCTCTCCGAAGCCGGTCCACACCGCGGGATACATCCGCACCATTTTCTTGATGTACTCTCCGGCTCGCGCATCCTTCAGATTAATGGCGCTCATGAGCGGGTCGACGCGCGCACGGTCCGCTTCGGGTAGCGAGAGAAACTTGTGCGCCACCAGAACGTCCTGAATCGCGTTGTAGTAGACGGCTTGTGCATCGGTTTGCGTGTAGTAGACGGGGGCGAAGTCGCGGTCGATCAGCGGATCGTGCGCTACGGTGGCCGGCAGTCCCATCAGCACGCTGCGGCACACGTGAGCGTCCATCATTTTGAGAATGTCGCGCAGTGGCGGGCCATCGGCTTTGAAGTCCTGGATATGAAAGTGAGTATCGTTGTAGAGGCAGTCCCTTGAATCCTGCCCTGTTGCCGTGGGTGACGCAAAAATAAAACCCAGCAGCAGACCTACGATCGGCTTCAGCAAGATGCGCATGTTCCAAGGTCCTCCAAAAATAAGTTCCGCGGGGAGCCAGCTTCCTCAATCGACATCGTGCACGCGAAGCACACCAAACTGAAGGTGTGCCCGTGTGCACTGTGCGTTCCGCGGTTAAGTATTGGCGTCTACTCTTTCACCGCCCGGAAGAAGTAGTAGTCCGCCGTGTAAGGCACGAGTTCCGTCTGACCCACTGTGCAGGCGCTCGTTGGAACCGCGCCTCCAGCGGTATTTAGACGTTGGATGAATGTGGTGTTGGCCAGCAGGTTCCCGCCCGTCGGTCCCCTTTTGTTTCCGACAGACTGCAACTTCAGACATTGAATCGAGCCGCTGTTTGGGCAACTCACTGGGTCGGTGCCGGCGTCGATCCCCGCCACCTTTACGGCCCACACCCGGCTGCTGTCGAACGAACTCTGCCACGTCGCGTTCCCGCTGCGGGGGGCAACGATGCCCGGCTTAGGGTTCTCGTTGATGCTCTGGAAGTGGGTGATGATCTGGAACTGCGACCTGAAGATATCCGAGAAAAGAGTAGCTTCGGGACGGGCAGTGGGGTTCCATGCAGTGCCACCGGTGGCCGTGGGCAGACAGGTATAGCCCTGGCTGCCGTAGGCATGGCCTACCAGAAAGGCTGCGTTTCCCGCGGGTACGGCGATGGTGTCGGGAGTTTGCGGAGGCGTCACCTGCGCCGCCGCTTGGTTTACCAGGGTGAAGGCGAATGCGAAAACAAACGCGGCGCCCATCATCTTGCGGCCCCGCAACGTGTTCGTGATTTGCTGTGTGAAGGTATGGCTCATCGATTCTTTTCTCCAATGACTCAAGTTGTTGTCGTGATGAGGCCGTCTCGCGCGCAAGGACGAAGCTGTCACCGCTTTCATCCATGTTGCTGATCTGAAGCTTCCCGGCGCTTCGTTGGTCGCCGGTTTGCTTGCCGGTATAAGCGGCCTCACTGGGTAAGACGACATCTGCGAGCCGTTTGCTTTTTGGAGAAGTCGCAACTTGTGTTCGAGGCGCAGCACGCGATTACGTGATGGGCGAGACGCGGTCGCCGCATCCGCAAATCGGACACGTGTTGAGGTCGGCTTCGTAGTAGAGTCTGCAATTCACGCAGGGAAGCCCGTAACGCAGGGGCATCATCCGGGGCGTTTTGCGCATGCCGTTCTTCTCGCGACGTTCGCCACGTGCGCTTTCAACCGGATTTGTGAGTTCTGTCGACATGACAAATTCACTGCCACACAGGTTCCACGGATTGTTTTCCGTGTCGTAAGGGAGTTGACGTTTGACTCAGATCGCGATCCCGCATGCCGGAATGACAGACCATGCAGGAGCGCTGGGTGGTGTCATCCTCCTGGGATACGAGGGCGTACGTCAACCCATGCACAGACCATGTCACCACCTTGTAGCCATCGAGACGCGAGTAGTGAAAACTGACGTTGGTGAACTGGGCTTCGACTCCGCCAGTGGCCAGGGCCACCGTGTCGGGCGCGATCAGCAGGCTCACGACCGCGCGCGCCGTGTTCGTGCCCGGCATCTGGTAAGCAATGAAGGCGGCGTTTTTTCCTTGGATCGGCACGAATCGCGCACCCTGCAGCCGATACGGTTGTTGTTCTTCGGCGACTGAATTCGAGGCCGGCAGAGCCACCGCAAATGACGACTTCGCGTTGAACCACTGATTCAAAGTCTGCTCAGAGTCGGTCTGCATCTCGAGCGGGAGTGCGCCCTCCGCGTGCCGCCGGTGCGTCGTGACGGCGAAGCGAGCCATTTCCGGACCGGAAAGCCGACGTGGCGACATGGAGGATCGGGTAGCCCAGACTCCGGCGATCACGATGACCGACATGACCGGTGCGAGCCACTTGACGAGTTGCCGGAACGGCAAATGCGGAGCCTGAGCTGGAATCGGAACCTCGGCGAACTTGGTTCTCAAGCCCTCGACCAGTTGTTCTTCGGCTGGGGTCGGGAAGTGTTCCATGCGGGTCGCAGCACGCAATAATGGTCCGCAGTGATCGCAAAGCGCGGCATGCCTGATCAGTTGCGCAGCTTTGAACTCCGGCCACTGCCCAGAAGCCAATTCGTACCAGTTAACGTCGTCTTCCTTTGGACAATCCGGCCCCGGCGGCGCAGCTTCCGAGACAATCGACATGCGATTCACCAGCAGCCAGTACTGCCAGACCTTCTTGCCGCAGTCGAGGCAGGAACGCACGTGAAGCTGTGCCTCGCGCACATCATCCTGCGAAAGACTGGGAACTTCGCGGCGCGCCTCGGCGTGCGAGGGGACAAGCGCGTGCAGTTCCTGATTGTCGATGTGTCTTTCGATCGGACGCCCCAAAGCCTGAGTCTCCCTATGGCTAATACGAGTTCTGGAAGGGCTTTGCTTTTTCGCTCCAATCCGGCTCGACGGGCCCGTCTGCACCCAGAATCCGTTCACGGATGGAATGCTTGAGCCGCTCAATTACGCTGCCCACTCCCTTGGTGCCCAGTCCGATACCGGGGAGAGAAGCAATCTCCTTGCTGCTGAGTCCCTGGCGAAAATAGAGCCAAAAGATAGTGCGGTCGCGGTCGGCGTCGGGTCCGCTCTGGCTGCGCAGGTGTTCGTCGATCTCAGACAAGAGAATGTCGAGAGCGATGGTCTGTTCGCTGCCTTCGGATCCCTGTCGAGCCTCGGGCTCTATGTCGTATGTCGAAATGTGCTCTGCGGCACCGCCCGCGGATTGACTGCGGCCGTGTTTGAAATAGTCGTGGGTTGCGTTCGCGGCCGTCTTCTTCAGGTAGCCAAGGATCGCATCCGGCCGCTCGATCGCAAACTCGCGCAGAAGATTGCGCCCGCCCTCCCAAAGCTTGAGGTACGTTGCCTGGACCAAATCGTCAACGGTAGCCCGCGAGGGATCACCCCAAATCGAAGCGGTGCGCGCGATCACGAGGCGCAGCGGCCGTCCGACGCGCGAGACGAACTCCGCCCAAGCTTCTTCATCGGGTCCGGCGCAGAGGCACACCACGTCTTTCAAGGATAGAGACGAGTAGCGCGTCGCTTTAGATGTATTCAGCATGCTCAATTAGTCGACTGCGAACGAGTTGATAAATCCCAGGACTTTACTTATGGCGATGAGTCATTGTCGCGGGCGAGAGCTCCGGCGCGTGTCACCATTCTGTTAACAATGAGTAATTTGCGGGTGACGGTTCAAGGCTGGCAGAACTGCGGAACGGGCGTTCGATCGAGGGGATGAGAGCCCGGATGGATGTTATTCGATTCCGTAGATCGCTCGGGGCGGCCCAGAATTTTGAAGTCCAAACCGCCCCTCGCATCAGCTGCTATTGCGACACTGACACCGTGCTGCCTGCCTTCACTGTGTAGTGCCAGCCGTAGGTCGGACAGCCGCGCCCCTGGCATACGTATACAAATACCGCGTGGTAGTTAAGCGTAGCGCTTGCGGAAAACGGCATTCCGCTAGCGTCGTAACCGGTGCCGCTATAGCGAGCCACCCCGTCGAATGGATTTTTTGATCCGTCGGGGTTTCCGCCCAGTCCACGGTAGCTCCCGTGTGCCGAGCCATTGAACTCCAGCGCGGAAACCGACAGGTTCCCTAGCGGACCGGTTCCGGTTACGCGATTGTCGAGAGTGATTTGTCCCGCACCGCCATTTTCATCCGACACCGCGAGGGTGCAATACAAAGCTTTTCCACCGCAACCGTCTTGCACAGTCGTGACGGTCGTTATCGTTGTTTGAGCGAACATCGGCATGGACATCGCCAGGATCATGAAAAGGGCCTTCTTCATTGGGGGAGAGCTCCTTATCGTCTAGATCGATTTGGATCCAAGGAACGAAGAGGCGCCCTTTTGTGCCGACACCGCATCTGCATTTACTCCCGAACGGGAGACGCAGGTGATCGGATGGAAGAGGGATTGAGAGGCCGAGGCGCCATCGCATACTTGTCTGAATGGCAATCATCCTCGGAATGAAAGCAAATGCCTTCTGTGGGAGGGCTACGGGTGCTGCGGTCCCGGACGGTTTGCGGACATGTCGAACCCGAAACAGCAAGCGAAACCTCGCCCCGCGAACGGACGAGAGTAACTCCAAGGGTGAGTGCCCCAACTCTCCCGAGCGTCGCCACCTAAGCGACGGTTCGATGCGAGGTTTTGCTTGAGCGGCAAAAAAAAAGAAAATGAAGATTAGAGAAGAGAATTGTGATCGATGTTCACACGCGTGCAGGTACAAAAGTCTGGACAAAAAACGGACGCGACGAATGCGGTCGCAAATTTCGGAAGTGAGAATGTGGACTTACTGACTTGGCGGCGGCACGATCCCATTCATGCGCACATATTCAACCAGCTGTCCGTAGTGATCGGAGATATGCCAGACGGCGGCGGTTAAAGCCGACAGCCGGTTGTCGCCCCAGTATTCTCCGTGCACTGGCTCCAGTAAGTTACTGACGCTGACAGAGGCGATGGCACGGTCCATGTGCGTGAGCGACTCGCGTAGGTATGTCATAATCTCGGCTTTCGATTTCGCGGGATTTGGTCCGCCGAGATCGCAGTGCTCGGGCTGCTTTTCTTTCAAGATCTGCGCGGCCCACGCTTCGTTCGCGCAGGCAACGTGCTTGACCTGCTCGGAGAATGTGCGAGCGTTCGTAAACGCACCTTGCGTTGGCTTGAAACTCCATTTCTCCTCGGGCATGGCATCGGCTAGCCGAGTGAAATCTTTGCAGACGCTCTTCCAGATCAAGTTGATAGAGTCTGGAACGCTCTTGGATTGCGGAGAACGCTCTTGCGCGCGCGCCCGAGTTCCTACTGCCAACGTGATAGCCAATAAGATTCGAATGCATCGTCGCATGGCGAACACCCCTGAAGCGCTTAGGCAAATTGGACCCACAGAGCACGAATTGTACTCGGAGATATTGCTCGCGATGCAGCGTGTTAGACGCGGCGGCTGTGGCTAGCCTAGCGGCTCGAACAAGTTGCCTTCCACGCGATCCGCGACTTTGGGAAGTTCTTTTCTGGCGAACTGGAGGAAGTGCGGGGCGGCGCGGTGTGCTTCCAGCGCGGCGTCGTCCTTGTATTGCTCGTAGATGAAGAACCGGCGCGGGTCGGTCTTGTGGCGATGCACGATGTACATCGCGCACCCCGGCTCCTGGCGGGATGCTTCGGTCAGTTTGGAGAAAATTCCGGCAACCTCGTTCTCGTGCCCTACCTTCGCCATCCAGGTCACTGCCAGGACCACCATCGTTCGCTCCGTTATGTAGCGCTCAGCCGTCAGCTCTCAGCTAAAGGTCTTGAAAGGTTAACGCAAGCTCCCGTCGACGTTTGTTCCCGTTGTCAGCCAAGTATCAGCGCTGTACAGACAGCTGGAAGCTGAGATGTCGCTACGCTTTCGCTTACGCCTGCGTGGTTGCCGCCTTCATAGCTGCGGCAAACTCGTCGACGAATATCGTGTGGCCTCGATCGGGACCGGTCGAGACCATGCCGACGCGCGCGCCGCTTTCCTTTTCCAGAAACGCCAGGTACTCGCGGGCGGCCTTCGGCAGCTTGTCCATCTCGGTAATGCCCTCGGTCGACGTCTTCCAACCGGGCTTGTTCTCGTAAATGCACTCGATCTTCTGGAAGCCGCTGTCCTGCGCGGGAATCTCGTCGCTCTTCTTGCCGTCGATTTTATATCCCACGCACACCGGAATCTCGTCGAACGCATCTAGCACGTCGAGCTTGGTCACCACCAGCCACGAGATTCCGTTAATCATGCCAGCGTAGCGGAGAAGAGGCAAATCCATCCAGCCGCAACGCCGCGGACGGCCCGTGACCGCTCCGTATTCATTGCCACGCTTGCGGAGCAGTTCGCCTTTGTCGTCGTGCGACTCGCTGGGGAACGGACCGCCGCCCACGCGCGTGCAGTACGCCTTGGTGACGCCGATGACCATGTCGATCGCCGTGGGGGCAACACCGGTGCCGATGACCGCTCCGCCAGAAGTCGCGCTCGACGAGGTCACAAACGGATACGTACCGTGATCGATATCGAGCATGGTGCCCTGCGCGCCCTCGAACACGACCGACTTGCCTTCCGAAAGCATGCGGTTGAGGAAGGCGGCTGTGTCGCGCACAAAGGGAGCAACCTTCTGGGAGGCGGCGGCATATTCTTCGTACATCTTGTCGGCATCGAGCGGCTCGGAGTTGAACAGAGCGTGCGCGATCATGTTCTTCTCGCGGACTGCGTTCTCGATGTGAGTCTTCAGCAGCTTGAGGTCGAGCAGGTCGGCTACACGCAGGCCACGCCGGCCCATCTTGTCTTCGTAGGCGGGACCGATTCCGCGCGAGGTGGTGCCGATCTTCACTCGCCCGGGAGCATTCTCGGACGCTAGCTCAATCATGCGGTGGTAGGGCAGGATGACTTGTGCGCGATTGCTGACGAACAGGGTGCCGTCCACTTGCACACCCATGTCACGCAGCCCGCCGACTTCTTTCAGGAAGGCGATAGGGTCGAGTACGACGCCGTTACCGATGACGCTGAAACAGCCAGGGCGCAGCACGCCGCAAGGCACGAGCTGCAATACGAATTTCTTGCCGTTGATAATGACAGTGTGCCCGGCGTTATGCCCGCCGGCATAGCGCGCCACCACGGGGAAGCCTTCGGAGAGGACATCGACAATCTTGCCCTTGCCCTCGTCTCCCCATTGCGCGCCTACGATGACAGCAGCTTTACCTTTAATCAAAGCCAGCTCCGTGCCCAAAGAGTAGTGGGCCCCCGGGGTTCGCACACACGCTTCGCCCGCGGATGGTCGCCGTCATGAAAATGCTGGGATTTGAGCGGATCGGAGTGTGTACAAGTAAGAATACCTTGGCGGGGCAGGAGTGGGCAATTGGGGAGGTAGTCGTCAGCTCCGGTTAGCGCTTCAGAAAGTGGGAACCGCGACTCGCCCTAGTAAAGCCGAAAATCCATCTCCACTTTGATCGTGACCGGAACCGGCTGCTTATCCTTGGTGCCCGCCTCGAACGTCCAATTGAGCAGTGCTTTAGTCGCTTGCTCGTCCAGTCCGTAGCCGAGCGGCTGTGAGACGTGGATGTCCTGAGTATGACCATCGATTCCGACTACGCACTCAAGAATGACCGTGCCGTGGATTTTCTTCTTGCGCGCCTTATCGCTGTACTCGGGATCGGGGGTGAAGATCGGTCTCGGCATAGTCGCGCATGGTGGAGGATTCTGAGCTGAACACACTTTCAGCGGACGCGAACTCGGCGGTGCCTGCGACGACTGATTTTGTGCAGACCCAAACAGTGGCGTATGGATCATCCAGAAAATAGCAATCGCTCCGTAAACGAGGGTGGAAGCTCGGCGCATCGTTTTGCCCCGAATAGCGTACCGCTAGGACATGTATCCGGCAACCGTTCCGAGCAAAGTGACGCTTGAGACCTTAAAGGCCTGAGGCCCGTCACCTATGACTTGTGACCTGCCGCCTGTAAACTAATCTCGTGCCCGAACTACCTGAAGTCGAAACCATTGCTCGAGGTTTACACAAGCGTGTAGCCGGCGACGCGATCGAGTCGGTGTGGCTCGGATCGAAGCCGCAGACCATGAAGTCGCCGCCGGCTGAGATTGCCGCCACGCTCGAACATACTCGAATTTCCTCGGTTCGCCGGATGGGGAAGCACATCGTGTTTGACTTGGAGCGCAATGGCGCGGCGCGGGCACACCCGCCCGCGAAAGGACGCAAGAAAAATGTGCCACTCGGGCCGCGATCGCAGTGGATTGTCCACCTGGGAATGACGGGACGCATGGTGGTGTGCGATCCGTACGCAGAGATCGTCAAGCACACGCATGCGATTGCGAAACTCGGCTCCGGACGCGAACTGCGCTTTATTGACCCGCGCCGTTTTGGCCGGCTGAGCGTGCACGCCAAAGGAGGCTTCGAGGCCGGAGGCGTCGAGCCGCTGGAGGTCGAGAAGAATCATTTTGTACGATTGTTTCGCGGGCGCAAGACTCCCATCAAGAGTGCTCTGCTGAATCAGAAGCTGTTGCGCGGTGTCGGAAACATTTACGCCGACGAATCTCTGTTTCGTGCCGGACTCCGTCCCCGGCGTCGTGCCTCGACCATCACGACGGCACAGCTCAAACTTCTCCATAAGTCGGTGCAGAAAGTTTTGAAGGAAGCGATCCGACTCGGCGGGTCTTCGATTTCCGACTACGTTGACGCGGACGGCGAAGAAGGCTTCTTTCAACTGCGGCATCGCGTATACGGGCGTGAGGGTGAACCGTGCCTGGTGTGCAAGACGCCGATCAAGCGTACGGTGATTGTCGGGCGCAGCAGCCACTACTGTCCTAAGTGCCAGAAGTAGTTTTTCCCCCTAAAGTCCTTGTCATCCTGAGCGCAGCGAAGGACCTGTGCACTCCCTTTGCCGAGAAACGAGTACAAACTTCAATTCCGCCGCACATGGGGCCAAGGCCGATTTGCATCGCAGTATGAGGATGATCATTGAATCGTTATACGGGCGGGCTTACGAAGCCTTCTACATTCATTCATAAATCGACAATCGCTTTCCCTCGGTGTAGTCTGTTTCCCTTTGTGACCTTATGTCGAATTTTGCCATTGGTGTAGATCTGGGCGGAACGAACCTTCGCATCGCTGCAGTGGATGAGAAGGGGCAACTCATGGAGAAAGTCACGCTCGGCACCAAGACGGTGCTGGGCCGTGACCACGTCCTGAACGACATGTGCGAAGCCATTCGCCATGCCTCCGACAAGTACAAATCTTCCGGCGAGTTGTTGGGCGTCGGGATCGGTGTTCCGGGCATCATCGACTTGCAAACCGGCATGGTGCGCGAGTCGCCTAACCTACCGGGGTGGTCGGACTATCCCGTGCGCAACGAAATTGAAAAGCGCCTGGGCGCGCCCGTGATCCTCGAAAATGACGCCAACGTTGCTGCGTTCGGAGAGAAGTGGCTGGGCGCGGGGCGGCACGTCGGCGACATGGCAATGCTGACGCTGGGCACGGGTGTGGGCGGCGGCCTGGTGCTCAACGGCAAGATCTGGCACGGCATGACCGGAATGGCAGGCGAATTCGGGCACATGACCGTCGATCCGGACGGCCAACTGTGCGGATGCGGAAATCACGGGTGCCTCGAGCAGTATGCTTCGGCGACAGCGATCGTGCGCATGGCGCGCGAGTTGATCACGACGGGCGATGCCCCCGGACTGGCCAAGGCGGCAGGAGCCGATCTCGAATTCAACGCGAAAGAAATCTACAACCTGGCGATTCAGGGCGATGAGCAAGCGAAGCGAATCTTCCGCCGCGTGGGTCGCGCTTTGGGGATCGCGTTGTCGGCGATGGTGAATGGTTTAAATCTCGAGATGTATGTGATCGGTGGCGGCGTGTGCAGCGCGTGGGAAGCATTCTCCCCGACGATCTTTGAAGAACTTCGCCAACGCGCGATGGTGTATGCGGCGACGGCGCCAGCCGATCCTCTCCACATGCCATCGGGCGCGTCGGGCCAGGTCGAGCCCGGAGCGGGGCGCAAGACGATCATCACGCGTGCGCTGCTGGGGAGCGATGCGGGATTGTTTGGCGCGGCGCGATTGCCGATGACTCGGGAAGCTTGAGTTCCGAATAGGATTGTCTCGATGGTGGCGAAAGACCTGGGCTTCGTTCATCTGGCGGTCCTGAGACACGATCTGAAAGAGTTGAAGGACGTGCTGTCGCGGGGCGAGAAAGCTGACCAGGTGGACCGTGAAGGACGAACCCCGCTCTTCTATCCAGCGCGGGATGGGGAAGTCGCGATCGCTCTTGAACTTCTGGCGCACGGAGCGAACCCAAACGCCCAGGACAAGAATCTCGAAACTCCGCTGCATTTCGCCGCTCGAAACTACCGAACGCAAATCGCGGAAGTATTGCTGCAACACGGTGCAAGTGTGGATGTGCAAGATGTGCACGGAAATACGGCGCTGTGGCGAGCCGTATTCGAGTCGCGCGGCCGTGGTGAGATGATCAAGATATTGCGCGCGCATGGGGCTGATAAGAACGTGCAGAATAAAAGCGGAATAAGCCCCGAGAAATTGGCTCGAACGATCGCGAATTACGATCTGATGCAGTTTTTTGACTAGAGCCGAATCGCCGAGACTACCTTGCGGACGCCAGTGCCTGCACGAAGAACTGATTCTGCTCGGGCCTACCTAGTGTCACACGGATCGAAGTGGGCGCGCCCCATGCGCCGAGCGGCCGCACCAGCACACCCTGTTTCCTTAGTCGCCGCGCGAAATCCCGCGAATCCTCGCCGACCTCGATGGCGATGAAATTCGTCCACGTGGGAAGCACGTCGTATCCCATTCCGTTGAGCTTCTGTTCCAACCACTCGGACTGATCGGCATTGTTATCGAGTGCGTGCTTGATGTGATCTTCATCGTCAATCGCGGCCAAGGCGGCAGCCTGCGCGATCGTTGAAAGCGCAAACACTTCCTGCAACTGTGCGACGTATGAAATGAGTTCCGCAGGCCCGCTGGCGTAGCCGACGCGAACCCCTGCCAGGCCGTGCGCCTTGGAGAACGTGCGGAGAACGAGGACGTTACGGTTCTCGCGAACATACTCGAGCGCATGCGAGTATTCCACGCCGCGCTTTTGAGCGAAATACTGTGCGTAATCGAAGTAAGCCTCATCGAGAACGACGATCACGTGCTGCGGGACTTTGGCGAGGAAGAGATCGATGGACGCAGCATCTAGCAAAGAGCCTGTCGGGTTGTTGGGATTCGCCAGAAAGACGATCCGTGTGTTCGCATCGATTGCCTTGAGAATCGCATCCAGATCGAACCCGCGATCCAGCAGCGGAACTTCGATCAGCCGCGCGCAAGCTGTTTGCGTGACAGCCGGATACGAGATGAAGGAGCAGGCGCTGGTGATCGCGTTCCGTCCCGACTGCAGCAGAGTGCGAGCGATCACACCCAGTAACGCGGTGGTTCCGTTGCCGACAACAATCTGCTGTGGCAGTACGCCATGTTTTTTCGCCAATTTCTCACGCAGAGTGGGGGAGTCGTTGTCGGGATAAAGGTTAGAGTTCTCGAGTGCCGCGCGCATTGCCGTCAGCGCCCTCGGCGAAGGCCCGTAGACACTTTCGTTGGCGTTCAGTTTGATCAGCCCGGAAGACTGGTCGGGGGTGGTCTTTGCGTTTGGGCCTGCGGAACGTGCGCTCTCGGTGACTAGATCAAAGAACGTGTCCATGCGCGGATTCAGGAAGCGCGATTCTCGGCCAGCTTTTGCCCGGCGGCCGTGCGCAGCCGGTCAACTTCTTTTGTGGTCAGTGCCCGAAATTTTCCCGGCGGCACATCAAGCGCGAGCGGACCGTATTTCACGCGCTTGATCTTCTCGACGTGGTGACCGACTTCCTCGAACATGCGGCGGATCTGCCGGTTGCGGCCTTCAATCAGAGTGATTTCGTACCAGGGATTCGGTCCTTCTTTCACGAGGCGAATTTTCGCGGGAGAAGTGCGCACGCGGCGGCCCTCATCAGTCGCGATCGAAAGCCCACCACGAAGTTTCGCGATCGATTCTTCGGTGGGCTTTCCGCTGACCTTGACTACATAGGTCTTCGCCACGTGCGACGCCGCTTTCATCAGCTTGTGCGCGAGCGTGCCGTCGTTGGTCATCAGTACGAGGCCTTCGCTCGCATAGTCCAGTCGCCCGACCGGATAGATGCGGCTGCCCACTCCGCGAATGAGGTTCATCACGGTGGGACGTTTTTCAGGATCGCTGACCGTGGTGACGTATCCGACCGGCTTGTTCAGCAGGAGGTAGACGTGGCGCTGAGCTCCGTGCAACAGCTTGCCATTGACGCGGATGTGGTCCTTGTCCGGATCGGCCTTGGTGCCGAGCGCGGTGACGGTCGTCCCGTTAATCTGGACGCGGCCGGCGGCGATGAGTTCCTCGGCCTTGCGGCGAGAGGCGATTCCAGCGGCGGCGATGATTTTTTGCAGACGTTCCGTGGGCATGAAAAGTCAATTCGGAATCTATCACGATCGAAGGACGGGTGCGTTTGTTTCGTGAGCAGGCGCCCGGACCTCAGGGGCTGAACCCGAATTATTGGTTGGCTTTAGCGGCACGGTTGAAGCCGTGCCCTTCCCAAAACATCTACGAGCCCAAATCAATCGCTGAGAGGCGTACGAAGCCCCTATCTAATCGCTGGCCTTACTCGAGTGGGTTTCGATCGGTTCCTCCGGCGTATCTCCGATGGTCTCGGAAACGATGGCATCACTGCCGGAATTGATTTCCACCGGATCGTTCGAGTTGGAGTCCGTCGCTTGGCCTGTCTCTCCAGCATCGGGTTCCGTCGACGTTGCGGCCGCTGGTGCTGGTTCATCCAATTGGAATGACTCGGCTACCAGTTTCTCGAACTCCTCCATGCTGGGCAGTTCGTTGACGTCCTTCAAGCCGAAGCGCATCAGGAAGTCTTTGGTGGTTTTATAAAGGATGGGGCGGCCAATGACGGCTTGGCGGCCGGCGGTGGTGATCAGCTTGCGATCAAGCAGAGTGGCGATCACGCCGCCTGAGTCGACGCCGCGAATTTCGCTGATTTCCGGAACTGTCACGGGCTGTTTGTACGCGATAACCGCCAGCGTCTCAAGCGCGGGCAGCGACAAGCGAATCGGCGGCTTCAGGCTCTTAGCAAACGCGCGCACCACGTCGTGCTGCTCGGGCTTGGTCGACATGCGGTACCCGCCCGCGACCTGGCGGATCTCGATGCCGTGGCCGGGCGCGCCGTATTCGGCGACGAGTTCCTCGAGCGCCGCACGGACCCGCGATTTCGCCGCCCCTTCGTCGGCATTTTCCTGTTCGGCGAGTGCGGACTCTTTGACCAGTTGAAAGATCTGTTCCAGTGTGGCCGGCGTTTCGGACGCGTACACAATCGCTTCGATTTGGGCTTTAAGACTCATTGAACCTCAGCTTATGGCTTGTGGCCGATAGCTTGTAGCGTCTGGCCTGCTGGCTCCTCGCAGATGCGATCAGCCACTAGCCACCAGCCATTAGCTATTTCCAATCATCCCTTACTGCCGCCTGTTCGTTCATGATCGCGTCGAAACCGACGTGCTTGCGGATCAGAATTTCGCCGAACATGCGTTCTTGCCGCAGTTGCACCGCCTGCAAGCGCACGAGTTCCAGCATCGCCAGGAACATACACACCAGCGCCTGTCGAGACTCGATGTTGCTCAGCAACTGTTTCAACCGCAGCGGCCGGTCTTCTAGCGACAGCCGGCGCCGTAGAAACTCGAGCATCTGGCCGACCGTGACGGTTTCTTCGTCAACCTGCAGAATTGGGCGCGAGCGCGCACGGTCCAGAATCTGCTGGAAGGTCTTGACCAGGTCGATCACGTCAGCCGCCAGTTCTGGTTCGGTGCCCTCGGCGTCTTTGAACTCTTTCAGCGACGGATTCGACCAGACCGCATCTTCAATCTGCTGCTTCTGTAGGAGCATCTGTGCAGCAGCTTTGAACTTCTCGTGCTCGAGCAGGCGGTTGACGAGTTCACTCCGCGGATCATCCTGCGCATCAGCGGGCGCGAGGGGATCGCGAGGCAGCAGCATCTTCGACTTGATGTGAATCAGCACCGCCGCCATATAGATAAAGTCGGCGGCCACGTTCACATCCAGCTCGCGCATGCGCTCCACGTAGGTCAGATACTGCGCGGTGATGCGCGCGATCGGAATGTCGTAGATGTCGATGTCCTGCTTGCGAATCAGATCGAGCAGCAGGTCAAGCGGGCCTTCGTAGAGCGTTCCGACGGAGACGGCAAAAGGAAAGTCGTTGGTTTCCGGCTTGGGACGCGGCTTCTCGGTGATGGGAGGCGGTACACCTTCGGTCGGCAACAAAACGCCGGAGATGGCCTTCACTTCTTCACTCATTCCAGGATTCGTCCCCACCCCTTGGCGTTATTGCTTTCGTTTAGACTCAAACTCGAGCGACATGCCCATCGAAGCGCGCACGTCTTTCATGGTGGCGTCGGCCACCTTGCCGGCCGCGGCCGAGCCTGCCTCAAGAATATCCCAGGCGAGGCGTGGATTGTCCTCGTATTTTTTGCGCCGCTCCTGCATGGGCTGTAGCACCTGAACCAGTGCATCCGCGGCCCAGCCCTTGCACTCGATGCAGCCTATCCCGGCGGAGCGGCAGCCTTCGTTCACCTTGGCCATCGTCTCTTCGGTGCTGAAGATCTTGTGCAGGTCGCCCACGGGACACACATCGGGATTGCCGGGATCGCTGCGCCGCACACGCGCTGGGTCCGTCACCATTGTCTTCAACTTCTGTCGGACGACCGACTCCGGGTCAGTCAGCATGACGGTGTTGCCATACGACTTCGACATCTTGCGTCCGTCGGTGCCGGGAAGCTTCGCGGCCGGCGTGAGTAGGGGCTGCGGCTCGGGGAAGACGGGTGCGGGCTTCCCATAAAACTGGTTGAACCGTCGAGCAATCTCTCGGGTGAGTTCGACGTGTGGAACCTGGTCTTCGCCCACTGGAACGAAGTCGCCTTGGTAGATCAAGATGTCGGCGGCCTGCAGCACCGGGTAGCCAAGAAATCCGTAGGTGCTGAGATCCTTTTCCGCGATGTTCTCCCTCTGCTCTTTATAAGTAGGCACGCGCTCGAGCCAGCCCAAAGGCGTGATCATCGAGAACAGCAAGTGCAATTCGGCGTGCTGTGGCACGTGCGACTGGATGAACATCGTGCAGCGCGCGGGATCGAGCCCGGCGGCCAGCCAGTCGAGCAGCACCTCGACGGAATTTTCTTTCACCTTCGAGGTGTCGGCGTAGTCGGTGGTGAGCGCATGCCAGTCGGCGATGAAGAAGAAGCACTCGTAGTGATCCTGCATGCCCACCCAGTTCTGCAGGGCGCCGACGTAATTGCCGAGATGCAGTTTGCCGGTAGAGCGCATGCCGCTGAGCACGCGTTTGCGTTGAGTGGGAGTGGGCATCAGAATTTAACTATCAAACCGTCGAACCTGTGGATAAATGGCGAGATTACACGCCAGAGAAGGCCACCGCCAAGGAATACGAGAGCCAAAAGAGCAAACATACCGACGGAGTCGTAAATTCGACGCACTGAATCCGAGAGAAAATGTCGCAAGACGTGACTTCCGTCTAACGGCGGCACGGGAATCAAGTTAAACACCGCCAGAATGATATTGATTCTCACCGTCTCGTAAAAAAAGAATGTGATGGGCACCAGGGCTGACGACCCGCCCATTGCTGCAAACCCTTTCTCATACGTGAAAGGCATGCTCGTGACCAGTCCTCGCCCCTCGACCGAGGACCGCGATATCACGAAGAGCATAATGATTGCACTAATCGCGATGATGACGTTGCTGATCGGTCCCGCAACCGAAGTGAGAATGTCGTCTTTGACTTTGTGTCTAAAGTTGCTGGGATCGACCGGCGTCGGTTTCGCCCACCCAATCGTAGGGAGGTGCGACGTCAATGCGATCAGGGGCATCAGAATGGTTCCGATCGGATCGATGTGCACGACCGGATTCAACGAGATTCTGCCCAACATCCGTGCAGTCGGATCTCCACAGCGATTCGCCGTCCATGCATGAGCTGACTCGTGCACGCTGATCGCAAAAATAAAGGCGATCATCTTAAAAACTACGCTGACGATGTCGATGTGGCTGAAATCCATCGGGAATTCGCAATTCTAGCAGAGACCTCAACGCCGACCCGGATGGGCCGCTTCTCTGGTGATGGAAAAGGAACGGCGAAGACTACGACCGGTTTCGTTGCTGCGAAAGAGCGGCGAACTCTCAGCAGGGAAAGCAGTTAACAAAGAGTGCCGAGAGAGCAAACCTTCCACCGATTCGTTCGTCTAAGATAGTGACTCCGCAAGCTACGTTAACCTCCCAACTGGTTTACCTAGCCACACTGAGGGACCTATGGCACTACGAATAAGGAGCGAGCAAACCGGGGATGTGGCCGTGTTGCAATGCGCCGGAAGGATCGTGCGCGGCGAACCACTTCACTTCCTGAAAGACGCAGTGACTTGTCTGCGAGAACCGCGGCTGGTGGTTTT
>Ga0073909_10000285_pt1 | contig 17857 bp, 18 predicted proteins | sample Coa_R1_6_FD_66439 | JGI IMG/M metagenome (GOLD analysis project Ga0073909, IMG submission 66439) | Surface soil microbial communities from Centralia Pennsylvania, which are recovering from an underground coalmine fire. - Coalmine... | ecosystem: Environmental > Terrestrial > Soil > Unclassified... | reverse complement strand
GCAGGCGATTCCATCGACCATGCTGGCCGCCGTGTATCGCGGCAAGAATGACGTCCGCATGGAGACCGTGCCCGTCCCTGCCATTGGCGCGGGCGAACTTCTGGTACGTGTGCACACGTGCGGGATCTGCGGCACCGATCTGAAGAAAATCTCGACTGGCTCCCATTCTGCACCGCGCATTTTCGGACACGAAACCTCCGGCATGGTCGCGGCCGTCGGTGAGGGCGTCACGAAGTACCGGCCCGGCGACCGCGTGATGGTCTTTCACCACATTCCCTGCCGGAACTGCTACTACTGCCGGCACCAGACCTTCGCGCAGTGCGAAACCTACAAGAAGGTGGGATGCACGGCGGGCTTTGATCCGAGCGGTGGAGGGTTCGCCGAATATGTTCGTGTAATGGACTGGATCGTCGAGCACGGCACCGTCCGTATTCCCGGCGGCGTGTCCTTCGAGCAGGCCTGCTTCGTTGAGCCTGTGAACACCTGCATGAAGGGGGTGGTAAGCCTGCGTCTGGTACCGGACGAAACTGTGCTGGTTATCGGACAAGGCCCCATCGGTCTCATTCTGAGCGTGTTGGCGAAGCGGACCGGGGCACGGGTTATTACTTCCGATTTGTATTCCCAGAGGCTTACAATATCTGAAAGCTTCGGTTTAGGCCTGACCATAGATGCCTCGCGCGCAGACGTGACCCAGCGAGTGCGCGAGTTAACGGAAGGCCGCGGTGCCGACGCCGTGATTTTGGCGGTGGGCGGCAACGGCCTGATCCGGCCTGCCATGGATGCGGCGCGTCCGGGCGGCCGGGTGTTGCTGTTTGCTCAGACAGTGCACGGCGAAGCGGTGGTGGATCCGGCGGCCATTTGTGTGGACGAAAAGGCCTTGCTGGGATCGTACAGCGCTTCGGTGGAGCTGCAGGAGGAATCGGTGCGCTTCGTAATGGGACAGGAAATGGAATTGGAGCGTCTCATCAGCCATCGCTTTCCGTTATCCCGCGGACTAGAAGCACTGGAACTGGCTGCCCATCCTCAACCGGACTCCATGAAAGTCGTGATTCAACCGGGCAGCGCTTGGGAAGGACACTTGAAGTGAACGGAAAAATGACGGCTGCCGTCCTGTACGGCAAGGAAGACATCAAGATCGAACAGGTGCCGATCCCGCGCGTGGGGGAAGGCGAAGTCCTGATCAAGGTGCAGGTTGCCCTGACCTGCGGGACCGATCTGAAGGTGTACCAGCGGGGCTACCATGCCCGCATGATTGTGCCGCCGGCCCTGTTCGGGCACGAGCTGGCCGGCGTGGTGGAAGAGGTCGGCCCAGGTGTCCGCGGTTTCAAGAAAGGCATGCGCGTGGTGGCGCTGAACTCTGCGCCCTGCGGCATGTGCTTCTTCTGCTCCAAGCATCAGGAAAATCTTTGCGAAGACCTGCTCTTCAATAACGGCGCTTACGCTGAATACATTCGCGTGCCCCGGCGGATTGTTGAGAGCAACATGCTGGCGATTCCGCAGGACGTTTCCTTCGAAGACGCGGCCATGACCGAGCCGCTGGCCTGTGTTCTGCGCGGATTGCATGAGACGCGCGTTGAAATTGGCGACACCGTGGCCGTGATCGGCGGTGGTCCGATCGGTCTGATGTTCGTGCAGGTCGCGAAGGCCATCGGCTGCAACGTGATCGCCGTCGTGAAACGCGACTCTCAGGTAACGCTTGCCAAGCGCAAGGGCGCGCATGAAGTCGTGCAGATCACACAAGTGAAGGATCCCATTGAGGCCGTCCGCGAATTGACCCGTGAAAAGCGCGGCGCTGACGTGGTGGTGGAAGCCGTCGGCCGTCCGGAAGCATGGGAGTGGGCCGTGCAGATGGTGCGCAAGGGCGGCACCGTGAATTTCTTTGGCGGATGCGCCAGCGGAAGCAAAGTGCAGCTCGATACCAACCGGCTGCATTATTCCGAAATCTCATTGAAGGCTACGTTCCATCACACCCCCGAAACGGTGCGCCGCGCGTTTGCGCTGATCGCGGAAAAGAAAGTCCGCGGCACCGATTACATTACCGGCGAAGCGCCGCTTTCGCGCCTGCATGACGTGCTGCGGCACATGCTCAACCGCAACGGCGATATTAAAACCGCCATCATTCCAGGACACTGAGCGCAGAGATCGACCGGGATAAAGACTCGCTATGACTTTCATCGCCACCAGCGAATCCCGGCCTGTGCCCGCGTCTACCCCGCTGGCCGGCTGGAGCAAGCTTCCGCCCGAGTACGCCATTCCGGCGACGGCTCCGTCGCTCACGGAAGCGCAGGCCTACTGCCAGCGGCTGGCGCGCTCGCACTACGAGAATTTTTCGGTAGCAACCTGGTTCCTTCCGGAACGCCTGCGCCAGCATTTCTACAACGTTTACGCCTACTGTCGAATTTCGGATGACCTGGGCGATGAGGTTGGCGATCCGGCTGTGTCGCTTTTGCTACTCGACCAGTGGCAGATCGAACTGGCCGCCTGCTACGCAGGAAAGCCACGGCATCCCGTATTTGTTGCACTGGCCGACACCGTCCGCCAATTCGATATTCCGCAGCACGAGTTTTCTGATTTGCTGACGGCCTTCCGCCAGGATCAGACCATCACACGCTACGAGACCTTCAACGATTTGCTCGGCTACTGCCGGAACTCCGCGAATCCGGTTGGACATCTGGTGCTCTACCTCTGCGGATACCGCGATGCGGAGCGGCACAAGCTTTCCGACTTCACATGCACCGCGCTGCAGCTCGCGAACTTCTGGCAGGACGTATCGGTCGATTATGCGAAGGGCCGCATCTACCTGCCGCTCGAGAGCTTGCGTAAGTTCGGCGTAAAGGAAGACGATCTGGCAAACAACCGCAACACTGCTGCTTTTTGCGAAATGATGCGGTTTGAAGTGGAGCGGGCGCGCGACTGGTTCCGGCAAGGTCAGCCTCTGATCGGCAAGGTGAACAAGGAGCTCGCCATTGATTTGGATCTCTTCAGTCGCGGCGGCCTCGAAATTCTGAACGCCATAGAGAAGCAGGGCTTTGCGGTCCTCGGCCGGCGGCCTTCTATTTCCAAGCCTCGCAAGCTCGCGCTGGTCGCGCGCGCGGCGCTGGGGAAGTTGTTATGAGCACCGCCGTGCAACAGGCCCAATCGCAGTTCACGCCCACCCATTCGCAGTTGGCGATGGCGTACTCGGTGTGCAGCGGCATCGCGCGCACCAACGCGCGTAATTTCTACTACGCCTTCCTGGTGCTGCCGCATCCCAAGCGCAATGCGCTGTGTGCGATCTACGCCTACATGCGGCGCTGCGACGATCTTTCCGACGACGCCTCCCTTCCGCTGCGCGAGCGGCGTGCCAAGCTCGAAGCCTGGCTCGACGCGTTCCATCGTGCACAAGCCGGCGAGCCTACGGACGACGCCATCCTGCTCGCCCTCACCGACACGCAACGGCGCTATCAGATTTCCGCCGAACTACTGGATCAGCTGGCCTTCGGCACGCTGATGGACGTTCCGGAAGGCGAGGAACCTACCGAACAGGCGCCCGGATCAGAACAGGAACTGGTCATCCAGTACCGAACCTTCAAGGATCTTTATCTCTACTGCTACCACGTTGCGTCGGTGGTCGGCCTGGTGTGCATCAAGATTTTCGGATATCGCGATCCGAACGCCGAGCATCTCGCCGAGCGCTGCGGCATCGCGTTCCAGCTCACCAACATCATTCGCGACGTGAAGGAAGATGCGCAATTGGGCCGCGCTTACCTGCCGCTCGAAGACTTGCAGCGCTTCGAACTGACACCCGAGGATTTAAAAAGCTCTCCCGACCGCGGACGTCTGCGCTCGTTGCTCACCATGGAAGCCGACCGTGCGCGCGACTTTTACAAGTCGGGACACGAGTTGATTCCGCTCGTGAATGAAGATAGCCAGCCCGCGCTGTGGGTGCTGGTGACGATCTACCAGCGGCTGCTCGAAAAGATTGCGCAGAAGCAGTACGACGTGTACGCGGGCAAGATTCGACTCACCACCTTCGAAAAAGTCTCCGTCCTCGGGAAGGGATTCCTGAAGCGGTTGACGTGATGCCCACTCCCTGGACACAACCTCCCAGCGTCGCCGTTGTCGGCGGCGGACTCGCCGGCCTGGCCGCAGGCTGCGCCCTTTCTTCAGCGGGATTCCGCGTGAGCCTGTTTGAACGCCGGCCTTTCCTCGGCGGACGAGCCTCGTCGTATGAGCATCCCGGCACCGGCGAGGTCATCGATAACTGCCAGCATGTGCTGCTGGGCTGCTGCACCAACCTCATCGACTTCTACCAACGCACCGGTGTAGAGGACAGCATTCGGTGGTTTGACCGCCTGACGTTTCTTGAACCGGGGGGCCGCGCCTCGGAGATCGGTCCCTCGAACCTCCCGGCGCCGCTGCACACCACGCCCGCATTCCTGCGCGCCGAGTGTCTCCGCCTGCCCGACAAGGTCGCCATCGCGCGCGCGATGATGGCACTGGCTCCGATGACGCCGCGTGACAATGGAGAGTCCTTCCTAACCTGGCTGCACCGGCACGGGCAGACCGAAGGCGCCATCGAGCGCTTCTGGAAGCCAGTGCTGGTCAGCGCGCTGAATGAAGACGTGGGCCGCGTTTCGGTGCCCTACGCCGCGCAAGTGATGCGCGAGTCGTTCCTGAAGTCGGCCGGAGCCGGACGCATGGGCGTGCCCGCCGTCCCGCTGACGCAGTTGTACAACGCTGCTGGCGACTACATTCGCGCACGACAGGGGAGCGTCGAATTCCGCGCTTCGGTTGATTCGTTTCGCGCGGAACTGTCGCACGTGATGCTGAATGTCGGGGGCAGGGAAGAGAAGTTTGATTTCGTGGTATTCGCGGTTCCGTTCGATGTACTGGGGAAAATTCTCCCCAATTCGTCGGCCTCGGAGCCTCTGCGCAACGCGCTCGGCCGCTTCGAGACTTCGCCGATCACCGGAATTCATCTCTGGTTCGATCGCAACGTTTCCGATCTCGAACACGCGGTGCTGCTGGACCGCACCATCCAGTGGATGTTCCACAAGTCCAAGCTACAGGAGCGTGACAACAACGGGAACGGCAGCTATGTTGAGTTGGTGGTCAGCGCCTCGAACTCACTGGTCGAAAAATCGCGGCAGGAAATTGTCGACCTGGCGCTGAGCGAATTCCGCGAATTCTTCCCAGCGGCCCGCGAAGCCAATCTGCTGAAGGCAACAGTCATCAAGGAAGTGCACGCGACCTATTCCCCTCGACCCGGCATTGAGGCCGACCGCCCGCGTCCCGAGACCGTGTGGCCACGCGTGTTCCTGGCCGGCGACTGGACCGCGACGGGCTGGCCCGCGACCATGGAAGGCGCAGTCCGCAGCGGCTACTTGGCAGCGCAGTCGCTGGCGAAAGTGGCGGGTGTGCGAGACGCCGCCTTTCTTGTGCCGGATCTGCCGGCACAAGGATTCATGCGATTGTTCGGATAGGAAATTCTATTTTTCGAGCCACGCAGCTCTGTATTGCACTCTCAAAAGTTTGATTTCCGCGACCGCCCCTTCAACCTACACAAAGATTTCGCCGGGTAGCGCCGTCAACGTACGGGAGGCGAGAGTGTTTTGGACCAACCTCTTCGGTTGCCCCGGTGCGGATCCGTCCAGTTGCTTGCGCTCGATCCGTAACTTGAGTGTGCGTTCAATCTGGCGCAGTTCGATCGCTTCGCCACCACCGGCGACCAGGGTCGTGGCGTGGCCTTGTGTCCCGGCGCGTCCAGTGCGGCCGACGCGGTGAATGAAGTCCTCCGCAGTCTTCGGCACGTCATAGTTGATCACGTGGGCCACATCGTCCACGTGCAAGCCACGCGCCGCGATGTCGGTCGCCACCAGCACCTGAAAGTATCCTTCCTGAAACCCGCTCAGGGCTTTGTTACGCTGCGCCTGCGAACGGTCCCCGTGAATCATGGTGGCGTTAAAGCCATCATGGGCCAGTGATTTGGCAATTCTTTCGGCACCGCGCTTGGTGCGGGCGAAGATCAGCGTCTGACCGGATTCGGCATAGAGCAACTGCCTAAGAGTGTCCATTTTCTCGGGCGGCCGCATTTCGTATGCGGTGAGTTGTACGCTCTCAGCCGGTTTGAGCGAGGATCCCAGTGCGACTCGAACCGGCTCGCGCATGTATTCATGCACCAGGTGGGCAACAGATTGTTCCATGGTTGCCGAGAAGCACAGTGTCTGCCGGCGGGCCGGAAGTTTTGCGAGAATGCGACGGATGGCGGGAAGAAATCCCATGTCGAGCATGCGGTCGGCTTCATCAAGAACCAGCATCTTGATGCCGCGCAAGTCGGCCAGGCCGCGATCAATGAAGTCCTGCAGGCGCCCGGGAGTTGCGATGATCGGCTCCTGCCCGCTGCGGAGACTTTGGATCTGGGATTTTTCCGACACGCCGCCAATAACCAGGGCGGCTCTCTTCATTTCCTTGGTGCGCAGCTGTTCGTATTGCTCGTGAACTTGCATCGCCAGTTCGCGCGTTGGAAGCAGAATCAAAGCTTTCGCCGTGCGGGACGGTTCCCGCTGCAACATCTCGATCAACGGAATCACGAAGGCAAGAGTCTTACCAGTGCCGGTCTGAGCCGTTCCGATTACATCTTTGCCTTCAAGAGCCGGAGGGATGGCGCTTTCCTGAATAGGGGTTAAGGTTGTGAAGTTCGCTGTCGCCAGCTTGTGCTGCAATGCAGAAGACAGGCTTAATTCTGTAAATCTAGCCATTCGAATTTTGTTTTTCCTGAGGGGCCTCTCGTCACACATACCCGAACACAGTTCGAGAGCGGAGGCCGCTCGCTATTTTTGAATTTGACGCTGAGTAAGCCGGTGGGCAGGAAAGGCGGAGATAAAACTGGTTCCAACAGGAACCACCGCGAGAACAAGCAAACCGAGTAAAAGCGACAGAAGGATTATAGCAGAAGTGGATGCAGGATCTCGAAGCTGGTGTGTTGAACTTTGTGATTCTGGCCTGGGACAGGCAAAACCAAAGTAATGCGGCGATTGCGCTCAGGGCTCCCGGTGGCTCCTGATCGATTTCCTCATTTCACCGCCATGAACTGCAGACTTACGGGTGCGGGTGCATCGATTGTCTTCTTTGCAGTTAACCGTCCGGTGGTCGGGTCGATCTGAAACACGGTGATGTTGTTCGTATTTTGATTGGCGACGAACAGGAGCTTGCCAGTGGGGTCAATCTCGAAATTACGTGGGGTCTTGCCCTGGGTGGGGAAGTGATCCGTCAGGGTGAGAGCGCCGGATTTGTCGATGGAGAACAGGGCAATCGTATCGTGTCCCCGATTGGAAGCGTATAAAAACTTGCCGCTGGGATGCACCTTGATCTCGGCCGTGTCATTGTTTCCCGAGAAGTTCTTGGGAAGAGTGGACACGGTCTTTAACTTGTTCAGCGCGCCATGGCCGGCATCGTAGGCAAACGCGGTGACAGTAGACTGTATTTCGTTGACGACATACACGAACTTGCCATCGGGGTGAAAGGCCACGTGACGAGGGCCGGCCCCCGGATCGAGCTTTGCGTAAGGAGGATTGTTCGGGCTGAGGGATCCGTTTCTTACGTCAAAGCGATAGACCAGAAGCTCATCCAGGCCTAGATCCACGGCGATGGCGAAACGATTGTCGGGGGTGGTCTCGATCCAGTGCGCGTGCGGACCTTCCTGCCGCTCGTGGTTAACGCTCGACCCGGTGTGCTGAACGAAGGCTGAGGCTTCGCCGATGTGGCCGTTGGGCTGCACCGGAAATACAGCCACGCTTCCTCCGGTGTAGTTGGCCACCAGCACGAACTTTCCGGTCTTGTCGAACGCGATATAGCAGGGGTCGGCTCCGCGAGAAGCGACTTCGTTCAGCAGTTGCAGTTTCCCGCTTGGGCCAGATCCTTTCTGCGCATCGATGGCGAAGGCGCTCACTGCTCCGCTACTGGCGTCTTTGTATTTCCCGACTTCGTTGACCGCGTACAGAAAGTGGTGGCTCGGGTCAATCGCGAGGAATGAGGGGTTGGTGGTTTCGACTGCCACGCCCAGCGAAGTCAGTTCCGTGGATGCTGGATCGAAGCGGTAGGCGTATATGCCCTTGCTCTGCTGCTTCTCGGTGTAAGTGCCGACGAAGAGAAGATATTTGCCCCTCGGGGCTGCACTTGCTGCGATTCCGGTGACCAGCGAGAAGAGGAGGAACCACAGCAGGGAGCGGCGGGAAATGGTCATGGGGTGTATCAGAACGTATTCGGAGATTTAGCGCAAGCGGGCGCAGTGGGCGGTCATGTTTTTGCGCGCGCATCGGTGCAAAGTCCCTAGATGACTACCGGCAAAGCCCTAGTACAGACACTGGATTGCTGTAAGAAGCAAACCACGTCCTCAAGGCCATCATCTTTGATTCACCAATCGGCGGGCGTACGAAATGCCCTTCGGTAGGGAGGTAGAGATGTGGCAAAAAGTATCGTTACCCTTGCTGCCTTTGCCCTTGCTGCTGCTGTTTTTAGCGTACAAGCAATGGGACAAGCACCGGCAGATTCACCCTGATTTCAAGGCTTCGTTCCTCGGGAGCTCTCTGACCTGTTCGTCACAAGACAAGCAGCCGGAGCGGGTAACAGTCCCGCGACCTTTCGCGAAACGTGCAAAACTTAAGGCCCGGCTTCTAAATCTCCTGCACGAAAGTCTCTATGACGACTCCAAAGGAATCGTGAACGTGACACGAGAAAAAGAGATTGTGGATCTTGCGAAGAAGCTGAAGGACGAGAAGGGAGACTAAGGCAACATCCCACGGAGCTGCATGATCTGGTTAAACTCAATTGCTTTGTGTCGCCGTCTCCTGATGCGATTGCCACATCAGGCGCTGACACCACTCGGCAGATCCTTGGGCCCTTTCGGCAAGGGACGGTGCAATTCAACAGGGAGGTCACGCAAGTGATCCAAGCGGTGCATCGTTCCGCCCGGGCCGGTAACACTGACACCGTAAAGCGTTGGGTTCTCCACGGCGTCGTTCTTGCGGTTTCCGATTGAAATCATAACGATAGCGGCCCGGCCGTCTTTGAGGCTGACGTTAGCCTCGACGCACATCGCGGAATCCTGATCTTGACTGACAGCAGTGCCTGCAGTTGGACCGCAGTGCCTCACTTCCCATTTAATCAGCGATCCTTCGCCTTCGTACTTCAGGAAAAACTCCAAAGTGACCTTCGGCAAGTCGTGATCCAGTGAGGAGACTGGCAGCGTCTGTACGAGGTGGATGGTATTTGCATCCGTCCCCTGAGCAGCCGGGCCTTGCGCCAGCACGCGAGAAGTGAGCAACAAGATTAAGACAGCAAGATTAGTCCACCGCATACCGTGCTAGACACCGCATCACGTCTCGAAACAGAGCGTCCGACGTGCTTGCGTCAAAGGTGTAAAAGCTCCCGAGGGTCGGGCGTGTGGTCACAGGTTAACGTCTGCGTTATCGGCCGAGGTGCCCTCTTTTCCGGCGATAAGCCGCAATGCCGACCAGTCCGATTCCGACCAGGGACAGCGTCGCAGGCTCGGGCGCTTCGACAAAAGAGTTGGCGTAATAGAATCCGTTGGAAAAGGAAAATGACACTGAGCCCCGCGCGCCGCCGCCCACGTTGATCGTCTGCCCGGTATCGAAGTTGAAGCCGGTAGCGAAGAAAGTGATGTCGACCAGTGCCCGGAAGTCCCTGCCGTCGGTAGGCAGCTTAAAAGAAGTCATCGAGATTGTGCCCGGATTGAAAAAGAACTCCAGCGGCGTGCCGTCGATAACAAATACGGCGCTGTCGAGGAATAAAGCTCCATCCCCTCCAAACGCGGACCCCGTCGGGTAGCCGCCGCTTCCGAAAAAGGAATAGTCTGTCCCACCGCTGAGGATGAGCCGGTGTCCGTTGTCGTGTGTGAAGTAGGCGAAGTTGCTACCGGAGCCCCCATTGGGGTCCAGTACAAGGTGATCTGCAAATGCCGTGGCAGAAATCAGGAAAACCAGAACGAAGAGGAAAGAGCTGGAGAGAACGCGTCTCATACACACCCCGGGTCTAAAACCGTGGCGGATGCTATACCCAACTTTGCGAACTTTCCAGCTAAATATTTGACGTGTCGCAATTGTTTGCACACTTACCAGACGGGCTACCCCATTCAGAACCAGGCCACCGCCACATCTACCTGCTCGAGCGCGATCGACTTCTCACCCTGAAAGAACACCCGCCACACTGGACCGCTGCGGTCGATGTCGCCCACGACCTGGAACCCTCCCGGGCATCCGTAATTGATGCGCATGCCAGCGACCGGCGGCATCGCGCCCGTCATCAGGGTGCATCGTTGTCCATTGGCCAGTTCGAGTGCCCAGGGCAGGGTATCGGCTCGGCTGATCTCCTTGCGCGGCTCAGTCGGGAGCGGCTGGGTCAGGGTCAGCAGGAGTACGTTTGCGGGCCACGGTCCTCCCACGGGGCAGGCGAGTTGTTTCTCGTCGCCGAGAATCCTCTGATAGCACGGATCAAGAATTCCATTGCCCGACGAGCACCTCCACGCGTCCGGCCGGCTCCCCGACGCGCTCGATGACGTAAAGCAGCTGCCTTTCACTTTTTCCGTGACTGCCATCCCGATGATCAGGCCCGCGGGTCCGAAGGGGGTGAGCAGCTTAATTTGCGTGCGGTTGGGCGCGGCTGGTTGCTCGGCAGCCCGCGCGGTTGGCCTCACACCGAGCGCCGCTGCGAGCATCAGTCCGATTGCCAGCAAGGATCGTTTCAACATATTGCGCCTCCAAAAAAACTGCGCACCCGGAATTTTCCGGATGCGCGTCTTCAGAAATTCCGCGGCGCAGCAGGGAACTCAGCTTTGGCGCGGCTCATAGTTGCTCTCTAGAGCTTCTGGAAAAAGCGCACGACTTTTGCGCCCTCTTCTTCCGTGTAGTGGACGGCTACCTTGTCGCCTTCCTTAGCGAGGTAACGGCTGCCGCGCACCACGCCGTGATCTGTCTCGACCACGGCTTCCGAGCCGAGCTTGTAGGTTTCTTCGGCGCCGCTGTCGGTCTTGACTGAAACAGTGCGCGCCGCGCGATCGACGTGAGTGACGGTGCCTTTCCCGGCTTTGAGCGACTCTTTACCGAAATCCTCCACCACCGTGGCCGTCTTGTCCGCACCCTTGCCCATGTAGCGCACCACTACCTTAGTTCCTTCCTTGCCTGCGAAGTAGGTATCGAGCGCGCCCGGCTTGACGCCCTTCTCGGCCTCAACACTGGTGCGGATCGCGGTACGCTCGGTGAACTTGAAGGTTTGCTCCGAGCCGTCGGCGCCTTTGATTGCGATCGTCTTTCCTGCCTTGTCGATATGGGTGACGGCTCCGGCCACGGCGTGAACGACATCCTGCGCAAGCGCGCTACCTGCCAGGGCTACGGCAAACATCAGAAGAAGTGCTTTTGAAATTGTCTTGCTGCGAGTCATGATTTTCTCCAATTGGATTCGTTGGTACTTTTTCATGCGAATTCCCTTACTTGAGAGCGATGAGTTGGTTGTCGACGCTGAACACGCCCGGGACGCCGCTGGCCTGCGTTCCCGCGATTTGTTTGTCCATAGCGCTGTCGACCACGCCGTAGAGCGTCACGTGGCCGTTCTCGACCACGATGCGGATCGGCTTCTGCGGGTCCATCTCGTAGCGCTGCAGGGTGGGTGCGCCATAAATGGCCCGGTACAGCTTGACGCGAAGTTCGTCATCGAACATCGACGTGGGCCCGACATCGATGTTGTCCACGATGTCCTTGACGCCGGGCGTGGTGGCCGCAACGCCAAGTGCAGAGTCTCTGCTGGGATAGTCGTGGACCGTTCCGCCCAGCGTGACCACGCCATCCTTTACGTTGAGTGTGATGGCGTTGAAAGCGATCCCGTAGCCGACGCGGTCGTAGCGCAGGCGGTCGGCTAGGCTTTGACGCAGCTGCTCGTCAGGCACGTTGCTCTGGATCTGAACGTGGTTGCGGACGCCGTCCACGTTCTTCATCTTCTTGACTTTCTTTTCGAGGTTCTCGCGTTCGATATAGAGGTTGATCGTGCCATCGAGGGTGACGATCTGATCTTCGACCGCCGCCTTCACACCTTGAAATTCTTTTTTACCCTGAATGTATTTGTTTACCTCCTGCAGAATCTGCTGGTCGTACTTGGCGGCCGTCTTTTGCGGCGCCGGCGTAGCTGACAGGAAGCTGGCACACACCGCCAGAAAGAGAACCGCGGTCGTTCGGCGCATCTCAATCCCCACAATTCAAATTGGAGTGACCTGCTGGAAGAACTCGGGCCCAGAATAGAGCTAAGAGAATAACGAAAATGTTTCGGCTTGGCTAGTTCGCGGGATGCGCGAAAAAAACACTTGAACCGCAAAGAACGCAAAGACAGGCCGCGAAGTCCGCAAAGAAGAGATTTTCTTCGCGACCTTCGCGGTTAAGCTCTTCGGCTTCCCCAACTCATCCCGCCAAGAACGCCACACCGCACGCCACCAGAGCCGCCGCCATCCACCGCCGGCGATCCACTCGCTCATGCAGGAAAAATTTCGCCGCGGCTGCATTCCCGACAAATGTCAGCGAAGCTGAGGCCGGGGCGACTAGGCTGACGTCACCCCAGGAGAGCGCGAACAGCAGGCTGAAGAACGCAACTGCCATTGCCCCGATGCCGAGCAGGAAATGCGAATTCTGCAGGACGCGTCCGATGACCGCAAGCAGCCCGGAGCGCTTGCGCAGTTCATCCACATCGCCCACCTGCTTCATGGCGCGCGACAGCAGCACGTCGCCCGTGACCGAAGCGATGACGATCACGAGGATAGCTCCCCATGTATAGGCGTGCCTCATGGCTCCTCCTGCAAGGCCGCCAGTTCCGGCTCCGGCTCGCGTTGGTGCGCTTGCGTGAGCTCGGGACCGGAAGCTACGGCGCTGACTCCCACCGCAATTAGAAAAATCCCCACCCATCGCAGCATCGTGACTTGCTCGTGCAACACGAACTTGGCGATCAGTGCGAGCAGCACATAGCCGAGTGAAGTGGCGGGCAGAACATAGGTGAGATCGGCCCAAGAGAGAGCCGTCATGTAGGCGGCGAAAAAGGCGAGCAGAAAAACAATGCCGCCCACGATCCAGGGATCGCGCAGGGCGGCTAGCAGTGTATGCAGGCGGGCAAGTGAAACTCCGCCCATATCTTTCATGCCGCGGGAAAGCATCGAGTCGCCGATGGAGGCGAACACCGAAACTCCCGCCAACACCAGATATTTTCGAAACGTCACGGTTCAGCCTAAGCTTTGGCCGGTGCGGCTGCTGCGGGCGACTCTTGTTTCTCGCGCACCCACTTGTTACGCATGGCGCGCGTCTTCAGAAAAGCCTTGGCTTCTTTGTAAAGCCGCTTGCGATCAGCGCTATCGAACGCGGCCTTGCGCAGGATGCGGAATGCGGCTTTAGGGCGGAAATAGTACTCATCATAGAAGCGATGCACCATTTCCATGATGTACTCGGCGGGCAGGTCCGGATACTGGATCTGCACCATCTGGTGACCACCCTCATCGACCATCTTGGTGTCGGCCGCCAGAAAGCCGTTCTGCACGACGTGGTCATACAGCTCCGTGCCCGGATAAGCGTGCGCCACGGACACCTGAATCGTCTCGACGTCGAGCTCCTTGGCGAAGTTGATGGTGTTGCGAATGGTGTCCCGCGTTTCGCCGGGAAGTCCGAGGATAAAGTCGCCGTGGACGACCAGGCCGAGCTTGTGGCAATCCTTGGTGAACTGCCGCGCACGTTCCACGGTCGCGCCCTTCTTGATGTTCTTGAGAATCTGCGGATCGCCCGATTCGTAGCCGACAATCAGCAGGCGGCACCCAGCTTCCTTCATCGCCTTGAGCGTCTCGAAATCAGTGGTGACGCGCGAAGTGCAAGACCAGGTCAGGCCCAGCGGCTTCAGCTTGGCGCAAAGTTCGACGGTGCGTACCTTCTGGATGTTGAAGGTGTCGTCGTCAAAGAAGAATTCCTTCACATCCGGCCACAGGCGCTTCACTTCCGCCATCTCCGCGGCCACGTCGTCGGTGGAGCGCTTGCGCCAAGGGTGCCCGCTCAAAGTCTGCGGCCACAAGCAGAAGGTGCACTGCGCAGGACACCCGCGGGTCGTATAGAGAGAGACGTAGGGGTGCAGCAGGAACGGTACGTTGTAGCGCGTGACATCCAGATCACGCTTGTAGATTTTGGTGACGTGCGGGAGTCGATCCAGATCTTCGATCTGCGGCCGGTCGGGATTGTGCACGATCTGGCCGTCCTTCAAATAGGAGATGCCCGCGATTTCTTCCAACGGCTTGCCCTGCGCGTACTCGACCACCGTGTAGTCGAATTCCTTGCGCGCAACGAAGTCGATCGAAGGGCAATCGCGCATCGACTTTTCCGGCTGCACGGTGACGTGCGGCCCAACAAAACAGATCTTGATCTTCGGATTCGCTTCTTTGATGGCCTTGGCCAGGCGCATGTCGCCCGGGAAGCCCGGCGTGCTGGTGAACAGCACCAGGAATTCGTAGTCCTTGGCAATCTGGATGGTTTCCTCGCCCGAGATGTGGTGGGGCGGCGCATCGAGCAAGCGCGCTCCCTCCAGCATGCCCGTCGGGTAGGCTAGCCAAACCGGATACCAGTACGACTCGATTTCGCGCGTGGCGGGCCAGCGGGATCCGGCCCCACCGTCGAAGTTCTCAAACGAAGGTGGATTCAAAAACAGTGTTTTCAAAGGCATATGTGTGGATGGTTAATACTAACATCCTCTCTCAGTGATACGGGTGTTTCCTTGGATTCGCCCCACGGCGTTGGCGCACACGCCAGATTCGCTCCGTCGTTCGTTAAGTCTAATTTTATCAACCGCCTAGGCGGCTCCCAATGGGTTTCGGTCGAATGGTGATTGGATGCATTGAGAGGAGCAAAGGGATCGCCGGATGTGTGGAGGCCAGTTCTTGCGGAAATCCCTGAGCCGGAGGCAGTTGCATACGCCAATTTAACCACAGAGGTCTTTGGATACTCTGTGCTCCTCCGCCTCCTCGGGTGGTGGACGAATTTTGCCAAGTGAAAATGAGTGTCATTCGCTTAAAGCTTAGTATTGCGATACGGAGCCTCAGGATCGACGATCGAGCTGCAGGATGAAAACGCGAGTCACCCCGGTCCTGAACAGCGCCCGTAGGACCTGCAAGCGCGATTAACAGGCATCCTGCGAAGCGGTTGCGGGATGTTTTGAGAGCGCAAAGCTGGCCGCCGACTGAGATTACTCAATAGCAATTAGCTAACATCGGAGGTTTTTGCAAGATGCGCTCTCAGAGACCTCCGTTGATCCATTTTTCCAGTTCCCCCGTGGAGCGCAACAAGCCGATGCGGGCGCGCTGCAGTTCGAAAGTCGTATCCTGCAGCGTGATGTAGCGCTCGGTGACTTGGCCTCGGGAGTCAGCCAGGTCTTTGAGAGTGGCGGTGCCAGCGTCCATCCGGGTTTGTACGGACTCCAGATTCGATTGGGCTACCTCGTACTCTAACTGCGCCACTTCCTGAGCAGCTTCCATCTGGCGCACGGCGCGCTGCTGCTTCAGGGTTTCCTCGGAGACTTGGTTCTTTGCGGCTTCGGCTTGGCGTTTTGACTTCACCGCTTCTGCGTCGGCCGCCTGCGCGTGGGCGCGCTGCACGGAACTGAATATCGGAAATCGCATTACGACTCCTACCGTTGCGTTATTGGCCTCGAAGGTCTTGAAGAACAAGTCGTAGTTGTTGTACTGAGCCAGTCGCGCGTATTGAGCGGCGAAATCCACGCTGGGCAACAGGGCTCGATGTTCTCCGCGCGCGCGTAAGTATTGCGCACGGGCGCGTTCCTCGGCGGCTTGAATGGCTGGATTGTTCTTCACAGCCCGGTCCACGGGATCATCGTCCTGCGCCAGTGGAGCGATTGCCGGAATGGAATCCTGCACAGTTTCGATGGTCGCTGCGTTGAGTCCGGTGAGCTTCGCCAGATGTTCCCGAAGGACATCAACCGATCCTTGCGCCTCCGCGACGCGCAGTCGCACACGTGCCGCCCCGAGCCGCGCCTTGGTTTGTTCGAGCGGGCTCTCGACACCCTCTTTTACGCGCTCCGACATCGCCTGCTCCAACTTCGAGGCTGCCACTTGCTCGTCACGCAATTTACCGATGCGCTGCTCCCATTTGTTCAGCTCGGCATAACTCAGCACGGTGTCCTGAATGACCTGGGCGCGCTGATCCTTGTTCTGGATCGTCGCTGCCACCCATTCGGTTTTTGCCGCACGCACGAACTGCTGAAGCGCCGGATTGAAAATCGCCGATTGTGCAGTCACATTGATGATGGACGGTGCGGAACCTTCAAGGCTCAGCGGAAATCCCCACGACTTGCCCAGTCCGGATCCGACTACCAGTTGCGGGATATAGTTGTTGTGGCTCTCCCGGTAGGCAGAGAACGCGTGTTGTGCATCGGCCGCTGCGATCCCCGTGGCGGTCGCATGGGTCAGCGCAAGTTCCACCGCGCGCTTCAGGGGAAGCGGTTCGGCTGCCGCGCGCACGGCTATCAAGAAGCACAACCCGGAAACGAGGAGGCCTGGGCGCAGGCCAATACGAGTGCGAGGCGTCATTGCGTCACCTTGAGAAAAGAGGAAGTCAGGGAGTACGAGAGATGCTTGGGGCAGCATGTCGCATAAAGGATAGCAGCGAGCAGTGGCCCGTGGGGCTATCGGCTCTGGGCTTTAGGCTCCAAAAAGAACGGCACAGATTCGGAGAGGTGCGAGATTTGTTTGGCCAGAGCCTAGCGCCTAAAGCCAACACCCTCTGACCACCGACCAACGGCAGCTGCCCTACTGATTCACCCTGTTCAGCGCTTCGCGCGCGCGGCCGAAGTCCTTGGCCATAGTCAGGGCGGCCTGATATTCCTTGGCGGCGCCTTGCTTGTCGCCCTGCTTTTCGAGGATGTTGCCGAGCAGATAGTGCGCTTTGAATTGAGGAGCCTGCTCGACCGTGCTCGAGGAGAGATAGCGGCGTAGCAATTGCGTTGCGAAGGGAAGATCGCGGTTGGCGCGCAGCAAAGTCGACGCGGCGTCGACCAGAACTTCCGGCTGATCCATCGGGGCGGCTGCGGCTTTTTTCAGCGCGTCTTGCATTTCGTCGAGACGGTTGTTCTTGCGATAGAAGAGCGCGAGGTTCAGCCAGGCGTTCGCGCCTCCCTGGCTGGCGTCGATGGCCGCGCGATACTCCTTTTCGGCGCTGGTCAGATCTTTGTTCTTTTCCGCAAGACGGCCCTGAATCCAGTGCGCCTTCGCGGGGTTCAACTTCGCGACCTGATCGGCCTGGGCACGCGCCTTGTCTTGCCCGCCGCCCACAATGCCCGGCGCTTCCAAATAGAACTCGGCGAGGTCGGTGCGGGCCATGACGTTTCCGGGATCAAGTTGGACGGCGCGTTCAAACTCCGTGTGGACTTTCTTGGCGAGGCCCGCGGCGGTCAGAAAATTCGAGGAATCAGCTTTCTCACCGTAGGTGCGCCCGAGCCAGAGGTGGTACTCGCCGTTGCTGGGCTCGATAGACACGGCCTTCTCGCATTCCGAGATGGCGCTGTCCCACTTCCCGACCGCGAAGTAGGCGCGGCACAGCAGGTTGTGCGAGGCAGCGTCGTTCGGCGAAGAGCTGAGCTTTCCGCTCAATGTGGAGATTGCGTCGTCGACCCGACCCGCGGCCAGCAGGTCGTTTGGAGAATCCGCGGCCGCGGCGATCGCCGGCAACACGAGCGCTGCCAGAGTAAATACTTTCGTAGCCCACTTCATGATCTACTGCACCACCTTCACGGGAATGCCGTCGCGCAGGGATTTGTTCACGGCCGTGGTATTCAGCGCGAT
>Ga0073909_10000284_pt1 | contig 17866 bp, 26 predicted proteins | sample Coa_R1_6_FD_66439 | JGI IMG/M metagenome (GOLD analysis project Ga0073909, IMG submission 66439) | Surface soil microbial communities from Centralia Pennsylvania, which are recovering from an underground coalmine fire. - Coalmine... | ecosystem: Environmental > Terrestrial > Soil > Unclassified... | reverse complement strand
TTTGCGGCTCAGCGGGTCGGGGAGCCCGCAGTCCCAGGTGGCCGTGAAGATCATGTGCCGGCCGCCGTCCCGGGCGTGGTACTTCATCGCGGCCGGGTTCGTGATCGCCAGGACCCCGGCCCGGTCAAGCCGGTCGTCGGTCGCCCAGTTCTTGACCATCGACGCGGTGCGCGCCTGGTACGGGATGCCCGCGGCGGCCAGGATCTGCTCCAGCTCGGCCTGCTGGGCGCGCATCACTGACGGGCTGGTGCCCTTGAGCCCCTTGCGGGGGGTGACGAAGTGCTCGATCCCGGCCGCGGTCAGGTCGTCGCCGTACACGCTCAGCAGCATCAGCAGCAGGCCGGGCGCGCCTGCCCCGGTGACCTGCCACGCCCGGGTGAACGCCGCCTTGCGCTCCTCGCGGGTCCAGGCGCCCAGCTGGAACCCGGCGGTCCCGGACCCGGTGTCGATGCCGAGCGTGACGACGGCGTCCGCCGGCAGCCCCCGCAGCTGACTGGCCTGCTCCAGGCCCGTGTGCGGGGAGATCACCGCCGCCTCCTGATGCCGTTCAGGCCCAGCGCGGCGAACATCACGGCCGGGAAGACGAGGACGGGCGCGATGTGGACCGCCGAGATGAACAACACGAGGGCCAGGCCGAGCAGGAAGAACGGGTAGCCCCGGCTCTGCCGCGACGGGCGCCAGCACTGCGGGCACTGCATCCGGCTCCCGTGCTCGCACGCCCGGGATGCGATGAACTGGCCGCACCGGGTGCACTTGCCGGCCCGGGCGTACGCCAGCCGGGGGCCGCCGTGGTCGCAGATCTTGCGCCGTGCCGCCAGCTCGTCCGCGACGGGTGACGGCGCCTTCCGGCCATCCAGTTCTTTCGCGATGGCGGTGCTGGCGGCGATGGATGACTGCTTTGCCAGGTCGCAGTAGGTGCACGTCGCCTGCCCGGCCGGGACCGGCAGGTGGCAGCCCGTGCAGCAGCCCGGCGGGACCGCGTCGTAAGCCGGCAGCCTGCTCTCCGGCAGGGTCAGCGGCCCGGACATCTCGGCCAGCGCCGCGTGCTTATCCTCATCCCACAGCGGGATGCCCGCGTCGTCCTCTTTCTCCGGACGTCCGGACGGTTCCGGCGCCGTGATCTTCGCGCCGAGCAGCCGGTAGACCGGGCAGTGCCGCGCGTGATCCGCGAAAGCGCTGCGGACTCCCGTGCCGCAGGTGCAGGTGTAGATGCCGCCGTCCGGGCCGGTGACGAACTCGGCAGCGGGCCGCGGCGGGGCGCGGAGCGGGCTGTCAGCCGGGGGGTTGACCAGGAGCTCGGCCGCAGTGAGGCCGAACACGGGCGGCAGCGCGGGCTCGCCGTTGACCAGGTGCTGCTGCACCCCGTCCCGCTCGCGGACCTCGTGCCGCTCCGGGGTGGTGTTGATGAAGGTCTGGATGCCCAGCACCGACCGGGCCAGTTCTGCGTCCAGGCGCGCCGCCATCGCCTCCATCTGCGCGGCGTTCCAGATCTCGCCTGCTGCGCTCATGTCCGGCTCCTCGCCGTCGATGTCCCGGCTCACGTGATCACGATCCCGCGGTTCGCGTGCCAGCGAGCGTACGCCGTGATCGCGTCGCGCGCCGGGAACGCGCCCTTCCGGACCTCGATGCGGTAGCCCTCGGGGCAGGTGCACGAAACAGCCATCTCGTGCTTCCCGGTAAACGTCAGCACGATCTGGTGCGGCAACCCGCGGTCCTCGAACACCGGCTCGTACCCGACCGGGTCGCCGCCGCTGGTCCATGCGGTCATCGCTGCTTCCGCGGTCATCACAGCGCCTCCCGGGGGAAGTCCGTGCAGCGGATGGTGAAGTCGGCCATGAACGCGCGCCCGATCGTGATGACCCGGCTGACGTGCTCCACGGCCAGCCCGGCGTCCTGCCCGTACAGCACGCGGGCCTTGCCCAGCGCATGCTCGCGCATCTCCGGCAGCGTGCCGCCGCGCCCGGTGGCTACCAGCAGGTCCGGGCCGTCCCGGGCGGGCACGATCACGGCGAGCACCCGGCCGTCGCTGGTGACCCGGGTGGCCTGCCGGTCCCGGTCCGCGCGGTGCACGGCGTCCAGGAACTCTGCGGTGAGCCGGTCATCTTGCCAGCTGGCCGAGAGGCTGATGCTGTCCCGGTTCAGGGCCGGGATGAGGAAGCCGTCCATGGCTCAGCCCTCCTGACCTTCGGAATTGTCCGGACGTCCGGAGTTTGCCGGCACCCGGTCCCGGGCCTTGCCCACCGCCCGCAGGAAGACGGCCCACGTCTGGCTGGTGTCCTTGACCTGGGACTGGATGCCGAGCAGCGCGGCCACGGCGGTGTCGCCGAGCTCGGCGAGCATCCGGTCCCGGGCCTCGGGGTGCCGGCCCTTGCGCGGGTTCTCCCCGGTGAGCAGGCTCAGCTCCTCCATCGCCTCGGCCGCCTCCAGCTGGGCCTTGCCGACCCGCCGGTACATGTTGGCCTCCGGGCAGTCTTTCGCCCACTGCGGGCCGGCGTCGTCCAGGTGCGCGTCAACGACCTCGAGGACGCCCAGGACCGCGGAGACGTCATCTTCCAGGCCCCGGTCATACTGCCGGATGCCGGCCAGGGGGTCAGGCTCCGCCCGGTCCGTGATCGTCCACGTCTTCCCGTCATAGGCCAGGATGTGCCGGGCGAGCAGGAGCACGCCGTCCCCGGTTTCTGTTTCCGCGGCCTGGAGCGCGTCCATCGCATCGGACGGCGGGTAGCCCAGGTCGATCAGCGCGTTCAGCGCGCCCTGGTGACGCAGCGGCCTGCCGAGGAAGACCGCGGGGCCTGCCAGCACCGTCCGGATGTCGTCCGGTGCCGGCTCGGAGATCTTCAGGACGGTCTTCGCCTCGCCGGGCGCCAGGTCAGCGGCGAGTTCAGCGGCGAGGCCGGGCGGCAGCGGGCTGGCGATCGTCCATCCCGCGGGCGGGCGCGGCGGGCCGGCCTGGAAGTGGCCCTTGCGCCCGGGGACGGGCACCTTGGTGGAGATGGCGAACACGCCGCGCTGGGTGACGTTCTGCCACAGGACGCTGTACCAGACCGCGTGATCGCGCGGCAGGTTCGAGATGCCGTCCAGCATGGCGTCGGCGACGGCCCGGTTGGCCTGCTCCCGGTCGCAGCCGAGGGTGACCAGCGTCTCCACGGCCTGGTCGCCGGTCAGCCCGCTGGCCAGGGGCGGGACGGGCTCGCCGCGGTGGCACGGGCAGCCGCACATTTCGCCGTGCGGGCCGCACCGGTCGTCCCGCTCGGATTGCGGCCCGCAGTGCGCCTCGTGCATCCCGGCCGGCCAGTCGCGCGGCGGAGCCTGATCCTGCTGCGACGGGGTGCCGAACGGCACTGACGGCTCGCCCTTCGCGGTGATGACGTAGCCCAGGTGCTTCCCGCCCGGCCCCGGCTCGATGATGTACGCGACGTCGTGGGTGTCAAGCAGCCGGTACACGCCGTCCTCGGCGGCCATCGCGCCGGTTACCGCGTTGTTGGCCTCCTGCCAGGTGTAGCCCAGGCCGGGTCCGCCCACGTCTACCAGGAACTGGCGGGCCTGGTCCGGGGTCAAGGGCACCTGCCCGGCGGGAATCTTCGCGGTCGCCATCCCGGCCAGCAGCTCCGCGTGCTCCGCGCTCAGCCCCGGCGGCAGGATGACGTGCGGCGGATCGCAGTCATCCCCCTCGTAGTGACTGCGCTCGCGCTCCGGCTCAGTGTCCTGCTCCGGCGGGATGGCCCGCGTTTCCGGGTCTGCGTCCTCCTGCCGCGCCAGGGTCTCGATCCGGAACCCGTCGCTCATGAGCGTGATCAGGTGCCGCTCGAGGGTGACGGACGCGGACTGCCGTGCCTCCACCAGGACGCTCCTGACCCGGTAGTGGTTGTAACCGAGCGATTCCAGGTGCGCGGCGGCCTGGGCGTCGCTCAGCCCGCTGACGGTTTCCTGCTGGTCGTTCATTCCTGTCTCCTGTTCCTTGTGTTCCTAGTTGAGGCCGCCGAGCAGGGCTCTTACTATGCGCTGGTCGCGGAACAGCTGTGCCCACTGCCCGGCCTTGTCCCGGAGAACTTCCCGGCGGCGCTGGTCGACGGAGTTGCGGGTGACGAAGTCCACGATCTCCACGGCCTTGTGGATCTCCGCGCCGATCCGGTGCACCCGGTCCTCGGGCTGGATGGCCAGGTCCAGCTGGTAGGACCGCTGCAGCATCGCCGCGCAGTTCGACGCGGTCAGGGTGATGCCGAGGCCGCCCGCGCCGAGCGTGCAGAGGATCACGTCCAGCTTGCCGGCCTGGAAGTCCTCCACCGCCTGGTGCCGGGACTTCCGGGTGACCAGCACGCCGTCCTCGCCGTGCTCCCCGGCCGGACCCTCGCCGACCACGTACCCGGTGCGCAGCCCGGCCTCGGCGCAGTAGCCCCCGGTGATCATGGCGAGCTGCCGGGACTCGGCGAACACCGCGGTGGGCTGGTCGGGGCGCTCGGCGAGGAGGTCCAGCAGCGCGGTCGCCTTCCACGACGGCCGCTTCAGCGTGACGTGGTAGTGCGGCTTGAGCAGCCCGGTCTTCTCGTCTATCTCGTACGTGACTGTCACGTCGGCGGCGGCCGAGGCGAGCTGGGACAGCCGGGTCAGCTGCTCGAGGATCGACATGACGGGGAGCTCGCCGCCGTCCGGCAGCTCGGCCAGCATCTGGGCTTCCATCGTGTCGTAGGCGCGGCGCCATTCCGGCGGCATCTCCGGCCGGCGCACCGAGTAGATCTTGTCCGGCAGCTCCTCCAGCACGTCGGCCTTGGCGACCCGGCGGAGCTGCCCGGCCAGCGCGGCGAAGAACTCGGCTTCCATCTCCGGCCGCAGGCCCAGGATCAGCTCGTCGTACTCGCCGTGGCCGCGCCGGGTGGCCAGGTAGCGGCGCTTCAGGTCGTCCTTGGACGGCCAGTCCAGCGGGGCCATGGTGAACAGCGGCTGGTAGATGTCGCCGAAGTCGTGGGTGACCAGCGTGCCGGAGGCCCAGACCAGGGTCGGCGCGTAGTGCGCGACCCGCCACAGCGCCTTGGACTGCTTGGCATGAACGTTCCTGGCTAGGTGACATTCGTCGGCCACGACGGCCTTCGCCCGGATCTTGACCAGCAGCCCGCTCATGTCGGGGGCGTCCCGGCGCATCGTGGCGTAGGTGGTGATCAGGATGTACTGGCCGTGCTTCCAGCCCTGGATCCTGGCCCGGTTCGCGCCCTTGTGCATGACGGGGGCGGGCCAGTGCGGCATCCACTCGCGGATGTGGGTGTCCCAGACGTCGGCGACCTCCCACGACGGCACGACGATGACCATCGGGAGCACGGCCGTGCCTGCCAGGCGGCGGGCCTCGATGCCGATCAGCGTGGTGACAGTTTTTCCTGTCCCGGGGTCGTCGCCCAGCAGGTACTTGCCGGCCGAGGCGATCGCCGCCGCGCCGTCCGCCTGGTAGCCGCGCGGGGTGAACTTCTCCGGCCAGCACGGCGGCACCGGCTTCGGCGGCGAGGTGCGGCGGATCGTCTCGCGGATGACCCACTCGGCCAGCTCCGGCATCGGCTGCCAGACGGGCCGGCCGCCGTCATGGTTGTAGAGGAACCCGAGCTGGACGATGGTCGCCCAGGACAGCGGGTAGTACCGGGCTCCGGTCGCGTGGCCGTGCTCGTCCCGGGCCGACTCGCCGTGCGCGGTCAGCAGGTGCAGCCGCTCCGCGATGTTCTTCTGCTCGTGCGCGGTGCCGGTGGTCATCAGCACCATGTGCCGTCCATCGGCAGTAATCTGGCCGTGCAGCACCCCATCGCCGTAGTAGCCGTTCCGGCCTGGCGCCCGGTACGGCGGCTGCGCGGGCTCGAACACGGGCGACGGCGCCGGGCCGTCCGCCATCTGGGCGAACATGGCCACGGCGTCGTGGCGTGCTGCTGCGGCGAGGTTCACGGGTCACGCGCCCGTCAGCTTGTCCAGGAGCCGGGCGCGCTCGCGGCTCAGCTCCCAGCTCTCGCACATCGGGGTGCCCGTCAGCGGGGTGCCGTCGATGGCCCGGGGCGCGGCGGGCTGTGTTTCCCGGCCATTCGACCGGATCACGCCGGCGGGCGGGGCGTTCCCGTCAGCATGGCAGGGCTCGCCGCAGGAGCAGTGACCCTCGCGGGCCAGCGTGTCCTCGGCGTTCGCGCGGATGCCGCAGTGGGCGCCACACGCAGTGGTGATGGCCACGGATCCCTCCCGGGCAGTGGGGAGAAGGGACGGTCAGGCCCCGGACGGCCCGGGCTTCCGGCTCCCTCGAGGGTGCCGTCAGGCCGGGCCGCCCAGGGCGCCGGGCGGTCCTGTTACTGCGGCTGGGGCTGCAGGTTAACCTGCTGCGCGGCCAGCTTGTTGATCAGCGCCAGCTGCTCGGCGTTCATCCCGGCCACGTCCTCCTGGGTGACCCCGGGCGGGAGCGGCGCGGGCGGCGCCGGCGGCTGCGGCGGAACCTGCTGGTACTGCTGCTGAACGGCCTGAGCCTGCGGCTGCGGCGCCCCCTGCGGGGCTTGCGGCGCGGGCGGCTGGCCGGGGAGCTGCTGCGGCTGCTGCTGGTACCCCTGCTGGGCGTAGCCCTGGGGAGCCTGCGGAGCCTGCTGGTACCCGCCCGGAGGCGGACCCTGCTGGTAGCCCTGCGGCTGACCCTGCTGCGGGTAGCCCTGCGGGGACTGCTGCTGGGTGTACTGGGGCTGCTGCTCCTGCTGCATCTGCGGCGGCTGCGCTGCCGGGGCAGGTGCGGGCGGTGCGGGCGGGGGAGCCTGCGGGGCCTGGGCCTGCTGCCCGTTCGGCGCGGGGGGAACCCCGGAGCCGTCCGGCCGGCGGTAGACGATGTTGTGCAGCTTCTTGGCGTTCAGGTTGGGGATCTGCCGTTCGCCCACGTACGTGATCGTGATGATGGCGCCCATCTCGGGCGGGCCGGGAGGAGCCCCCGCGCGGGCCATGGCGGCGGCCAGCTCATCGCGCTCGCTGCCGCGCACGTACCAGGACCCGCGCCCGTCCGGGAACTCGATGCTCTCCTGGACGATCAGCGGGACGACCATCTGGAACTTGGCCCGCCCGTCGCGGAACTCCAGGCCCTTGCCGGAGGTGAAGTCGGTCTGCTGGGTGATGTCCGCGTCGGTGATCGGCCGCGCGACGACCCCGGTAATCGACTGGCCCTGCTGCTTGTGCAGGAACGAGGCGATCGACCGGCCGCCGCCGGAGGGCTGGTTGAAGAACGAGTCCAGGTCGCCCTGCACGGGCGCGGGACGCTGCTGCTGCATCTGCTGCTGGCCCTGGTAACCGCCCTGCTGGGGCATTCCCTGGTACCCGCCCTGCGGCGGACCCTGGTAGCCCTGCTGGGGCATCCCCTGGTAACCGCCCTGCGGCGGACCCTGGTAGTAACCCTGGACCGGCATCCCCTGGTAACCGCCCTGCGGCGGCTGCGCGTAGTTCTGCTGCGGGGCCTGGCCGTAGCCGCCGTCCGGCGCCGGCACGTAACCGGGCTGAGCGGGAGGCGCGGCAGGTGCTGGCTGTGCGGGCGCGTATCCAGGCTGAGCCTGGCCCTGGGCGTAACGCGGGTCGTAGCCGGGCTGGGGCTGAGCGGCCGGGGGCTGCTGGGCGGGCGGCTGGGCGTACTGCTGCTCCTGCTGGGGCTGGGCGTACCGCGGGTCGTACCGCGGGTCATACCCGGGCTGGGGCTGGGTCACTGTTCCTCCAGTGATTGTGCGGTGGATTCCGGTGTGGACTTGCTACTGCGCTGATAACTGTGAGTGTGGTACTGCGGTGGTACCGGGTGATGCTGGAGTAAGACTCCATGGGACCGCGTAGGTCGACTATAGCTCAATTCGGCAGCGAATGCCCGGGGCATCCGGGGCCGCGTGTTTCCTTCGGCTCGCGGGCTGCCTGTGGCCTATAGAAGGGACACCAGTAGCAGGAATCGTCTCCTGGTGTTATTGGTACGGCTGTGATCGGGATGCGCCGTGCCAGCACTTCGTCGGCGATCTGGCGCCGGATCGCGGTCTTGCCCAGCACGGCCTCGATGACCACGTCATCAGTCGCGCTGTACTGGTGTTCCCAGACGTACATGCCGTCCAGGCTCGGCTCGGTACGGGGCAGCGCGGCTAGCACGACGCGGTCGACGGGCAGGCCCAGGTTGCGGTAGCCGAGGGCGTACAGCAGCAACTGGATCTGGTACCGGACTGGCGGGCCTTCCGGCCTGCGGACTTTCGCCAGTGAGGTGGGGGCCAGGACTTTCCAGTCCACCACGGCCCTGTAAGCCGTGTCGTACAGGTCGGCGGTACCTGGATAGGACGGGTGCGGCGACACCCGCTGCTCGGTCAGCCACCGCGGGATGGCCAGGCCGTTCAGCCGGTTCTCCAGCCCGAACTTCTCCGCCAGCCAGGCGTGCACCGCGGTGCCGACGATGCTCGGCCAGGGATCAGGAACATGATTCGTAACTGGTTCCCCGGCCAGCTTGCCGACAATTTGCCGGTCACATTCCGCGCCTATTTCACTCGGGCCGAGGTGGGTCTGCGTGTTCCGGGGTTGCCTATGTGCTTGCCTCTTGATAATCTCAGTAAGTTCGTGCGCGTAAAGGCTAGCCCAGGCTGTGTTGCCATTTGGCAAAGTCGGGGCTGCTTGCATAAAGGTAACCGGATCCATATGCGGACGATCATCACGCATAATTATCACCTAGCCCGAAATTCGCGTAATACGCGCTGAAGGCGCGGAGTTCTTCCGGGGAAGCGTCGCTTTTCAGGATATTGGCTCGATTGCTTATCACTTCAATGTTACCTTTTACATAGCCTAGATGCGGGACCTTCCTATCCAGGCTGGGAGCATGGTTCTGGTTGCGCCATCCGCTTGCTCCCGGAACCGAGAATACTTTAATACCGAGTACCGGGCAGATATCCGGGATGACGATATCGGCTGCTATCAGGTTAAACGGTACATTTGCACGCTTAGCCCGGGATCGCGCGCTTCGGAGCATGATCTGCACAGGGTCTTTCAGTTCCCGTCTTCTAGCCAATCTTGCAGGACGGCTATAAGGGTCTGCGTTCCGTATCTTTTCTCGTGCAGACCGGCATTTCAGCGTGCGGCTGCATATACCGTATTCACTTCGGGTAGGTGCCTGGCAGATTGTGCATCCTGGAAGCACGTAAACCGTCATCTCATGCTTCAGGCGGTACTGATACGTTGTCGCGCAGGCAGGATTTGACTTACATATCCCGTACTTACTCCGGGTCTGAGCGCCGCAGCGTTCGCACTTTCTGGACGCACGCACGGTGAACGCCCCCTTAGCACGCACTTCTGCGTAAGCTGCGGCGCAGCGAGGGTTCGACTTGCAGATCTTGTACTGGCTGCGCGTTGACCGGCCGCAAACTTGACACGAAGCTGATCCCGGGCCTTCCCCGTTTGCTCTCACGGAGATCCCGCGACGGTGCAGGATTCCGCGTATCGCAACAGCGGACACGTTCAGTGACCGGCCGATGCTGACAGAGCCCTCACCAGCCAGGTACCGGCTGACTACGGCGGCCTTCTCGCCAGTTGTCAGCTTTCCGTTAGGCGCTAGCTGTTCAGATGATGCCATAGCTGTAGCCTGTCACCCCCCGCTGTCATTTACGCGCTGCCGCGCCCGCCGCCACGCGCGCTTCCGCGGGACCGCCTGGGCCAGTGACCGCCGGTACGACGCCTCGCTGGCGTGCCGGACGGGCTTCCCGGCTGCTATCTCGTCTTCGGCGTGGCCCTTGCGCCGGAAGCACCGCAGGCCCGGCTCGCGCGGGACGACGTCCATCGGGTCGGCCGGGCGGCTCAGCTGGTGGTATCTCACCGGCTGCCCGCACCGCGGCGTGGCGATCATCAGCGCCTGGCCCTCTCCAGCTTCCAGGTGCCGCCCTTGACGGCGTACTTCACCCAGGTGACCAGGTTGTCGCGCTTGAGCGCCTTGCTGTCCAGCCGCCAGGACTCCACCCAGTGGCAGTACCACTCCGGCCGGTACGCGCTGCCCGCGAGGACGATCGCCGTCGTGCCCTGCGGGGCCTGCGGGATGACGATCGCCTTGATCGAGTCGGCGAGCGACTTCTCGTGCTTCTTCGCCGCGTCGACGGCGGCGCGGGCAGCATCGAGCTCGTCGGCAAGCTGTTCCAGGCGCGTGCCTGGTTCCGGCACGACCCGCCACGGCGGCGGTGCGTCCGGGGGCGGGGCGGTGCCCGGCTGAGAAGTGTCCATCACGAACTCCGTATCTCCTGTTGCTGTCTCCTGTGCGAGTGCCAGCGTACCCGTCGCAAGTGACAATCAGCCAGGAGCCGCGCGGGCCGCGGAGCGTATGCTCGCGTAAAGGGACAAGGCCAGGAGATGTACGGGAGGCGGCATGCCGCGGGTCACGGTCAGGGACGAACACGTCGACTTCGAGATCAACGGCGAGGTGATCGCCGGGCCGGTCAGCACCGCCCTGGACGCGCGGCAGCGGCAGCGGGCGAGATGGATGGAAGCCACCCTGTACGCCAGCGAGTCCGGCGGCTACGTGCTGCACCAGGTGAACTACTCCCTCGTCTGGCACCTGCCGGACGGCGAGGGGCACGTCCGCAAGCCGGCCGAGGTCCCGTGGAGCAGGCTGGACCGGAACGCGGTCTACTGCGGGTTCCTGCCCGCCCGGGAGCACCGTGAGCAGTGCCCGCCCGCCGGCCGCCGCGGGCCGCGGGGCGCCGGCAAGATGGTGCTGGCCGAGCAGCCGCAGCACAAGGTCACCTCGCACCCGGACTACCAGGCGGTGATCCGCGCCGTGACCCTGGCCCGGCACGGCGACGGGAGCATGAGCGCGGCGGTGTCCGAGCCGATGCGCGAGCTGCTGCGCCAGGCGGCGGAGAACGACCCGGCGTTCCGTGACGGCGCCCGCCCGGTCGTGAAGATGTAGTACTGCGCGATGACGGCCTGGGAGGACATGGAGCCGTGCCCGTGCGGGCGTCCTGAGCTGGGCCGTCATGAGAAGTACCAGGCCCTGTGGATATGCCGGGCCGGCTACCTGGAGAAGGAAATCGGGTACGCGCTGTCCGAGCTCGAGCGCGGCGGCGGCTGGCCCGCAGCCGGAAAGCGGCGGCTCGAGCGGCTGATTGCCGCGATTCCCCGGGATGATCCTCCGGCGGGTAGACTGTTAGTGATACCGCAAGGGACCGCAATGGTTCCGCGGAAGATCAGGAGAAGATATGACAGACAAGCCGGAAGACACCGGGGCAGCTGCTGAGCGGATCATCCAGCTCCTCGGCAAGCGGGTCACCGTGACCAACCCGGATCTCCCGTCCGCCAGCTGGACCGGGGTACTCACCGGGCGCTACGACGAGCCGGTGCTGACCCTGGAGATGGCGGACGGCTCCGACCGGGCGCTGCCCCAGCGGTTCGATATCGCTGAGGCGGGACCGGACGACGACGAGGTCCTGGCCCGCTACGCGGCAGAGCTGCCCGGGATGCCCCCGGAGGCGTGCGAGAACTGCCGGGCGCAGTCCGCTCTGGACGAGATGCGCGCCGCGCTGCGCTGCGTGCTGCTGCCGTGGATGGAAAGCCAGGACGACACGATGACGGCCCGGCGCCTCCGCACTACCCTCGAAGCTGGCATGGACGAGGTTGAAGACCTCATCAAGTTCGCCAGCTGCGGCTGACCGGGCAGAACCCCGGACGGAAGATCAGGAGAACAGCACATGAGCAAGATGACACTGGAAGCAGCCGCCCGCGCCGAGCACGCCGCCGAGCGGAACCGGTCCGCGGCCGAGCAGCGGTGGCGGCAGATGTGGTGGGCGACCACCCGGGAGCTGGCGAAGCTGGACAGCAGGCAGGACGTGACCGCCGCCTACGACGCGGTGGCGCGGATCCTCGGCCAGAACCGCAGCTACCTGTCCAAGCGGCGGATGGCCGGGCTGTACCTCAGCGCCCTCGAGGGTGACGGGCTGGAGACCCTGCCGCCCCGGCTGGCGATGGAGTACGTCACCGCGAACGGGAACCCCTCCGACGCGGCCCGGTACCTGCGGGACGCCGAGGAGCGGGGCGTGTCGCTGCGGGACCTGGCCGCCGAGCTGGGCACCCAGCCGAAGTCCTGGCTGCGCGAGGACGAGCAGTCCCAGCGCCCGGTCGCCGAGGCCGCGGTCGGCGCCGCCCTGACCGGGCTGCCGGCGCAGGCGCGGGGCGACCTGATCCGCGAGATGCTGTCCGACCCGGAGGTGGCCGAGGCTGCGTTCAACCGCGCCGACGCGCAGCAGCGGGGAAGCGCCACCCAGGCCGCGCTCGGCAACATCGCGCAGGCTAGCCACCGGGGCGAGATGCGCCGGCAGGAGGAGCGCCGGGCGGCGATGACCCCGGGCGCCCGGGGCGCCGACGATGACGTGAGCCGGGTCGGCGCCAAGCTGGACCTGGACGAGCAGACGCTGAGGTTCAAGAGCGCCTGCACCGAGTTCATCGACGCGGTGTCGGCGGCGCTGCCGCAGGCCGGCCCGTACGCGGGCGGCACCGGGGCGATGAGCTACGCCCGGCTGGTCAGCCAGACCGCCGACGTGCACGAGACCTCGGGCCGGATCCTGGCGATCCTGGGCGAGTACGTCGCCAGCGGCAAGCCGGGGACTGCCCTGGACGACGCGCTGGCGGAGATGCTGAGCGGGCAGGGCAATGGCTGACTGCCTCCACGGCATCGAGGACGAGTGGTGCGGCGACTGCCACCCGTCGACCGCCGGGCCGGACTCGGCACTCGAGCAGTACATCAACATCGTGTCGCTGCTGATCCCCGGCGACGGGGAAGCGCCGGCCAGCCGTGACACGCTGATCCTTGCCTCCGGGCTGGCGCCGCACCAGGTGGACAAGGCGGTCGCCGCGATCCGCGAGCGGCACCCGGACCTGCCGCTGGTCTCGGACCGCACCGGCATCCGGTTCACCATGGACGAGGACGCGGTCCGGCGGTTCCGCAACTCCGCGGCCCGCACCGCGCTGACCCGGGTCCGGCGGTCCTGGCGCGGCGTGCTGCTGCCCTACCTGGAGAACGCCGGCATCCCGGACATCCAGATGCGGCTGATCGAGCGGCAGTTCAGCCGGGTGCTCGAGGACATCGAGGACCTGGTCGACGTGAACCACGGCTAGCCTGCCCCTGCCAGCCTCACGCGGACGGTGCGAGGCTGGCAGGGACCGGCCCGGCAGCGACAGGAGACACGACATGCCAGACGGCGCCATCACAGATCAGTTCGCCCCCGGCGACGACGAGGACTGGCCGGGCACCGACGACATCCAGCGCGCCAAGGGGATCATGGACGGCGCCACCACCCTGGCGGAGGCCGCGGCGTACGCCCGCACCTTCGCCGACGACCTGCAGGCGCTGCACGAGCAGGGATTCGTGCTGCGCGAGCCGGTACGAGACGACTACGCCTTCTACTACAAGCCCGACAAGCAGGAGACCTGAGCATGGCCACGCGCACGGCAGTCAAGGACACAGGCAAGGCGCCCGCGAAGCCCCGCAGGAGCCGGGCGAAGAAAACCGCGAGCCCGCTATCGCGGGAAGGCGGCGCGCCGCCGCCGCCGAGGCTGACCGACGAGGTCATCGGCTACCTGGACTCGCTGTACGCGGGGAACCCGGCCCAGGTGATCTGCCTGGGTTACGGGCACCAGTGGGCGGTGATCATCCCCGGCCGCGGCAAGCCGGCGGGCTGGCGGTCGTTCCGGATCCCCGGCGCCGGCGGCGTGTTCGGCATCGAGGAAGACTGCCTGCGCGACGAGTTCGGCGACGGCAGCACCTGCGAGTCGACCCGGATCAGCCACACCGGGATCCGCGGCATCTTCCTGGACCGCGGTGTCAACCGGCAGTACAAGCGCGGCGAGCACTGGAAGATCCGCCCGGAGGGCAGCCGGATCACCCGGCTGGACGTCATCGACTACCTCACCTGGACGATGGGCGACGTGCTGTTCGCCGATGGCGGCCCGGAGCAGGGGACGATGGAATGAGCTACGACGTCAGCCCGGACCGGCTCCGCGAGCTGCTGACCCGGACCTGCCAGTACCCGGGTAACCAGCCCGGGCAGCAGCACTGCGGGGTGACCGCGGTGTTCAGCGTGCTGAAGCGGGACTTCGACCCGGTGCACCCGACCGTGGGCGATAACTACGACTGCTGCGAGGCGCACCTGGCACCTGTCGTGACGGAGACCGACGCCCCCGACCCCGGGTACGTCGTGCACGTGACGGTCATCAGCCCCGGGAAGCCGTCATGAGCGACGGCATGACCCGGGACCAGCGCGAGCTGCTGGAAGCGCTGACCGGCCGCAGCCTGGCCCAGTTGCAGGACGACGCTGAGCTGAACGCCCGGCACATCACCGCGTACAACGAGGGCTGGGAGCACCTGGCGGACTCCGATGTCGCAGCCGTGCGCCGGATCGTCGCCGAAGCCTGGCAGGGGGGCCGGGCGGAGCTAGCGGCAGAGTCAGCCCTGCCGGAAGGCAGCTGGCAGGAGTACCTGGACTACCTCAAGGCGTGCATCTGGGGCCTGGACCTGCTGCAGGGCGACGCCGAAGGGGCCGGCACCCACACGTACGCCGAGGCGGTGGCCCGCGGGCAGCAGCGGATCATCGCCGCCTGCCGGGCGCTCGCGGGCGCTGCCGGAAAGCAGGCGCTGCCGGATGACGGCCGGGTGGACGTGTACGGCATCGAGAACCCGGAGGGGCCGTGAAGCACGCCACTGACGAGCACCGGAAGATAGCGGAGGCCGGGACGATCCTGCGCTGCCTGGTCGGGTCGGGCGTGCACGGCCTGAGCATCAGCGACCAGGATGACCGGGACGAGATGGGCATCTGCACCGAGCCGCCGGAGTACGTCATCGGGCTGCGCTCATTCGAGCAGTACGAGTACCACACCGCCTGGGAGCGCCCCGGCGGGCGGGCGAACCGGTCAGGACCCGGTGACCTGGACGAGACGGTCTACTCGCTGCGGAAGTACATGCGGCTGGCCCTGAACGGGAACCCGACGATCCTGCTGCCGCTGTTCACCCCGGATGAGTTCCTGATCACGGTCACCGGCCTGGGCCGCGAGCTGCGCGAGCTGGCCCCCTCGGTAATCCTGTCCCGCCAGGCGGGCGGGCGGTTCGCCGGGTACCTGAACGCCCAGCGCCGGTCCCTGCTCTCCCACGAGGGCAAGGGCCGCGACGTGACCCGGCCCGAGCTGATCGAGCGGTACGGGTTCGATACCAAGTACTGCGGGCACATGATCCGCCTCGGCCTCCAGGGCGCGGAGCTGATGGAAACCGGGCGGATCACCCTCCCGGTCCCGGAACCCTGGCGGACCCGGATCCGGGACCTGCGCACCGGCCGGTTCCCCATGGAGTGGGCGCTGGGCGTCGCGGAGGGCCTGGAGCAGCGGATCAGGGACCTGACCCCGGGCTCCCCGCTGCCGGAGTACCCCGACCGGGACACTGCGGATAAGTGGCTGGTCAGCGCATACCAGCGGGCCTGGGCAGGCGAGTCATGAGCGAGACCCCCGGGCAGGACCCGCTCGGCGACGTGATCGCCGTGCTGGAGAACCAGTCCGGCGGCATGGGCCTGGACGAGGCGTACGAGCGGCTGTTCGAGCTGCACGAGGTGTCCGGCGCCGACTTCGGCATCAGCCTGACCTGCGGCGCGCACTGGGTGTGGAACGCCGAGGTACGGGTCACCCCGAAGCCGCACGACCCGGACACCTCCGACCGCAGCTACGTCGCGTTCCGGGCCGGCCCGGCGGAATGGGCGCTGTGCCAGGCCGTGCTGGACGTGCTCCGCTGGCTCGCCGAGGCGAAGCCGGAATACACGTCCGAGCCGTGCCTGGACTGCGAGAACGACGAGATGTACGGAGGCGAGTAACCGTGAACGCGAACAGCGGCCTGGGGCAGCTCCAGGAGCAGGTATTCGAGATCGCCCGGTCCGTGCAGGCCCCCGCGGGCACCGCCACGGCACTGGTCATGCTGATCAACGAGGCGTACGCGCTGGGCTGCGACGACGCCGGGGGGAACCTGGCCGCCGCGGTCAATGCCGTGCTGGACGACCCGGAAGCCTGCCCGGCCGGCACGGACACCGAGCTGATCAGGCGGTTCCGGAGGCTGGCTGACCGTCCGCAGCGGGTGACCCGGAAGATCACGTTCCGCGGCACGCCGGACGAGCTCGCGGCGCTGCTGCGGACCTTCGCCGAGCATGGTGTCGACGCCGAGATCACGGGCGGCCCGCAGGAGGCGCTGCCATGACCGCGCCGGACGATGACGACCTGAAGCGGCTGGCAGCGACCGATCACGGCGCGTTCATCGCGGAACTGGACCGGCGGATCAGGGAGTGGCAGGCGCTGATGTCCTCCCGCACGCCCGAAGGCGACGCCGAGATAACCCGGTTCGCGGTCGCCGCGCTGACGGACGAGGAAGCGCGGCCCGCGCCGGACGACGGGGAGAGCTGGGTGATCGCGATACTGCGCGAGGCCCGCCGGGAGTTCGACGCGGACGCGGCCATGGCCCGGTACCGCGCCGCTGTCAGGCGGATGGAAACCGACCCGTCCTACCGGGCGCGCATCGACCGGATCATCGCCGAGGTGGACGCCGAGATAGCGGCGGAAGCCCCGCGGCGCTGCCCCGACGACGCGGTCTGCCACCACGGCTGCACCCGCGGCTGCTTCCGGGTCGCCTGTGCCGGGCCGCTGACCGGGGTGTACGCCGGCGACGACTGGCCGCACAGCATCTGGAAGCAGTACCAGGACACGGACGGCGAGCTGTGAGCACCCTGGACGGCACGGACGATGTCGCCACCTGCGCGGGCTGCCGGGGGACCGCGCCACGCCGGGGCGGCGGCGGGATGCCGGTCGGCTGGTACGGGCTCACCGTCGCGGTACCGGAATGGTACGACGACAGCGGCGAGTCCCCGCCGTACCGGTGGGTCGGCGTGTTCTGCGGGTCGGCGTGCCTGATCGCGTACGGCCCGGAGATCGCCCGGATGGAGGACCTGGCCCGGCAGGCGTACGACCCGGCGCCGGCCACCGCGTCAGGCCGTCCCCGGGGCAGGCAGGAACCGCGGCCATGAGCACGGGTATGGATGTGTGCTGGCACTGCGACATGGCCGGCCAGCTGGAGGCCAGGGCTGCGGCGGAGCTGGACGAGGCCGAAGCTGACGCCCTGCTGCTCATGGCCATGGAGCAGTACCAGCGGTGCGAATGCGACTAGGAACAGGAGACCTGACATGACGACCCGGATGCAGCTGATCGTCACCGACGACTGGGAGGAGCACAATGACGGGAGCCTGGTCGATATCGGCGATGACGGCGAGAAGGTCATCATCTCCGTCGACGGGCGTGTCCGCGAGCTGGACCTGACCGCCAAGAACGCGGCCGGGCTGCGCGGCGTCATGCGCCCGTGGATCGAAGCCGGGCACGAGCCGAACCAGGCACCGCAGCCGCCCGTCCGGCCCGAGCCGAAGCCGAGGCCGAAGGGCCAGGGCCGCCGCCGGGAGCTGCCCGGCACCCGCGACTTCTACCGCGGGCTGCGCGAATGGGCCGCAGCCAGCAACCTCGAGGTGCCGATGGCCGGCCGGAACGACGCGAAGAAGAACTACGTCTACGACAAGCTGCTCGGCCCCTACCTGAGCTGGCTGGAGCGGGAAGCGCACGACGGCAGGGACGGCGGCGTGGCGGCAGCCCAGCTGGCCATCGCCGGCCAGCTCGGCCTGGTCCCGGACGTATCAGCAGGAACATAGGCCGCTCCGGAGTGGTTGATCTTATCTGAGGGAGTACCACGCGAGTATGATGCGGTCGTAGGACCGCACCTCACCCGATACCACCGGAGCGAGAGCAATGACAACCATGACGGAGGAGCGGCCAGCCAGGCCCGCCCGAACCGACATCCGGCGGCCGGCCTCGGGCATCGCCA
>Ga0073909_10000283_pt1 | contig 17884 bp, 17 predicted proteins | sample Coa_R1_6_FD_66439 | JGI IMG/M metagenome (GOLD analysis project Ga0073909, IMG submission 66439) | Surface soil microbial communities from Centralia Pennsylvania, which are recovering from an underground coalmine fire. - Coalmine... | ecosystem: Environmental > Terrestrial > Soil > Unclassified... | reverse complement strand
GTCGCGACCGTCGCGCTGATCTATGCCCTCACCGCGGCGCTGATTGCTTTCGGGAAGATCACGCCGTTCGCCGCGCTCATCGTCGTCGCGTTTCCGCGCGCCTGGCGCGCCATGAAGCTCATGAGTCGGCCTCGTCCGCCGAAGGCTCCCGAAGGCTACGTCGGCTGGCCGCTGTGGTATCACCGCGCGTGCCTCGCCCACAACCGGCTGTTCGGCTGGGCCTACATCGTGGGGCTCGCCGGCGGCGCGGCCTGGCCGGGCTTGCGGTTCTAGCATAGTGAAGTCGGCGCTCGCAGCCGGACTCGCGCTGCTCGCCGCAGTGCTGACGTCGGCGCCGGCAGCGGCGCAGGTGGTGCTCAACGCGAGCTCGTCGGCGCCTCCCGCGCACCCGCTCACCGCGGGCATGCTCGTCCCGTTCTGTGCCGACGTCGAGAAGGTCACCGCGGGCCGCGTGAAATGCAACGTCCTGCCCAAGGCGCCGGTGAGCGCGGCGCAGACCCTCGACGGCGTCCGGGACGGCGTCATGGACCTGTCGTTCATCACCCACGGTTATACGCCGGGGCGCTTCGCGCTCACCGACGCGGCCGAGTTTCCTTTCCTGGGCGACACAGCGGAGGTCACCTCCGTCGCGTTCCAGCGCATCTACCAGCGCACGCTCGCGAAAGCGAACGAGCACGGCGAATTGGTGCTGCTTGCCGTGTTCACCCACGGGCCGGGCCAGATCTACAACACGCGGCGTGCGATCCGGGCGGTCGAGGACCTGCAAGGGTTGAAGATCCGCGTGGGCAGCGGGATTGCGGGCGATGTCGCCGGGAAACTGGGTGCCGTGCCGATGCTCAAGAGCGCGACCGAGAGCTACGAGCTGCTCGCCTCGGGCATCGCCGACGGCGTGTTCTTCCCGAAGGACTCCGCTGCCTCGTTCAAGCTGGTGCCGGTCCTCAAGCACGTCACCTACGTGCCCGGGGGTTTGTACAACGTGACGTTCGCTTGGGTCGCGAACTCCGCGAAATGGAGGCGGATCTCCGCGGCCGACCGCAAGGCGATCGAGCCGCTTTTGGGCGAGGCTCTGGCGCGGCGCTCGGGCCGGGCCTGGGACGCGGCCGACGCCATAGGCGAGGCTGCGGTTCGCGAGGCGAAGATCCCGATCGTCGTCGCCGGTCCGGAGCTCATCGCCGAGATCAAGGCGAGGACCGCGCCGCTCGAGAGCGAATGGGTGGAAAATAAGGCGAAGCCGAAGGGCGTCGACGGGGAAGCGGTGCTGAAGGCGCTGCGCGCCGAGATCGCCGGGTTGCAGAAGAGCAAATAGAATCTCTCTTCCTGCTATTCTTTGCCGGGAGCTCGTTCACGAGGGAGGGCGTCATGAAGAAAAACCTGAAATCGTTCGCACTGGCCGCGCTGCTTGCGTCGTCACCCGCCGGCGCGCAGGTCGTGCTCAACGCGAGCTCCTGGGTGCCGCCCGGGCATCCCATCACGGCGAACATGCTCGTGCCGCTCTGCGATGACATAGCGAAGGTGACCTCGGGCCGGGTGAAGTGCAATGTTCTTCCCAAGCCGCCGGTCTCGGCGCCGCAGACTTTCGACGGCGTGAGGGACGGACTGATGGACCTGTCCTTCACCACACACGGCTACACGCCGGGGCGCTTCGCGCTCACCGAAGCGCCGGAGTTCCCGTTCATGGGCGACACCGCCGAAGTCACCGCGGTCGCGTACCAGCGCATCTACGAGCGCATGCTCGCGAAGGCCGACGAACACAAGGGCATCGTGGCGCTCTCGGTATTCACGCACGGTCCCGGCCAGATATTCAACACCAAGCGTCCGATCAACGCGCTCAAGGATCTGGAAGGGCTCAAGATCCGCGTCGGCGGGGGCCTCGTCACCGAAATCGCGAGAGTCCTCGGTGCCGTGGTCATCCTGAAGCCCGCCCCGGAATCGTACGAACTGCTTTCCTCCGGAGTAGCCGACGGCGTGTTCTTCCCGAAGGAATCTCCGCTTTCGTTCAAGTTCATCCCGCTGATCAAGTACGCCACGCTCGTGCCGGGCGGCCTGTACAACGTCAGCTTCGTCTGGATGGCGAATCCGGCGAAATGGAATTCGATTCCGGAAGCCGATCGCAAGCTCATCGCTCCGCTGCTCGGCGAGGCGCTCGCCCGCCGCTCGGGACGCGAATGGGATGCCGCCGACGCGAAGGGCCTCGCCGCGATGCAGGAAGCGAAGCTCCCCGTGGCGACCGCGAGCCCCGCGCTGGTGGCGGAGATCCGCGCGAAGACGGCCGGCCTCGAGGCCGAGTGGATCGAGAAAAAAGCCAAGCCCAAGGGCGTGGACGGCGCCGCGGTGCTCAAGGCGCTGCGCGCCGAGATCGCTTCCCTGCAGAAAAAATAGCAATCGCATGTCGCGTTTCGACCGCGCGATCGTGCCGGCGCTCGGCACCGTCGCCGCGGCGCTGATGTTCTGCCTGATGCTGCTCACCTGCGTCGACGTCGTCGGCCGCTATTTCTTCAACAAGCCGGTGACGGGCGGTTTCGAGCTGACCGAGATGCTGCTCGCCGCCCTCATTTTCGCGGGGCTGCCGCTCGTGACGCTGCGCGGCGATCACATCACCGTGGATTTGTTCGATCCGGTGACGCCCGACTGGCTGTTCCACATCCAGCACGCGCTCGCCACTCTGATCGGCGCGGCGTGCACCGGTTATCTCGCATGGTGCCTGTGGTTGCGCGCAACCGCGCTCGACCGCGCAGGGGAAACCACCTCGCAGCTGCAGTTCAAGATCGCATGGCTCGCCTACGCGATGGCCATGCTCATGGCGCTGACGGCCGCGGCGCTCGTCGTCACCTTGTTCCGTCCGCCCCATCGCCATATTCCCGGACAGGGCGAGGGACCGGGCGCATGATCGAAGGTCTGATCGGCCTCGCGGCTTTTCTCCTGCTCGCTTTCTTCCGGGTTCCGATGGCGTTCGCCATGGGCATCGTCGGGTTCTTCGGCTTCGCCTACAAGGTGAACTTCGCGGCCGCTGCGTCGATGATCGCGCAGACGACCTACGAGACCGGGCTCGCCTACACGCTGTCGGTGATCCCGCTGTTCATCCTCATGGGCAATTTCGTGGTGCGGGCGCGCATGTCCGAGGAGCTCTACCATGCCGCCTACACATTCCTCGGCCACCGGCGCGGCGGCCTGGCGATGTCGACCATCGTCGCCTGCGCCGGATTCGGCGCGATCTGCGGTTCTTCGATCGCCACCGCCGCGACCTTCGCCAAGGTGGCCTACCCGTCGATGCGCAAGTTCGGCTACAAGGACTCGCTCGCGGCGGGCTCGATCGCCGCAGGCGGCACGCTCGGCATCCTCATTCCGCCCTCCGTGATCATGGTGATCTACGGGATCATGACCGAGACCAATATCGGCAAGCTTTTCGCCGCCGGCATCTTCCCCGGCATCCTGGCGACAGTGCTCCTGTGCCTGGCTGTCGCGTGGATGACCTGGCGCGATCCGCAGGCCGGCCCGCCGGGCGAGCGCAGCTCCTGGGCGGCGCGCCTCGAGGCGGTCCGTCACGTCTGGCCGGTGGTGCTGCTGTTTCTCGCCGTGATCGGCGGGATCTACGCCGGCGTGTTCACCGCGACCGAGGGCGCCGGCATCGGCGCGGGCGGAGCGTTCGTCTTCGCGCTGGCGCGCCGCGCGCTCACCTGGAAAGTCTTCGTCGAGGTCCTGATCGAGAGCGTGCGCACCACCTCGATGCTGTTCATGATTCTCATCGGCGCGCTGATCTTCGCCAACTTCGTCAACTACACCACGCTGCCCTCGGACCTGAAGGGCTTCGTCACCCAGTTCCAGGTGCACCCGATCCTGGTGATCGTGGCGATCTGCGCGATCTACGTGGTGCTCGGCACCGCCATGGAAGAGCTCTCCATGATCCTGCTCACGGTGCCGCTGTTCTTCCCGGTCGTCACCGCGCTCGGCTTCGACCCGATCTGGTTCGGCATCATCATCGTGATCGTCGTGCAGATCGGGCTCGTCAGCCCGCCGGTGGGGATGAACATCTTCGTGGTGAAAAGCCTGCTGCGCCACGTGACGATAGGCACGGTATTCCGCGGCGTGCTCGCGTTCAACGTGGCGCTGATCGCGCTGCTCGCGATCGTGGTGACGTTTCCGCAGCTCGCGACGTTCCTGCCGCGGTTCATGAAGTGAGGCTTATTGACGCTCTATTCCTGCTCGTTTCATCACGTCGGCGATTTTCAAGAGATCGGCCTTGACGACATCCGAAAACTGTTCCGGCGAACTGCCGTAGATCTCTAGGCCGAACTCGGCCATTTTTGCCTGGACGTCCGCCGAGTTGAGCGCGACGAGAGTCTCGCGATTCAGCCGGCGGATGATCTCGACCGGCGTTCCCGCCGGTGCGAATAATCCGCCCCAGGCCGTGAACATCAGCGGTATTCCCTGCTCGGCGAGCGTGGGCGTGTCCGCAAGAAGCGGAAGGCGTTTGTTGGACGCGAGGCCCAAGGCACGCAGCCTACCCTGCTTGATGAGCGAGACGACGATAGGCACGCCGGCCATTGCCACGGGGATCTGGCCGGAGACCACATCCATCGCGGCCTGAGGCGCGCCTTTGTAGGGAACGTGGAGGAAGCGGGTATCCGTCAGGCTCATGAAAAGCTCCATCGCGAGCTGTTGCGCGCTCCCTGTCCCGCCCGAGGAGAATTCGAGCTTGCCGGGCCGGTCCTTCGCCAGACGCACGAGCTCCGGCGCAGTCTTTACCGGCACGGAAGGGTGAGCGATCAGCACGTACGGAATGCCGACCATCTGAGCGATCGGCGAGAAGTCACGCACCGGATCAAACGGGACGTGTTTCTGGAGATTGGGCAGCATGGTGATGATGCCGTCGTTGGCGGCGAGCAGCGTGTAGCCGTCGGCCGGCGAGCGTGCGACGCGCTCCGTGCCGATCTGGCCGGCGGCCCCCGGTTGTGCCTCGATGAGGAACGGCTGGCCCAGCGCGACGGTGAGCTTTTCCGCGACCATCCGCGTCGCGATTTCGAGCGAGTTCCCGGGGCCCAGCGGAATGACGATCTTGACCGGCTTGGAAGGGTAGCTCGCCGGCGACTGTTGCGCCGTCGCCGCGCCTCCGTAGCCGCATGCAACCACCAGTACCGTTGTTGCGCAGACCGATTTCATTAACCTGAACATGCGTCCTCCTTTCGGGACCTAATGGCTCGGACTAGACCCGAGCAGTCACCAAGTGGATTTCCTCCGGATACGTCACTCCGTCGCCATCGTTGAACCGCTGCAGCTCGCGCATGACGCCCCCCCCGATGTTCTTCCGCGCCTCGGCATCGACCGTGGCGATCGCTTCTGCAACCGGCGTCCCCGCCAGGTGCTCCAGCACGAAGGCGTCCAGCCGGGGTAAATGAATGTTTATCCGGCTGATGCGCACCGCTACGTCCGAAAAGCCCGTCTCGACGGCAAGGCGCTCGAGGTCCTCCTTCGCAGGCACCTTCCGGGATGCGAGAAAACGCGAGGCCGTGTCTTCGCCCGCGAATCGGGCAAGGGCTTTCCCGACGGCGCTGTTGTAGATTCCGGTGCCGCTCCATACGCTCAAAGCGAGACGACCGCCGCGATCGAGCACCCGGCGCATTTCCCGCAGGGCCAGCGCCTTGTCGGGAAAGAATTGCAGCCCTTGCTGGCACACGACGACGTCGACGCCGGCATCGGGCAGCGGCACGGCGAGCGCGCTTCCCTCCAGCCATTCGACCCGCGCGCCTTCCGGAGCAGGAAGCGATCGCGCGACGCTGATCATTCCGGCATTGAGGTCGACGCCAGTGACGCGCCCCGTGGGGCCCACCCTTTGCGCAGCGATCCGCGCCACCACGCCGGTGCCACAGGCAAGATCGAGCACGCGCTCGCCCGCGGCGAGGCGGGCGGCGTCGACGAGCGAAGGCGCCCAGGGGCCCAGAATATGGCGCGCAACGACGCGCTCGTACAGCTCCGCTGCTTCCTTCGCCATGTGCCATTGCCCGTCGGTCTTCATTTCGGCTTGTAGCCGAGATCGCGTGAAATCTGCGAGGCCGCGCGCGTAACCGCCCTGATTTGCTCGGGGGAAGGCGTGCCCGGGAGGGTCTGGACGGTTCCCGCTATCGCAACGGCGCCCGAATAAGCGCCGGCGTGGTTGAAGATCGGCGCCGCAAGGCCATTGATTCCCTGCAAGACCTGATTCGGCGCGGTGGCCCAGCCGCGGGATCTCACTTGCGCGACCGCGCGCTCGAGTGCCGCGCGTTTGCAAATCGTCTGCGGCGTCCACGACTTCAAGGGTCTCGAGAGGCAGCGCCTCATCAGATCTTCGGGGCCGAACGCGAGCGCGACTTTTCCGTGCGCGCTCGCATGCAAGTCGAGCACGGTACCGGGCTGCGTGCCGAAGTTGACGATGGAGGGTCCCTGGATCAGGTCCAGGACCACTGTCTGGTGGTCGACGACCGCGGTCAGCGTCGCCGCGTGAGCGGTTTCATCCCGCAGCCGCGTCATTTCACCTCGCGCCACGGCCAGGACGTCGAAGCGTTCCCTCAGCCTCTCGCCGAGAATGAAGAGCTTGATTCCAGCCCCGTAGCGCTGCGTCGCCTCGTCCTGCCGCACGAAACCGTGGCGCGCGAGCGTCTGCAAATGCCGGTACAGCGTCGCCTTCGAGGCCTGGAACTGCCGCGCCAGCTCGGAAACGCCCACGGACTCCTTCGACCGCGCGAGGAAGTCGAGCAGCCGCAGCGACAAATCCACCGTCTCGGTGCCGATGCTCGTTGCCATGGTGTTTTATCTATTGAAACGATGTTTCGTATATCGTACCTGATGGCCGGAGCCTGTCAAGTCGGGCGGTTCGTGCACAGGCAGCACGTAGCGCCTGGGGAAGCGCGCGCGCTGCGGTAATTCTGGATGACGCGCACGCGGTCGGCGTGCGCCCCGCACCCGGTTTGATTTTCCCAGTGCCGGGCTGTAGGCTCGCCTCCCAGGCGTTTCACTGACTGAGCCGGAAGGCCATCACCCATGAAGCTCGCGCGCGTATTCGCAGCTCTATTCTTCGCTGCGGCCTCAATCGACGGTGTGGCGGAAGATTCGCAAGATTGGCGCTATTCGGTCGGCGTCCATGATTACCTCGTGCCCGATGTCAACTCGCATACCTACGGCCTCAACGTCGGCGTTTCGATGGACAGGCGCAGCGATAGCGGCCGACATCTCGTCGCCTCCATCGACATCTTCCTGGACCGCGACAAGGACCACCTGGATACCGACCACCTTCCGATCTGGTGGCAGATCCACCTCGGATCCAATGGGGATTTCTGGCGTGGCGACCGGACGCGTGTCGGTTGGACGGCCGATCTCAACACCAGGATAAATACGGTCAGCTCCATCGAGCGACAAATCACCGCCCTTCCTGCGATCGTGGGTGGCTATGACGGGCAGGTTCTCCAGGCTTCCCTCGAAGCCGGCGCCGGGTGGTTCTCCCTCGAAATCGACGACGATGCGCCTCGGCAACAGGGCTATGACCGGAGCGGCTTGCGGAACAGCGAGTTCGCCTATTCGGCCGCTGCCAAGCTCACGCTCAAGCTCGGCGACTCCTGGGCTATCTCCGGCCAGGCGCGGGGTTGGTGGGACAGCCACAGGCCGCTGGAAAACTACTACCGGGCGGCGTTGCGAATGGATGCCAATAAGTGGTTCGGCGGCGGCGTGATGAAACAGCCTGCAGTGGTGCTCAGCGCCGACTACTACTGGTACAACCTGGCCGTCTACAACCAACCCAACCTACCGCCGATCCTGCGCTGGAATGACGACCTGGTGATCAGATTGTCGTTAGAGGTCAAGTGGTGAGCCCTCGGGCGGCTCCGGCAGGCGCTCGCGTGTCGTCGTCATCAGGGCCCGCAACGCCCCGGATTTGGAATGCGTGAGGAGCGCGCGGAGATTGCTGCAGGCAACCCACAAACTTCGTCAGCGCTTCGTGTCGAGTTCCTTTGCCCTTTCTCGCGCACGGCCTTCGCGGTATGAATCGACTATGCCGATTACCCATAGCGCGAACAATATCGTCGTAGCAATATCTGTTGAACGTCCGTTGCTTTGAGAAGCTTTCGACACCAACTCGGAGATCGATTCCACATTCAGCGGAACATCCCCGGTTTGGATCTTTCCCGCGATATCGAATGCCGATTCTAATGCAACAGAGATGATGAAATAGGACAAGGCAGCCGCTGCCGCTGCAAGCAGGACACCGCGCAGATATCGCCTCAAGTAAAGGTGCCCGGCTCCGGGAAACACCAACCCTGAAAGAAGAGCTGCTTTGATTGAATATCTCACAACCGGCGACTCCTAGCGGCAATCTTCAGGAAACGGGCGCCGCTGGTACCGGCCGCCGCGGTCCGACAGGGTTTGCAGGAATGCGACGAGGTCCGCGGTTTCGCCGTCGGTCAGGTGCAATGGCTTGAGGATCGCCTCGCCGTCCGAGTGCAGCCGGTCGGGGCTGATTTCGGAGTAGTGTTTCACCACGTCGCGCAGGCTGGCGAGGCTGCCGTTGTGCATGTAGGGCATGCTCGACTCGAGGTTGCGCAGCGACGGCACCTTGAACTCGCCGAAGTTGCGGTGCTCGAGCGAGACATGGCGTGTCCCGGTCGCGGTGGAGCGCTTCGCGTCGTCGTTGTAGGGCCCGAGGAGGTTCATGCGGTCCGACACGATTTTCTTGATGCCGCCGTAGCGGCCGGGGTCGACTTCGCCCGGGCGCACGAAGAAAGCGATGCCGGTGTCGTGGAATTCGCCGTTGGTGAACGCGGGGCCGGTGTGGCAGGTGTCGCAGGCGCCTTTGCCGACGAAGGTCTTGAGGCCGCGCTGCGCGTTCTCGGAGTAGCGGGCCATCGCGGCGCGGTCGCCGCGCGCGAGCGCGTCGCGGAATTCGTCGAAGGCGGTGCGGCCGCTCACCAGGGTCTCCTGGAAGGCGGCGAGCGCCTTGGCCGCGTCGACCAGGATTCTTTCGTCGTCGCCTCCGGGCGCCGCGCCGAAGGTCTTGCGATAGCGGCAGGCGAGATCGCGGTCGCCGCGAATGAATTTTGCCACGCTCGCCGCGCTCATCCCCAACTCGCGCGCATCGAGGATCGGGTTGATGCTCTGCGCCCACAGGCTGTCGTGCGCGCCGTCCCAGCCGAACCAGCGGTGATAGCGGACGTTGACGACGCTGGGCGCGTTGCGGTCGACTTCCTCGAGGCCCACGGCCCGCGGCAGGCCGTCCGACCAGTTGCGCTCGGGCAGGTGGCAGCGCGAGCAGGAGATCTCGCCGGTGACGGACAGCCGCCGCTCGAAGAACAGCCGCTCGCCGAGGTCGATGGCGTTCTCGTTTCCCGAGACGCGGTTGCTCGGATCGCTCTTCCACGGCGCGGGCCAGGGCCCGTGCGACTGGATCTTGCGCGCCTCGTCGTCGGTGAACGTGGCGGCGAGCGCCGGCGCGCACAGCACGAGGAGGAGGAAGGCGATGCGCTTCATTCGAGGCGAATGACTTGCACGGCGCGCTCGACGGAGTCCTTGGCGCGCACTTCGAACACCAGCTCCCATTTTCCCGCCATGTGCAGCATCAGGCCATCGGCCCGGTAGCGGCCTTCGCCCGTCGCCGTGACGGTGGGACGGTAGTTCATCCCGTGCTTGTGCTCGGGCATCCCGGCGTCGATGCGCACCGATTCGGGCGCAGGGCACACGGCGAAATCGACCGCGAAATGCTGCCCGACCTTGAGCGGAGCAGGCTGGGTGCGGTAGAGCACGAGGTAGTGAGCCGACTGGATTTTGTGCGCCTGGCCGCCCGGCAGCTCGCACGCCGCCGCAGGAGCGGCGACGAGGAGGGCGACGAGGAGCGCGCGCATTACTTCTTGGACGCGAACAGGGCCTCGCCGTTCTTCCAGCCGATGCGCTCGGCCACGTCGGCCGGCAGGTCGGCGAGCCAGCCGCGCGCCCACACCGCGTGCTCGGGGATGTAGTGCCAACGCTCCGGCGTGTAGGTGTCGGTGCCGAGCAGGAAGCGGTCCGGAAATTCCATGAATGCGGCTCGCCATTCCGGGTCGACCTTCCCGCCCTGCGCCTGGTCGGTGCGGAAGGCGAGATCGGCCCACAGGTTCTTGTGCTTGCGCAGCATCGCCCGCACGCCGTCCGGGCGCTCGAAGCCCGAGTGCGCCCAGAGGATCCTCGCCTCCGGCCACTGCTTGAACAGGCGCTCGACCGCGTCGGCGTCGGAATGGGCGTGGAGCAACAGGCCGTATTGTTTCGCGAGCTGCACCATGCGCCGCGGTACCGGAAGGTCGGCACTCTCGCCATAGAGGTGGAACTCGCCGATCCCGGCGTATTTGTATTTCTTGAGCCGGTCCTCGAGGTAGGGGATTACCGTGTCGTCGCGAAACCAGGTGCCGGTATCGGCGCGCGAGCGGTAGGGCCGCAGCTCCGGGATGATCAGATCCGGCGCCTGGGAAGCGAGCCGCTGCTGGCCGTCGTCGCCCGAGCTCGACACCAGCGCGCGCTTCACGCCGGCCTTGCGCAGCATCGCAAGCGCCTGCGCGGGTGGCACCGACTCCCAGGCGTCGTGGCTGTAGTGCAGGTGCGCATCGAAGATCGGTAAATCCACCGCGACCGCGGGGAATGGCGCGAATGCGAACGCCAGCAGGGCTTTTCTGAGCATACCCACCTCCTAGACAGCGCCGATTCTACCTTGCATGATGCGCGCCATGGATCAGCTCGAGCCGATCGAGAAGGCAAGCGTCGACGAGCTGCGCGCTTTGCAGATGGAGCGCCTGCGCTGGACGCTCAAGCACGCCTACGACAAGGTTCCGCACTACCGCAAGGCCTTCGACGCCGCGCAGGTTCATCCCGGCGACCTCAAGGGATTCGAGGATCTCGCGAGATTTCCGTTCACGACGAAGGCCGAGCTGCGCGAGAACTATCCCTTCGGGATGTTCGCCGTGCCGATGCAGGAGATCGTGCGCGTGCACGCCTCGAGCGGGACGACGGGCAAGCCTACCGTGGTGGGATACACGCGGGCGGACATCGATACCTGGTCGGCGGTGATGGCGCGCTCGATCCGCGCGGCGGGCGGGCGCTCGACCGACATCGTCCACATCGCGTACGGCTACGGATTGTTTACGGGCGGCCTGGGCGCGCACTACGGCGCCGAGACGCTGGGCGCGACGGTCGTCCCGGTGAGTGGCGGCATGACCGAGCGGCAGGTGCAGCTGATCCGCGATTTCAAGCCGAATATCATCATGTGCACGCCTTCGTACCTGCTTGTGATCGGCGACGAATTCGTGCGCCAGGGACTCGATCCGTCGAAATGCGGCCTGCGCGTCGGCATCTTCGGCGCCGAGCCCTGGACCGAAGGCATGCGCGCGGAACTGGAGAAGCGATTCGGCATCGCCGCGCTCGACCTGTACGGGCTCTCGGAGGTCATTGGCCCCGGTGTGGCGCAGGAATGCATCGAGACGCGCGACGGCCTCACCGTGTGGGAGGACCACTTCTATCCCGAGATCATCGATCCGGACACCGGTCAGCTGCTGCCCGACGGGCAGAACGGCGAGCTCGTGATCACTTCGCTCACCAAGGTCGGGATGCCGGTGATCCGCTACCGCACGCGCGACCTGACGCGCCTCATGCCCGGCACCGCGCGCACCATGCGGCGAATGGCGCGCGTCACCGGTCGCAGCGACGACATGCTCATCATCCGCGGCGTCAACGTGTTTCCCTCGCAGATCGAGGAGATCCTGCTCAAGAACGACAAGCTCTCGCCCCACTACGTGCTCGAGGTCCGGCGCGAAGGACACCTGGACGAGCTCGACGTGCTGGTCGAGCGGCGCTCCGACATGCCGGCCGGTCTGAAAACGCTGGTCGAGCGGGACGTGGAGCACCACATCAAGGGGCTCATCGGCGTGAGTGCCAAGGTGCGCATCGCCGAGCCCGGCGCGGTGCCGCGCTCGCAGGGCAAGGCGGTTCGCGTGATCGACAAGCGGCCGAAGGCGTGATGGACGCACCGCGCGACACCGCCGACTTCGCGCGCGATTGCGCGCGCTACTCGCGGTATTGGGAATCGGCCTCGGCGCGGCTCGCGAAGCTGCCGGCGAAGCCCGCGCGCAACGCCGAAGAAGCGAAGGCCGCGGAGGACATCAAGCGCGAGGCGCGCGCCGCGCGCAGCCGCTTCCTCGCCGCCCACGCCGACACCGTCTACGACCGCCTCACGCAGGGCCGCTCGCGCTTCGTCCGGGTCGAGCAGCTCGTCTACGACGCCGCGTCCCTCGTTCCGGGACTGGTGCCGACGCGCCCGCAAGTCGACGCCGAGTCCGCGTGCGCGCAGCGGGACAAGGACGGGGTCGAGATCGACCAGGGCATTTTCGTCTCCGCGGTGCTGGCGAGCGCGGCTTCGGGGCGCCACCTCTGCCATGCGATGCTCCTGCCGCGCGCCCAGGCGCTCGCGCGCCTGCCCGAGCTGGAGAAAAGCGGGCGCGTCGATCTCGGCGCGGCCGAGGTCTTCCGCTCAGGGCAGGCCTCGTACGTCGTCCAGAAAAATTCCCGGCACCTGAACGCCGAGGACGACACCACCCTGGATGCCGCCGAGATCGCGGTCGATCTCGCGCTCCTCGACCCGCGCACTTCGATCGGCGTACTGCGCGGCGGCGTCGTCCAGAGCGGAAAATTCTCGGGGCGCCGAGTGCTCGGCAGCGGCATCAACCTCACCCACCTCTATCACGGCAAGGTGCCGTTCATCTGGTATCTCGAGCGCGACCTGGGCGTCGTCAACAAGATCTACCGCGGCCTTGCGAGCGAGGACGCGATGCCCGACGACATCAGCGGGAAGACGCTGGAGAAACCCTGGATCGCCGCGGTGGAGGGCTTCGCCATCGGCGGGCACTGCCAGTACCTGCTGGTGATGGACTACGTGCTCGCGGCGAGCGACGCCTACCTGACGCTGCCCGCGCGCAAGGAGGGCATCATCCCCGGCGCGGCCAACCTGCGGCTGCCGCGCTTCGTGGGCGACCGCATCGCGCGCCAGGCGATCATGGCCGAGCGCCGCATCGAGTGCGATAGCGCCGAAGGGCGGTTGATCTGCGACGAGGTCGTCGCGCAGGCGGAGATGGACGGAGCGATCGAGCGCGTCGTCGAAAAGCTCACCGGATCCGGCGTGGTGAGCGCGGCGGGAAACCGGCGCGCGTTTCGCGTCGGTCAGGAGCCGCTCGATCTGTTCCGCAACTACTTCGCGCTGTACGCGCTCGAGCAGGCGTACTGCCACTTCAGCCCCGCGCTGATCGCCAACCTCGAGCAGAACTGGAACGCGAAGAACCGCAAGGTCTGAGGGAGGAACATGCCGCCGATCCGCGTGCTACTTGCAATGTTGGTGCTCGCCGTGCCGGGAGCGGCGTCGCCTCAGGCGTATCCGTCCAGGCCGGTGCGTATCATCTCGCCCTTTCCGCCCGGCCAGGCGACCGACATCATGGCGCGCCTAGTCGCGGAGAACCTCGCGCAGTCGCTGGGCCAGCCGTTCCTCGTCGAGAACCGCGCGGGCGCGGGCGGCGCCGTCGGCACCGAGGTGGCCGCGAAGGCGGCGCCGGACGGCTACACGCTGGTGATGGGCACCATCGGCGCGCTCGCGATCGGTCCCGCGCTGCATTCGAAGCTCGGCTACGACCCGGTCCGCGATTTCGCGCCCATCGCCAACCTGGGCCTCACGCCGCAGACGCTGGTGGTGAGCTCCTCGTCCGCGTTCAGGACGCTCAAGGACCTGGCCGAGCACGCCAGAGCGATTCCGGTCGACTATGCCTCGTCGGGCAACGGCTCGGCGAGCCATCTCGCCATGGAGATGTTCCGCTCGGCGTCGGGCGCGAAGCTCAACCACGTGCCTTTCAAGGGAAGCTCGGAGGCCCAGACTCAGGTCCTGGGCGGCCAGGTGCAGATCATGTTCGACGCCATTCCCGGGGTCGCCGCGCAGATCAAGGCCGGGAAGCTGCGCGCGCTGGGGATCGCTTCCGCCGAGCGCTCGCCGTTTTTCCCGGACGTGCCGACGATCGCCGAGCAGGGCTACCCGGGGTTCGCGGCGGTCGGCTGGATCGGGATCGTCGCACCGGCGCGCACGCCCGATCCGCTTCTCGACCGACTCAACGCCGAGATCCTGCGATTCATCGCCCGGCCGGACGTCAAGGAGCGGCTGGCCGCGCTTTCCTTCCTGCCCGTGGGAGACTCGCGCGAGCACTTCGCCGCCTTCATCAAGGAGGAGGTGGCGAAATGGGCGAGGGTGGTGAAGGAATCCGGCGCGACAGTGGACTAGAGTCCGCGCGACGAGCTAGCTGTCGTCCGATCCGTTGTCCGACCAGCGCCGGCGGGGTCCCTCGTCGTGCAAATCCGCCTGATCGTCCTCGACCTCTTCTTCCTGCAGATCGTCGTACTTGTCCAGCTCCTTGAGGAGCGATTGCAGACGCTTCTCCGCGGCGGAATCCCGATCGGCCTGATTGGACAGGCGCTTGGCGACCGCGGACGCGCTTTCGTAGTCGCGTCGCGTCACGACCGGCCGCGCGAATCCGTTGGCTCTTGTTCGTTTAGACATCGATACCTCCCCAATCACCCATTCTATGACGGCATTCGGGCAACGCAAGTCTAGACCTACCCGCCATTTCGGGCTTGACCCTGCCGGTCCCGCCGCCGCCGGAGGGCGGCGCGGGCAACCCAGGCGACACCTCCGAGCACGAGCAGGAGCATGAGGAAGCGCACCGCGCTCGCGAGTTGTGCGGCGTCCGGCCAGGGGAAGCGGCTCAGCCGCTCGGCGCGCTCGGTCATCCAGTGCCAGGCGGTGTGGCCCGCGATGAGCGACAGGACGATCGTTCCGGTGCGCTCGACGGCGGCGCGGCGGAACAGCAGATTGAGCACGGGGACGAGCAACACCAGCACCAGCAGCTGCCCCAGCTCGATGCCGACGTTGAAGGCGAGAAGCGAGGTGAGCAGATGCGATCCGGCGAATTGCAGCGAATCGCGCAGGGCGTACGAAAAGGCGAAGCCGTGGACCAGCCCGAAGACGAAGGTTACGATCCAGCGCCGCCCGACGCTGCTCCCGAGCACGTTCTCGATCGCCATGACCAGGATGGAAATCGCGATCAGCGTCTCGATCAGGGGAGGGAACCACAGCCCGCCCGGGCCGAGCCCGTACGCCGAGGCGATCAGCGTGATCGAGTGCGCGACTGTAAACGAGGTGACGATCCACACCAGCTGTCCCAGGCGCCTGAAGGGGATGACGAGGCACAGCAAGAACAGCAGGTGGTCGGTCCCCTCGAGAATGTGCAGGAACCCCAGCTCGACGAAACGCGAGGCCGCCTGCAGCCAGCGCGGATCGAGCCGCACCAGTCCCGGGTCGCCGTGGAGTTCGAAACCGCGAACGGTCCCTTCCGGAGGAAGGAAGCGGAGCGAAATGGCGGTCCGCGCGGCGAGGCGCTCGAGCCGCGGGCGGATCGAGAAGTCGGCCCTATCCGAGGCGATCGGGTACTCGAACAGGGCGTCGAGCAGTCCCTGCTCCCAGTAGAGATCCATCGTACCCGGCAGGCGTTCGCCCGCCAGATGGGCGAGCGCCTGCTCGTAGGACGCAAAGGACTTGTCCGATTCGAGCGACACCCGCGCGTCGACGAGCCGCGGCGGGCCGAGGCGGGTCTCATTTCCGTTCAGCCCCTCGTACAGCTCGAGCTCGTCCGAGATCCACAGGGTCGCCGCGGTCCTCAGCGAAGCGTCGGCGCGGCCGAGATCGAGAAGCCCGGCGCCGCGCCTGGGGTAGTCCACGTCGCGCAGCGCCTTCATCGGGACCCGGACCAGCAGGCGCAGGCGCTGGCCCTCGGGCTTCACGTAGGCGCTCACCAGCACATCGGTCGGGATGTCGTGCGCCCGGGCGCACGTCGACAGCGCCAGCGTCAGCGCGGCGAGGCAGTTGACAAGGATTTTCCCGGCGTCGAGCATACGGGCAGCGGGAGCTTACAACCAAAGGGGGAGCGAATGAAAATCACAGGGCGCAGTCTGCTTCTGGGTGCGGCGTTCGCAGCGACGCTGGCGGTGCTCGCGGCCTGCCAGGCCATGCTGCAAGCCGCCGCGGGCACCAAGGGGCCCGCGGTCATCGCGCCGATGTTCGAGGTCGACCCGCTGTGGCCCAAGCCGCTGCCGAACCATTGGCTCCTCGGCATGACCATCGGCGTGTGGGTCGACGACCAGGATCACGTCTGGATCATCCATCGCGGCGCGGCGACGCTGTCCAACATGGAGAAGGGCGCCGAGCTGAATCCGCCCACGGGCGAATGCTGCCGCGCAGCGCCGCCTGTCCTCGAGTTCGATCGGGATGGCAACCTGCTCAGGCACTGGGGCGGCCCGGGCGCGGGCTACGAATGGCCCGAGTCGAACCACGGCATCTACGTGGACTACAAGGGCAACGTCTGGATCGGCGGCAACGGCGCCAAGGACGCGCACATCCTGAAGTTCACCAAGGACGGCAAGTTCCTGATGCAGGTGGGGCGCCTCGGCGGCAACAAGGGGAGCAACGATCCCGAGAACTTCGGGCGCGTGGCCAAGATCTGGGTCGACGCGAAGACCAACGAGGCCTATATCGCCGACGGTTACGGGAACAAGCGCGTCGCCGTGCTCGATGCCGACACCGGCAAGATGAAGCGTTACTGGGGCGCTTACGGCAACCGCCCCGACGATACCGACCTCGGCAAGTACAACCCGGACGCTCCGCCGGCGCAGCAGTTCCGCAACCCGGTGCACTGCGCGGATCTCGCCAAAGACGACCTGCTCTACGTGTGCGACCGCATGAACGACCGGCTGCAGGTGTTCCGGCCCGACGGCAAGTTCGTGAAGGAGGCGTTCTTCGCGAAGCGCAGCCTCGGCGAGGGCTCGGTGTGGGACGTCGCCTTCTCCCGGGACCGGGAGCAGAAGTACATCTTCCTCGCCGACGGCCGCAACCAGAAGGTGCGCGTGGTGCTGCGCGAGACGCTGGAGGAGGTGACGAACTTCGGAGACGGCGGCCGCCAGCCGGGGCAGTTCTACGGGGTGCACAGCGTCGCCACCGATTCCTACGGCAATCTCTACACCACCGAGACTTACGAGGGGAAGCGCGTGCAAAAATTCGTTTACCGGGGCGAGGGCGCGGTCGCCAAGGACGGCCAGGGCGTGGTGTGGCCGATGCTGTGAGCGGCTCCCGCGCGCTCATCACGGCGGTATTGTGCTGGGCTTTCGCGGCGGCGCAGGCGCAGGGCCCTTCGGCAAGTTCAGGACAGGCGTTTCCTTCGAAGGCGGTGCGCATCGTCGTGCCTTTTCCGCCGGGCGGCGGCGCCGACACGCTCGCGCGCATCATGGAGCCGAAGCTCGCTTCGATCTGGTCGCAGCCCGTGATCGTCGAGAATCGCCCGGGCGCTAGCGGCCATATCGGCGCGGACTTCGTCGCCAGGTCTGCTCCCGACGGGCATACGCTGGTGATGGCCTCGACTGCCGCGCTCGACGAGAAGAACGTCGTGGAATTCGCGCCGGTGTCGCTCGTGTCCGCGTCGCCCTACATCGTCACGGCCAATCCCAAGGTCGCCGCGGCGAATATCCGTGAGCTGATCGCCTTCGCACGTGCGAACCCGGGGAAGCTCAGCTTCGGCTCCTCGGGCACGGGCGCGGCCTCGCATCTTTCGGGCGAGCTGTTCAAGTCGATGGCGGGCGTCGATCTGCTGCACGTTCCCTACAAAGGGACCGGGCAGGCTGTGACCGATCTCGTCGCGGGCCACCTGGACTTGATGTTCGCCCCGGCGCAGACCGTGATGCCCTTCGTGCGCGAGGGCAGGCTGAAGGCGCTCGCGATCACCGGCTCGAAGCGCTCGGAGACGCTGCCCGATCTCCCGACCGTCGCCGA
>Ga0073909_10000282_pt1 | contig 17888 bp, 18 predicted proteins | sample Coa_R1_6_FD_66439 | JGI IMG/M metagenome (GOLD analysis project Ga0073909, IMG submission 66439) | Surface soil microbial communities from Centralia Pennsylvania, which are recovering from an underground coalmine fire. - Coalmine... | ecosystem: Environmental > Terrestrial > Soil > Unclassified... | reverse complement strand
GAATCGTCGAGCACTTCCGGCAGATCGCCTCCGAAAGCGGCGACCGAGCTGGCGAATACCACCCGCGGAGGGTTGACGCATTTTCGCGCTTGGTCGAGCACCGCCCGCACGCCGCCGAGGTTCACGCGCATGCCGAGATCGAAGTCGGCCTCGGCCGCACCCGAGACCACAGCGGCCATATGGAAGATCGAATCGGTCTCCGGCGTTATCGCGCGCGCGGCAAAGACGGGATCCGAAATGTCGCCGGAGAGCGTTTCGAGCCTCGCGTCGTCGGGCAGGGCGGGAAACGCCTGGTCGGCGAGCAGCAGGCGCGTGATCTTGCGCTGCGCTCCGTCCGGGCCGGCGAGAGTGCCCCGCGCTAGCAGCGCCCGTGCGAGCTTCGAGCCGATGAACCCGCCGCCTCCGGTAATGACGACTTTCATGCGCCGGATTCTAGACGGCGCAGACCGGCTGCGCTAGTTGAACGCCGCGATCTTCTCGAGAAGCCCGTTGAGGTCGATCGGCTTGGTCACGTAGTCCTTCGCGCCCTGGCGCAGTCCCCAGAGACGGTCGGTCTCCTGGTCCTTGCCCGTGCACAGGATCACCGGGATGCCCCGCGTCGTCTCGTCGCGCGTGATCGTGCGCGTGGCTTCGTAGCCGTTGGTGCCGGGCATGATGACGTCCATGAGGATGAGGTCCGGGCGCTCGGTCTTCGACTTGGCGATGGCGTCGTCGCCGCCTTCCGCCGTGACGCACTCGTAGCCGTGCCTGGAGAGCTTTTCCAGCAGGAAGTGGCGGTCCGACGGCGAATCGTCGGCGATCAGGATTTTCTTGACGGGCATGATGGCTCCTTGGTGGTTGGGCCGGAGTGTCTCCGGCGCAGATTGAAATCGTTCGTCGTCGTTACCTCGCCAGCGCGAGCTGTGCCCGCCCGCTTCTGACGGCTCGAGGTTTCCGGGTCAGGAGCTTTTCGAGCGCTGCGGCCGGCATGGGCCGGGCGATGAAGTAGCCCTGGTAATCGTGGCAGCCGAGCTTGCGGAGGCGCTCGAATTGCTCGACGGTCTCGACGCCCTCGGCGACGACCCGCAGGCCGAGCGTCCGGGCGAGCGAGATGCAGGCGGCGACGATGGCCACGTCGTAGCCCTTGTCGCATACCCCGCGAACGAACGATCCAGCCAGCTTGAGCGTGCTGACGGGAAGGAGCTTCAGATATTCGAATGTCGCGTGGCCAGTGCCGAAATCGTCGATCGCGAATTCGACGCCCAGGGCGCGCAGCGCCTGGATCGCCGCCCCGGTCTCGCGGTCCCGGGGGAGCATCACACCCTCGGTGAGCTCGAGCTCGAATGCGGAGGCCGGCAGCCCCGTGCGCTGGAGCACGCGCGACACGGTCTCGACCAGTCCGGTGTTCAGCTGCATTGGGGACACGTTGACGCACATCCTGACGGGGTGCAGCCCGGCGTCCCGCCAGGCCCTGGCCTGGGCGGCGGCGGTCTCGATGACCCACGCGCCGACCGCGTGGATCAGCCCGGTTTCCTCGGCAAGCGGTATGAGCTGCTCGGGCGGAACGCTGCCCAGCACCGGGTCGTTCCAGCGCAACAGCGCTTCCACCGCGGTCATTGCGCCGTCGGAAAGGCCCACCTGAGGCTGATAGTGCAGCTCGAGCTGTCCGAGGTCGAGCGCCCGGCGCAGCCGCGTCTCCATGTGGACCGCGTGGATCATGACGAAGCCCCCGCGCGGGAGACGAGCAGGCGCTGCACGGTCCCCTCGAGCTGCTCTTCCATGTCGTGCTTCGCGACGTAGCCGACCGCGCCGGCATCGGCAGCGGCGAGGCGATGCCCGGGCGTGTCGTGCATGGTCAGCATCACGACTGCTGCCCCGGGGGCGTGCAGCTTCATGCGGCTGGTGGCTTCGAAACCGTTGATGCCGGGCAGGTCGAGATCCATCAGCACCAGGTCGGGCCGCTTGGCACGGGCGTGCTCGAGGGCTTCCTCCCCGGACTCGACGCCGTGAATGCAGCACCAGGGAAAGCGCTGCTTGAGCCAGAGCATGACGCTCGAGCGCAGCATCGCGAAATCTTCGACGACCAGAATCGAGGGTCGGGGCTTGGCAGGTGCGGCATTCATGGGTGCTTTCCGGGTGCAGGCCTTGGATTCGATGCCGTATTGTGGAAGCCGGGGCAGGGGAAAAAAATCAGCGCGCGCCTACCCCCGCGTCGGACTTGGCCGATGCGGCTGTAGGGCAATCCCTACGTGAAAATTACCGGTGGGGGCGGGGCCGAGCGAAACTATTTGAACTGGCCGATGCGGCTGTAGGGCAATTCCTACGTAAAAATTCCCGGCAGGATTCCGGGCCGGGCGAAACTACCCGACCGCTGCGTCCCGTCGGCGCGGGCGACGTTCACCAGGAGAGCGCGGCGATCTTCTGCATGAGCTCATCGTGGTCGACCGGCTTGGCGACGTAGTCCCGCGCGCCCTGGCGCAGGCCCCACAGGCGGTCGGTCTCCTGGTTCTTCCCGGTGCACACGATCACCGGGATGTGGCGGGTCGCCTCGTCGCGCGTGATCGCGCGTGTCGCCTCGTACCCGTTGGTGCCGGGCATGATGATGTCCATCAGGACGAGGTCCGGCAGCTCAGTCTTCGCCTTGGCGATCGCTTCGGCGCCGTTCTCGGCGGTGACGCACTGGTAGCCGTGCGGGATGAGCTTTTCCAGCAGGTATTGGCGGTCAGAGGGCGAATCGTCGACGATCAGGATTTTCCGTACGGGCATGATGAGGTCCTTTGTGGTGAGCGATTTTGATTTGCTAGGGGTTGCGCGAACCGTAAAGTGAAATCTCGGCTGAAATGGCCTGAAGGGGCAGGATTTTTTCGGCGCCGCCCAGCTTGATCGCCTCCTTCGGCATGCCGAACACGACGCAGCTGGCCTCGTCCTGCGCGACGGTCTGCGCACCGGCCTCGCGCATCTCCAGCAGGCCGCGAGCGCCGTCGTGCCCCATTCCGGTCATGATGATCCCGAGGGCGTTCTTGCCGGCGCACTTCGCGACCGAGCGGAACAGCACATCCACCGACGGGCAGTGGCGGTTGACCGGCGGCGCGCTTCTCACCTCGACGTAATATTGCGCGCCGCTGCGCTTCAGCGTCATCTGCTTGCCCCCCGGGGCGATCAGCGCGCGCCCGGGCAGGACGCGGTCGTTGTCCTGCGCTTCCTTCACCTCGATCTCGCAGAGATCGTCGAGGCGCTCCGAGAACGCCGCGGTGAACTTCTCCGGCATGTGCTGTACCACGACGATCCCCGGGGAGCTGCGGGGCAGCGCAGCCAGGACGAGCTCGAGCGCCTGGGTGCCGCCCGTGGAAGTGCCGAGGGCGACGACGCGCTCGGTGGTTTCCTTGAGCGCGGCGGTGGAAGGCGCGGCGCGCTCAACCGGAGCAGTGGGCCGCAGATTGCGAAGATTGGCGCGGGACGCGACCTTCACTGCCTCGACCAGGTCCGCCGAGGCGTCGAGCAGGAAGTTCCTCACGCCGATTTTCGGCTTGGTCACGATGGTGACCGCGCCCGCGGCGAGGGCCTGCATGGTGGTCTCCGCTCCGGCGGCGGTCAACGTCGAGCAGATGACCACCGGGGTGGGGCGTTCGGACATGATTTTCCTCAGGAACGTGATGCCGTCCATGCGCGGCATCTCCACGTCCAGGACGATCACGTCCGGCCATTTGCTGCGCATGCGCTGCATCGCGAAGATCGGATCGGCGACGGCGGCGAGGACCTCGATCGACCGCTCCTTCGCCAGTGCGCCGGAAATCACCTGGCGCACCACGGCGGAGTCGTCCACGACCATCACCTTGATCCTGTTCATGGGGCCGCTTTAGCCGCCGCCCGACGGGGTACGGGCCGCCTTCTTGAGCCAGACGTCGCCGCTCCAGAGGTCGAACACCACGTTGCGGTGCCCATCACCACCGAGATCCTCGGCGTGGATCTTGAAGCCGTGCTGTGCGATCAGCTGGCGGCCGGTCTCGACGTTGCGGTCGGAGACGTCGGCGTGACGCTTCGCCTTGTTGACGTGCGCGAACATGCGACCGCCGCCGAACAGCTTCACCTGGTATTCGCCCGGACGCGTGCGGGCGTCCTGCAACTCGCGCTGGAACATCAGCATGACTTCCTCGGCGTAGCGCCCGTCGAGCGGCTGGTCTTTCGAGCGGTTCGGGCGCTGCGGGAGCATGTAGTGAGCCATGCCGCCGATGCGAAGCCTGGGGTGCCAGAGCGTGATCGCCACGCACGAGCCGAGCAGGGTCCTGATGCGGGTCTTCTCCTCGCCGAAGTAGAACTCCCCGGGTTGGAGGAAAATCTCGAGAACGTCTGCCGGAACGTGGTTCACGGTCGGCGGTAGATCGAAGGCTGGACGCTCTTGAGGGCGTCGCTCACTCCGTTCAGGCTCTCGGAATGCCCGACGAAAATGTGCCCGCCGCGGACGAGGTGCGGCAGCATGCGCGAGACCACCGCGTGTTTGGTAGCCGCGTCGAAGTAGATCATCACGTTTCTCAGGAAGATCGCGTCGAACTCGCCCAGCCGCGGAAGCTGCGAGACGAGGTTGATCTGCGTGAAGCGCACCCGGTCGCGGAGCCAGGGCCCGACCAGCAGCGTGCCTTCCTGCGATCCGATCCCCTTCAGGCAGTACTTCTGCAGGTACGCCCGCGGGATGGTCTTCGCGCGCGCCATCGAGTAGTGGCCGGTCCGGGCGCGGTCGAGCACGCGGCTGCTCAGGTCCGAGGCGATGATCTCCCATGGCGCCTCTCCCAGCGATTCCGCCAGGGTCATCGCTAGGGTGTAGGGCTCCTCGCCGGTCGAGCTCGCCGCGCTCCAGACGCGGAACGCGCGCCCGGCCGGATGCGCCGACAGGATCTTGTCGCGCAGGAAGTCGAAGTGCTTCGGCTCCCGGAAGAAATGCGTCTCGTTGGTGGTCAGCAGATCGACCGCGATCTGCAGCTCGGCCGGATGCGCTCCGCTCTGCAGCAGCTCGAAGTACTCGCCGTAGGTCTCCAGACCGTGGTGGCGCAGCCGCGCGGCGAGACGCCCGACGACGAGCGCCTTCTTCTGCGCCGAGAGATGGATCCCGGCCGTCGCGTGGATCCACGTACGGATCGCCTGGAATTCGCGCTCGCTGATCTGCGCCAGCACCCGCGAAGCGGCCGGCGCCGCCGAACCACCCCTCATCGGCGCCGGTTGCATGGCTCGGTCTCCGCGCGGCCGCGCTAGCGCGCGACCGACGCCTCGGCGGGCTCGCCGCGCGCCGGCTCGAGAGCGACGTCCCCGAGAATCGACAGCTCGTCGACCGAGAGCACTCTGCCGACGTCGAGCAGGATCACGAATTTGTCGTCGATCTTGCCCATTCCGGTGATGAACTCGCTGCGAAGCTTCGCCCCGAAGGACGGCGCCGGCTCGATATCGGCGTCGGGGATCTCGGCCACCGCGCTCACCGCGTCGACGACGACGCCGAGGTCGTGCTGCTCGCCCGCCTGGCGCGCCTCGACGATCACGATGCACGTGCGCGGCGTGACCGCGCTGCGGGGGCGGCCGAAGCGCACCGCCAGGTCGATCACCGGCACTACCCGGCCCCGAAGGTTGATGATGCCGCGCATGAAGTCCGGCATCATCGGCACTTCGGTGGTGGTGCGGTACTCGATGATCTCCTTGATCGAGACGATCGCGACTCCGAAGAGCTCGCTCGTCACGGTGAAGGTGAGGTACTGCTGGCCCCGCACCCCCTGCCGCTCCTGCTGCTCCTGCAGCGCCCGGCGCTGGGAACGTATTAGTGCGCTCATGGTCGCTCCTAGAACTTGACGAACTCTTTGGCCTGGGGCACGGCCAGCGCGAGAGCTGCGCCGAACGCGGGGGCGCGCGACGGGGTGGCCGCGCGTGAGGTTGCTGTCGGACGCGCCGCTGCGGGAGCGTGGGCCGGCTGCGCCTTCGCCTGCTTGACCGGCGCCCGGACGGCTTGCGCTACCGCGTGATCACCCGACTCCACCTTGAAGAACGCCACCAGCTGCTGCAGGTTCTGCGCCTGGCTGCTCATCTCCTCGGCGGTCGCTGCGAGCTCCTCGGAGGACGAGGCGTTCTGCTGCGTGACCTGGTTCAGCTGCGTCATGGAGGTGTTGATCTGGCTCACGCTCGACGACTGCTCCTGCGAGGCCGCGGCAATCTCCTGCACGAGGTCGGAGGTCTTCTTGATGGCGGGAACCATCTCCACCAGCAGCTTGCCCGCCTTCTCGGCAACCGCCACCGAAGTACCCGCCATCTCGCCGATTTCCTGCGCGGCGACCTGGCTGCGCTCGGCGAGCTTCCGCACCTCGCCCGCCACTACTGCGAAGCCCTTGCCGTGCTCGCCCGCGCGCGCCGCCTCGATGGCGGCGTTGAGCGCGAGCAGGTTGGTCTGATACGCGATGTCGTCGATGATGCCGATCTTCTTCGCGATATCCTTCATCGCGGCGACGGTCTGCTCGACCGCCACGCCGCCCTCGGTGGCCTGCTTGGCGGCCTGCACGGCCATGCCGTCGGTGACCTTGGCGTTCTCGCCGTTCTGCGTGATCGACGCGGTCATCTGCTCGACCGACGCGCTCGTCTCCTCGACGCTCGCGGCCTGCTCGCTCGCCGCCTGGTTCATCGTCTGCGACGTCGCGCTCACCTCTTCGGAGGCCGACGACAGCGACTCGGCGCTCCCGCGCACCTCGCCCACGACCTGTGCGAGCTTGCCCGTCATGTCGCGCAGCGATTCCAGCAACTTGCCGACCTCGTCCTTCGAGTCGCTCTGGATTGCGGCGGTGAGATCACCCGCGGCCACGCGCTCGGCCACGCTCACGGCCTGCGCCAGGGGTCCGGTGATGGAGCGCGTAATCCAGATTCCGAGCCCCGCCGCCACGAGCACGACTGCGACGAGCGCTGCGATCAGCGTCAGGGTCATGTTGCGCTCGACCTCGACCAGCCGCGGCTTCAGCGCGTCGATCTGCTTGCCGACCGCGGCGAACAGCTCTTCCATCACGACGTCGAGCGCGCGGATGTCGTCCTTGACCGCCTCGAGCCTATGATTGCCGTCGACGGTGGACTTCAGCTGGCCGCCGAGGATCGCCGAGGTGACCTGGGAGACCATGCCGTCGTAGCGCGTGAGCGCCTGCGAGATGCCGTCGACGCGCTTGCGCGCCTCGTCGTTGGGCGCGTTCCTGCTCGCCGCCGGGATGAGCTCGGCGATTCGGGCGTGGGAATCGTCCCACTTCTTCTTGTATTCCTTCACCTTCTCGTGGTCGGCGAAGTTGATCAGGATGTCCTTCTCGAACCGGCGCAGCATCTGCAGCCGCGCGCGGATCGAGGTGATCGCCTTCAGGTAGGCGACATCCGTGTCGACGAGGTTCTTGGCCGTGGCAGATTGCGTCACGGCCCCGGACCAGCCCACTGCGCCGACGCCGATGATGAACGCCACCATCAGCGCGAACGCGCCGCCCAGTCGTATCGCGAGTTTTAGATTTCTGAACATGGTTGCTCTCCTTTGTCTGGAAACGTTGTGGAACTAGTCCTTCGATGCCGCGATCAGCGCGGCGCCGCTTTCTGCTTTCGAAAATCCTTGATTCGACTCGGCCGCGACCGCGCGCTGCACCAGCGCCGGCGCGTCCAGGATCAGGGCGACCTCGCCGTTGGCGAGGATGGTCGAGCCGCTGATCCCTGAAAGCCGCTCGAACAGCCTGCCGAGCGGCTTGATGACGGTCTGGAACTCGCCCAGCAGGGCGTCGACGACGAACCCCGCCCGCTGCCCGCCGTAGTTCACGACGACGATGTTCTCGCGCTTGCCGGAATCGCCTGTCACTTCGAACACGTCGCGCAGGCGCAGCAGCGGCAGGACTTCGCCGCGAAGATTGATATAGCCGCTCTCGCTGACTCGCGCGCGGTCCTCGGTCGAGAGCTCCAGGCACTCGACCACCATTTCGAGCGGCACCACGTAGGAGTACCGGTCCACGCCGACCAGGAAGCCCTCGATGATCGCGAGGGTGAGCGGCAAGCGCATCGCCATCGTCGTGCCCTTGCCCTCTGCGCTGTCGATGGAGAGCGTGCCGCGCAGCGACTCGACGTTGCGCTTGACCACGTCCATTCCGACCCCGCGCCCCGAGATGTTGCTCACCGTTTTGGCGGTCGAGAAGCCGGGTTGCATGATGAGGCGCTGGACTTCCTCGTCGCTCGGGGTCTGGCCCGCGGGCAGGAGTCCGCGCTCGAGCGCCCGCGCGATAATCTTCTTGCGGTCAAGGCCTCCGCCGTCGTCGCTGACCTCCACCACGATGCTGCCGGAGTCGTGGTACGCGTGCAGGTGCAGGCGGCCGGCGGCCGGCTTGCCGCGCTCCTTCCGCAGCTCAGCGGATTCGATACCGTGGTCGATCGCGTTCCTCACCAGGTGCATGAGCGGATCTGCGATCTTCTCGACCATCGACTTGTCCAGCTCTGTCTCGGTGCCCGTCAGCTCGAGCTCGATGTCCTTGCCGAGCTCGCGACCCAGGTCGCGCGCGAGGCGGGAGAAGCGGGTAAACGTCTCGCCGATCGGCACCATGCGCAGCTTCAGCGCCCGGTCGCGCACTTCCTCGACCATCCGCCCCGTCGTAGAGGCCGCCTCGATCGTTTCGGCGTCGGCGGTGCCGCGCGCCGCGAGAGCCGTTCCGGCGCTCGCGATCACCAGCTCGCCGACCAGGGTGATGAGCTCGTCCAGCTTGTCGGCGCGCACGCGCACGAAGCTGCTCTCGATCGCCTTGCTCTTCTTGATCAAGTCCTGCTTCTCCAGCGCGGCATCGACCAGCTCGTTCTGCACCGCGCCCTGGCCGACGAGGATCTCGCCGATCTTGCGGCCGGCGTCGGTTTCGCGCTGCACGCGCAAGCCGTCCTCGAGCTCTCTGTGGGTGAGCGCGCCGCTCTTCACCAGCAGCTCGCCGAGCCGCGCCTTGTCCTCGGGTAGGGTGTTGATGAGATCGATGTAGTCGGAGATCCTGCTGTGCGGGGGAAGAATGCGGATCGCGCAATCGTCGCGCAGGTATTCGAACACGTCGGCGATGGTTTCCTTCGCCACCGCGCCGGTGAAATTCAGCTCCATGCCGAGATAGCACGACTCGGGGTCCATGTCGGCGGCTTCGGGCATCGCGTCGAACAGGGTCGTCACCTCGGTGATCTTCCCCAGGCTGCCGAGGTACCGGATGAAGGACAGGGGATCCAGGCCGTTGCGCAGCACGTTGCGCCCAAAGCGCAGCGAGATGTGCCAGCCGTCGCTCGCCACCGTCGGACCGCCGATCTGCTCAACCGCGGCCGCGGGCGCCGGCTGCTCGACCTTTTGCGGCACGCCTTCGGAGCCCAGGTACGCGCTCAGACCCGCGAGGAGGCCCTCGCCGGTCTCGCGGATCCTCTCGAACGCGGTCTTCCTGTCGTCGGCGGCAAGGCAGTCGAGGAGCGACGACACATGGTCGCCGCAGCCGAGCAGCAGCGCGATGAGCCCGCCGTCGATGGGAGTCCGGCCCGAGCGGATCTGCTCGAGCAGGCTTTCCATCGCGTGGGTGAACTCGACGATCGCGTCGAAGTTGAACGCTCCCGACGATCCCTTGATGGTGTGGGCTGCGCGGAAAATTGCCGTGATCGCCTCGGGGTCCCGCGGCGCTTTTTCCAGCCGCAGCAGGGCGCTTTCCATGTCGCGCAGCAGCTCGCGGCTCTCGACGATGTAGGTCTGCTGTGCCATCGCGAGATTCATGTGCGCCTCCTCGCCGCGCGGGATCGGATCCGGGCGGTCTTTTTCTGCTTTCTCGGGGAAATGAACACCGGGTCGCCGAAGTAGCCGGCCAGGTTGTAACGGTCGAGCACGTCGAGCGAGGCCTCGCTGTGCCCCGTGAGGCGCAGCGGCTTGCGCGCCTGGAGCGACTCGCGCTTTACGAGGATCAAGACCTGCAGGCCGGCGGTGTCCATCTCGGCCACCGACGAGAGATCGATTTCAATTTCCGTCGCGTCGGCCAGCGCGCCGAGCAGCGCGGTCTTGTCGGCGGCGGCTTCGTAGATCGTCATGTTTCCCTGCACGACCGCCTTGCAGCGGCCCGCGGAAGTCTCAAGAGTGATGGCCATGGGCGCGCCTAGGACACCAGCTTGGATACCGCGTGCAGAATTTGCTCGGGGCGGAACGGCTTGACCACCCAAGCCTTGGCGCCGGCCATGTGTCCGGCTTCCCTCTTCTTCTCGCTCGATTCGGTGGTGAGCATGATGATCGGCACGAAGCGGTAGCCGGCGAGCTGCTTGACTTCCTTGACGAAGGTGAGGCCGTCCATGCGCGGCATGTGCACGTCGCAGATCATCAGGTCGACCTTGCCGCCGTCGAGCATTCCCAGCGCCTCTTTCCCGTCGGCGGCGCCGATCACCTCGTAACCGGCGTCGACGAGCGTGTCGACGACGCTCTGGCGCAGAGCGGCGGAATCGTCTATGACCATGATCCTTTTCGCCACGTCCGGGCTCCTACTTCAGCACTTTCTTGACGACGTCCAGCAGCACGGCCGGGTCGAACGGCTTCACCAGCCAGCCGGTCACGCCCGCCGCCTTGCCCGCCGCCTTCAATTCGTCCCGGTGCTCGGTGGTGAGCATGAGAATCGGCGCAAAGCGGAAGTCCGGCATCGCCCGGAGCGCCTTGACGAGCTCCAGGCCGTTCTTTCCGGGCATGTTGAGGTCCGCGATCACGAGGTCGAACTTGGACTTCGCCGCGCGCGCCAGAGCCTCGTCCACCCCGGCCGCTTCCGCGACCGTATGACCGGCATCGCTCAGGGCGAAGTTGACCACCTGCCGCATGGTCGCGGCGTCGTCCACTGCAAGAATATTGGCCATGGGAATTCCTCCTCTAGAACAGAGTTACTTTTTCGGCGACCGGCGCGCTGTCGGCGACGGGCGGGCTGGGCACGCGTGATGTGGAACTGCTTCCCGTAGGGATAGCGCTCGCGCGCTCCGTTTCCGCCCGGATCGCGAGGAACAGGTCCTTCTTCATCGCCTCCTGCGTCTCGTCGGACAGCAGATCGAGGCCGCGCATGACGTCGGTCAGGACGCTGCCGCGCATGTGTTCGAGCTTCTGCTGGGTGATGTCCTGGAACTGCATGGCGATAATCGCGTTGTTCACGTCCTGCTGGATGTCCTGGCCGAGGGAGTTGATCTTGCCCAGGGAGACTTCGACTTCCTTCGTTTTCTCGATCATCGTGACGTTCAGCTGCGAAACGTCGGCCTTGGCGCGCCGCGCGGATTCCTTGGCGATGTCCGCCGCCTTGTTGACGATTTTGTAGGTGACGCCGAGCTCGTCGCGGATCTTCTCCAGGCTCTCGCGGACGCTTCGGGTCATGTCGCGCGCCCCGTCGCTGGTCTCGCGGATCGAGTCGGTGAGCCTCACCAGCGTTTCCCGGTTCTTGCCGGACTCGCCGGCGGCGACGGACGAGTCCAGCGCCAGCCTGCCGATTCGAATCGCCATCGAGCGCAATTCGTCCAACAGCTCGTCGATGATGATGGATTGCTCGCGGATCTTGCCCTGGTGCGTAAGCATCTCGTCCGAGGCGGACGAGAACTTGATCATGCTGTCGATCACTTCCTGGAGCTGGGTCTCGTAGGCGCGGATGTAGTCCGGCAGGGAAAGCCAGGCGCCCTCGGAAGCGGTCAGCTCAGTGCTGTTCCGCCGCAACAGGGACATCGCGGCCTCCATCTGCTGCCGCGTTTTCATGGTGATGCCGCGGAAGCTCATGGTGAGCGCGAGCACCGCTTTTTCGGTCTCCGAGATGACCTCGCCCATGCCTACCCTGGCGTCGGCGGTCTTGTCGCTGGAAGTCTTGGACGTGCCTCCCCACCGGTTCAGCTGCGTGCGGAACTGGCTCAGTTCGCCGGTAATGGTCTTCATATCGAGGCCGGGCTGAGGGGTGCTCGCTGCGCGCATCTTCACCAGCTGCTCGACCGAGAGCTTGGGGTCGTCCGACCTGCGTCGCGCGAACATCGGCACAACGAAGAACTGGAAGCCCGCGATCAGCGCGAGCAGCGACAGGCCGCCGCACACCGAAAGCGCCCACGGGGGCAGGAAATACGCGGTCCACGCCCAGGGGAGCAGGAGCAGGAAGGTCAGCCGGGCCACAACCGCGGGGCGGTTGCGCAGAACAGTGGCGATAACGGACGACATGGGATCTCCTCAGCCTCGTCGCTTGTTTCTTGATTTGTCGATGCGCCTATTTTGCGATCGCGAGGCGCGGGTGGTCTGTAGGGAAAGCTTGATAGTTGGATGCGAGCGCTCTCTCGAGGGCGGCGGCGGGAAGCGGCCGGAAGGTGTAATAGCCCTGGCAGTCGTCGCAGCCCAGCTCCTTGAGCCGCGCATGCTGCTCGGCGGTCTCGACGCCCTCGGCGACGACCCGGAGGCCGAAGCTTCGCGCCAGGGCGACGCTCGCGTCGACGATCGCGACGTCGTTGCTGCTGTCGCACACGTTGTGAATGAAGGACCCGTCGAGCTTCAGCGTGTGCACGGGAAAGCGCTTGAGGTAGTCGAAGGTCGCGTAGCCGGTGCCGAAGTCGTCGATGGCGAAGCCGATGCCCAGATCCCGCAGCGCCTTGAGCACGGCCTCGGTGCCGGGGTCTTTGCTGACCATGGTGCCCTCGGTGATCTCCAGCTCGAGGAGCGAAGGCGGAAGAGCCGTGTCCGCGAGCACGCGCGAGACGGTCTCGACCAGCCTTTCGTCGATCTGCCGTGCCGACACGTTGATGCACATTCTGAGCGGCCGCAGCCCGGCGTCGTGCCAGGCCTTGGCCTGCGCGCAGGCGGTTTCGATTACCCACGCGCCGATCTGGTGAATCAGACCGGTTTCCTCGGCGAGCGGTATGAACTGAGCCGGTGGAACCCAGCCGAGCTCCGGATTGCTCCAGCGGAGCAGCGCCTCGACCGAATTGATCTTGCCGCTGGCGAATCCGACTTGCGGCTGATAGTGAACCTCGAGCTCGCCGTGCTCGAGCGCGCGGCGCAGCCGGGCCTCCATGTCGAGGCCGCGCGAAATGAGGGACTCGGACTCGGCGGAGTAGAACTGGTGGTTGTCGCGGCCGTGCTTCTTGGCCTGGTACATGGCCATATCGGAGCGCGTGAGCAGCTCCTCGGCGGACTCGCCGTCGCGAGGAAAGAGCGCGACCCCGATGCTCCCCGAAATGTAGACTTCGCGTTCCGCGATGGCGAACGCGCGATTGAGCTCCCCGCGGATCCGGTCCGCGACCGTGGACACGCGCGAGTCCGCCTCGACACCTTCCAATAGAACGGTGAACTCGTCGCCCCCGAGGCGCGCAACCGTATCCTCGTCGCGCACGCTGCCGCGTATGCGCTTGGCGGCATCGCAAAGGACCTGGTTTCCGGCGTCGTGCCCCAGAACGTCGTTGATCTGCTTGAAACGGTCCAGGTCGATGAAGAGCACGGCGAGGGAGCGGCCGCAGTCCCGCGCGCGGTCGACTCCCTGGCAAAGGCGATCGAGAAACAGGCGCCGGTTGGGGAGCCCGGTAAGAGCGTCGTGATCGGCCAGGTAGAGCAGGCGCAGCTCGTTTTCCTTGTAGGTATGGATGTCCGTGATCGATCCGGCGAAGCGCACGGGCTTGCCGCGAGCGTCCCAGACGGCGTGGCCGCGGCCGCGGAACCACCGGTAGTTGCCGCCTTTGCATTTGAGGCGGAATTCTTCGTCTATCGGAACCTGGCCGTCGAAAAGGCGGCGCATTGCCTGTCTCATGCGCCCGGTGTCATCCGGGTGAAAGGCGATCTGGAACCGGGTCAGCCGCTCTTCCGCGGAATACCCCAGCAGCTCCCGGAAGCGGGGAAAGTAATGGACCCGGTCCTGGAGGAGGTCCCAGTCCCACAGGCCCTCGAGCGAGCAGCGGCGCAGCAAGTCGAGCTGTTCGTTCTCCGGAGTGCGCGAAACGGCGTGCGAGGAGGTGACTCTCTTCAGGAGTCGCGCGACGAGCCGCAGCAGGGAGGGTCGCATCATGGTCGGCAGGGCGGCTTGAGTCATGGGTGTGTGGGGGACTTGAGCAGGCCTTCGACCGTCGACTCGAGTTGCGCTTCCATCTCGCCTTTCGGGATGTAGGCCGCGGCGCCGGCGCTGGCGGCGGCGGCGCGATGTTGGGGCGTATCGTTGATGGTCAGCATCACGACCGCGGCTTCCGGCGCCTGGGCCTTCATGCGGCAGGTCGCTTCGAAGCCGTCGATGCCGGGCAGGTTGATGTCCATGAGCACGATGTCGGGGCGCGCTGAGCGCGCATGCTCGAGAGCCTGCTCCCCGGAGTCGGCGCCGTGGACGACGCAGCCGGGAAAGCGGGTCTGGAGCCATTGCACGACGCTCGAGCGCAGCAATTGGAAGTCCTCGACGACCAGAATCGAGGGGGGAGTCGTGCCGGTATTGGGTTTGGCGTTCATTGTTTTACGAGGTTTGCACTTTAGGGGTTGGTCTTTCGGCGATCTGTCGGGAAACCTTGATCGACCCAAAAGAATTGATCTTGATCACGGTAAGAAGCCTCACTCGGTCGACGTCAGCCCGTGCCGGATGGCGAACTTCACCATGTCGCACAGGCCGCGCAATCCGAGCTTCTGCATCAGGCGGCAGCGGTAGGTGTCCACCGATTTCGGCGAGATGCTGATGAGCGTTGCGATTTCGGCGCTCGGGTGGCCCTCGGCTACGAGCTGCAGGATTTCACGCTCGCGCCGCGAGAGGCTGTCGATCGGGGAGCCGGCGTCGAGCTTGGTCTGCAAGCACTCTGCGATCCGGGCGCTGACGAAGCGCTTGCCCACGTGCGCCGCGCGGATCGCGGCGGCGACCTCCTCGGCTGCCGATTCCTTCAGCAGATAGCCCCGGGCTCCCGCGCGCGCCGCCTGGTAGTAGTGCTCGACGGTCGCGTGCACGGACAGGATGATCACCTTGACGGACGGGCAGCGCTCGGCGAGCTGGCGGGTCGCCTCGATGCCGTTCAACTCGGGCATGGTGATGTCCATCAGCACGACGTCGGGGCGCAGCCGCTGCACTTCGCGCACGGCCTCGCGCCCGTTGCCGGCGGTGCCCACGATCCGGATGTTCGCGTGCGCGGCGAGCAGCGAGCGCAGACCGTCGCGGATCAGCGGGTGATCGTCGGCTATGAAAACGGTGATGTGCATGGCCTTCTCCCTTTGCCTCGATTTCGATGAGGCAGTATGTTTCGAGGAGCGGGCCTGAAAAATCGGCTGGCGCCTACTTGAGCGTGAGATATTACCGGTCGCCGTGTAGGGCGTTCCCTACACGCCGGCGTCGGCCAAGGCCCGGGCTGCCGCCCGGGAGGCTACTTCACGAGGTGGTGCGCGACCGCGTAACGGACGAGCTGTGCATCGCTGTCCAGCTTGAGCTTCTCCATGACGCGGGCCTTGTAGGTGCTCGCGGTCTTCGGACTGAGCTGGAGGTCCCGGGCGATCGCCTTGAGGGCTTTTCCGGAGGCGAGCTGCAGGAACACCTGGCTCTCGCGCTCCGACAGCAGCTCGTGCGGCGGCCGACCCGCGCCGTCGCCGAACGCGAGCCGCTCGGCGAGCTCCGCGCCGATGTACCTTCCGCCCCCGGCGACCTTCCGCAGCGCTCCGACGAGCTGCTCGGGCTCGCTGTCCTTGGTGATATAGCCCGACGCCCCCGCCTTGAGCATCCTCGAGGCGACCGGGATTTCCGCGTGCATGCTGTGGACGAGCACCGAGACCTGGGGGTGCTCCGCCTTGACCCGCTTTACCAGGTCGACCGCGTCGGTGCCCGGCATGCTGATGTCCATCAGGAGCACCTCGACCTGCGTTGTGCGCAGCTTCTCGAGCACCTCGTCGCCGTTTCCGGCCTCCGCCGCGATCACGACATCCGGCGACATCGCGAAGATGTGCCGAAGGCCGCGTATCACCACGGCGTGATCGTCCGCCACGAGTATCCGGATCTGCTTCATCGCATCAGACAGGTATCGACACCGATACCTGGGTTCCCTCCCCGGGGAGGCTGGTGATGCTCACGCTCCCGTGCAGCATGATGACGCGCTCGCGCATCCCGAGCAAGCCGAAGGTCTTCTTCCTTCCCGCAGCCTCCGTGTCGAATCCCTTGCCGTCGTCCTTGACGTCGAGCCGGATGTGCGTGGCGTCCCTCCGCAGGAGTATTTCGACGTTTCGGGCCTCGGCGTGGCGCGAGATGTTGGTCAGCGACTCCTGCAGGATGCGGAACAGGACGATGCCGCGGTCCTCGGGGAGATCGACCTCACCGTTCTCCACCTTGACGCTGCAGGGGATGCCGCTGCGTTTCTGGAACTCGTCGACCAGCCATTCGATGCCCGGCAGGATTCCGAGATCGAGCGCCGCCGGCCTCAGCGCCGTCGCGACGTTTCGCACGGTCTGGATCAGGCCGTCGACGCGTCCCTTCAGCTCCTGAATCTGCTCTGAGGCCCTGGGAGCGGTTTTCCTGGACTCGATTCCGAGGACGGACAGATCCATTTTGAGCGCCGTAAGCGCCTGACCCATCTCGTCGTGGATCTCGCGTGCGATGTGGGCGCGCTCCCCCTCCCGCACCGAATCGTGGTGGGCCGACAGCTCGCGCAGCATCTCCTGATGCTGCCGCAGCGCCTTCTCGGCGTTCTTCCTCTCGGTGATGTCTATGCCCTGGAACAGCACCACCTTGCGGCCTCCGTGGTCGATCAGGGCCGCCGAGGCGAGGATGTCGCGCACTTCCCCGCCCTTGCGCTGCAGGCGGAGTTCACGCCCGTGGACGATCTCGCCGCGCTGCAGGTCCGAGATGAGCCGTCGTCGCTCTTCCGGATCGGGGTAGAAGCCCATATCCACGGCGCTCCGCCCGATCATCTCGTCGCGCGTATAGCCCCCGAGCTTCTCGCCGGCGGGGTTCACCGCGATGAACGTGCCGTCCTCGACGGTCGCGATGGTGATCGCCTCCGGGCTGGCTTCGATCATTCTCGCCAGCCGCTCCTCGCTCGCGCTGAGCGCGGCGCTCTTTTCTTCGGCGTGGCGCAGGCCCATGAACAGGCTCTCGGCGACGACGACGCTGGTGAGGGCGAGGACCACGAAGGCGATGGAGATCCCGATCAGGTACTGCGCATCGGTGAACCCGCTGAGGCGGGTATGCAGAGAGCCCGCGATCTCGGCGCTGCCCGTGCCGAGAAACACTGCGAGGGCCGCGATCGTCAGGACGACCATCGCGCGCCGCGTCAGCAGCACTCCGCCGATGACGAGCGATCCCGCGAGGGCGAAGACCGCGGAGTCATGCACGCCGTCGCGACCGAGAATGAAGTACGCGGACATCGCGGCTATGACCGGCGGCAGCGCGGCTCTCGCGAGGCGCACGTACCCTCGCCGCGCCGCAAGGATCAGCGCGATCACGAAGAGGGCGGCCAACGGCAGGACGATGGGCACGCCGTCGCGTGCGAAAAGGAGGTTGTTGATTATTGCGGCGCTTGTCGCTATGGCTACCGCGACCGCGATGAAATAGAAGATGCGCGTGAGCGCGTGCTGCTCTGCATTGTCGGGAAGCGTCTGTGCGGCCAGAGAGCGGCGCCACGCGAGCAGGAGGATGGTCCCGGCGCTGATGCTCGCGGCCGCCGCGGCGAGATAAAAGTACCGCGAGTCGAACGGCGCCCGCACCGGGCTCCCGATCCAGCGCTCCTCTATTGCGCGAAGCTCGGGAGCGCTGACCCGGTCGAAACCGCGCTGGATGAAGTCACGCAGCTCGATGCGCCCCTTGGCCACCGCCCAGTGGAAGCGCGCGACGTAGAGCGGGTCGGTCTGGCGGAAGCGGTCGGCGAGGTTCAGCTTCAACAGATAGTACTCAGCGACGGGGGAATCCATGCAAAACAGGCGGACTTCTCCGGCGCCCGCCGCCTTGACCAGATCC
>Ga0073909_10000278_pt1 | contig 17966 bp, 16 predicted proteins | sample Coa_R1_6_FD_66439 | JGI IMG/M metagenome (GOLD analysis project Ga0073909, IMG submission 66439) | Surface soil microbial communities from Centralia Pennsylvania, which are recovering from an underground coalmine fire. - Coalmine... | ecosystem: Environmental > Terrestrial > Soil > Unclassified... | reverse complement strand
TTGCGCCCCGTGCCCGGCAATCGCATGGTGGCGCGCGCCGTGGACGAGGTGCGCACGGCGGTCGAGGGCGGCTCCTCGCTGTCGCGCGCCATGGCCGCGACCGAGGTGTTCCCGGACATGCTGGTGCAGATGACGGCCACCGGCGAGGAGACCGGCCGGCTGGATGAGATGCTGATGCGCACGGCAGACTTCTACGAGCAGCGGGTGACCGCGAAGGTGGAAGGCCTGTCGTCGCTGGTGGAACCGGTGGCCATCGTGCTGCTGGGCCTGGTGATCGCCCTGATGCTGGTCGCACTCTACCTGCCCATCTTCAACCTCGGGCACGCGATGCGATCGGGCATGCTGGGGTCGTCGTGAGAGGAGGTAGGGCCGTCATGAAGAGACGGGAATCGGGCTTCACGCTGATGGAGCTCATGGTCGTGATCGTGATCGTGGCGATCCTCGCCGCGGTCGCCGTGCCCCTTTACGTGAACTACGTGAAGGACGCGCAGCGCACCGAGGCGAAGGGCGCGATCGGCGCGGTCATCACCGCCGAACAGACGTATTACCAACTGAACGGCGTCTATTACGCGGAGACGAACTTCTCGGTGAACGGCGCACCGCCGCAGAAGCTCAACTGCGACCTGACGGATGCGCTCACGAACTGGGCGATCACGGTGACCGCCGCGAACGCGAGCGGGTTCACCGTGCTCGCGACCGGGAGGACCGGCGGGCCGACGGCGAACCGGAGCGTCCAACTCGTTTACTCGCGCACCGCCCAGCCGATCTGGACGGAGCAGTGAGCGTCGCGCGCTGACGGACCCCAGTGCCGCGGCACGCACGAGGGAGCGTGCCGGCCGCGGAGTGATGGTGGGCGGTGAAGTCGTTGAGACTGGACGAACGAGGCTTTTCGCTGATGGAGGCGCTCACCGGCGCCACCATTTCCGTGATTGCCGTGATGGGCCTGGCCTACTCCTTCGGCGTGGGCCGCGGGCTCGTGAACCGCTACGAGGTGGCGCGCGCGGCGCTCAGCGAGGCGCAGTCCGAGCTCGAGGCGCTGCAGCTCGTGCCGCGGACCGACGCGACGATGGCGATCGGCTACATCTCCCCGGCGACCCCGTTCATCTACGAGGGCGCGACGCTCGGGACCTCGAGCTGGCGTGTCCTCCCCTACGACGACCCGAACCTGCCCGGACCGGTGAACCTGAAACGCGTGATCGTGACCGTGCAGTGGACGCAGAACGCGCAGACGGATTCCCTGTCGCTGGAGCGCTTTTGGCAGCCGTGAAGCCCTCACGCCGCGCGGAAGCCGGCCTCACGCTCACCGAGATGGCGGTGGTGATGATCATCGGCACGATCATCATGGCCGGTCTCGTGGGCTTCTACCTCTCGAGCCAGGGGCTGTGGCTCGACGCCTCCACGCAGGCGATCACCCAGCGCGAGGCCACGCTCGTGGTGTCCACGATCCGCGACCGCGTGCGCGCCGCGCACAGCGCGAAGGCGAGCCAGGTGGCGGATTCGCTGCACTGGCAGCTGGCGCTCACCAACGCTGATAATTCGTCCTACTACTTCTGGTGGGACCCGAGCGATTCGCTCATCCACGCCGGACCCTCGATCGGGGGCCCGAACTCGGGTCCGATGATCCTGTCGCAGGCGGAGCGCTTCCGCGTGGGCTGCAGCAACCAGGGAGTGCGGGTCGACCTGCGGCTGCGGTCGGCCACGGGCTCGCCGGTCGAGGTGGGCACGTTCGCGGTGTTCATGAACTGATGCGCCCCTCCACCTCCCATCCGGCGCCGGACGAACGCGGCTTCATCCTCGTGGGCGTGGTCACGTTCATGCTCGCGCTCACGATCCTGGGGCTGTCGCTGTTCGCGCTCTCCAGCTACGAGGCACAGTTCTTCTACGCCGCGACGGCGCGCGAACAGTCCCTGCAGAACTCGGAGAGCGGCATGGAGCTGGTGAAGGCGCTGCTCGCGGAAGCGGGGTCGAAGGGGCTCGAGGACGCGCACCTCGCCGAAGGCCAGATGGGCGTGACCAGCGCGATGGCGTACCAATGGCGGAGCGCCAGCAACGACGACACCACGTCGCATGGCCCCGTCGACTGGGACAGCACCATGGTCATCGTGGTCTCGGCGAGAAGCGGCGGCGTGGAGCGCACGCTGCAGGCGAGGTTCATCCCGGGCGTGGTCGAGAATCCCTACCAGCGCCTGCTGACCGCCGCGCAGGGCATATCGGTGGACACCAAGGACCCCGTCGAGCCCGACCTCTACGGCCGCGTCTGGCAACCGGTCGCCTCGGACGCCGACACCGCGTGGACGAACGACGTCGACTGGCACGCCGGGCGCCCGGTCGAACGCGGTACGCCGCCGACGCCCATGGCGAATGCCTTCGTCGAATCGCAGCTGCCATCGGCATCGCCCCCCACGAACACGGATTACTCCAACTCCAGCGACTACGTGATCGAGTTCGATGGGACGGGCGCGTCCGCGACGTTCTTCAGCTCGCCACCGTCGCCGCCCACCAGTGACGAAGATGCGGATCGGTACTCCTTCTATGCCGACGACGATCTGGACATCAAGGTCGAGAACGTGGCGGTGTGGGTGGTGGGCCGTGCGGATCCTGGCGGCGTGCAGGGCGCGTACTTCAAGAAGCATGTCCGGGTGAGGCCGAAAACTTCCGGCGGCACCGGCACGCTGGTGATCGTCGCCAAGGCGGGCTACGCGAACCGCGGCATCTGGTTCAAGGGCGGGCTGCAAGTCGACGATGGCGTGCAGGTCTACCTGGTGAGCGAAGGCGACGTGGCCATCGTCCACGACAACGACAATGACGAGAACACCGATGCGGGCATGATCTCGATCGTGGCGGGCGGTCACATCGTGATCGGCGGCCCGGCTTCGGGCTATGGGTTCACCCTGAAGTACGACCCATCGTCCATGGATGCGCTCGCCGATCAGTTGCTGGCGGAGGGCGCCCTGCCCCAAGTGGCGGGCGGCACCGGCGCCAACTTCATATCCATTCGCCAGTCCTGGGTCGAGACCACACCCCGGTGAAGGAGCCGCGATGAGACTGGGGTTGGGGTCGGGCCCGTGGGCAGGGCTCGACATCGGAAGCTACAGCGTGAAGCTGGTGACGCTCGTACCGGGCGGATCGCGCCTGCGCCACGCGGAGGCGATCATCCCGCGCGGTACGTCGAACGGCGAGCCGCCCTCGCCCGCGATCCTCGCCGGGCTGATCGACGACTGCATGTCGCGCACGGACCAGTCGCCGCGCGGCTTCCGGGGCATCTCGGTGGCCGTATCGGGCCCCGACGTGATCGTCAAGCAGATCACGCTGCCGTTCATGGACGAGTCGGAGATCCCGGGGGCGCTGCGCTTCGAAGCGCGCAAGCACCTGCCGTTCGACATCGAGTCCATGGTGCTCGACCACCAGGTGCTGGGGCGCAATGCGAGCGAGCGGAAGATGGACCTGCTGCTGGCCACGGTGTCGCAGGCGCGCCTCGACCGTGCGCTGGCGCCGCTCCGCGAGCTGGGCGTCGAGGCGGGCATCGTCGATGCCGCGCCACTGGCGCTCGCGAACGCGCTCGCGCAATCCGCCGCACGAGACGCCACCGACGATCCCGGCGTGCGGCTGCTGCTCGACGTCGGGCACCGCGAGTCGTGGCTGTCGCTGAGCCACGAGGGCCATCCCCTGTTCACGCGCCGGCTGGCCTGGGGCGGCGAGCGGCTCACCGCGGCGGTGGCCGAGGCGACCGGCGCCTCGATCGAGAATGCCGAGGCGTGGAAGATGGACGCCGGTTCTTCGCTCACGCAGTCGGGCCCCGAGGCGGCCGCGGCGCGCGCCGCGGTCGAGTCGCTGGGTGAGGAGCTGCGGCGGTCGTTCGCGTTCTACCGCACGATCGCGGAGCTCCCCGAGCTGTTCACGCTGCGCCTCTCCGGCGGCACCGCGCGCCTGGCCGGCCTGGCCGAGCGCCTGGGCGAGATCGTCGGCGCGCACGTGAGCGCGTTCTCCCCTCTGGACGGGAGCGAGCGCGGCCCACGCCTCACCGCGGGCGGGCCGCAGTACGCGCAGGCGTACGGGCTGGCGTTGAGGGCCGCATGACCCAGTTCCAGATCAACTTCAGGCGCGAGGCGTTCCGCCGCGAGCGCACCGAGGCGCGGCGGCGCGCGGTGGGGATCGGCGTCTGGCTCACGTACTTCGGCGTGCTCGCCGTGCTGATCGGGCTCTATGGCCTGAACTGCGCCGCGCTCCAGACGCGCACGGAGCAGCTCGAGCGCCAGCTCGCCCGCCAGCGCTCGCTGCGCCAGGGCGGCAGCGAGTGGGTCGCCTCGGCCACCGACGTCGCGGGCGTGGAGCCCTGGGTGTCCGATGCCGGCCGCTGGCGAGACCTCCTCGGCGCGCTGCCGCGCCTGCTGCCCGACGGCGCGCGGCTGACCGGGATCCAGTTCAACCCGGACGGCGTCACCGGCGGCGAGCGGAAGCTGCTGCTGGACGGCGTGCTGCGCACGGAGCCGCGGCTCGGGGGCACGGCGGGCGTCACCGACTTCGTGAGCACGATCGCGCGCGACTCGCTGTTCGCTTCGCAGTTCCATTCGGTGCGCCTCGTCTCCACGCGCGCGCGCGAGGGCTCGCCGGAAGCCGAGTTCGAGGTGGAGTGCCGATGACGTCGATCGCGCCGCCCACCGCCGGATCCGTGCTCCGCACGGGTGCCCCGACACTGCGCCGATTCTGGCCCGCACTCGCCGCCCTGCTGGTGCTGGCGCTGCTCTCGAGCGTGCACTCGCTGGTGTTCTCGCCGCTCGCGGGCCGCTACCAGCAGCAGCTCCATGCGGCGGGCGACCTGGGCGCGCCGCTCGACCCCAAGCTCGTGCTCGCCCCGCTGCCGCCGCGCGTCACCGACATGCTGCGCAAGAACTCGCTCGCCGAGGCCGAGGCGAACCAGCTGAGCCAGTCGGGCTTCCTCGCCACCGATCTCGTCCGCCGGCTGGCGTCCGCCGCGGTCGGCTGCGGGATCGACGTCGCCGCCTCGGAGCCCGGCGGCGTGACGCAGACCCCGGGCACGGTCGAGGTGCGCGCTCAGCTCCGCCTGCGCGGACGCTACGCCCAGGTCGTGAAGCTGATGGACGCGCTCGCGAGCGAGCGCTCGTTCTATCGCATCGAGCGGCTGTCGGTGGTGCCGCTCACGGGCGGGCTCGTCGATTCCAAGATCGAGGTGGCCCGCGTGTTCCTCAAGCGCAGCGGAGCGCCGTCGTGAGCCGCGGTCCCGAAGCCTGGCTGCCGCCGCTCGTGGCGATCGTGGTGCTCATCACCGCCGGAACGCAGACGGTGGCGGCGCTGCGCGTGACCGGCGCGTTCGGCTGGCAGACCGACGCCGTGCCCGTGGCCGTGCCGCCGGCGTACGACGCGGTGAACCGCGCGCTCGACCGCCGCGACCCGCGGCTCGCGCTCGCCGCGGTGCGGGACCCGTTCACGGCGCGCCCCACGGTCGCAGTGCGGCCGCTGGTCCGACCGGTGAAGGTCGTCGCCAACGTCGCGCCGCCGGTCCCCATCCTCACCGCGATCGTCTGGGACAACGATCCGCGAGCACTCGTCCACTGGAAGGACCGGGATTGGACCGTCCGCGAGGGCGGGCTGTTCGACGAGTTCCTGGTGGTGAGCATCACGCGCGACCAGGTGAGCCTGCGGCGGGGCGATGCCACGCTGGTGCTGCAACGCCGTAACCTCGGAGACTGACGTGAATCGCTTCGTGATCCGTTTGCTCGTGCTCGCCGCGCTCGCGGCGGGCCTGCTCCTCCCGCTCCCGACTCGCGCCGAGATCGACCTCGGGCCCATGGTCAGCCTGGACGCCGACGACGCCCTGCTGCCGGCGGTGCTCAAGATCCTCGCCGAGAAGGGCAACCTGAACATCGTCACCGGTCCCGGCGTGGCGGCCGGCCACGTCACGATCCACCTCAAGGACGTGCCCGTCGAGCAGGCGGTCAACCTCGTCGTGCGCGCCGCCGGGCTCGCCTACGAGCGCATCGGCAACTCGATCTTGGTCGCGGAGCCCAAGTCGCTCCAGGACGAGACCGGGCTCTCCTCGTACACGATCGAGTTGAAGTACGCCGACGCCAGCGAGGTGAAGGTCGCGCTCTCCGGCATCACCGAGAAGATCCAGGTCGACACCGGTGGCAACCGGCTCATCATCGTCACCAGCCCGCGCGTCATCAGCGAGATCCAGCACATCATCGCCGAGATGGACAAGCCCGCGCGCCAGGTCATGCTCGAGGCCCGCGTCGTCGAGGTGAGCACGGACGGGTTGAAGAAGCTCGGCATCGATTGGGACCTGCTGAACCGGCAGGGGTTCACGTTCGTCGAGGGCACGTACGACTCGGTGAGGGTGGACAATCTCTTGAACCCGACGGGCGGCGTGAGTGGGACACTGCAGGCGTTCCCGAACACGCCCGGCACCTACGACATCTGGAAGCTCGGCAACTTCACCCGGCTGCCGATGGTGTTCCAGTCGTTCGTGGACCTGTTGATCCACGACGGCAACGCCAAGGTGCTGGCGCAGCCCAAGCTCGTGACGCTGAACGGCAAGGAGGCGAGCATGCTCGCCGGCCAGCGCATCCCCTACCTCGTGAGCCAGACCGTGTTCGCGGGCGGCGCCGCGGCGCCCACCCAGACGGTGCAGATCGAGGAAGTGGGGATCAAGCTCGCGATCACACCGCTCATCAACGCCGACGGCTTCATCACCGTGCACATCCGTCCCGAGGTCAGCTCGGTGACCGGCTTCCGCGGTATCGCCGGAGACCTGCCGGTGGTGTCCACGCGCCAGGCGGAGACCACGGTGCGGTTGAAGGACGGTAGCTCGGTGCTGATCGGCGGGCTGCTGAACCAGGAGAAGACCACGACGATGACCAAGGTCCCGCTGCTCGGGAACGTGCCGTGGCTGGGGGCGTTCTTCCGCCACGAGAACACCAGCACGTCCAACCGCGACCTGGTGATCGAGGTGACGCCGCACCTGCTGCCGGACCTGCCGTAAGCGGTTGACCCGACGATGCTCGCGGCCGGGTCAGAACCCTGGGACGCGGCCCACGGTCAGTACCGCCGCCATCCAGCCGATCCAGGAGCCCAGGGCCATCGTCAGCGCGATCGTGACCAGGCCCATGCCCGCGGTGGCGAGAACGGGGTTGTCCCGCCGATAACGGTAGAGCTGGAAGATCAGGATCGGCACCAGCGCGCCCTTCACCAGCACGAAGGCGATCCAGGACTGGTGGATGACCGGGGCGAGCAGCGGGTTCCCCTCGCGATTCCCGAACCAGTGGATGCCGATCGAGGTGGCGAAGAGATCCAGGCTGTTGACGACGACGGCGGAAAACAGGACGAAGCGCATCATCTGGGGTCGTCTCGCGGGGCAGGCCGGTGAGCAGGTAGCATTCTACCGGAGCGCCCTTCGGGTTCAAGGGACAACGAACGAGAGGGATCTTGGTCGCGTCCAACGTCACGGTGTTCGCCGGTGTGTCCCTATTCGTATTCGGGGCGATATTCGGCAGCGGGGTCACGGCGCTGTCGTGGCGGCTGCCCCGCGGAATGTCATGGGTGCACGGCCGCTCGCGCTGTCCCGCGTGTTCACACGTTCTGGGCCCGCTGGACCTGGTCCCCATCCTGAGCTGGGCCCTCGCGCGCGGCCGATGCCGCTATTGCGGCGTGCGTGTGAGCCCACGCTACCCGCTGATCGAGCTCATGTGCGCCGCCTGGGCGGTGCTGGCGTGGACCCGGTTGGGCCTGGTCCCCGAGCTCCTGCCCGTGCTGCTCTGGGGCTGGCTCCTGGTCGCGCTCACGGTGATCGACCTCGACTTCAAGCTCCTGCCCGACGCGCTCACGTTGCCCGGCACCGTGCTCGCGGTGATCGCGGCGCTGCTCGGCCCCGGAGCGCAGCACGCGCTGCTCGGCATGGTGGTGGGCAGTGGCTATCTGTGGTTGTTCGCGTGGATCTGGCGGGTGTTCCTGAAGCGGGAGGGCATGGGCGGCGGCGACATCAAGCTCGCGGCGATGTTCGGCGCGCTGCTCGGGCCCGTGGGCGCGTTCCTCACCATCTCGTTCGCGGCGTTCGCGGGCGCGCTCGCCGGCGGGCTGCTCATGGCGCGCCGCCGCGGTGACCTGCGCAGCGAGCTGCCGTTCGGCACCTGTCTCGCGCCCGCGGCCATGGCGGTGTTCCTCTGGGGCGACCGCGCGGTCGAGGCATATCTCTCGCTGGTGCGTCATTAGAGGAGGCGCGCTTGAACAGTTCCACGGGCCACGCTAGCGTGAATGCCTTGCCGGACCCGGCTCCGCCGGGTGCCCCGGCTGTGCCGCTTCTCGGGTTCCGCTCCCGCTCCCGCCCCCGCCGGGCCCCGGGTGGCGCCGGAGGTGCCGTCCTGCTCGTCCCGTCCCCCAGCCCCAGGCTCGCCCGTGCACGCCGCGCACTCGCGGTGGCGCTGCTGCTCGTCCTCGCCACGGCGCTCGCCGGCTGCTCCGTCCAGAAGCTGGCGTCCAAGAGCGTGGCCGACTCGCTCACCAAGGGCCCGGACGTGTTCGGCACCGACAACGACCCGGAGCTGGTGCGAGACGCCCTGCCGTTCGGCCTCAAGACCATGGAGATGCTCCTCCATAATCTGCCGAATCATGAGGGGCTCCTGGTCACGCTGTGCAAGGGCTTCACGCAGTACAGCTACGCGTTCGTCCAGACCGACGGCGACCTGCTCGTGAACTCGGACTACGCGCGCTCGACCGCGCTGCACGAGCGGGCGTTCCATCTCTACCTGCGTGCGCGCGACTACGGCCTCCGTGCGCTGGCGCTGCGCCATCCCGGGATCGCCGACTCGCTCAAGCTGGCGCCCGCGCGCGCCGCCGCCAGGCTGGACGCCAAGGACCTGGCGCCGCTCTACTGGTGCGCGGCGAGCTGGGGCTCGGCGATCTCGCTTGGGAAAGACCGGCCCGAGATGCTCGCCGACCTGCCCGCGATCCGCGAGCTCGTGAACCGCGGCCTGGCGCTCGACGAGCGCTACGAGGCCGGTGCGTTCCACGAGGCCGCGATCGTGCTGGACGCGCTGCCGCCCGCCATGGGCGGCTCGGTGGAGTCGGCGCGCCACCACTTCGAGCGCGCGGTGGAGATCTCCGGCGACCGCCGCGCTTCTCCCTACGTGACGCTCGCGCAGAGCGTGTCGGTGATGCAGCAGGACCGCGCCGAGTTCCGCCGCCTGCTGGAGCACGCGCTGCAGTTCGACCCGGACAAGGACCCGTCGCAGCGCCTGGCCACGATCGTGCTCCAGCGCAAGGCCAAGTCGTTGCTCGAGCGCGAGTCCGATTTCTTCATCGACGACAGCACCGCTCCCGATTCCACCTCCTCTCAGGAGAAACGATGATCCGCAAGACCCGTCGCGGCGGGCGTTCGCTCGCCGCGCTGTTGGCTTCCCTGCTCTCGCTCGTCGCGCTCTCGCCTGCCGTGGCGCAGGCGCCGGCCGTGGTCAAGCTCGCCACGCTCGTCCCCGAGGGCTCGGTGTGGGACAAGGCGCTGCGCGACATGGGTGCCGAGTGGACCTCGTCCACGCAGGGCCGCGTCTCGCTGCGCGTCTATCCGGGCGGTGTCGCCGGCGACGAGCCCGACGTGGTGCGGAAGATGCGCATCGGGCAGCTCCAGGCCGCGGCGATCACCACGGCGGGGCTGGCGTCGATCGATCCCTCGTTCAACGTCTTCAACGTGCCCATGTTCTTCACCTCCTACCCCGAGCTGTTCGCCACGCTCGACAAGCTCGAGCCGGTGTTGAAGCAGCGGCTCGACGCCAAGGGGTTCGTGCTGCTTTCCTGGGGCCACGGCGGCTGGGTGTACTTCTTCACCAAGGAGCCGATCGGGACCGTGGACGGCCTGCGCCACACGAAGATGTTCACGTGGGCGGGCGACGACGAGATGGTGGCGGTGTGGAAGGCGAAGGGCTTCAATCCCGTGCCGCTCGCGGCCACCGACATCATGACCGGGCTGCAGACGGGGATGATCGACTCCTACCCCACGACGCCGCTGCTGGGCCTCACGCTCCAGTGGTACCGGCAGACGCCGAACATGATCGGCATGGGCATGGCGCCGCTGGTCGGCGGCCTGGTGATGAGCAAGGCCGCGTGGCTCAAGCTCCCCGAGGCCGATCGGACGAAGGTGCAGGCGGCGTGCGACCGCATGGAGAAGCGGCTCGAGATCGAGGTGCCGCGGCAGGACACCACGGCGGTGGGCGAGATGAAGAAGCGCGGGCTCACCGTGAACGCGGTCTCGCCCGCGGACCAGGCGCAGTTCCGCTCGGTCGCGGAGGAGTTCGCCACCGCCATGGCCGGCGTCAGGATCCCACAGGACGTGCTGACGCTGGCGCGCAAGGAGCGCGACGCGTTCCGGAAGGCGAACGGCGGGAGCAAGTAGCCCCCGCCGTGACGTTGGGGCACGCCACGCGAGCGCGTGGCGTGCCCGAATGTCGTCTAGCCCGCTTTGCGTTCCGTCGTCACCTCGCGGAGCGGCTCGCCGACCTGCGCCCACTTCGAGGCCGCCGCGATCTGCGCGTTGCGCATGCTCTCGAGGATCGAGTGCACGGAGAACGCGACCGCGGCGATCGTGGTGAGCCCACCCATCAGCTCGCCCCTCGACGAATCGCCGGCGAGCACCCAGCTGAACACGACCGCCACGAGCGAGAGCAGGTTCGAGAGCGCGAGCGGCGCCCAGTCGGTGCGATCCGGGGCGCCGGGGAACGCGTCGAGCTGCGCGAGCCTCGAGTGCCACTGGGCGCCGGAGCGGTCCGTCTCGTGGAACTCCTGCAGGTAGCCATCGACCAGGCGCGCCTGCCGGCGTGCACGCAGGTTGGCGTAGTAGCCGAGCGCGGCGCACACGACGACCGCGAGCATCTGGCCGGCGTTGCGCGCGCCGATCGCGTTGGAGAGCAGCACGGCGCTCGCGATCGCGGCGCCGGTCCAGCTCCAGTGTGCGGTCCGGTCGAGGTCGCGCGCCCGTTCCATCAGCGCCGCGTACTCGTGACCGCGAAGGTCCTCGGTCCCCGTCATGGCCCCTCCTGTCGGCGATGCCGGCCCGCCGTCCCGCACCGGGGACGACGTCACCGGAGGTATCGGCACGCGCGCGCCCGGCCTTGAGGGTGCCGCGCGGGTCGGTTCGTGCGTTGCCGCGGGTGCGCACGGATGCGACATTCCCCGCTCGCTCGACACATTCCACCCGGGGGCCGCCGCCATGCTTCATCGTCCACCCGCACGCGTGCTGTCGCTTCTCGTTATCGCCGTCCTGCTGACCGGCGCGGTCGCGGCTCGCGCGGCTGCGGCCGCCGAAGTGGCTACCCAAGCGTCCTCGGAAGCGGGCCCGAACTCCACCCTCGGCTACTACCGCTTTCCGTCGCTGCGCGCGGGCACGATCGTGTTCACCGCCGAGGGCGACCTGTGGCGCGTGCCGCTCGCGGGCGGCGTGGCACAAAGACTCACCTCGCACCTCGGCGAGGAGACGCGCGCGGCGATCTCGCCCGACGGCCGTACGCTGGCGTTCTCCGCGACGTACGACGGACCCACCGAGGTGTACGTGATGCCGCTCGCGGGCGGGCTGCCGAAACGGCTCACGTGGGACGGGCTCCGCGACCTGGTCGTGGGCTGGACGCCGCAGGGCGAGGTGCTGTTCACGTCGCGTCGCGGCTCGGGGCTGCCCGCGGGACAGCTCTTCGCCGTGCACCCGGTGAGCGGCGCCCGGCGCGCGATCGCGCTGTCGCAGGCGGCCGAGGGCGCGTGGGACGGCGGCACGCTCGTCTTCACCCGCCAGGAGCCGAACATCAGCAACACGCGGCGCTACCGCGGCGGCACGATCCAGCAGCTGTGGACGTGGGCCGGCGGGTCGGCGGAGGCGAAGCGACTCATGCCCGGGGACTCGGCCGCGAACCGCACCCCGATGCCGTTTCAGGGGCGCATCTACTTCGTCGACGACCGCAGCGGCAGCATGAACCTGTGGTCGGTGAAGCCCGACGGCAGCGACGCGCGGCAGCTGACGAATCATGACGGCTGGGACGTGCTCGGCGCCTCGCTCGACCAAGGGAAGATCGTCTACCAGCTGGGCGCCGACCTGCGCGTGCTCGACGTCGCGAGCGGTGAGGACAAGCCGCTCGACATCCGCATCGCCTCCGACCTGGACCAGTCGCGCGAGCACTGGGTGCAGAACCCGACCGACTGGGTGACTAGCGCCCACCTCTCGCCCACCGGCGACCGCGTGGCGCTGACGGCCCGCGGGCAGGTGTTCGTGGCGCCCGTGGAGGACGGCCGCCTCGTGAGCGTCACGCGCCAGCCCGGCGTACGCTGGCGGCAGGCGCACTTCATGCCGGACGGGAATTCGCTGGTGGCGCTCGGCGACGGGTCCGGGGAAGTGGAGTGGTCGAAGCTGCCCGCGAACGGCGTCGGCGATCCGTCGCCGCTCACGAAGGACGGGAAGGTGCTGCGCTTCGACGGAGTGCCCTCGCCCGACGGCAAGTGGCTCGCGAGCACGAACAAGGACCAGGAGCTCTGGCTCCTCGAGGTGGCGAGCGGCCAGCACAAGCGCATCGCCGTCTCCGAGGAATGGGACGACCCGCGCGACCTCGCGTGGTCGCCCGACTCGCGCTGGCTCGCCTATGTCCGGCCGGCGTCGAACCTGCTGACACAGGTCATGCTCTACGACACGAAGAGCGGCAGCACGACCGCGCTCACGAGCGAGCGCTGGGACAGCTACAGCCCCGCGTGGAGCCCCGACGGCAAGTGGCTCTGGTTCCTCTCCGACCGCCACTTCGACACGGTCGTGCGCAGCATCTGGGGCTCGCGGCAGCCGGATCCGTTCTTCGACCGGCCGACGCAGGTGTTCGGCCTCGCACTCCAGAAGGGCAGGCGCTCGCCGTGGGCGAGCCTCGACGAGCTGCAGGCCGGGGGCGGCGACGCCAAGGAGAAGCCGGCAGCGAAGGACGCGAAACCCGCGGCGAAAGGCGGTGATGCCGCCAAGTCGCCCGCACCGGTCACGATCGACTTGGACGGCCTCCGCTCGCGCCTGATCGAGGTGCCGGTCGATCCGGGGAACCTCCGCGCGCTCTCCACCGATGGCAAGCGGCTCTACTTTCTCACGAGCGAGTCCGATGTCGGCGCCAAGGCCGACCTCCAGTCGCTGGAGATCGCGCGCAAGCAGGATGGCGTCAGCACCGTGCTCGCCGGCGTGGACGGCTACGAGCTCTCGGGCGACTCGAAGAAGCTGCTGGTGAAGAAGGGCGACGCGTATTACGTGTTCGACGCCGGCGCCAAGGCGCCCGACAAGCTCGACAAGTCGAAGCTCCCGCTTGGCGGTTGGACGTTCTCGTTCGATCCCAAGGTCGAGTGGCGGCAGATGTTCACCGAGGCGTGGCGGCTCGAGCGCGACTATTTCTACGATCGCAGCATGAACGGCGTCGACTGGAAGGCGCAGCTCGCGAAGTTCCGGCCGCTCGCCGACCGCGTCACCACGCGCAGCGAGCTGGCGGACGTGTTCCAGCAGATGGTGGGCGAGCTCTCCGCGCTGCACATGTACGTCTACGGCGGCGACCAGCGGCGCGGCACCGACCAGGCCGAACCGGCATCGCTCGGCGCCCAGCTCGTGCGTGACGAGCGCTCGGGCGGCTACAAAGTGCAGCGCGTGTTCCGCACCGACCCCGACGAGCCGGCGAAGCTGGCGCCGCTCGCGAAACCCGATGTGGACGTGCGCGACGGCGACGTCGTGCTCGCGGTGAACGGCGTGCCCACGCTCTCGGCTTCCGACCCCGGCGCGCAGTTGCGCGGACAGGCGGGCAAGCAGGTGCTGCTCCGGGTCCAGCGCGCGGGTGGCTCGCCGCGGGACGTGATCGCCCAGCCCATCACCCCGGTGCGCGAGACCGACCTCCGCTACACCGAGTGGGAGTACACGCGGCGGCTGCGCGTGGACTCGCTCTCGGCGGGCCGCGTCGGCTACGTGCACCTGCGCGCCATGGGCGCTCCCGACATGGCGCAGTGGCAGCGCGACTACTTCCCGGTCTACGACCGCGACGGCCTGGTGATCGACCTGCGCGGGAACCGTGGCGGCAACATCGATGCGTGGATCCTCGGCAAGCTCCTCCGCCGCTCCTGGTTCTGGTGGCAGCCGCGCGCCGCGCACGCGTTCGCGAACATGCCGTTCGCGTTCCGCGGCAAGATCGTGGCGCTGGTGAACGAGACCACGATCTCGGACGGCGAGGCGTTCGCCGAGGGCTTCCGCCGGCTCGGGCTCGGCAAGGTGGTGGGCACGCGCACGTGGGGCGGCGAGATCTGGCTCTCGCAGGACAACTTCCTCGCCGACCGCGGCATCGCCACCGCCGCCGAGACCGGCGTGTTCGGCCCCGAGGGCGACTGGCTGATCGAGGGGCACGGCGTCGATCCCGACGTGGTCGTGGACGATCTCCCACATGCCACCGCCGCGGGCGCGGATGCCCAGCTGGACGCCGCTGTTAGACTCCTCCTGGACGAGATCAAGGCCGATCCCGTGAAGCGACCGGCGACCCCGAAGTATCCCGACAGGTCAGGACGGCACTAGATGAGGCGGTTCAGCGGTCGCACGGCGCTCGCACTGGCGTTGCTCGCCTGGGCGAGCGTGGCTCCGGCGACCGCGAAGCCGATCCTGTTCCCTCCCACGCCGAACGGGCCCGCCCAGTGGCGCGACGAGCGCGACATCGCGCCGTTCGAGGCGGCGTGGAAAGCCGAAGGCCTGAAGCGCGCGCGGCGGACGGCGCTGACCGCGACGCCGAACCAGCTCGCCTACGACGTGAGCTGGTACGACCTCGACCTCACGTTCAATCCGCCGGGCTCGCAGGTCTCGGGCACGGTCCGCGTGCGCGCGAAGGTGCTCGCGGGGCCGCTCTCGACGATGGACCTGGACTTGAGCGCGAGCCTGGGGGTCGCTGCCGTCACCTCGTCAGGCGTCCCGGCCTCGTTCTCGCGCCCGGGTGACCTGCTCACGGTGAATCTGGACCGCGCCTACGCCACCGGCGAGTTCATCGACGTGCGCGTCACCTATTCGGGGAGCCCGGTCGCGGGCTATTTCGGCTACACGATCGCCAACGGTCGCCAGCTGATCTGGAGCCTCTCCGAGCCCTACGGCGCGCACACGTGGTGGCCGTGCAAGGACCAGGCCGCGGACAAGGCCGACTCGGTGACGATCCGCTACACCGTGCCCTCGGGCCTCACCACCGCGTCCAACGGCACGCAGCTCTCGACCACGGACAACGGCATCCAGGCGGTGACGCGCTGGCGCGAGAGCCACCCCATCGCCACCTACCTGGTCTCGATCGCGAGCTACCCCTACACGCACACGGTGGACTGGTACCGGCCCGCGCCCAGCGACTCCATGCGCATCGACTTCTTCAACTACCCCGAGACCGCCGGCGGCGTGGCGGCGGTGCAGGCCAAGGTGAAGACCATGATCGGCGCCTACGCCGCGCGTTTCGGGCCCTACCCGTTCCAGGACGAGAAATACGGCCACGCGCAGTTCCAGTTCAGCGGCGGCATGGAGCACCAGACATGCACCAGCATCGGCGCGTTCGCGGAGTTCGTCGTCGCGCACGAGCTGGGGCACCAGTGGTGGGGCGACCTCGTCACCTGCCGCGACTTCCACCACATCTGGTTGAACGAGGGTTTCGCCACCTACATGGAGGCGATCTGGGCGGAGTCGCAGGGCGGGCCCGCCGCGTACCACGCCGACCTCGCGTTCAACAAGTACTACGGGCCCGGCACCGTGTACGTGCCCGACGCCACGAACGAATCCCGGATCTTCGACTCGGATCTCTCCTACGACAAAGGCTCGTGGGTGCTGCACATGCTGCGCCACGTGCTCGGCGACGCCACGTTCTTCGCCGCGATGCTCCAGTACCGCGCCACGAACGCCTACGGCACCGCGACCACGGAGACGTTCCGCGCCGCGTGCGAGGCGGTCTCGGGTCGCGATCTCGGCAAGTACTTCCAGCAGTGGGTGTACGGGGAGCGCTACCCGGTCTACCGCGCCACGTGGACGTCGCACGCCGCCGGCGGCGGCTTCGACGTGGCGCTCGCGCTCGAGCAGCGACAGGGCTGGCAGCTCTTCACCATGCCGGTCGACGTGCGCATCACCACGAACGCGGGCCCGCGCGACTTCACGGTGCCGGATTCGCTCGCCTCGCAGTCGTTCACGCTGCACGTGGACGCGGAGCCCACCGCGCTCGACCTCGACCCCGATGACTGGATCCTCAAGCAGGTGGATCGCGCCGTCGTGCAGCCGCCGTTCGACCGCGCCGTGCTGGTGGTGAACGGCGTCGACTGGGCCTCGTACGGCGCCGAGATCACCACCGCCTACACCGACCGCGCGTTCTCGGGCAACTACACGATCGACTTCTGGGACCACTTCAACGCGCCGCCGGGCGGCTATCCCGTGGTGCTGCCGGCGCCGCTCGGGCACGGACCCGTACCGCCCGAGGTGCTGGGCCACTACCGGAACGTGGTCTGGGTCGGCAACGACTTCAACGGCGACGTGGACTCGTGGGTGCAGACCCCGATCCGCTCCTACCTCGACGCCGGCGGCAACGTGTACCTGCTGTGCAAGGACGCGCAGGTGTTCCTGGACGACGGGCTGCTCGCCTATCTCGGCATCACGCTCACGAACGTGGGCGCCACCATCAACGACTGCCTCGCCACGCGCCCGGGCCTCTCGAGCCTGACGCGCACCGGCACCCAGTCCGCGAACGCCGTGTTCGACACCGTGCGCACGCAGCCCGACACCCAGCTCCTCTACAAGACCACGAGCGGGTTCTCACCCCAGCGCGGCGTGGGCGTGGTGCGGCTGCGCGCCGGGGGTGCGGGGCTGCGGGCGAATGGCGGCCGCTTCGCGTTCCTCTCCGGCCGGCCTTATCGCTGGACGCACACGCTCCTCAACGCGACCAGCACGACCCTCCTCGGGCAGTACTTCCAGGAGCCCTTGAACGGGACGGGCGTGCCGCCGGCGACGGGTGTGCTCTCGCTCGCGCCGCTGACACCGAACCCGGGGCGTGGCGCGCGCACGTTGCGCTTCACGCTGCCGGCCGCGGGTGAAACGCGGCTCGAGATCCTGGACGTGACCGGCCGCCGGATGCGCACGCTGGCCGCGGGCGTGCTCGAGGCGGGCCCGCACGAGCGCACGTGGGACGGCCGCGACGAGCGCGGGAACCTGGTGCACGCGGGGCTCTACTTCGTGCGGCTGCGCGCGGGCGGCACGCTGACGGAGCGCTTCGTCCAGCTGCCGTGACGGAATGTCGCCGTCTTCTGCGACGCATGACCTGATCCTCAGCCGGGGCCGGCGCCCTCGTCGTTCTCGCTCCCCCGCGGGCCGCGCCCCACGCCCACCAGCCGCGCGAGCGTGCGCGCGGGCGCCAGGATCGGTGGTGGCAATCCCTGCTCGGAGCGCCACAGCGACGCCGTGCGCCGCACGGCGAGCGTCCACAGCGCGGCGACGACGACGAGGAACAGGAGCACCGCCAGCCCCGTGGCGCCGCGCTCGGCGCGCATCTGGAAGATGGAGTGGTCGTAGACCGTGTGCCACGCTGCGGGTTCGATCAGCGCGAGCCAGCGCCGCCTCGCCGCCGGACCCACTGGCGTGGGTACCCCGGGCCCGTCGCGCATCGCGCGCGCGAGGTGGCTGCCCATGAGCGTGCCGAGCAGCGCGTGCACCGGCACCGCGAAGATGGCGCGCGACCAGCCGGCGTGCGCGCCCTGCCAGAGCACGCGCACGTTCTCGAGCGCGGCGAAGCCGAGCGACACCGAGACCGCGTACACCACCCAGTCGAACGGCTCGTCCAGCGCGTGGTCACCGCGCGAGGCGACGGCGAGAACGCCGAGCTTGCACGCCTCCTCGAGCAGGCCGACGCCCACGAACACGAACAACAGCCGCACCGGCCACGTCAGGCTCGGGTCGGCAAGCCGCGCCTCGATCGGCGCCAGCATCA
>Ga0073909_10000276_pt1 | contig 18039 bp, 28 predicted proteins | sample Coa_R1_6_FD_66439 | JGI IMG/M metagenome (GOLD analysis project Ga0073909, IMG submission 66439) | Surface soil microbial communities from Centralia Pennsylvania, which are recovering from an underground coalmine fire. - Coalmine... | ecosystem: Environmental > Terrestrial > Soil > Unclassified... | reverse complement strand
GACGGCAGGCCCCGGTGCTGGCGGCACGGCGCGATGAACCGGGTCGACCCGGTACGGCGGATCTACCGCTGCTCGGAGTTCCGCTGCGGGGTCGGCGCCGAAGTGGTCCCGGACCCGCGCGGCGCGTGGGACGCATTCTGGGCCGAGGTGGAGCGAGCAGCCCGCGCAGGCAACCCGGGCGTGCTGCTGGATGATGAGACCGTCGTGCGGGACGAGGCGTACTGGACCGGGGTGGTCGCCGCGGTGGGGCGGGGCGCGCCGTCAGTCCTGCTGGGCACGTCCGCCCGGTCGCTGAAGAAGAACCTCGCGGAGCTGCGCGAGACCACCGGTACCTGATACTGGACGGGCAGGCGGCGAGAGCCGAGCGCATCCGTAGCGTCCACCCCCTGAACGCCGGAGCTGAGCCGATGCCTCCCATCGCCCCGCCCACCCGCACCTGCCCGGACTGCCGTGGCCGCGGTGTCTACGACAACGGCGTGCAGTGCCAGACGTGCCTCGGGACCGGGGGCGTGCCGCCGCCGCAGCGGCCCTGACCTGCGAAAACGGGGAAGCCCGGCACCTGACCCACAGGGCGCCGGGCCTCCGCCGGGAGCTGCCGCTAGCCGAGCCGGCGAGCTACCTGGACAGCCGCCGCCACCGACGTGGGCTCACGCGTCGGTGGCGAGCGGCTAACTCAGGGTCAGCTGACCGGAGCGTTCGCGCTGAACGTGACGAAGTGCCCGCCCGTAAGGGACGCGTCAGACGCGGTTCCGTGCGGGCCGAGGTTCGTGCTGGTCAGCGATCCGTTGGGCGCCATGAGGGCGCCGCCTGCGCTCGGGCTGATCACCTCGGTGATGGTAGCCGGGCCGGACAGCGGGTTGACGACCGGGCCGGTGTTGTAGGTGGCGTACTCGCCCACCGACAGCGGCTGGCAGGCCGCGCTCGCGTAGTTCGCGGTCTGGCCAGGGGTGTTGATCGCGATCGGGAAGCCGCCGCCGGAGCATGCCACCAGGCCGGTGACGTTCTCGCTGGCGCCCCAGGCCGCGTGGTCGAACGTGGTGCCGGCCGGGACAGAAACCGAAGCGGTCTGCACGCCGGGCAGGTCACCCGCGAGCGGGGTGGCGGTCAGGGCGTCCAGGTCCTGGGCCTCGAACACGACCTTGTGGATGGCGAAGGTCTTCACGATGATGTGGCAGCGGATGAAGAACCCGGGCAGGATGTTCTGCACGCCGGGGACATTGCCCAGGCCGGGCACCGGGACGTCGGTCTGGTGCTCGGTCGGAGTCGGGGTCGGGGTCGCGGTCACCGGGGCCGCGGTCGGGCTGGAGGTATCAGTCGCGCTCGCGGTCGGGTTGGCCACCGACGCGCTCGCGGACGGGGTGGCGGTGCCGGTGTCAGACGCGCCTGCGGTGGGCAGTGCCACGCTCGGGACCGGCGTCGGGACGGGGTGGCCGCGGTGGTTGAACAGGATGCAGATCAGCAGCTTGACGTGCTTGACCTTGGTGATCAGCGTCTCATTGACCCAGACATGGTGCCCGAACGGCACTGCGGCCAGGCCCGGGAACGTGTTCAGCGAGGACGTGGGCAGCTGGCCGGCCGGGACGCAGGTGGCCACGCCGACGCCGTACTGGACCGCGTAGTCGGTGTTGAGGTTGGAGGAGAACAGCCCGACCGCGGACGTCTCGTTGGATGTGCTGTTACACATCTTCACGCCCTGGCGCCCGCCGGCGAGCGTCAGGCCGTACTGATCGGCGTTGATGACTTCCTGGTTGCCGGTGATGCCCGGCGTAGCTACGTCGTAGCCCGCGGCGCCGATGGTGTTCGTGTTGGGGCTCGGCGAGACGAGCGCGAACGCCGTCGCGGCGCTGCCCAGCAGCAGCGCGATCGCGGTAACGATGATGGCGGGGATCCGCCACCTGCGCCTGCGTCCCTCGGTCTGACCTGTCATTCGGGAACCTCCCGCTTGAAAAGGCGCGACGGGCAGGCTCATGCACTGCCCGTCCTGGAGGACCCTGGGAAACCACCCCTGGAGACGCCGGGGATGCGCGTATAGCCGCTGTCCTGCGATCAGGCTATCGAGTTGACGCACAGGAAACACTAAGGGTTTACGGAGGGGCACATAACATGCCGGTAACGAACACCCGCTGGCGGGACAGATGGCGGCCGGCCGGCGGCTGGGCCATGCTGGCCGTGGTGCTGGGGTTCCTGCTAGCCGCCGGGCTGGGCGGGACCGTGGCCTACGCCATCCGGACGGGATCCCCGGCGCCGGCCGGGCAGTCAGGGAGCGGGGGACCATCAGCCCGGCCGGGCGGGGCAGGAAAGCAGCACCCGGCGGCGAGTCACACGGAGCCCGGTAGGTCAGGCGCGTCACGTCACGCGCGCAGGCTGGCCTCCCCGGCGCAATCCTACGCCGCGCCGGCACCCGCTTACACGACGCCGTACACGCCGCCCTACACGCCGCAGCAGTCGCGCACGCAGCCAGCCTCCCCGTACCCGTCACCGTCGCGATCGCCGTCGCGGTCGCCCTCGAGCTCGCCGGCCCCGTCCGCGCGGCCATCCAGCCCGGTGGCGACGATCACCGCGACGGTGCCGCCCGGCGGGACCGTGACGCTGGCGCCGACTGGCACGGGCTACGGGTTCTGATCAGCCCCAGGCTTCGGCTACGGCCTTCTTGATCGCAGGGCCGGGCTCGTCGGCGGCCTTCCACAGCTCGCTGAACAGCTGGTACCGGTGCCACAGCGCCCGCTCGGACAGGTACGGCTGGCCCGGCCCGTCCAGTTCCTCGGTGACCACCTCGGATGCATCGCCCGAGCCGGGCACGGCGGGGTACTCCAGGTAGCTGAACGAGGCGATCCAGCGCGGGATCCCCGTCGCGGTGAACGGCAGCACCCGGACCTCGATGTCGGTACCCTCGGCCGCGGCGGCCTTCTCCAGGTGCTCCAGCTGCGCCCGCATGACCTCCGGGCTGCCCGCCATCCGGTACAGCACGGACTCATCGAGCAGCGCGTGCAGGGTCACCGGGCGGTTCTCGGTCAGCCGGGTCTGCCACCGGGCGAGCGCAAAAGCGTATTCGCGGACCTCGGATGGCGCGAGGCCGGTGATTCCCTGCAGGTCGCGCAGCACCGCGATGGCGTAATCACGCGTCTGGAGCAGCCGCGGCACGTAGCGCCCCGACCACTCCCGGACGAAGCTGGCCATGACGGCAGGCCCCAGCCAGGGATGCAGGAAGGACGCCATCTGCAGCGCCTGGTCGAACATCGCCATGATCGCCTGCGCCTGCCCGGGCGGCATGCCGTGCCGCTCCTGGTAGTACCGCAGGATCTGCTCCAGGCCACTGCGGCGGATAGCGGTCCGGGTCCGCTCGTACCGGGAGATCTTGGACGACGACCACCTCAGCGCCTTGGCGACGTTATCGCCCATCAGCCCGCGGTCCTCACGGAACCGGCGCAGCTCATGGCCGATACGGGGGTCGTTGACGGACTTGGCGGGGGTGTTTCCGGCCGTGCCGGGACTGTACGCGGGCATCCTAGCTATACCTTTCGTACGCGGGTCATTCCGTAACGTAACGAGATGTCTCAAATGACGCAAGACCTCGTGCAAGAATTACTGGCAGTAACGATCACTCTCTGTCATAAGTTGACTATGACGGGTAGCGCAGTTTAGGTTCGGAAAACGAAAACGCGAACACCCGCGCGCCACAGGAGGTGCACCATGCAGGACACCGGTTTCAAGACGCATTTTTACGGCTGAGGTTCCCCCGCCCCTCATCGCGGCGCCAGCAGTGCGTGTAACCGTCACCTGGGCACCGGCCGGCTTTGTCGTCCCTGACCTGTGATCAGCTGCTGGCGCCGCGTGAGCCCCACGGTACCGGGTCGTCAGCTGTCCAGCCAGAACGAGATCTTGTCCCGGGCCTCCAGGTATGCCTCCCGGGCGGCTTCTTCCGCCGCGCCCGCGTGCACGGCCATGTCATTGACCCGCCCGCCGGCGTCTTCCAGCAGGCCCGCGGGACCGTCGCCGATGAACTCGGACAGGTTAACCAGCCCGTTCTTCAGCGCCTCGAAGAACGCGGGCAGGCTCTCCAGCATCGCGGCCAGCCCCTGCCCGCTGTCCGGGATGAACCCGGCGCCCAGCTCGTCGGTCAGCGCGTTGATATCGACGGCCATGTCCTCACCCGTTCAGCCAGAACTCGTAGTTGCGCTCGAATGTGTCAGAGACGTCACCGGCCAGGCCCGCGATGGTGGCTGCGTGCCCGCCCATCTCGGTGACCTGCGCGGCCAGGGCAGCGTCCAGGCCGCGCTCGCCCATCCACTCGCCCAGCCGTTTCAGCCACTTCTCCAGGGAGTCGGCGAAGTCCGGCAGCGCGGTCAGCGTGTCCGCCAGCTGCTGGCCGCTACCGGGCATGATGCCGCCCTCGATCAGGCCGCAGAGGCTGTCTTCATCCACGTCAGTCTCCCGTCTTCGGCTCGCGAGCGCGGATCTGGGCGATGCGGTCCATGGCCTGGCACGTAGTCTCGATCGCGGCGAGCTCGTCGTCGGACAGGTCGTTCGCCCAGGTGGCGGAGACCACGCGCAGCAGCTCCGCGGCGGTGGCGGCCGGGTCCTTCTCGATCCCGAGCCGGGCGTACGCGGAGGCCAGGCCCTCGTTCAGCAGCAGGTGGATAGCCTGCTCCCGGGACATGCCGCCGAGCAGCACCGCGGCCTCGTCCACGGCCCGGCGCAGCCCCATCCGGAACCGGAGGTGGGTAGCCAGCCGCTCCTCGCTGCCACCGCCGACGCTCACGTGCCGACCGCCCAGGCGATCCGGAACATCCGGACAGGGTTCCAGCGCCGGCGGCTCTCCCGGCGGAAGATCTCATGCGCCTGGTACCGGTACGTCTTGTTGAAGTGGCTGCCCCAGTGCGCCCGCCCGGCGAAGTCCTCCCAGTAGTCGACCTTGATCACCCGGTTGCAGTTCGCGCAGAGCGTGAAGCAGTTCCACAAGATGGTCAGGCCGCCCCAGCTCCAGGGGATCCGGTGGTCGACGTCGGTCGCGCCGCGGGCGCCGCAGCCGGTGCACCGGTTCCGGTCGGCGGTGTTCACCAGGCGGTGCAGCCGGTCGGTGATGTATGACGACGCCCTCTGCTCGGCCCGGGAGCGCTTCTTGTAGCCGTACCGGTCCTCCCGGTTCCGGTACCAGGCCCGGCACTTGCGCGGCACGAGCATCTTCGGCAGGTCCGGCGCGAAGCAGGCCAGGGTGACGAACAGCCCGGGGATGACGCACAGGCCGGCCAGGATCATCGCGATCAGGCCCGCGGTGCCCGCCCAGGCCGCGCCGGGGATGTGCAGCGGCTGGCCGAGCTGGTCCCAGCCGTAGACGGGCAGCCCGAAGGCGGGGACGAGCCACACGGCCCGGCTCGCGGCGTACGCCGGGTACCTGCGCCGGGCCGCGGTCGCCATCAGGGCCGCCGCACCACGGGCTGCTGGTCCTCGAGCAGCCAGCCGTGCAGGACGCTGCGGTCCACCTCGAACCCGGCGTCGTCAAGCAGGGCGCGCAGCCCGGTCTCGGTGAGAATGCGCCGTGCCGCGGCGGCCTCGGCCAGCAGCTCGCGCATCAGGGACCGGGCCAGGGGCACGGCAGGCCGGGACGGGTCCTCCACGTCGCACGGCCGGACGCTGACCACCGGCGCCCAGGGGTGCCCGAGCGGATCCTGCGGCCGGGTGTCCAGGCTGACCAGCACCTGCCCGGCTGTCCAGGAGAACGGGTCGCCCAGCATGGTGGCCGGGAAGTTGTACCACAGGTCGTCCGGCCCGAGCACCCGGATGACGGTCCCGGCCGCGCCGTGCAGGGGGTGATCCGGCGGGCCGCACAGCCGCACCGTCAGGCCCTCGGTGATGTCCTCGCGGTCCATTACGGCTGCCTCCTGTCAAGATGGCCGGCGATCCCGTACAGCTCCACGGCGATGACGATCAGCACAGCCAGGATCGCGGCCAGGAACACGTCCGTTGTCATGCGGCGCCCTTCCCGCACGAGCACCCGGCGTGGCTGCAGGTCTCGGCCCACTGCGGGTCGATGTCAGCCCCGCGCCAGTCCAGGTCCAGCTTCTCCGCGGCCGTCCTTGAGCTCGCCCCGCCGGCGAACGGGTCCAGCACCACGCCGCCGGGGCGGGCGACCCGCTGCAGGATGTGATGGGTGACTTCCCATGGCTTGCCGTACGGGTGCCGGCGCGGGACCGGGTAGTCGGCGTAGACCACGTCGTCGGTCTCGATCGTCTCGATCACGTTCCGGATCGCGGCCCGGTCGATCGCGTCGGGCACGCCCCGGGCGGCGACCAGCACCGGATCCCAGGATGCCCGCAGCAGCCCCCCGGTGCCGGGCCTGCGGCGGACCCAGGCGGTGCAGGTTGCGGGCCGCAGGCCGGAGATGGAGCACAGGTAGGCCATGTCGTGCATCCGCCGCCAGTCCGAGAAGATGATCACGACCCCGCCGGGACGCAGCACCCGCGCGGTCTGGGCCAGCGTGCGGTGCAGGAACTCGAACGGCCCGTACACCGAGCCGGCGGCGCCGTCCTCCCGGCCGCGGACCGGCGTGCCGACCGCGTACGGCGGGTCGAAGACGATCGCCGTCGCGAGGTTATCCCGCCATCTCAGCAGCCACTCGCTCGCGTCGGCGTGCTCGATCGCGGACTCCCCGCCTCGCAGTGTTTCCATGTGCTGTCTCCTGATCGTGTCAGTAGCCGTCTGTCTTGAGCATCCAGCCGCGCGAGATCACCCGGCGCACCTGCTCGGCTGCTTCCTCGGCCGCCATCTGGATCGTCGGGGCGTCACGGCTGAACGCCACGATGGTGCCGCGCGGGCCGGTTTCCACGGTCAGGTCACCGTCGCACGCCTCGTACAGCGCCTCGATCTCGTCCTCGCCGATTTCCCGGTTCAGGGTCAGCGCGAACTCGTGAGAGGGCATCTACCAGTTCCTCCCGTGCTTGCCGGCCTTGATTCCCTTGATGACGTCCCGGCGGAACAGCATGACGCCCCAGCGCGGGTAGTGGCCGGCGCCCTTGCAGGTCCAGCAGCGGCGGAAGTTATGAGAGCCCTCCGGGCCGTGCGACTTGCGCCCGCCGCAGGAGACGCAGTCCCGGTTCGGGTGCACGACCAGCGAGAAGAAGTACGCGAAGATGACCGCGCAGATAGCCACGCCGAGGTACACGTGCGCGGCCCAGAAGATCAGGCCGAGCACCGCGGCCAGGGGGATCAGCACGGCCAGCATGACGGCCTCCGGTCAGTGATTCACGCTGTTGGCGACCTGCTGCGCGTTGTGCGCGAGGGTGGTGAGCAGCGGGCCGATAACGTTCGCGACCGCGATGATGACGGCGGGCGCGAAGATGAGCAGGATAACGAACAGCCAGAACCAGAACCGCCCGTTCATGTCAGTCCTCCAGGTCGGTGTCGGTCCCGTGCCGCTGGCCGAGGGCCTTGCTGACGGCGCGGGCGAGGAGCGCGGCGGCTGCCGCGGCGATGGCGATGGTGACGCAGATGGTAGTGATCCCCGGGGCCAGCCGCCAGGCCACGCCGAGGCAGGCCGCCGCGACGATCATCCCGGTATTGGCCAGGGCGCGCTGCCCGTGGCCCATCGCGTGCCAGCGGCTGTCGTGCCGGGTCTCCGGCACCTCAACCCTGGGGTTGACGAGGTGCAGGATCCGCAGGTGAACGTGGTGCTCGGTGACGGCGTGGTACCCGCCGGCCGCGATGACGAGCAGGATGCCGAACACGACGATCGGAGCCAGGTCCAGGTTCACGGCTTCGCCCCCGGCCAGGGCAGCTTGCCGTCGCGCTCCTCGAACAGCCGGCCGTCCGCCGTGATGCCCGGGATGATCAGCCCGTCGTCCATGGCGTCGGCCTCGGCGGCCATCACGGCCCGCTCGTCCGGTGTCACAGCTCGGCCTCGGCGTCAGCGTCGTTGCACTCGAAGATGCTGCCGCGCGGGCTGACCAGCACGTCCATGTCACCGTCGCGCAGCGCGTCGGCGTCAGCAGACATCCCGGCCATGTCGGCGGCCACCGGGGTCACCAGGTCAGACTTGCCGGGCACGTGCTCCAGCGGCTCGTGCAGCGTGTAGCTGTACGCGGGCTGGCCGGGCCGGGTGACGCGCACCGGCTGCGGGGTGACGTCCGCGGTGGCCGGGGTACCGTCCGCGTGCTCGCCGATGACAAAACGGCCGGGCGCCGGCACCGGCTTGCTGATGGTGCGGAGCCGGTAGCTGTAGTGGCTGCCGCGGGCCTTGGCGACGGCTGTGGCGGTCCGGGCGAGCAGGGCGGCGGCGATGGCGCACAGGACGACGGCGGCGGCGTCCCGGGCGGCGGCGATGATCTGCGGCAGGTGCTGCGCCACGAACCGGTCCACGCCGATCACGAGGGCGAGCATCAGGAACACCGCGAGCGCCATGACCCACGGCGCGCAGTTCGCCTGGGTTGCGCTCCGGCAGTACGCCCGGTAGACGGCTTTCATTTCTCACTCCTCGCTGATCAGGCCGAAGTACACCCGGGCCAGGCTCATGCTGACCGGGTACCGGTACCGGGGATCGGTACCGGGCATCGTGTCCATCGCGCGCCACACGTCGGTCATGGCCCGCGCCGACATCTGGAGCATCACCCCGCCGGGGCCGTTGGCGAGCTGGTCCACCCCGCCGGACTCCCGCCGCTGGACAGCCGCGTTGCTGGCCAGCTTCCGGACGATCTCGGCGGTATCCGCGTCGGCCAGGGCGGTCACGGCGGACACCGCCTGGTCCTGGTCCAGGGTGATCTGGATGACCCGGAATATCTCAGGCATCCTGCACCTCCCCGTCCGCCAGGGTGACCTTGAAGCCCTCGGCCCCGCCGCGGAACTGGCGGTCCTCGCCGGTTACGTGCCAGTGCGCCTGGATGTCCAGCAGGTACGTGCCCGCGGGCAGCACCGCGACAACGGCGCCGCTGGCCTCCTCCTCGGGCACGCCTTCCTGCGGGCCTTCGGGAATGGCCACCAGCACGTATCTGTGCTCGCTCATCTCTGCCGGTCTCCTGTCGTCTTTACCAGTATGCAACACTCTACATTGCACCTGGCAGTTCGTCATCGTTCAGGTTGGCCCAGCGCCACCGGTTCGAGCCGCGCTGGCCGCGGTGCATCAGGCCCATCTTCTCGTCGTCGGCGAACCAGCGCTGCACCGTCTCGCGGGCGGGCGGGTTCTTGCCCTCGTCGCACAGCTGCTTCCAGACGTTGCCGGAGGTGATCCCGGCCCAGCCGGCCTCGCGGACGATCTGCCGCGCCCGGAGCCGGTGCGGGCTGACCGGCTTCTCCGGGTCCCACTGCAGGTTCGCGACGATCTGGCCGAACTCGTCGTCGGTGTCCGGCGGCGGGGTGATGCCCGCGGAGGCCCGCCAGGCTTCCAGCAGCTCGCCGCACCGGTCCCAGCGGTCCGCGTACGCGTCCCCCATGGCGTCCTTCAGCCGCTGCTCGGGCTCGGGGCGCAGTTCCCCGGCCCACAGCGCCCGGTCGGTGATCCGCTCCTCGGATCCGACCCGGTACAGGTGCACGACCTCGCTGTAGTCGGGGCCGTGCTTGATGATGGCGTCGCCCTTGTCCCGGAGCCGGGTCAGCATCTTCGCGGCGTGCGCGTTGTCGAAGATCTGGCCGGCGTCGCCCATCGACGTGCACCGCAGCCCGACCCGCAGCTCGGACTGGGCCTTCATCCCGGTACCGCCCCACAGCTCCACGTTGGCCCGCTGCCCGGCGCCGATCAGCACCCCGGCCTCGGACCCGGCGAGCTCGGTGAACTCGGACCCGAGCTGGGACAGGCCGTAGTTGTTGATGCCGTCCGCGCGCTTGCCGTGGCCGAAGCAGCCGGAGACGTCGTCGCAGAGCATGATGATCGCCGGGATGTTCTCGTCCGGGTTGATCTTCTCGAAGCCGGGGTACGCGGCGCGGGTCTGCACGGCCAGCAGCGCGGTCTCCAGCATTGTCTTGGTTTCCTCGCGCGTCGTGGCCACCCAGTCGATCACCGGGCGCGGGGTGTACTGCTGCAGGTACGGCACGATCCACGGCCGCGAGGTCCGGCCGCCTTTCATGTCGATCATCCAGATCAGCGCGTCGGGGCACGCGGCGAGCAGCGATATCAGCACGTTGAGCAGGTTGGACTTGCCGCTGCGGGTCACGCCGTAGATGGTCATGTGGACTTCGCGGAGCGTGATCTCGTACGGGCGGCCGTTGTCCTGCAGGCCGATGGGCAGCGGGCGGGTGATGCTGAGCACCCGGTTTTCGACGGGCAGGTGCACCGGGGCGCGCTGGCCGGTCCGCTTGGCCTTGACGTGCAGGACGAAATCGGCGGCGGAGCCGTTCTCCGGCTGGGTGAAGTACACGCCGTCCGGGTCCGCACGCTTGGACACCGCGATCTTCAGGGCGATGCCGGCCAGCTCATCGAAGGTCATCGGCTGCCGTCCGTCCGCCGCCTTGCCGAGCCGGCCGCGGACCTCCGAGCCGCCGTCCTTGAACTCCCGGACCCGGATCACGGTGCAGTCCGGCGCCCCGTTGCCCGCCAGGGTCCGCTCCCAGGCGCGCAGCGGCGCGGTGGCGGCCAGGTCGGCCTGAACCTGCTGCTGGCGGGAGATCTTCTGCCGGTGCGAGCCGATCGCCGGCGCGCCGGTCACGGCCAGCACCAGCCCGGGAATGAGCAGGCAGGAGATCTGCAGGGAGTGCCAGGGCGAGGTGAGCCGCGCCCAGGTGAACCAGCCGGTAACCAGCGCGCCCCAGGCGCCGAGGTAGAGGGCCATCACCATCGAGCCGGTGACGCGCAGCGAGGTCCACCAGATGGCAAGGGTCAGCGCGGCCCCGCCGGCCGCGACGTAGCCCACGCCCACCGTGGCGGGCAGGATCCACGCGCAGAACAGCGTGACGGCGATGACCAGCGCGCCGGATTCGGCGGAGTGCCGCCACAGGTGCTGCTCCACGTCGACAGCCTGGCGGCCCGGGGGCGGCTGGCGTACCTCGCGGCGCCAGCCATCATCACGCGACGGCCGCTGCCCGGGACGCTCGTCCTCGTCGTAGTCATCGTCGCGGTCGTCGTCGCCCTGGCCCGGCCAGTCCGGCGCGTCGTCCCAGCGGGGGTTTTTCACCTCGTCTCCCTCGTTCCTCAGTCGTCCGGGTACAGCTCGTACGGGATCATCGCCTGGTCCAGGCACGCCGGGCACCAGACGTCGTCATCGTCGGCCCAGCGCCGGCCGTCGCCCCAGTCGCCCTGCCGCATCCAGGCGCCGGTCTCCGACCCCAGGCCGCACCGGGTGCTGAACAGCTTCGACCGGTAGAACGCCGCGGACTGCCGCTCCACCATGGCGTACGGCGGCCCGAGGTGCTTGACCGGGTCACCGGGGCGCCAGCAGGCGCCGTCGATCGTGCCGCGCCCGCACTTCGCGGCCGGCTTGAGGGCCGGGTCAGGGTTCTCATCGCTCACCCGCCTATCATCCCGGCCGCCGCATCACGCCGTCGCTGAACGCCTGCGAGATCTCGTCGGCGGACGCCCCGACGCCGCTGGCCGCGTGGTCCAGGTGCTCCGGGTAGCTGGAGTGCGCCCCGGTCGTCGCGACGGTCTGCCCGATCCGGGTGTAGCTGCCCCGGACGGCGTGCAGGACGCCGGACAGCTGCTGGATCGTCCCGTGCAGGTCCTCGGGGTCGTCGGGGTCCCAGCCGCCCAGCTCGTGGATCGTGTCGATGGTGCCCTGCACCTGCGGCGAGTGCCCGCCGGACCCGTTGCCGCCCCGGTGGCTCATCAGGCCGCCGCTCAGGTGGCCTTCCAGCTCGTCGGAGTGGTGGCTGACGCGGTTGGCGGACTCGTCCAGGATGTCGGCGAAGTCCTCGTGCGCGCCAGATTCCTCGAGGGTGCGGGCGATGCGGTGGAATGAGGTCGCGACGGCGCCGCTGATGCCGGACAGGTCCCGGATCGTCCCGTCCAGGTCCGTGGCGCTGGACGGATCCCAGCTGCCCAGCTCCTCGATCTCGTCAATGGCGGGCTGTATCCGCGTTGGCATGTGCCTACCTCCATGTGCTCCCGGCCCGGGGCCGAAGATGCCGGTGCCGCTGATGGTCCTGGCCGGCCGCGGTCGCGGCTGCGGCTGGGGCTGCGCGGGACGGGTGCCGCGGCGGCGCATGTACCGGGCGGTCCGGCGCCGGTCCCAGCGCCCGGCGAGCCAGCGTGCCCAGCGCCAGCGCATCCAGCCCCGGGACGCGAGCGGCCTCGGCGGCCGGCCCCGGCGGCGGGCCAGCCAGCGCCAGTTCCGCGGGTGCAGCCGCCGCGCCCGGCTCGCGAGCGCGGCCCGGAACCCGCGCCTGGCCCGCAGCCGGATGATGCCCGGGGCGTGGCCGCTCCAGATCCGCCACCGCCGCGCGATCCTGGCGCGCCAGCGCAGCGGCCGGCCGTGCCGGTCCAGCGGGACGACCAGGCGGCGGCGCCAGCCCCGGCTCCAGCGGGACCTGGCCCGGCTGGCCCGCCAGTTGCGGAGCCGGAGCCGCCAGCCCGGCTTGCCGCCCGGCAGCATGCGCCAGGGCGCGTACCAGGGCCGGTGCCGGGGCAGATGCGGGTTCGCCTTGAGCCGGGCGCGCCAGGCCCGGTGCCTGGCCCGGTTGGCGCGCCACCGGGTGCCGCGGGAGCCGCCGACGCCGGGCGAGCCGCGCAGCCGCCACCACGCGTACCGCAGCGGCCCGGGTCCCCCTCCGGCCCGCGCGCCGGGCGAGCCGAACATGCGCCGGTACGCCCGCCGGAACCGGCCCGGCCCGGCAGCCGGCGTAAGGCCGGCCCGGCGGCGCCAGGAGAACGGGTGCAAGACACGGCGGCCTGCCCGGCTGGCCCCCGCGCGGCGGTACGCTCCGGCGGTCGCGCGCCCCCATGTCCGCCAGAAACGGCGCGGCGTCGGGGCGCCGGTCGCGCGGCGCGGGCCGGGCCGGGGTCCGCCGAACCAGCTGAACGGGTTGAACCAGCGCCGGCCGCCGGGAGAGCGCCGCGGCCCGCCCGTGCCTGACCGGCCGCGGGGGCGGTGCCAGGTCGACGGGCGCCATGGCCGGAACCCGCCAGTACGCCCGCCCGTCCTGCCTCCGGTGCGCCCGCCCGTGCGCCCGCCTGCCCGCCCGCGCCGGCCCCAGGTCGACGGGCGGACCGGGCTGAACCTACGCCTGCTGCCGATTCCGGTTCCCGCGCCGCGCCGGCCGCCTGTCCCGGTTCCCCGGCGGGCGCCGCCAGCTGCCCGCGAACCGCGGCGAAACGGCGTGAAACGCCCCGAACCCCGGCGAGAGCCGGCGGAACCGCCGCGAGAGCGCCCGGCGCCGGCGCGCGAGCGGCCGAAAGGGCGGCGGGAAGCACTGGTACCGCTCTTGCGCCTGGATCCGGTCCCCGTGCCGGTGCCGCTCCTGCGCTTCGATCCGGTCCCGGGCGAGCGGAACGCGGCCCCGCTCCTGCGCTTCGACCCGGTCCCCGTGCCGGTGCCGCTCTTGCGGCGCCCCGTGCCCGGCAGCTTGAGGCCGGCCCGGTGACCGGTGCGCCCGTTCCCGGGCCGGCGCCCCATGCTACCGGTGCGGCCAGCCGGGCGGAGCGGCACCCGCAGGCCCTTGCCGGACTGGCCAGGGTAGTTCAGGCTGCCGCGCCGGGACTTCTTCTGCCGCGGGCCGTGCGGGTGCAGGTGGTGCTGCAGCCACGGGTTGATGACCAGCCATCCCCCGACGAGCAGGAGCCCGCCGATGCCGATGCCGACCCATTCCATCGTCGTGCCGCCGACCCGGTGGGTGAGCGCGACGATGCCGCCGGCCAGGACGACGAGGATCAGCAGCCGGCGGCGCCAGCGGACGTGCCCGGTCGGGGCAGGGGGCGCGCTAGGCCCGGTACCCGTCGCCATGGCCGCCTCCGTTGCTCATCGCCCGGGCTCGGTCGATCGCGCGGCGCGCCGCCCGCCGGCCCAGCCCGGATTCGCGGCCCAGCTTCTGCTCGCCGGGCCACGGCTGCGGCATGGCGGTGAGCTGCCGGGCCAGGTCGGTCTCGGCCGCGCTCAGGGCCGCCGCCAGCTCCGGTGCGGGAGCAGCGCGCACGGTCAGCGCGTGACGCTGCTCCCGTGGGCCTGCACCCGGAGCGGGCGGCGGCGGTCCGGCGGCGGGCCACGGCTCCCGGTCGGTGGCGTCCCGGTCGGCGATCACGATCTCACGGCCGGGGCCGTACTCGATCAGGGCGATGGCCTTCGTCGGGTTCGTCTCGCCGATCCAGGTGGCGCGGGACATCACCCGGACCGACTTGATGAAGTGCCAGGTCCACCGGTTCCCGCCGAGCCGGACCGCGCGGCCCTCGATCAGCCCGCGGGCCTTGAGCGCGTCGCGGCTGGCCCGGCGCGAGTACACCGACCACAGCACAGGCGACAGCGCCGAGGCGAGGGCGAACGCGACGGCCAGGAAAGTCGGCTTCCAGCCCGGGGCGCAGAAATGGGAGTAGTTCATCGCGGCGATGAACAGCGCGACGACGTACGAGCCGAGCCGGAGCCGCAGCGCGGAGTCGTTGGCCAGCTGGGCCAGGTGCGCCTGCCAGGCCAGGTAGACCGCGACGGATTCCAGCGCGACGGCCATGATCACCTGGATGGCGAGCGGCACGGACTTATGCGCGTGCAGGTAGGAGAACTGGCCGTAGAACGCCACGACGTTGACCAGCACGATCGGGACGGCGGCCAGCCAGGCCCGGTGCCCGCGGGTCCGCTCGATCAGCGCCCCGGCAGCCAGCAGCGCGGCCACGGCGATATCCCCTGGCGCCCTCGAGGGAACCGGGGCTGAAGCCGTATCGTGGCTCACAGGCCGTCACCGCCTAGCTCGGTGTTCTGGCTCAAGGGAGCGCGGCACGTTCACCGACGCGCCGTGCTCCCGTAACTACGTGACGCTAAATGTACCACGCGGTCTTCATTAGCGCCGCTAATCGCGGGCGTGTCCTCATCCTGGCATGAGCACCGGCCGGTCTTGGTTTTCTCGGTGTGGCAGTTCGCGCAGAGCAGCTGGAACCCAGAGGGCCAGCCTTCCTTACGCAGCCTGACTGCCATGGGGAACCCGCCCGTGCGGCGTACAGCCCGGCGGTCTTCAGCCCCGTTATTATCCACGTGATCGAGCTCGAGAACGATCCGGCGGGCGTTACCGCAGCACGCGCACTTTCCGCCGTAAGCGTCGAACATCTCTGCCATGACCCGAGCCCGGTACGCAGCGCTTTTCGCGCCTTCACAGCGGGTGCACACCCACCTCTTTCCGGCTTTCCACCTGAAACTCGCCTGGTCAGTGCACCCGCAAGCACCACAGCGCAGAAGCCTGTCCTGCGGCTTGTTACGTCCGTCACGAACCGGATCGCCTGCTTCCTTGCGAGCCTGACGGCACTCAGCGCAGACAGGCTGATCCTGCGAACGCGGGCCTTGCCAGACAGGTTTTCCGCATTCCGCGCACTCAAGTACCTTACCGCCCATCATGTCAACTTAGCACACATGCTACTAACCTCTAAAAACCCAGCTGGCCGGCGTGCCGTCGCCCTAGCTGCCACGGAAATCCACGCCAGCCACGCTGGGCAGAAGCCCAGGCTAAGCCCGCAAGCGGGATCATGGCGGGATCATTCCGGGATCACCCGGTGTTACCGTGAAATCATGGCTAACACCGCGCTCGCCGAGGCCCGCCGCCAGGCCGGGCTGAGCCAGCGTGACCTGGCCCGGGAGATCCGCCGGGTCGGCTGGCTGGCCGGGGACGCGAACGGGTGCACCCGCGAGATGGTGCACAGGTGGGAGAACGGCACGGTGCGGCTGCCGCAGGCCCACTACCTGCGGCTGCTGGAGAACGTGCTGGGCACCCCCGCCGGCAACCTCGGTTTCGACGCCGACCTGCGGTACGGCATGAACCGGACGGACGTGCTGGAGCAGGCCGGGCTGGACGTCCCGTTCACGCTGCCGGACCCGGCGGAGAGCTACGGGCCGATGTCCGGGGTCTGGCTGTCCACCTACAGCTACGTCTCCAGCGGCCGGGCGGCCGGCTTCACCAGCCATCACTACGTCGTGCTGCTGCAGGCCGGGGCCAGGGTGATGGTCCGGTCGGTGCCCAGGTCGGCGTCGTCCCTGTCGATGGCGCTGACCGCGAACGGCACGGTGGTCACCGGCACGTGGACCGAGCGCACCCGCAGCGACGGCTATTACCGCGGCGCGACATACGTCGGTGCATTGCAGTTGCTGGAAGCAGGACCCGGCAAGCTGAACGGCCGGTGGATCGGGTTCGGCAAGGACAGCGAGATCAATGACGGCCCGTGGTCGCTCGAGCTGACTGACTCACGGCTGTCCCCCGAGGCTGTCAGCCGGTGGGACCTCGCCGTCAGCTGACCAGGAACGGGTCACCTCCGGGCACGTGACCTCATCGGCGTTCAGGGTAAGCCGGCCGCCTCTGGGGAGCTCGAACGGCGTCAGGCCGCAGCACGGCGTGTAGCCAGACCCAGTCGGCGGGCACATGTGCGTGACCTCATCGCGCCAGCACAGCGCCCAGGCCCGGACCAGGAACGGGTTCCATTCCCACAGGAACCAGGGGCAGCCGCACTGCGAGCAGTCGGTTCCCGGGCGGTAGTGGGTGTGCTTATCGCGCAGATGACCGCACCGGCATTTCCGCACCGTCGCGCTCCAGGGTCGCCAGGATTCCCTGCTACCGCACAACGGCCCGTCAGTGCCGGATCGAGGGCGGGACCCGGGCCAAGCTGCCGCCAGCACCGTGATCCTAGCGCGCGAAAGCCCCGGACCCAGCATGCCGTCTCCAAGCTGGGGCCGGGGCTTTCGCGCCAGGTTGTCACCCTGGACTGAGGCTAGCTCAGATCTCGTGCAGCCGCGGGGTCAGCGTGTCGACGGCGAGCAGCGCGGCGCCGAGGCCGATCGTCACGGGCGGCAGGCCATCCGGTACGCCGCAGCCCTTCGTGCTGCTCTCCCCGTTGGGGTTGAGACGTGGCATGAAAGTCCCTCCTAGCTAGGGATTCGCGGCAAAGCAGCTACCTTGCATGGTGCTACCTGGCCGGCTGGGTCGCGGACTGCCTAGAACACATGCAGATGCACGTTCATTCCGTGTCCGCCCGGAGCAGCCCCGGATCGCGTACGCACAGGTACCCGCCGTGCGCGACGGCCCGCTGGTACGCCTCCTCGTAACCCTCCGGCCACGGGACGGCCAGGAGCGCGCCGCGCTTGAACCGGGGCGCCAGCTCGCGCAGCCCGGTCATCACCGCTGCCTCGTCCGGCCCGCGGACCGACGTCACCCACCACGCCCCGGCGTCGTAGAGCAGCCCGGCCCAGGGCCTCAGTCGCCGGTCAGCGCCTGGGTGATCAGCCACAGCAGCCTGTCCTCGTCCTGCCTGTCCTGCGGCAGCCCGGTGTACGGCGGATCACTCTCGCCGCGGGCGGCCTCATACCGCTCCCGGGGCAGCACGCCGGACCGGACCGACCGGACCGTCTCGGTGACCGTGGCCCGCGCGGCCCTGCCCAGCGCACCGGACTGACCCTGACGGCGGCGCAGCTCGGCGGTCGCGGCGAGCACGACGGCCGCCACGTCCTCCTCGCTGTACCGGTGCATACGACGCTCCGCGATCATGCTCATGAGCCCCTGTAGCCCCCCGCGCCGCTGGATAATCCCCGGGCACAGTCATCGTAGCGGGATGAGGTGAAAATCCGCGGGATTTCCGGCAGTCCGGCGTGCCGGCATGCGAAGGCGGCCCGCGCCCGGAGGCGACAGGCCGCCCGCAGCCCCAGTGGCCGGGATTACCCCGGGCCAGCGGCACCACCGCGGGTCCTGCTGAACCTTTAACGTCGTCCCGCGGTCCGACAGCCCCAGCATAGCCCCGGACACGGCAGCGGCCTCCCGGATGCCGTTCGGGAGGCCGCAGCGCTGATAAGGCGATGCCTCATCTCATCGCAAGAGCCCGGATCAGGAGAACAGGCCCTTCGCGTTTCCAGTCTACTACAGCGTGAGACCGCGTGCGCCGTCCGTGATGCAGCAGGCTAGTACTGAGTACAGCAATCAGGCGCCGTCAGGGATTCCCGCGCCGGAATC
>Ga0073909_10000275_pt1 | contig 18060 bp, 20 predicted proteins | sample Coa_R1_6_FD_66439 | JGI IMG/M metagenome (GOLD analysis project Ga0073909, IMG submission 66439) | Surface soil microbial communities from Centralia Pennsylvania, which are recovering from an underground coalmine fire. - Coalmine... | ecosystem: Environmental > Terrestrial > Soil > Unclassified... | reverse complement strand
CGTAGGGCAGGTCGGTCTGCGCGGCCGTGCTCGTTACGCGCCGCGCGCCGCGCGGCGCAAGCTGCAGCCGCAACTGCTTCGCGACGCCGCGAGCGATCTCGACGGCCTGGTTGAAGCCCCGAAGTGCGAGGCGATCCGGGTGCAAAGGCATCGGCACGACCAGATCGACTGCCGGCAATACGCGCGACGCGAGCTGGCGCGCGAAGAAGGGAGCCAGGGCGAGCCAAGCACGGTATTTCAGCGCCTGTACCAGCCGGTCGCACGGGAATTCGTAGAGCCACAAGGCCAGCGTTCCGTCGAAGTGGGGAGGATCGGCCAGGCAGCTGCCGCACACCGCTCCGAAGAGCGAGGGAAGGGCGCACCGGGGACAGTGCTCAGGCAGCCCCCGCAGCTCCCCTGCACACGCCTCGCAGAGCAGCTCCGGGTCGGCTCGTGCCCCGCACAGCAGGCAATCCTGGCCGAGCCAGGCCAGTCCGGCCACAGCGCAGCGATCGAGCAGGCGCGCGCGATTTGACAGGCGTGGGCCTTGCCGCGATGATTTCAGGAACCCCGTCCACGCGTTCAAAGAATCGCCGCGATGCGCATCCCGACTTCGCTCAACCATCCTCCTCATAACGAACCAGGCGACGCCGCGGTTCACAGCGAGCACCCGCAGCCCGGGTCGCCGGAGGCGTGGACTCGTGCCGACGTCGAGGCCCTGTTCGAGTTGTCTTTCAACGACCTCGTGCATCGCGCCCAGAGCGTCCATCGACTGCACCACGATGCCAACGCGGTGCAGTTGTCGACGCTGCTTTCGATCAAGACCGGGGGATGTCCTGAGGACTGCGCCTATTGCCCGCAGTCGGCGCGCTACCAAACCGGGGTGGAAAACGAGCCCCTCCTTCCGCTCGAGGACGTGCTCGCGGCGGCGAAGTCCGCCAAGGACAACGGCGCCACTCGTTTTTGCATGGGCGCGGCCTGGCGCGGTCCCAAGCAAAAAGACCTGGAGCAGGTGGCCGAGAGAGTCAGGGCCGTGAAGGCCCTGGGACTGGAAACCTGCGCGACGCTGGGGCTGCTGCGCGACGGTCAGGCGGAGCTCCTCAAGACGGCGGGGCTCGACTACTACAACCACAATCTCGATACTGCCCCGGAGTTCTATGGGGACGTCATCACGACGCGCGACTACGGTGACCGCCTCGACACGCTCGGGCGCGTGCGCGGCGCCGGCATCAAGGTCTGCTGCGGCGGCATTGTCGGCATGGGGGAATCGCGTGCGCAGCGCGCCGGCTTGATCGCGCAGCTCGCGAATCTCGATCCGCAGCCCGAATCGGTTCCCATCAACGATCTCGTTCAGGTGAAAGGCACGCCGCTCAGCGGACTGCCGAAGCTGGATTGGAGCGAGTTCGTACGCACCATCGCGTGCGCGCGCATCACGATGCCGGCGAGCTTCGTGCGCCTCTCCGCCGGGCGCACCGAGATGCCGGAAGCGATGCAGGCACTATGCTTTCTCGCCGGCGCGAACTCGATTTTCTACGGGGACAAGCTCCTCACCACCGGCAATCCCGAGGCCGCGCGCGATCGCGCGCTGCTCGACAAGCTGGGAATTCATCCGCTCTGAGCATGGACGCCTTTCGCGTCGACGCGCGGCAGGCGCGCCGCGCGTTTCAGCGCGCGGCGCAGCGGGGAGGCGATGCGGGCGCCCTGCAGAGCGAGGTCGAACGGCGAATGCTCGAGCGCCTGGACTACGTGCGACTTCTCCCCGGGCGCGTTCTCGATGCGGGATGCGGTGCCGGAAGAGGCCTCGGGCTGCTGCGACGCCGCTACCCCCGAGCGCAGCTCCTGGGCGTCGATTTCGCCCGCGCGGCGATCCGCGCCGCGTCGCGGTCGGAATCTCTCGCCGAGCGCGTGCGCCGCTTTTTCCGCGGGGTGTCGAGTGCCCACGTGTGCGCGGACTTCGCGCGTCTGCCCTTGGCCGCGGGAGCGGTCGACATGGTGTGGTCGAACCTGGCGTTGCCGTGGGCGGAGGATCCGGTGGCGGCGCTGCGTGAATTCCAGCGCGTGCTCGCACCCGGAGGCCTGCTGATGTTCTCCAGTTACGGCCCGGATACGCTGAAGGAGCTGAGGTCGGCATTCGCTGCGACTTCGGCGGCACGCCGCGTGCATCCCTTCACCGACATGCACGACGTGGGTGACATGCTCGTCGCTTGCGGCTTCGCCGCGCCGGTCATGGACGTGGAGACGTTCACTCTCACCTACTCGCGCGTCGAGAACCTCGCCCGGGACCTGAGGGCGTCGGGTCAGACTTGTGCCGCTCTCGATCGTCCTCGCGCCCTTACGGGTCGCGGCACCTGGCGCAAAATGCTCGCCGCGTACGAGGAAGGACGCGAGAGCGGACGATTGCGTGCGACCGTCGAAGTCGTCTACGGCCACGCCTGGAAAGTTGAACCGCTAGCAAGGGAAGACGGTAGACAAGTCGTGAAGTGGGCGGAGAAAATCCCGCGCTGACCTTCGGTTTTCCGAGGTGATTCGGCTTGCCGGGCATGGGATAGTGTGCTAATTTTATCGCGGTTTTTTGGGAGTTCTCCACGGCTTTCCAGACAGGCGTTTCGCGGTGGCGAGTGCGAAGCGCGTTTTGAGCGGGCGCTCGCGTGCACACGGCGGCATCGGATCCGGGTTTCGACCTCATCCTCAAGCGCAATTGCTCGCCGCAGGACTTCCTGTGCACGTTCGTTCGCTAGCAAAAAAATCACGAGGGACATGATGAAAAAAGGGACGGTCGCGGCAGCTTGGCTCCTGGCACTTTCCGGAACGGCGCACGCCGCGTATCAGTTGAACCTGCCCGCGCCGGTGACGCGAGTCGCCGCGGAGATCGACGACCTCCACGTCAAGATGATGTGGATCATTCTGGTGATCTTCGTGGTCGTATTCGGGGTGATGTTCTATTCCATCTACGCCCACCGCAAGTCCATAGGCCACAAGGCCGAGCATTTTCACGAGAACACGACGGTCGAGATTTTCTGGACCGTCATCCCCTTCCTGGTGCTCATCTTCATGGCGTGGCCTGCCACCAAGACGATCCTGAACCTGAAGGACACGACCAGCCCGGACATCACCATCAAGGCGACCGGCTATCAGTGGAAGTGGGGCTACGACTACCTGAAGGGCGAAGGCGAGGGGATCGGCTTCCTCTCGGCGCTGTCGACGCCGCAGGACCAGATCACGGGCAAGGAGAAAAAGGGCGAGCACTATCTGCTCGAAGTCGACAATCCACTGGTGGTTCCCGTGGGCAAGAAGATCCGGATACTGACGACCGCAAACGACGTGATTCACGCCTGGATGATTCCGGCTTTCGGCGTCAAGCAGGACGCCATCCCGGGCTTCGTGCGCGATACCTGGTTCCGCGCGGAAAAGGAAGGAACCTACCGCGGGCAGTGCGCCGAGCTTTGCGGCAAGGATCACGGATTCATGCCGATCGTGGTTGAAGTGGTCTCCGCGGAGAAATACGCGGCGTGGGTGGGCGAGCAGAAAAAGAAGCTGGCTGCCGCCGCCGACGACCCGAACAAGAAATGGAACCTCGCCGAGCTGAAAGCGCGCGGCGAGAAGGTCTACGCGGCGAACTGTGTCGCGTGCCACCAGGCCAGCGGCCAGGGAGTAAAGGGAGCGTTCCCGGCGCTCGACGGCTCCGCGCTCATCAGGGAGCCGAAAGGCCGCCACATCGAGATCGTACTGAACGGCAAGCAGGGCACGGCGATGGCGCCCTTCGGCAAGCAGCTCTCCGACACCGACGTCGCTGCGGTCATCACGTTCGAGCGCAACAGCTGGAGCAACAAGACGGGCGATGTGATCCAGCCGAGCGATATCAAGGCCGCGCGCAAATGAGCGCGAAGACGGGGCACCGCGATGGACCGGGGGTCGAATCCCCGGCCAAAGAGAAAACGGCATCGAGCATTAGGAGCAACTCATGAGCGCAGTCATCGATCACGGCCACTCGCACGATCACGAGCACCACCCCTCGGGGATCATGCGCTGGATCACAACCACGAACCACAAGGACATCGGCACGCTCTACCTGTGGTTCAGCTTCACCATGTTCCTGGTCGGCGGCATGCTCGCGCTCGGCATCCGTGCAGAGCTGTTTCAGCCCGGCCTGCAGTTCTGGCATCCGGAGTTCTTCAACCAGCTGACCTCGATGCACGGCCTGATCATGGTGTTCGGCGCGATCATGCCGGCGTTCGTCGGGTTCGCGAACTGGCAGGTGCCGATGATGATCGGCGCGCCCGACATGGCGTTCGCGCGCATGAACAACTGGAGCTTCTGGCTGCTTCCGGTGGCGGCCACGTTGCTGGTCGCCTCGTTCTTCGTTCCGGGCGGCGCGGTCGCCGCCGGCTGGACCATCTACGCCCCGCTCTCGACGCAGATGGGACCGGGCATGGACCTGGGGATCTTTGCGCTGCACATCATGGGCGCGTCCTCAATCATGGGCTCGATCAACATCATCACCACCATCCTCAACATGCGGGCGCCCGGGATGACGCTGATGAAGATGCCGCTTTTCGTCTGGACCTGGCTGATCACCGCCTATCTGCTGATCGCGGTCATGCCGGTGCTCGCGGGGGCGGTGACCATGGTGCTCACCGACCGTCACTTCGGCACGTCGTTCTTCAACGCTGCCGGGGGCGGCGACCCGGTCATGTTCCAGCACATCTTCTGGTTCTTCGGGCATCCCGAGGTCTACATCATGATCCTGCCCGGGTTCGGCATCATCAGTCAGGTGATCCCGGCGTTCTCGCGCAAGCCCCTGTTCGGCTACTCCTCGATGGTGTACGCGACAGCCTCGATCGCGATCCTGTCGTTCATCGTCTGGGCGCACCACATGTTCACCGTAGGGATGCCGACCGCGGGGATCCTGTTTTTCATGTACGCGACGGTGCTGATCGCGGTACCTACGGGGGTGAAGGTCTTCAACTGGCTCGCGACGATGTGGAAGGGCTCGATGACCTTCGAGACGCCGATGCTGTTCGCGGTCGGCTTCATCTTCGTCTTCACCATGGGCGGTTTTACCGGCCTGATCCTCGCGATCATGCCGATCGATATCCAGCTTCAGGATACCTACTACGTCGTAGCGCACTTCCACTACGTGCTGGTCGCCGGGTCGCTGTTCTCGCTCTTCGCCGGGTTCTATTTCTGGGTGCCCAAGTGGACGGGCAGGATGTACGACGAGACCCTCGGCAAGTGGCACTTCTGGGGGTCGATGATCTTCTTCAACGTCACGTTCTTCCCGATGCATTTCCTCGGACTCGCAGGGATGCCGCGCCGGATACCGGACTACGCGTTGCAGTTCGCCGGGTTCAACGAGATCGCCTCGATCGGCGCATTCGGCTTCGGACTGTCCCAGATACTGTTCCTGTGGATCATCCTCAAGGTCACGGTGCTCGGGCGCGGCGAGAAGGCGCCCCAGAAACCCTGGGAGGGCGCCGACACGCTCGAATGGACCCACCTGGCGAGCCCGGCCCCGTACCACAGTTTCCACGAACAGCCGGTGGTGAAGTGACGCCGGGCAGGGGACAGCAGCACAACCTCAGGACGGCCCTGGTGCTCGGGTCGATCGCGCTCGTGTTTTTCCTGGGCATCATGCTCAAGTACTTCATTCTCAGATGAACCTCAGATGACGATCCGTGACGACCGCGCGAGCTCCAACCAGCGCCTGCTGCGCAAGCTGCTGGTGTGCGCTGTCGTCATGTTCGGCTTTGCCTTCGCGCTGGTGCCCTTCTACGAGACGATCTGCGAGGTGACCGGCATCCGCAACGTGTTTCAACCGGATGCGGTCGCGGCGGAGAATACCCAGGTGGATTCCACCCGCAGTGTGTCGATCGAGTTCGACGCCAACACGCGGCGCCTGCCGTGGAACTTCAAGCCGCTACAAGCCGGTATTTCGGTGCACCCCGGGGAAATCACGCAGGTTCTCTACGAAGTCACGAACACGCTCGATCGGCCGGTAACGGGTCAGGCCATTCCCAGCTACGGCCCTCAGGTGGCCGCGCTCTACTTCAAGAAAATGGAGTGTTTCTGCTTTCAGCAGCAAACCCTCGGGCCCGGCGAGGTTCGAAAAATGCCGGTGGTGTTCGTGATCGATTCGAAACTCCCCCGCGAGATCAACACCGTGACGCTGTCGTACACTTTTTTCGAGGTGAACGCCGCGCGGGACGGCCGGGGGTGACCGCGGTGAGCGAACCGGGGCTCAAGCCCGCGTCTCCGCTGCAAGTCGCCAAGGCCGTGTTCTGGTCGTTTCTCGGCGTGAGGAAGCGCACGGAGCATGAAAAGGATCTCGCGCAGATCAAGCCGGTTCAGGTCGTGATTGCCGGGTTGATCGGCGCAGCGATATTCGTGTTGAGTCTGGTCCTGCTGGTGAAGTTCATCATCGGCCGGGCCGCGTAATCAGAGGAGGGCAAGATGAGCGACCACGCTCAGCACCAGCACTACTTTGTTCCGAACCCGTCGCACTGGATGATCTTTGGCTCGGCGGCGCTGTTCTTCATGGCAACCGGCGCCGCGAGCTGGTTCAACGGCTGGGAGCCTGGGCGTTATCTGGTGCTGATCGGCTTCGCGATCCTGGTGTTCATGATGGTGCGCTGGTTCGGCGACGTCATCAGCGAATCCGAGGGCGGCAAGTACGGCCGCTGGGAGGACGTTTCATTTCGCTGGGGGATGAGCTGGTTCATCTTCTCCGAAGTGATGTTCTTCGCCGCATTCTTTGGAGCGCTCTACTACGCGCGGCAGCTCGCCTTGCCCGACCTCGGAAGCCTGGACAGCAAGCTGCTCTGGCCGGACTTCTCTCCGCACTGGCCTTCCGCCGGGCCGGACTTCAAGGACCCGTTCACGCCCATGGCGGCTTGGGGGATTCCCGCGATCAACACGCTGCTGCTCCTGTCGTCGGGTGTTACCGTCACCATTGCCCACTGGGCCCTGAAAGAGAACAAGCGCGGACAGCTCGCGCTGTTCATGTTCCTGACCATCGGCCTCGGCGTGGTCTTCCTCACGCTGCAGGCGTACGAGTACACCCACGCCTACTCCGAGCTGAATCTCAAGCTGACGACGGGCGTCTACGGGTCTACGTTTTTCATGCTCACGGGGTTCCACGGCTTTCACGTGACGCTAGGCGCCATCATGCTGACCACGATCCTGGTCCGCTGCCTCGCCGGGCACTTCAAGCCGGAGCAGCACTTCGCCTTCGAAGCCGTGGCGTGGTATTGGCACTTCGTCGACGTCGTGTGGCTCGGGCTGTTCATCTTCGTCTACTGGGTGTAGAGCGCGCGCAGGCGTCGCAATCGCGGGATGCGCGATTGCGACGTCCGATCAGGGGCGTCAGCGGCTAGGTGATCTTGCCGGGGATGAGCCCGAAGTAGTATCCCGCCATCAACAGCAGGAACAGGCCCAGCGACAGCCCGACCCGCAGTGCAAGGGCCTTGACCGTGCGTTTGGACTGGCCTCTATCGTTGACCAGGAAGAAGAGCGCTGAACCGAGGCTCGCAAGTATTGCGACGAAGATCAGGATGACGACGATTTTCATGCGGTCTGCGCGGCAACGGCCGGTAGCGAGTGTACTCCAATCCCTCTAGCGCCATGTCCGCAGGAATCAGGATCGCGGGTCGGGCGTTCAGGCCGGGGTGGGTTCCCAGCCTCGCCGCCGCGGCATTCATAGCGCTGACTGTCGCGCTGGGCGGCTGGCAGACGCGGCGTGCCGAGGAAAAGCTCGAGGCCGGCCGATTGATGGACGAGGCCGCGCGAGGGCCCGCGCTCGTGGTGCCGCCGGAACGCGTCGACGCCTCGCGGCTCGAACGCCATCGTGTCGCGGCGCGCGGGACCTTCGTCGCGCGCGGCACGTTTTTCCTCGACAACAAGGTCATGCACGGCACGGCCGGGTACCACGTCCTCACGCCTCTCAAACTCGAACGCGGGGACGTATGCGTTCTCGTCAATCGCGGCTGGATCGCTGCGGGCGATCGCTCGCAACTGCCGGCTGTGCCGACTCCGCAGGGTTTTCAAACGATCGAAGGCGTCGCGCTGGTCCCCAGCGCCCGCTTTCTCGAGCTTGCTCCCGAGGCGGATTCCGGGAGCGTGCGCCAGAATCTCGTGCTTTCGCGCGAAGAAAAACGTCTCGGACTGAGCCTGCAGGCGTTCGTGATCGAGCAGACCAGTGACGCTCGCGACGGTCTCGTGAGGGCGTGGGAGCGCCCCGATACCGGTGTCGAGAGACATCGCAGCTACGCGCTGCAGTGGTATTCCTTCGCGGCTGTTGCCGCTGTTCTCTATGTCGTTCTCGGCTTCAAGCGAACAGATTCCACCGCACGCGGCTGAGCAGCGCCGGCGCGGCCGGCGCGTCGCCCTGCTGATTCTCGCGTTCTGCGCCGCACCGACCGTGGCGGCCTGGTTCGCCTACTTCGTCTGGCAGCCGCAGTCGCGGACGAACTACGGTGAGCTGACGGAGCCGCGCCCGCTTTCCGACCCCGAGCTCCGTCGTCCGGAGGGCGGTTCGTTCCGGCTCTCTCAGCTGCGCGGCAAGTGGGTATTGCTCCAGGTCGACTCCGGGGCCTGCGCCGACGGCTGCCGGAGAAAACTGGTGTACATGCGCCAGGCGCGTCTGGCGCTCGGCAAGGACGCGGAACGGATCGAACGGGTATGGCTCCTGAGCGATGGCCGAGTCCCGGCGCCGGCGCTGCTGCGCGAGCACGAGGGCTTGAACGTGGCGCGCGTGCCTGACGGAACCCTCCTCGGTGAATTGCCCGCGTCGGGCAATCCGACCGGATACATCTATATAGTCGACCCCATGGGCAGCCTGATGCTGCGTTTTCCCGCAGATCCCGACGGGCGGAGAATGCTCAGGGACCTCACGCGGTTGCTCAGAGCGTCGCGAATCGGATGAGGCTGTGAGCGCGCATGATAAAATTTCTCCTATGCAATTCGCGCTGACCACCTCGAGCTTGCGCCTGCGTCAGTTCGTCGGTCTTACCAAGCCCCGCGTGGTATCGCTGATCGTTTTCTGCGCGGCGATTGGAATGTTTCTCGCGACGCCGGGGATGGTGCCGCCCGGACTCTTGGTCTCTGCGATCTTCGGAATCTGGCTCGTGGCGGCATCGGCCGCGGCTATCAACTGCCTGGTCGAGCAGAAAATCGACGCCGTGATGACCCGAACTCGAAGCAGACCCCTGCCGCGCGGGGATCTTACTTCACGGCAAACCCTCGTCTTCGCCGGAGCGATCGGCGGCGCCGGCTTGTGGACGCTCTACGCATTGGTCAACCCGCTCACGATGTGGCTGACCTTCGGCACGTTTGTCGGCTACGCCGTGATCTACACGGTGCTGCTCAAGCCGTCGACGCCGCAGAACATCGTCATCGGTGGAGCCTCCGGCGCGATGCCGCCGGTTCTCGGTTGGGCCGCGGTCACGGGAGACGTGGCGCCAGAGGCGCTCCTTCTCTTCCTCATCATCTTCGCATGGACACCGCCGCATTTCTGGGCGCTTGCGCTTTACCGAACCGAGGATTTCGCAAGGGCGGGGCTGCCGATGCTCCCGGTCACCCACGGCCAGCGCTTCACCCGCCTTTACGTTCTGCTGTATTCGCTCGTGCTCTTCGCGTCTTCCCTCTTGCCGTTCGCTTACGGCATGAGCGGCTGGATATATCTTGCTGCGGCCTTGGCACTGAGCGGAGTGTTCGTGGTTTACGCGATCCGTCTCTACGTCAGCTACAGCGATGCGCTTGCGCGCCGGACGTTCCGCTATTCGATCGCATATCTGGCGCTGCTTTTCACCGCGCTGCTGGTCGATCACTATCTCTACCTGTGAGCGCCGCGAGGGCACTGTCCTGCTTGATCGCCGCCCTGGCGCTCAGCGCGTGCGGCGGCTCGGGTCCGCGGTTCAAGAACACGGACATTACGGGTGCGGACTACGGTAAGGACTTCACGCTCACGGATCACACCGGGAAGATGCGGACGCTGGCCGATTTTCGCGGCAAGCTGGTGGTGATGTTCTTCGGCTACACCCGCTGCCCGGACGTGTGCCCGACGACGCTCGCCGAGCTGAGGGTGGCGAAGGAGCAACTGGGAGACAGCGGCAATCGACTGCAGGTTCTCTTCGTCACGGTCGATCCCGAGCGGGACACGCAGAAGCTGCTCGCGAACTATGTGCCGGCGTTCGATCCGAGCTTTCTGGGCCTCTACGGTGACGCAGCCGCGACCGCCAAGGTGGCGAAGGAATTCAAGGTGTTCTACCAGAAGGCGCCTGGAAAGGCGCCGGACAGCTATACGGTGGATCACACAGCGGGAAGCTATGTATTCGATCCCCAGGGACGGCTTCGTCTGTACGTGCGGCAGGGCAACGTCCCGAATCTCGTCGCCGACCTGAAGACGCTGCTTGGCGCCGGGGGCTGACCCCGTGGGCTGCCGTGCACGAGCCTGTGAGCAATTGCAGTCCGGAACCGTTGTATTCTTAGTTTATCGCACGCGCGAGGGGCGCCGCAGGCCATGAAGGTTCTGATCGTCGACGATTCACCCACCATCCGCGCGGCGCTGCGCCCCTTGGTCGAAAAGATGGGGCATTCGGTGATCGAGGCGGAGGACGGGAGCAAGGGGCTGACGATCTATGCACAAGACCGGCCCGACCTTGTCCTGATCGACGTTATCATGCCGGTCATGGACGGGTATGAAGCGGCGCGCCAGATGCGCCAGAGCCGCCCCGACGAGTGGGTTCCCATCATTTTCCTGAGCTCCAAGGAGGCCGATCAGGACCTCGATCGCGCCATCGAGGCGGGCGGGGACGACTATCTGGTCAAGCCGGTGAGTTTCGTGGTGCTGAACGCGAAGATCCGCGCGCTTCAAAGGATCGAGGCCACTCGTACCAAGCTGCTGGAGACATCGCGGGAGCTCGCAGTGGCGAATCGCGAGCTGGAAAAACTGTCGCGTCAGGATGGGCTGACCGGAATCGCAAACAGGCGCTACTTCGATACCTATCTTCTCACCGAAGTAAAGCGCGCCTCGCGCGAGCACCAGCCGCTTTCGCTCATACTGGCCGATGTCGATCACTTCAAGGCATTCAACGACTGCTACGGACACCAGGTCGGCGACGATTGCCTGCGACAGGTTGCCGCAGTGCTCAAGTCGGTGGCCAGGCGTCCGGCGGATCTTGCGGCGCGCTACGGCGGGGAGGAATTCGCAATAGTCCTTCCGGCAACGAACATGGACGGCGCCACGGACGTGGCGAAATCGCTCACTCGGGCAATCGAGGGGCTGGCGATTCCTCACCTGCGCTCAGGGTCGGGCGCCACCATCTCGCTCAGCCAAGGTGTCGCGTCGCTGAGTCCCACGCAAGACACCAAACCGGAGAACATCATCGAGATCGCCGATCAGGCGCTCTACCAGGCCAAGCAACAAGGCCGCAATCGCTACGTCGTATCGACGGGCAAATAAAAAAGCCGCGACGAATCGCGGCTTCTCCATTAGGGCCTGAAAAGTTCAAGCCTGGGAGATAAAGCCCTTCATTTTTTCCAGGGCTTTTGCTTCTATCTGGCGGATGCGCTCTGCAGACACCTTGAACTCCGCGGCAAGTTCGTGCAGCGTCGCCGAGTCCTTCTCGCGCAACCAGCGCGTTTCTATGATGCGGCGGCTGCGCGCGTCCAGGCTCGCAAGAGCGTTCGCCAGGCCGCGCGACCGCAGGTGTTCTTCCTGGCTTGCCTCGACCAGTTCCGAGGGCTCGGGCGAGCGGTCGGCGAGGTACGCGATGGGTGCGTAGGAATCGTCGTCGTCGCTGGCGGGCTCGAGTGCGATCTCCTGCCCCGCAAGGCGCATTTCCATCTCGGCGACCTCTTCAGGCTTGACCTTGAGCTGCCTGGCCATGGAACTGATCTCGGACTGCGTCAAGGGATCGAGCGAGGGTTTCATACTCCGCAGATTGAAGAAAAGCTTGCGCTGTGCCTTGGTCGTAGCGACCTTGACCATGCGCCAATTGCGCAGGACGAACTCGTGAATCTCTGCGCGGATCCAGTGGACCGCGAACGAGACCAGCCTCACCCCACGTTCGGGATCGAAGCGCTTGACGGCTTTCATCAGGCCGATGTTTCCTTCCTGGATAAGGTCGCCGTGGGGCAGCCCGTAGCCGAGAAATCCGCGGGCGATAGCCACGACCAGACGAAGGTGCGATAGCACGAGCTGCCGCGCGGCCTCGACGTCATCGTCGGACCTGAACTTGCGAGCGAGCGCGAGCTCCTGCTCGGGCGAGAGGATCGGGAAGCGGTTCACCGCGTGGATGTAGCTCTCCAAGCTTCCGACAGGAACCGGCAATGTCATAGCCGACAGTGGCATGGTGTTGGTCATTTTGCAGTTTCCCCCAGTGGTCTAGATCTTAGCACTCTCGATCTTAGAGTGCTAACGGCAGACCGGGTTCCCGCCTGGGTGGGTCGGCCTCCTCTAGCGGAAGGTCCCTAGGAGGCTTGGACCACTATTTGCGGCCTACTTCGAGTAAGTGTCTACTCACAGATAGATAGGCTCCCAGCCACCCCAGCGCAGCTGCGGCACCCAGCACCGAGCCCATTTCTCGGGGACTCGGCAAGCTCAGGCGGAAGTCCGTACCGTAGAGTTGGGCGAGTGTTCCGAGGTCGCGATTCAGGAAAGCGAGCCCCGCCGCTACGATGGCAAGGGCCGCGAACCCGCCCAGAAGCCCGAGCAGTGATCCGAGGTGGAGAAACGGACGGCGGATGTACGCGTGGGTGGCGCCGATGAGGCGGCACAACTCGATCTCCTCGCGCTGCGTGAGGATCTGCAGACGGATGGTGTTGAAGGTCACGGCCACGAGAGCGATGGCGAGCAAGCCGGCGAGCAGCACCACTCCCGTCCGACCGAGTCGGAGCAGGGCGTCCAGACGCCTGACCCATGCGGAATCGGCTTGCACGAACGCGACCTTGGACAGATTCTTGAACTCGAGTTCGAGGCGATCCGCCAGCGCCGGGTCGCTCGTCGAGAGCGTGACGACGAAGGCATCGGGTAGAGGATTCTGCGGCAGGCTCGCGATCACCTCGTCCATTCCGCCGGCGTGACCCAGGTCCGCGAGGGCCGCGTCGCGGGATATGAAGCGAACGTTGCGCACGCCCCGGGCGCTCTTCAACCGTCCTTCGACCACGGCGGCGTCGGCTCTTCCCGCGTCTCTCGCGAGGAAGACGGTCAGCTGGGGGTCGACAGACACCTTGCGCGACAGGGACTCGAGGTTCGCGAGCAGGCAGTACACCCCGAACGGCAGCGCAAGCGCGACGCCTATCGCCAGAACATTGAGCGTGGTGGCGAAGGGCGACCTCGCCAGGCGGGCCGTGGTCTGGGCAAGACTCAGGCGATGGTGCTGCAGCCACACCCTCATTGAAGCCTGCCGTGGTCGAGCGCCAGGACGCGCTTTCGGTACTTGCCGATCAGCTGCTGGTCGTGCGTCGCAACCAGCACGGTGACTCCGACCTGGTGGAAGGCATTGAACATCTCCATGATCTCGTCCGCATATGCCGAGTCCAGGCTGGCGGTGGGTTCGTCGGCGAGGAGAATTGCAGGGCGGTTTACGACGGCCCGCGCGACGCAAAGGCGCTGCTGCTCGCCGCCTGAAAGCGTCACCGGGTTCGCCTTCTCGCGCGTCAGCAGGCCGACCTTGTCGAGGGCCGCACGCGCGCGCCGCGCGGCTTCGCGGTAAGGCTGTCCCGTGACGATCAGCGGCAGCATGACATTGTCGAACACACTGCGATCGTAGAGCAGCTTCTGTCCCTGAAAGACGAGGCCCAGGTTGCGCCGCAAGTAGGGTATCGCGCCCGAGCGCATTGACGAAACGTTCTGGCCGTTGACGAGTACTGTCCCGCCGTTGGCGCGCTCGATGGCGGCGATCAGTTTGAGCAGGGTCGTCTTGCCGGCGCCCGAGTGACCCGTAAGGAACAGCATCTCTCCCGGCTCGACCGAAAAGCTGACCGACTTCAGCGCCTCAAATCCTCCCGGATAGCGCTTGCTGACCTGATGGAGCGAGATAATCGCCATGCCGCAGCCGATAGGGCGGAGCTAGCCGAGAAAGGCGGTGGCGAATTCATCGGCGACGAAGGGTCGCAGATCATCCGCGCTTTCACCCACCCCGAGAAACCTCAGTGGCAAAGGATTGCCAGATCGAGCGAGCGCGATGGCACACACAATGCCACCCTTGGCGGTGCCGTCGAGCTTGGTGAGAATCAATCCCGTGAGGCCGAGCGCGTTGTCGAACGCCTCGACCTGAGCAAGGCCGTTCTGGCCGGTGTTGGCGTCAAGGACAAGCCAAGTCTCGTGCGGAGCACCCGGTTCGGCCTTGGCGACGACGCGCCGGATCTTGGCAACTTCTTCCATGAGGTGTCGCTGCGTGGGCAGGCGCCCCGCGGTATCGGCAATCACCACGTCCGTACCACGTGCCCGGGCGCCCGCGATCGCGTCGAACACCACCGCGCCCGGGCTGCCCCCCGACTGGGCGACAATCGCGACGTCATTGCGTTCGCCCCAGACGGCGAGCTGCTCACTGGCTGCGGCGCGAAACGTATCCCCCGCTGCAAGCAGGACCGAACGGCCCTGGTTTCGGAAGAATCTGGCGAGTTTACCGGCCGAGGTCGTCTTTCCCGCGCCGTTGACCCCCGCAAGCAGGATCACGAAAGGTTTTTTTCCGGCAAGCTCCAGAGGACGCTGGAGCGGAGCGAGCAGGTCGACCACCGCCGCTCGCAGTTCTGCCTTCAGGTCGTCCGCAGTCCTTGCGCCACTTGCGCGCGCGCGCAGCCTCGACAGGAGAAACTGCGTTGCCTCGACACCGGCGTCGCTCGCGAGCAGCGCGGCCTCGATCTCCTCGTAGAGCGCCGAATCGATGGTCCTGTCGCCGAACAGGCCCAGCACTCGCGAGCGAGTCCTGGCGAGCCCCTCCCGGAGGCGATCGGTCCACGAGCCGCGACGCTCGATTTCGGAGGGAGCTTCTAGCATCGTCGAGAAATGATCCGGAAGATCCGCTATAGAATAGCGACGTCGGATTTTAGCATTCACCTCATGGTTTCCCCTCAAGCCGCCCTCGTCTTGGTTACGCTTGCGCTCGTGCCGGCAGCGAAGGCCGAGCCGCGTGAATTCACTCTGGCGAACGGGCTGCGTCTTGTCGTCAAGGAGGACCACCGCGCTCCGACGGTGGTCCAGCAGGTGTGGTACCGCGCAGGCTCGATGGACGAGGCTCCCGGCGCGACCGGCGTCGCCCACGTGCTCGAGCACATGATGTTCAAGGGGACTCGCCGGGTGGGCCCGGAGGAGTTCTCGCGCCTAGTCGCGCAGGCGGGGGGGCGGGACAACGCCTTCACTTCGACGGACTTCACCGTTTATCACGAGCAGGTGCATCGCGACCGCTTGCCGTTCGTGATGCGGCTGGAAGCGGACCGGATGGCAAACCTCTCGATCCGGCCGGAGGAGTTCGTGAAGGAAATCAAAGTCGTCATGGAGGAGCGGCGGCTGAGCACCGAGGACCAGCCGCGAGCGCTGCTCGACGAGACGCTGCTCGCGGCCGCGTTCTCGGCGCACCCCTACAAATGGCCGACTATCGGCTGGATGGCGGATCTGCAGAACATGACCTGGAAGGATGCTCAGGCGTGGTACCGGGACTGGTACACCCCGAACAATGCGACCGTCGTCGTGGTCGGTGACGTCGATCCCGGGCAGGTGGTCGCGTGGGCCAAACGCTACTATGGGCCGCTTCCGCGCAAGGCCATCCCCGCGCGCAAGCCCCAGTCGGAGCCCGAGCAGCGCGGCATGAGGCGGGTCGTCCTGAAGGCGCCGGCCGAACTGCCTTATGTGCGCTTCGCTTACAAGGCCCCGGCGCTGCGCGATACCGGCAAGGACTGGGAGCCGTTCGCGATCGCCGTGCTGGTGAAGATCCTCGGCGGTTACGACGCCGCGCGCCTGAACCAGATCCTCGTGCGAGAGCGCCGCATCGCCACTTCGGCCGGCGCCGAGTACGAGCTCATCTCGCGCGGGCCCGGGGTGGTGTTCCTGAACGCCGCTGCCGCCCAGGGCCACACCGCGGCGGAGATCGAGTCGGCGTTGCGGGAGATCGTCGCGCAGATCGCCGCTCAGGGAGTCACTGCCGAAGAGCTCCAGCGCGCCAAGGTGCAGCTCCTGGCGCAGCTTGCGTATCGCAGGGATTCCTTCTTTGCGCAGGCCATGGAGCTCGGCGAGCTCGCGTCGACCGGGTTGTCCGTCCGCGACGCGGATCGGATTCCGGAGCGGTTCAAGGACATCTCCGCCGAGCAAGTCCGGAGTGTCGCCGCGAAGTACCTAGTCGATGATTTGCTGAGCGTGGCCGTGCTCGATCCGCAGCCCCTGAGCCGGGGCGCGACGGCGCGCGCGGGGGCGCACTGAGCATGGGATCGGCATTGCGCGCATCGCTTGCACTGCTGCTTTTCGCAACGGCCTTGCCTGCCGATGCACGCGTGCAGATCGAGCACTGGATGACGCAAACGGGGGTGCGGGTGTACTTCGTCGAAACCCACGCTCTGCCGCTCGTCGACGTGTCGGTCGAGTTTGCGGCTGGCGGCGCCTACGATCCACGCGAACGCGCCGGCCTTGGCCGCCTCACGCTGGGCCTGCTGAAGGGAGGGTCGGCGCGTTATTCCGAGGCCGACATAGATCGCCGCATTGCCGATGCCGGGGCGCAACTGCGCGACAGCTTCGACCTCGACCGCGCGGGATTCGCGTTGAGGACCTTGTCCTCCGAGACCGAGCGCAGGTCGGCCGTAGACACGCTCGCCGACATCCTGCAGGCACCGCGCTTCCCCGCCGAGATATTCGAGCGCGAGAAGGCGCGCGCTATCGCGGGCGCCGCCGAAGCCGAAACCCAGCCGGACCATGTCGCCGAAAAGCGCCTGTACGAGCTGATGTACCCGACGCACCCTTACGGGGTGACCGCGACGCCTGCGACGCTCGCGACGATCACCCGCGATGACGTCGAACGCCACTATCGGGACCACTATGGTTCCGGGGGCGCCGCCGTGGCCATAGTCGGCGACCTGAGTATCGATGCTGCCAAGGCGCTCGCCGAGCAGCTGACCGCGCGTCTCGCGCAGGGCACAGCGGTCGCGCTTCCGGCACCCCCGCCCCCCGCGCCGGGGAAAATTGTTCGCGTCGGGCATCCTTCGACACAGAGTCATGTCCTTCTCGGCGAGGCCGCACTGGCTCGCGACGACCCGGATTTTTTCCCCCTGGTGGTCGGCAACTACATCCTTGGCGGCGGTGGATTCGTCTCGCGGCTCATGACCGAAGTGCGCAGCAAGCACGGGCTCGCCTATAGCGTCTACAGCTATTTCTATCCGTATGCACAGTTGGGTCCCTTCCAGGTCGGTCTTCAGACACGCCGCGACCAGGCGAACGAGGCGCTGAAGCGCGTGCAGGACGTGATCGCGGAGTTCGTGGCGCGCGGGCCCACGGAAGCCGAGTTGAAGGCGGCGAAGAACAGCCTGGTCGGGGGTTTTCCTTTGCGTATCGATACCAACCGCAAGCAGCTCGAGCAGCTGGCAGTGATCGGTTTCTACAAGCTGCCGCTCGACTGGCTGGAAAGCTACCCTGCGCGCCTGCAAGCCGTGACGCTGGATCAGGTCCGCGCCGCATTCGCGCGCCGTGTCCCTCCGGAAAAGCTGGCGGTCGTGATCGTCGGTGCCTCGGACTAGACGCAACACGGTTCGGATCATCGGCGGCCAGTGGCGCAGCCGGATCGTCGAATTTCCCGACGCCGCGGATCTGAGGCCGACGCCGGACCGGGTCCGCGAAACGCTCTTCAACTGGCTGGGGCAGGACCTGGGCGGTAAGAACTGCCTCGATCTGTTCGCGGGCAGCGGCGCTCTGGGTTTCGAAGCGCTGTCGCGTGGCGCAGTCTCCGCCGTCATGGTGGAGAAGGACCCCGCGGTGTTGCGCGCGTTGCGCGAGAACGCCCAAAAGCTCGGCGCTAACGGCCTGACTGTCGTCCGCGGCGATGCGCTAGAATTCGCCCGGCAATCGCGCTCGCGCTTCGACGTCGTATTCGTCGACCCGCC
>Ga0073909_10000271_pt1 | contig 18342 bp, 11 predicted proteins | sample Coa_R1_6_FD_66439 | JGI IMG/M metagenome (GOLD analysis project Ga0073909, IMG submission 66439) | Surface soil microbial communities from Centralia Pennsylvania, which are recovering from an underground coalmine fire. - Coalmine... | ecosystem: Environmental > Terrestrial > Soil > Unclassified... | reverse complement strand
GACCGGAGCGGAGATTTCCGATCCCACCGCATTCTTGCCTGATTTTCACCTCGGCCTGACGACCAATGCCCTGTGGACGCTGCCGGTGCTGACGTTCATCGTGTACCTGGGTATGCAGTGGTGGCTGGCGTGGTATCCGGGAGCAGAACCGGGCGGCGGCGGATACGTGGCGCAGCGCATGTTCAGCGCCAAGGACGAAAAGAATTCCCTGGGCGCGACGCTCTGGTTCAACGTCGCGCACTATGCGCTGCGTCCGTGGCCCTGGGTGGTCACGGGATTGGTCGCCTTGGTGGTCTACTCGCCACACGGCGGCCTGCATCCGAGCGCGGATTTCGCGGCGAATCCCGAGCAAGGGTATGTGATGGTGCTGCGCGACTACCTGCCGCCAGCGCTGCGCGGGCTGATGGTGGCGGCGTTCCTGGCGGCATTCATGTCGACCATCGGAACGCAGTTGAACTGGGGAAGCTCGTACCTGGTAAACGATCTCTACAAAAGGTTCTTCGTTCGTGACGCCACCGAGAAGCACTATGTGATGATTAGCAAAATTTTTACAGTCGTGCTCGTGCTGGGCAGCGGGTACACGGCGACGAAGCTGGCGTCGATCAACCAGGGATGGCAACTGGTCTTGAACATCGGCTTCGGCACCGGGGCGGTCTACATCCTGCGCTGGTACTGGTCGCGCATCAATGCCTGGAGCGAAATCGTGGCGATGGCGGTCGCGGCGCTGATGACGATCGGATTGAGTCGCGTGTCGTTTACGGGCAACGATTCGCTGGTGTACGCGAAGACGGCGCTGATCACGGGACTGGTGACGACCATCGCATGGGTGATTGCGACGTTCGTGACGCGGCCCGAGTCGGATGAAACTTTGATCGGCTTCTACAAGCGTGTGCATCCGACGGTGTATGGCTGGAAGCGGATCGCCGAGATGGTGCCGGAGATGCCGCAGGTGCGCGATATGGCCGGCAACGCCTTCAACTGGTTGATGGGCGTGATTCTCGTCTACGGATGTTTGTTTGGGATCGGAAAGATCGTCTTCGGGCAGTGGGGATGGGGCGTGTTCTTGCTCGCGCTTTCCGCAGTGGCCGGCTATCTGATCTTCTGGGATTTGTCGCGGCGTGGTTGGAGTACGTATTCGGGTAAATCGGTGCCGGTGGGGGCTTCGACGGTGGCAGAGGGGGATTAGAGGTTTTGTAGCGCGGACGCCCTCGCTACAGAAGAAGAAGCCGCTGCTCATCGCAGCGGCTCTTTGCTTAGTCTTGTTCTTTGCGGTTCTTTTTCCGAGCACGCTTGCGTGCCAGTGCTTGTTTGACGCGCTTCTTCTCGCCCGGTTTCAGGTAATAGGAGTGACGCTTCACTTCCTTAATGATGTCTTCCGTCTGAACCTTGCGCTTGAAGCGGCGAAGGGCATTTTCTAACGATTCGCCCTCTTGCAGTCGAACTTCTGCCAAATCTCATCACCCCCAAACCAGCCGATAGGCCACTAGTAAGATTACACTTTTTGGGCGGTGGCGGAAAGGAAGAGGGGGAATGGGCCGCAAGCACTATGGCGTCTGATTTTCCGCCAATGACAAGTGGGCTCGCTTATTCTGGGCACAACGAAAATCTAAGAACGTAAACTTTTGAGGAGCGCGAAGTGCAGAGGTTTGGTGCGTTAGCTTTGGTAGTGTGTGTCCTCATTGTAGTGCTCGGCCTGTCCTTGGGCCGGCACCGCAAAAGGTTGTTTGCACAAAAACCACAAATCAAAGAATTCGACCCAAACTCGCTGCTATTCTCCCTCCCCACCATTTGCGACGAGGCTCCGCCGACAGTCCAAAGCGCAGGCCACGATAACTCGGATGCCTTCCGGATGCATGAAGACGATTGGCGGCAGATTGAATTCATCGCGAGAGAAGCCCTCCCTCAAATTGACCATGAGATGGCCGATCTTGAAGCTTTCAAGACTGCCAATCGGGCCCCTGTAGGCTGGAAGAAGGTATACGTGCGGACGGAGAGGCGGAACGGGCTATCTCCTTCCCGTCTACCATATGGTCTGGTCGATTCCATTCCGCATGGTGCAACTCAGACGCTAACAATCGGGACACCGGGGCAGGAAATGGCGGTGGAAGGTGGCTTCGCGGCTCGCCTCGGCCCGACCCTCTTCATGTACGGACGGCAGTCTCAGGGAGTTCTAGTTGACCTCGGGCTCAACAGATCACCTAACGAGAACGAATCAACTCAAACTCAAAGCCTTCTTGCGCTCTGCAAGAAGTTCAATCTGGTTATTGTGGATTGGTGCGCTGGTCGTGTTATAGGCCGCCCTTGAAACCTTCTCGCCATCATCGGATCAGGCCAACCCTCCCCCATCCACCACAACCTGCGTCCCAGTAATCCACGCCGCCATGTCGCTAACCAAAAATAAAACGGTGTTGGCAACATCCTCGGGCGTGCCCACCCGGGCAAGCGGACGGTTGGCCGCTTCTTTCAGAAACGCCGCCGGGTCCGCTCCGAGTTGCGCGCACTCGCTGCGCAGCATAGGGGTATCGATGTCTCCCGGGCAGACGCAGTTCACTCGGATGTTCGACTTGCCGTGGTCGATGGCCATGGCTCGCGTCAGGTTCAGCACTCCGGCCTTGGCGGCGCAATAGGACGCGGCTTGCGGCCCGGCTTTCAGAGACCAGCCCGAGCCCGTGTTTACGATGGTTCCGCCGCCGTTCTTCTCCATGTGCGGGATCACTTCGCGCGACAGCAGGAAAATTCCCTTCAGGGTTACATCAAGGGCCAGGTCCCATTCTTCTTCACTGAGGTCGACCACATTTTTGCGGACGATGATGCCCGCGTTGTTGCAGAGAATGTCGATGCGGCCGAAAGAAGCGATGGCGCTTTCGGTGGCGCGGCGGCAGTCCTCGGCGGAACGCACATCGCATTTTTCGAAGAGAGCCCGTCCGGCGCGCTCGGTGATGGTGCGGACCGTGGCCTCGCCTTTTTCAATATCGACATCGAGAACAACAACGGCGGCGCCCATCTCGGAGAGGCGGAGCGCAATGCCGCGCCCGATACCTGAACCGGCGCCCGTGATTACGGCGACCTTGCCCTCGAGCGAAAGCAGGCGCGTGGCGGTTTCGGAGATTGAGGTCATTCGGTAAAAATTCGTGACGGGCAGCATGATGCCATAGACTGGGGGACCCCGTCCGGTGAGTTGTGGGAGGAGAATTCCCTTGAGAGCGAGTCGTTTGGGACGGAGCTGTTTGGAAGCCCGTCGTTTGGGGAAGGAGTCGTTTGGAAGCGAGTCGTTAAGGAGCGATTTGTTTGGAAGCGATTTGTTTGGAGAGAGGGCGTTTGGGAGCACTTGTTGTGGGGAAGGGCCCGACTTCTGTCGGGCCGTAAGGGCGGTTAGCGCGGCGGCTTCAGCCGCTGAGGTGCGCTCTGGAAGAATGCTCGGTGCGCGTCGCGTTCCGTGAAAGGCTCACCTCAGGCGCTGAAGCGCCAATCCAACTTACGGATGGGTGGCACGACTGAAGTCGTGCCCTTCCCAAAACCAGCCCGAAGCATAGTTTTTCCGCAACCTCTGAAGTCGTGCCTTCCCCTTCGAACAGAAACATCGCTCGACAAAAAGCCCAGGGAACACGCTGCCTCGCATTCATCGCCCGCCGCACTTCCGCGGCTCCGCGAAAGGACTATAATGCTCCGCCGCAAGACATTTTTTTCTTCCGAGGTGAGATGTGCGTCGCACCGCTTTCTTTTTTCTTCTAGTCGTTCTCGCCGCAATTCCCGTATCCGCGCAATCGGGAGAATGGAAACAGCTTTTTGACGGCAAGGACCTCACGGGCTGGAAGCATGTCGGTCCCGGCGGCATGACCGTCGAGGACGGCCTGATCCGCACGCATGGCGGTATGGGATTGCTCTACTGGACCGGCGGCAAGCTCGGCGACTGCGTGATTCGCGTGGTCTTCAAGATGCGCGATCACAACAGCAATTCCGGCGTCTTCATTCGCATCCCTATCGAACCGCGCGAAGAGTGGATGCCAGTGCACTACGGCTACGAAGTACAGATCGACAACGAACCGGAGAAATCAAATGAGGACGACTACCACATTACCGGCACTCTCTACTCTCTGACTAAGCCGCTGGCCAAGCCCGGGAAGCCTGGGCCCGAGTGGAACACGATGGAGATCACGCTCGACGGGCCGAAGACCGTGGTTGTCCTGAACGGCGTGAAGGTGACCGACTACACCGAAGGCCAGCCCGTGCCAGAGAGAAAATTCGATTTCGAGCCGCACCGCGGCACCCGCCCGAACGACGGATACATCGGGCTCCAGAATCATAGCGACAACGACATCGTGTTTTTTAAAGAAGTCGCGATGAAGCCCCTGCCGAAATAGGCAGCTTGGCAATCCCCAACTTCATATCGCTGGAGGAAACATGAAGCGTGATTTTTCTCGCCGGGAATTTCTACAAACCAGCAGCGGAGCCTTGATTGCCGCCAACACCGTCTTTCTAAGCACGGAAAGCTTCGCCTCGCCCCGCCCCGTCCCTGCCAGCGATCGCATTCGCCTGGGCATCATCGGCATCGGAATGCAGGGCTCGCCGCTGCTCACCACGGCCATCACCTTGCCTGGGGTCGAATGCGTGGCGGCCTGCGACCTTTACGACGGGCACCGCGAACTCGCTAAGGAAATCGTCGGCAACACCAGTCTTCCCACCACGCGCCGCTATCAGGAACTGCTCGACAATAAAGATATCGATTGCCTGATCGTTGCCGTTCCTGACCACTGGCACAAGCAGGTCGTGGTCGACGCCGTGAGCGCCGGCAAGGATGTGTATTGCGAAAAGCCCATGTCGCACACGGCAGCCGGAGGCTTCGAAATGGCCGACGCGCAAAAAAAGACGGGACGCATCGTGCAGATCGGTTCCCAGCGCGTGAGTTCCGTGATCTACGGAAAGGCGAAAGAGATGATCGCGCAAGGTGCGATCGGCAACTTGAACCTGGTCGAGGGAACCCTCGGACGCAACGATCCCACTGGTTGCTGGGAGTACACTCCGCCCACCGACCTGTCCCCGCAGAATCTCGACTGGGAAACCTGGCAAGGCACCGTCCCCAAGCGTGCTTTCGATCCCCTGCTTTACGCGCGCTGGCGTTGCTGGAAGGAATACGGCACGGGCGTGGCGGGAGACCTGCTAGTCCATCTGGTCAGCGGAATCATCTACGCGCTGAACTGGAACGAACCGCCGAAACGCGCCATGGCCCTGGGCGGCATCCTGCGCTGGAAAGACGGCCGTAATATGCCGGACGTCCACGCCGTGCTTTTCGAGTACGGCGACATTCCCGTGTACACGCGCCTGAACCTGGGCTGCGAGAGCCCCGAAGTGGTCCGCTTCCAGGGATCGAAGGGCTATATCGAAGTCACAGAGTTCGGGCTGAGCTATTTTCCGCAGCCTGGTGTCGATACTTCTCCCAGCTACTACTCCACCAATGCTTATCCGCGAGCCATGCGAGAGGAATATCTCAAGCAATGGCATGCCGAACACGATCCGGTCCCGGGCAAAGAACCACTGGCGGAATCGACTATCTATCGTGGTGACGATTATGACGACATCAAGCCGCATCTGGCGAACTTCTTCAATGCGGTGCGGTCGCGCAAGCCGGTTACGGAAGATGCGGTGTTCGGCAACCATGCGGCGCTCGCGTGCCACATGGCGAATGAATCATATTTCCGCAGGAGCGCGGTGACTGTCGACACGGCGACCAGGAGCATCAAGAGCTAGAGGTCACTGGACGGGGGAAAACTATTTCAGATTGTTCGCGGGGTAGTCGCTGCCCGGTGCGTCATAGTCGCGGCCGTACTTGTTCTTGTGCGGACCGGGCGGCCCGTCTTGCACGACGCGAATCACGCCCAGGGATTGATCCTGCGCTGAAAGCGTCACGGTCTTGGTGAGTTTCTTCAAGTTCTCGAGCCCTGATTTTTCAGCAAAAACCTGCATCGTGTAACGACCTTCCGGGACATTCGGGATCGAGATCTGTCCGGCTGCGTTCGAGATGCCGTAATGAGGAGTTTTCAGCGCGAGTACAATTGCATTCATCTCCGGATGGATGTTGCAGAAGATATAACTGACGCCCACGCGATCGAAGTGGACGATCCTGGTCGTTCCCGCCTCATACAATCCCAGGTCAAACCGCTTCCCCTCAAAAAGCGAGAAGACATTGTGAAAGAACGGATCGCGGTTGGGAAACTCCACGGCGGTTCCGGCAGGAACCACCAGCAGATGCGGCACGAAGGTCTTGTCTCTCTGCACGAGCCGCGGAGGCGTAACCGAAGCTGCCGCGGCCACCGACCGAAGCGTGTGCTCGTCGAGGGGAGAGAGCCACACAACAACGTTGGCGCGATCTTTCTTGGTCGCGTGCGCGTGGCCTTCGCCCACAATTTCAATCTGCGCGGTGACATTCAAGTCCTGCGCCTGCACAAAAAATGAACAGCCGAGGAGAACGACGCATAAGCGCGCAAGCTGCAATCCCTCGTAATGCGCAAACGAATTGAAGATACCAGTTTTCAGAACAGAATCCCCATCACCAGATTAAAGCGGTCCGCCGTATATCGAGTATTGTCGATCTGATAGGTGGCGATGTGACCGTACTCAGCGGAGAACACCAGGTCAGAACGCGGCCGGTAGATTACATTCATCAACCCGCTCTGGTTGCGAGCGGCGGGGCCGTTTTTGCCACCGCTGCCGTATTGCGAAAAAGGAAAGGCGCGGATTTCGCTCGCGAAAGGATTGTCCTGCCCCCCCGCGAAGTTGAATTCCACCTTCGAAGACGCCCGCACCTTCAGCTGAGCCCAACCACCGAGCGCATCCAATCCCTGAACCCGGCTGGCCGGATCGGTCGGATTCCCGCTGAACAGCGCACTCTGGTAAGAACCTCCTCCCAAACCGCCGAGCCCCTGGCCGCGAAAAAATTCTCCGCTCAGACCCAGCATTTTTCCGAGCGGCACACTCCAATCCAGCGTCCCGACCCACGCACCCAGGTTGCGGCCGAATCCCCAGTTTTGCCGGCTGTAGTATCCACCCGCGCCCACAGTTAACGGCTCGCCGAAGATGCTGTGCGTCCACGCAACCCGCCCGGCGTATCCCGGCTGCCGCGAATATTCTCCCGCCTGCGGCCTGCGCCCGTAGGCATACACGGGAGGCTCTCCAGTCAACCCGTCGAGAATCCCACCCTGCAACAGGAAATTCGAGTTCTCAGAAATGGTCAGACGCCGCTGCACCCTGATTTGCGGAATCCACATCCACAGGTTGCCGGCTTCCGACAGCGCCGGTTCCGCGAGAGTGGCAAACGACGTTGGCGACAAAGCAGAGAAAAAGGGAGCTTCCTGCCCGGCCACAATCGAAGTGTGCGCCCAGTCCAGGTGGATGGTAGCGGTGCGCAGGCGGAATAAGCCGAGAGCGATACCGTTCGGCGCATATTGAAAGCCACCGGCGAAATCAGCCTGCAGGTCGCCGCTCGTTTTTGCCCCCGCCAGCTCCGGACCAAAGACCTCAAGCCCGATCTGCGACTGGCGCAGTGAGATCCCCGTGCTATTGGAACGCCCGAGCGGGTCACGGTCGCTATCGACCTGGCCCGGGACATCGGAATTCAAAACACCGCCGCGGTTCGAGAACAGATCCATCAACACCAGGCCCGACAGGCGCACCTTGTACTTCGAGCGGCTCTCGACCTTGGTCTGATACTGATCGTCGATCTTCCCGGTGAGCAGATCGTATTCTTCTTCGATCTTGGAGAGTCGGCCCTGCGAAGACGATTCCTGGGCGGGAGCACTGCTCGCCTCTTGGTCAGGCGTAGCCGAAGCAGTCTGAGCGACCGCAACTGCGTCCGGCTTATTCGCGGCTGGTAACTGTGCGACCGCCGAATGGAGTTCTTCGCGAAGTTCGCGAGTTTCTGCCCGGTACTGTTCCGACTCCGATCGCAAGTCTGACACGATCGAACGCAGTTCCTTGACCTGCTCCTGGAGCTGTTGGACAGTTTCCGCTAATGAAGGATCCGGCGCCGCGTTTCCGGCCGGCGTATTTTGCGCGCTGCAGTGCCTACCACTGAGCGAGGCTAGGATCAAGGTGCAGCAAACGAACGACCGCTGGAGCAGCATAGTCTCCCCCGAAATAAGCGAATCTTCATTGGTGAATGTGATCAGCGCATTTCAGCGAGCAGAATTTCCGTGGGCAAAGGTTACGGCTCTAGTCGGCCGCTTCGACTCGCACACCTGCTCGAACCATCCCATCGCCTGTCGCCGACGCAATGGGTGTACCGCGGGTCCCGGGCAGCACGATCAGAAATACCGTGCCTGCCGAGGACGTGCTTTCGACTCTCACGTCTCCGCCGTGATCCTGCACAATCTTCTGCACGACCGTAAGACCAAGGCCGGTGCCGTTCTCTTTCCCCTGGCTCACGAACGGTTCAAACAATCTTTCTCGCACCAGTTCAGGAATGCCATGCCCGTTGTCGGCCACGCGCACTTCGATCGTGCTCTTGTTGGCATGGATCTCAATCCGAATAGTCCCGTCTTCCCGCGACACCGCCTCGCAGGCGTTCACCAGAAGATTCTGGAACACTCGCTCCAGCTTGCGCGAATCGAACCAGCCGTCGGTGGCGCCATCTTTATGGACCGTCATGCGTACGGAATGGTATTCGGGATTGGCGCGAACGTTCTGAATGGAGCGCTGCACCACGTCTTCGAGATCGCCATACGTCAGGCGCAACGACTCGCGGGTACGCGAGAACTCCAGCAGCGAGTCGATCAGGTCGGTCATCTGATGCACCGCGAGCAGCACTTCGTGATAAAGCTCTTCGCGCTCGGCCTTGCTGCGATTGCTGTCGCTGAGGAATTCCGCATTCGCCATGACAGCCGCGAGGCTGTGCCGCAAATCGTGCGAGATCGAGCTCGCCATGCGCCCGATAGTAGCCAGCCTTTCAGCGTCGATCAGTTTCCTTTGGGTCTCCTGCAACCCGGCGCGCATGCGCACAAACGAGGCAGTCACTTCCGCAACTTCGTCGGAGCCTCGCGCCGCCAGCGGATACTCATAGTCTCCCTTGCCCAGGGCGCGCACGCCTTCCACCAACGTCCCGAGCGGCCGCGTGAGCGTGTGCGAGAAGATGAACACCAGGCAACTGCCGACCACCAACGCCACCAGGCCAAGAGCAATCAACAGGCGATTCAAGTGCCCAAGGAATGCGGTCGCCTGGTCCAGAGACTTCAGAACGCACAGCTGTACCGGAGGAGACACCCCGGGCATAAGGTCAACGCGGGTAGCGAGAAAGCGTTCCTGGCCCAGCTGGATTTCTGCGGGCTCCGCAGCTTTGCCTCCGAAAGAAAGTCCGGCACGCTGAATGAGGTCGGTCTCCTGCAATGGGGAGAGGGTGCTGCGCACCAGCGTCTTTCCGTACAGAAATACGACCTGGCTCGCGGCCACCTGGCTTAATTCGCGAGCCACCCCGTCATCGATCTCGTAGCCCACCACCAGATACCCTTCGATCTGGCCCTCGGCGCGCGTGCCGACATAAATCGGCTGCAGCGAGACTTCGAACAGATGCTTTCCGCAGAGCCACCAGTGTCCGCCTTGCTCGTGCGCAAGAGAATCCGTCAGCGACTCCTGCGCCGCGTCTCGATCAAAGTCTGCCGCCTTCGAATGCAAGGCCACGACTTTTCCCGTGCGGTCAGCCAGCACCAGAAGATCACTGCCGGCAAGAGTCCACTGATCGCGCGACGCGTCCTGAATGGTGGCCGAGTCGCGCGTGGTCATCATCGCTTTCAGAATGGGCAGGTCGGCCAGCAACTCGGCCGAGTGCGCCAGCGACTTCTCGCGCAGCGTTTGGACGTTATGGAAGGTGTAGACGGAGTTGCGGAGATCCTGGTAGATCTGCAGCCGAACCTGCTGTTCGGCGGTCTGCCGCGCTACCAGCAATGCGCCGACGGTCATGCCGACGCCCACCAGAATTAGCGAGAACAGGAACTTCGTCCGTAGTCGGAACTTTCCCATCCTGCCGCGTTCCTCCCCTTGCTCACGCGCGAACGCGTGCGACTACGGTACGAATTTATACCCGACCCCATGCACCGTCCGAAAATGAATCGGATTGGCGGGATCGGCTTCCAGCTTTTGCCGAAGCTTCAGAATGTGATTGTCCACCGTGCGCGTAGTCGGATAATTCTGATAGCCCCACACGTCATTCAGCAGTTCTTCGCGCGACACGACCCGGTTGGGGTTCTGGGTCATGAACTTCACGATCTTGAACTCCTGCGGTGTCAGCGCAACCTCAGTCCCGTCGCGCACCACGATCATCTTGGTGAAATCGATCACCACCCCTTCGAACGTAAACGTCTCAGCCGCGATCGGGCGACTGGAACGTCGAACGGCTGCGCGCACACGCGCCAGCAGTTCCTTAGGGCTGAACGGCTTGGTGACGTAATCGTCGGCGCCCAGTTCGAGCAGCAGCACTTTGTCCATAACATCGGATGCAGCGCTCAACACGATGACCGGAACGGCCGGAGCTGTGTTCTTGATTTCGCGGCAGACGTCGCGCCCCGGCATTCCGGGAAGCCGCAGATCGAGTACCACGGCGGAGGGTGGAGCGTTGCGAAAAGTTTCCAGCCCTGACTGGCCGTCGAAAGCTGCATCGACGGAGTAGCCTTCCGGCTCGAACAACCTCTTCAGGGCCCGGTGCACCGCTCGATCGTCTTCGACAACCAATATTCTTTCCATGTTTTTGTAGAACGCGTCCCGACGGCATGTCCGGTGGGGTGATCAAGGGAGTTTCTCACAGCGACCGACGTTGCGGTCCCGATACGAAGCGCGCTTCCCCACCCCGGCTCGCTGCAAAGGCAGCCCACACATTGTTCGCCGATGTCTTCGCGTTGTCAAAATGCTACGGAAAAGGGGGTAGGAGGGTTGTCAGCAAATTGTCACGGGTTTGCAAAACGTCGGTAACAAACACAATCCAGAGGGATAAACCAGGGAGATGGCAACGACTCAACAAAGATCAAGCCACCTTAGCGTCCCTTGCGGGTCGCCTCAGCGACCCCGACTCTCATAGCTACCTTGGCGGGTTTCTCTCAGCGACGTTCGCAGCTATAGGTTCTTCGCTGCGCCTCTGCGGCACTTCTCTGTGCCACTCTGCGTTTCAAGATTTTTGACCCCTAGACTCACGCCCCACCCTCCGCGCCTAAAGATCCCGATCAGCGAACGGTGGAACTGCACGCCCGTCTCCTCGACCAATCCAACCCTTTGACGAAAAAAGAGTTCCAAGGTGCCGGCGTATCGGGCGCCGCCCAATCGATTAGGTGGATGCCTCGCGCGTCGAGCCGAGCAAAGCTCTTGACGGTCGTTGTAAGTCCGTGCTATACACAGCGGCATCTTCTTGGATAAATCGATTTAGCGTTGATTTAGTTGTGCAGAGTTAAGTCCAGGAATCAGGACTGCTACAGTTTGATACCGGCGCAAAATTTCGGCGAAAAATTAGCCATCCGCACTCCGAGGAGCTAGCTCATGAGCTGTTCTCGTCCGTTTCTCCGCACCGTCTTTGTGATCCTCGCTTCTCTTGGTTTAAGCATCGTTGCTCAGGCGCAGTACCGCGCCAGTATCCAGGGCGTGATCACCGATCCCCAGGGAGCTGTGGTTGAAGGTGCGACCGTCACTTTGGTCGATACACAAACCAACCGCACGGTGACTTCAACCACCGATGCCAATGGAATCTACAACTTCCATGCGCTGCCGCTCAGCACGTACAAGGTGAGCGTCGAAAAGAGTGGATTCAAGAAGAAGACCATCGACAACTACGTTCCCATCGCCGACCAGCCGAACGGCCTGAATCTGGAACTCGAGTTGGGTGGGTCGACCGAGACGGTCAATGTATCGGCGGAAGACATCGCTCCGATCGAGACCCAGACCGCGACCATCAGCGGGACGGTCAACAGCAATGCAATTCAACATCTGCCTTCGTTCGGGCGCGACGTTTTTCAGCTCATTCAGTTGGCGCCCGGCGTGTTCGGGGATAGCCGCCAGGCGGGCGGCGGCGGCGGTGCGAACCTCGCCGGAACTCAGGGCCCCGGCGCAACTGGGGGCAGCACGGGGATCTTTGCAACGGAAAATGGTCCGCAGGCCTTGTCTGCCGGACAGCAGTATGAAAACAACAGTATTTCGATCGACGGGATCAGTACGACCAGTGCCGTTTGGGGCGGGACGACCGTCATCACTCCATCGGAAGATTCGGTTGAAAATGTCAAGGTGGTCTCCCACGGCTACGACGCGGAGAACGGACGTTTCAGCGGCGCCCAGGTGCAGGTCACTTCCAAAAGCGGAACCAACCAGTTTCACGGAAGCCTGTTCTGGACTGCTCACCGGCCAGGCCTGAACGCCTTCCAGCGTTACAACGGCGACGGTGCTGTATTGAGGGATCCAAAGTTCTTCAATCAAATTGGTGGCAGCGTGGGCGGTCCCATCTGGAAAGACAAGATTTTTGCTTTCTTTGCTTACGAAACCGTTCGCGAACCGCTGAGTGTGAGTCCAACCAACAACTGGTATGAGACCTCTGCTTTCGAGGCTCTTGCGACTTCTCCCTTGGCAGGTCCAATCGCACAGACCTATCTGAGTTTCCCGGGCGGAACACCCTTCGGCGGCGTGCTTAACGCAACGGCCAACTGTGGTACAGCCGGTTACCACGAGGGAGTGGACTGCACAACCATTCCAGGCCAGGGACTGGATGTCGGTTCCCCGCTAACCACTGGCTTTGGTAAACAAGACCTCTCGTGGGTCGACGAACAACATCCCGGCGTCGGTGGCGGCCTCGACGGCGTGGCCGACATCGCCAACTTCCAGACGAACGGTCTGAACAAGTCCTCGAAATCGCAGTACAACGGACGTCTCGATGCAAACATCTCCCAGAAAGACCGGCTGGCATTTGCCATCTACTGGGTTCCGCAGTCGTCCGACTTCATCAATGGGCCGGCGCGCGAGTACAACACGTTCCACCATAACCAGATTAACGACGCATTTTCCGCGATCTGGAACCACACTTTTTCGGCGTCGCTTCTGAACGAGTTCCGCGTGAATGCAGCCGGATGGCGCTGGAACGAAGTGACCTCCAACCCACAGTCGCCAGTTGGGCTTCCGCAAGATCGCATTGGCCTGACCGGCGGCATCACTCTCCAGAACTTCGGAGCCAACCCTGGCAGCATCCTGAACCAATGGACTTACACGTATAAAGACGTTGCTACCAAGGTATATGGACCTCACAACATCAAGTTTGGCGGCGAAGTCACTCGCCTTCAATACTTGAATCAGTGCGTCGGGTGCGGTATTCCCGGCTACGACTTCTTCAACATCTGGGACTTCCTGAACGATGCACCCCACAACGAGGGCGGCAGTTTCGATGCCCACACCGGTTTCCCTTCGACCTTCCGCCAGGATGATCGCGAGAATATCTGGGGTTTGTTTGTGCAAGACGACTGGAAGATCCGCAAGAATCTGACCGTCAATCTTGGACTCCGCTGGAATTACTTTGGCCCGCTGTACGCCAAGCAGAACAATATGTATCGGGCCATCCCCGGTGCCGGGCCCAACTACATGACGGGCCTGGTCGTGAAGAAGCAAAACTCATGGAGCCCCGAGAAGGGGAATTTCGGACCTCAAATCGGATTCGCCTGGAGTCCGAGCAAGTTCAACGATAAGTTCGTAGTCCGTGGCGGATACGGTTTGAGCTACAACCAGGAAGAAATTGCAATTTCCGCCAACATCAACACCAACCCTGGGCTCTTCATTTTCCCGAACTTGAACATGTCGACCCCCACTTCGCCCGACCCGGGCATCCTTTATGCCACCTCAACGGACCTCCACTCTTTTGTGGGATTCCCATCGAATCCGGCAACGGTTGTGGACTTCGGCCCAAACGGACTGCCGACCACAGGCCAGGTGAACGTCGGCATCTTCCCGCAAACGTTGCCGACCATGCGTGTGCATCATTATTCGCTCGACACGCAATATGACCTCGGGCACCGGATGGTCGCGATTCTCGGCTACCAGGGCAGCATTTCACACAACATCTTCTTCCACGAAAATCCGAACGCACTGCCTGCCTCGGCCGGCTTCACCTTGAACCCCCAGGTCGGCGGCGGAGACTATTGGGGCGTTTCCGGGCGCGGCAACTACAATGCCTTGCTCGCCGAACTGAAACACAATTTCTCGAATCAATTTATGGCCGATGCGCAGTTCACATGGTCGAAGAGTATGGACACCAGCTCCGGGCCGTACTTCGAACAGCCCTACGTCTACAATCTGAATCTGAACTACGGAAGGTCTGACTACAACGTCGGCAAAGCGTTCAAGCTCTTCGGATTGTGGCAGCCCGTGTTCTTCCACGGCAGCAGGGGTTGGTTAGAAAAGGTCGCTGGTGGATGGTCACTAAGTGGCATTCTTAATATCCACTCCGGGTTCCCGTGGACGCCCATCGCCAGCGTCACTGGTGGCAGCCTCTACTGCGGAACGTGCGGCTATGGACAGCTATTCCCTGCCGCGTACCTCGGCGGTGCCGGCTCCAGCACCAGCAACGACAGCTTTAAGCCTCTGGGCGCTAATCTCCCCGGGAGAAACTTTCCCAACGGCGGAGCCGCTTACTTTACTGCGCCAACTTTCACGGCATATGACGGAACCAACTTCGGAAATTCGCTTCCGCAGTCGCCCGGAGTTCGCCGCAATTCGCTGAACGGTCCTGGATTCAGGGATGTCGATATGACCTTAATCAAGGCGTTCGGTTTGCCGGCCATGCCCGTGCTTGGGGAAGGCGCTAAAGTCGAATTCCGCGTTGATGCCTACAACCTCTTCAACAACCTGAACTTCAAAACATCCGATCCCAACGACATCGCCAACAACATCACTGACTCGGGCTTCGGTCACGCTCGTTCGGCTTTGGGCGCGCGCGTCGTAACCCTGGGAGCCCGCTTCAACTTCTAGTTCATTTACTCTCTCACAGGCGCGCCTCTTCACGAGGCGCGCTTTTTTGTCCAAGAGGCGTGCCGCCTCGACTGTGGAACACCCGAAATCATACGTTCCCGTTCTGGGAAAGGCGAAAGTGTGTGATAAGGCGCCCGTCCTCCGCCTCGTACACTTCGGCGCCCTAGCTCATGGTGAACAAGGACTTCCTATATCGTATTACCTTGTAGCTATTCTTGAGATTCACAAAATAAGCGAAAGTGTTCCACGTGGAACATAGCGCCACTTTGTAGCGGGTACTTGCTCGCAGCTCGTGGCTCGCAGCTCTCAGCTAGTTAGCCTTAAACCCGACGCTGTTCATCGCGGCACGTGCCTCTGGGTTCTTCATGAAGGTCTGCCACACTAAACCGGTGCGATGGTTTTCGGCCATCAGCATCGTGATACCCAGGTCGAGGCCGAGTACGTCGGCGTCGTACCAGCCGGTCAGTGGATTGAAGGCGTCAACGAAACTGTAGCGCGCCCACGCCTTGCCATACTTCGCGCGAATGTTGTGCAGCACGCGTATGCAGTCGTCGAAGAGAAATGGCAGCGACCCGCCCGTCGCGCAGGGCACGATGCTGCCGTCGACGGGACCGATGAGCGGCGGGCCGCCCCACGCCGTGTAGCCTCCCACGTAGTCGGACGCGCTGATCCCCCAGAGATTGTCAGCGTAGTCGGAGAACTGCTTGCTCAGCGAAAGGCAGAACAGTTTGTGCGCGCGCGTGGCGTCGATGGAATTCTGAAAGTAGTTGGCGTGTGCGTCCTTCACGTTGCGGAAGTCGAACCAGGCGTGCGAATACTGATGCACGAACAGTGGATCGCCCCCTGAAATGTAAGTGATGCCTTGATACGCGATGGTCGGCCTCGACCAGGCCTTCCAACTCGCGGGCGGAATCGGATGCGTGGGCGAACCGATGGCGAGCAGGTAGATCATCATCAGCTCGCAGTAGTGCTCCCAGCGCCCTGCAAGAAATCCTGACTCGGGCATCCAGCCCATCGACAGCGTCGAGCCGCCGTTCAGCATCCATGGCCAGTCGACACGGTTGTAGATGGTGGTGGCGAGGTCCTGAATTTCGGCGTCGTTGTAGTACTGGCGGACCGTGAGGACGCCGCATAGCAGGATCGTGGTATCGACCGACGAGAGCTCGCACTTTCCCACGCGCACACCGGTGTTCATGTCGACGAAGTGATAGAAGAAGCCGTGCTCGTTCGGCAACTGGTTGGCGAGGAAGCGGAGGGTGGTGCGCACGCGTTCCTTGATGTCGGCTGAGCTTTTGTAGCCACGGCTGTCGCCGATGCACAGGGCCGTGAGGCCGAAGCCGGTGGCGGCGATGCTTGACATGGTCCGCGTATCGTTACCGGCAGCCAGAGCACGATCTTTCACTTGGCCGGTGCTGGAGCCAGATTCGGCCCAGAAGAAATCAAACGACGCACGCTGAATTTCGTCGAGCAGCTGGTCGTCGGTCTGCTGGGATGAGCCTGAGTTCTTGTGCGAACTCGAACAGGTGGGCAGCCAGGCCAACGGCACGGCTAGTGCACCAGCCTGGAAGATGCGTAGAAGTTCTCTGCGGGTCAGGTCGCGCGAAGCCATCGTGACTTTTTCGTACTCGAGTTTAGAGAGCTCCTGCAGCTTACGCTCGCGGACCACGCCCTCAAAATCTTAAAACGCAGAGCGCAGAGAACATCCGCAAAAAGGCGCAGAGAAACACCGCCCACTTCATCGTGGCTGCTGCTGTCTACTTCACCGTGACTACGGCTAGAGAATATGACGGCAGTGTCAGAGTCAGTTCTCCGTTGCTTAGCGCGCGGGGTTCAGGAGCGGCCAGCTCCGCAGCCTTCTGCAGGTCTTTGATCTGCGCCTGGGTGGGGTAGCGGGGCGAGCCCATGGATTCGTATGCGGCGTGGATGTCCCCGTGCTGCGGATCGACCACGGAGATCGTTGCCTGCGCCGGAGCATCGCCTTTGAATTTCAAGGTCACAGTCTTCGCCGCACCTTCTTTCTCGGGAGGCGCGTAATTCCAGACTGCCAGGACGAGCGAGCCATCTTTCTTTCGCGTCAGCAGTGCGGAGTTGGAGTCGAGCGCGATCCGCTCCTCGCCTAACTGATGAAGCAACCGGAACGCGTTGAACGCTGGCTTAGGAATTCCTTCGGCCGCGATCAAGCCGAAGCCGCCGTAGAACGGGGTCTTCACGACGCCCTGCTCTTCGAACACGTCTGAGAACGTCCAGTAGGACATTGAGTCGACAGCGCCGTCACACTGACGGATGGTGTCCGCCAGCCACGGTCCCATGTAGGACGTATCGGTGACCGCGGGCTCGTTCATGTAGCTGGCGTTGAACTCGCTCCAGATCAGTGGGAGCTTTGGCATCGACGACGCCAGGATCTGGTCATGCACTTTCTTTACGGCACGGCAAACCATCTGGTCGCGCGGGATCACATCGTGCGTGCCGAACACATCTTCGGACTTGTCGTTGCCGTAGACATGGGAAGAAACGAAGTCGACGGGCACGTGGTTGTCGGCGCAGTGCTTGATGAAGACGTCAGCCCAAGCCGCCTGCGCAGTCGAGGGTCCGCCGACGCGCAGGGTGGAGTTCACATTCTTGATGGCTTTTGCGGTGTGATCGTAAAGCTCCCAATAGCTGGCCTGGCGCGGGTCACCGCCCCAGAAATCAAGATTGGGTTCGTTCCATACTTCGAAATACCACTGGCTCACTTCCTTCACACCGTAGCGGTCGACCAGATGTTTCGTGAACTGCGTGATCATGTCGTCCCAGTTGGCGTAGTCCTTCGGCGGAGAGACGTTGGGCTTGTACCAGAAGGCGTGCAGCATCTCCTTGGCCGCGAGTTTCTTGGGCATGAAGCTCAGTTCCACGAAGGGACGCACGCCATTGGCCAGCAGGCTGTCGTAGATCTGATCGACGTAGGAGAAGTTGTATTTTGGCTGACCCTTGTCGTCTTCGTCGTAGATGCCGACTTCATCGTGGAAGATAGCGTGGAAGCGGACGTATTTGAAGTCGGTGATCTGCTTCACTTCGCGAAGGTCGCGGCGATAGCTGTCGCGCAGAGTGAGGACCGCGCGGCCGGACCCGAACATTTCCTCCCAGAAGTGCGGGAAGGGATGAGCTGCGGCTGATGAATCGACGACGATGGTTTCATTGGTCTGAGCAGCAACGGGCAAAACAATCGCTAGCAGAACTGCGAGGATGACCGCACAGAAGAATCGATTTTTCATCAGGGCGACCGTTCTTGAACGAATTAACTAAATCGGTTTAGTGTGCGATTTTATAGCACGCCCGACAAACGCAAGTCAAGAAGTGAAGTCTAGAGACAACAGGGTTCCAACGTGCTGCAGATGG
>Ga0073909_10000268_pt1 | contig 18427 bp, 10 predicted proteins | sample Coa_R1_6_FD_66439 | JGI IMG/M metagenome (GOLD analysis project Ga0073909, IMG submission 66439) | Surface soil microbial communities from Centralia Pennsylvania, which are recovering from an underground coalmine fire. - Coalmine... | ecosystem: Environmental > Terrestrial > Soil > Unclassified... | reverse complement strand
CGGGCAGCCGTAGAGCTTGGACAGGAAGTCGAGCAGCTTCTCCTCGCTGACCGCACCGATCTTGACGAGATTGCTCGTGATCGTGCCGCCCGCAGTCTTCTGCTGCAGGGCCGCCTTCTTGAGCGCGTTCTCGTCGACGAGGTTCGCTTGGAGGAGCTTCTGGCTGATGTCTTCGACCACGGGGTCTCCGCCGGGAGTGAATGCGAAGGAGCGGAACGCGCCCGGCCGGCGCTCGAGGCGCCGGGAGAGCGGATCCGTGCAGACGGCAAGCACGGCGACACGCCGACTGCAGCGGTTGCCGAGCCCGCGGTCGTTATCGGGCGCTCTCGTTGCAACCTTGACGCGAATTCCGCACGTCGCCGCGCGATTCACGGCGTGCAGATCGCACGTTGCGAACGACTTATCGGGTGGGTTCGCGCAGCCACGGCCGCAGCCGCTCGAGCAGCCGCGGACCGATCCCGGGCACGAGCAGCAGCTCGTCGACGTGGCGGAAGCGGCCGTGGGCCCGGCGGTGCTCGACGATGCGCGCGGCCAGCACCGGGCCGATGCCCGGCAGCCGGTCGAGATCGACGACGCTGGCGCTGTCGAGGTCGAGCAGTACCCGCGGCGGGCGGGCGGGGGCGGCGTTGCTGACCGGCGGGCTGGCCGGGATCGAGTCGGCAGCCGCCGGCGCGGCACGGTAGCGCTCCGGTGCGGGTGCTCGGAGCGGGGCGTGCGCACCGTGGAGATCGCTCAGCGTGCCGATCGCGAGGACGATCGCCAGCACACGCGCCCCGCGCCGTTCCCCTGGCGTCAGCCCCGACATCCCACTCCCCCGACATTGAACTGAGACGAAGCGGGGGCAGCGGTTCTGAGGCGGCCGCGGAGGCGATCAGCCGTTCGACCATGAGGCGGCCGGAGGCCGCAGCTTCTAGTTCTTCTAGTTAAAGAACGGCCACGACACCTCGAAACGGTACTGACGCCCGGAGCCGTCGGCCGGCACACCGGGAAACGGGCTCGAGGGGTCGGTCCACGCCTCCGGGCGCGCGATGTCCTCGAGGTTCGTGGCACGGAGCGCGAGCGTGGCATCGCCGAGCTGCATCGCCACCCCCGCCGAGTAGGTGGCGTAGCCCGCCAGCGGTCGCGGCGGCGCGAAGTACTCGGGCAGGGACTCGTTCTCGCGCTCCCCGATGTAGGCCGCCTCGACGCGCAGCAGCACGCCGAGGTCGCCGGTGAAGGCGCGGAAGCCCGTCTCCGCGCGCACCCGCGCGCCCAGCGCCGGATCCACCTTCGCCGGCTGCGAGCCCTGCGGGCGCACCCGCGAGTAGCCCGAGGCCTCGAGCGCCCAGGCCCCGCGCCGCACGCCGGTCGCCACCGTGAGCATGGCGTCCTGGACCCGCTCCAGGTCGGCCGACCAGCCGTAGCGCAGCGCGATGTCGCGCACCGGCGTGAGCTGGAGCCAGGCGCGGTTGCCGATCTCCGCCGCAAGCCCGCCCACCTCGATCCACTGTCTCGTGGGCACGCCCAGGTTCACGTCGGCGCCCGCGATCCAGCTGTCCTGGACGAACGGCAGCATGCCGGGCGCGAGATCGCTCCACACCGGTGTCACCACGCGCTCGGCGTAGAGCCGCAGCCGGCGTTCTACGGGGCCGATGCGCCACGTCGCCGAGGGCGCGATCTGCCAGCGCTCGCTCTCGTCGCCCGGCGTGTCGACGTGGCCGCCCCCCAGCTGCAGCTCGAGCGTGCCCTTGGCGAGCGGTCGCTGCTCGCGCGCGGCGAGCCACGCGGTCTGCTGCGTGACGTGGTGGGCGGGCTCGATGAAGCCGTTGAGGACATCGACCGAGCGTCGGACCTCCGACTGGTGCAGCTCGAGTCGCAATCCGCGCGAGCGCTCTCCCTTGCGGAAGGTGACCTCGGCCAGCGCGCCGTCGTCCTCGGCTTCGCGCTCCGCGAACAGGTGGTATACGACCGCGTCCAGGAACGGATCGAAGCGCTGCAGCTCCGAGGACTCGCGGTGGTCGTGGCTGCGGCTCAGCTCCATGCGGACCGAGCGGGCCGGCGTCTCCCACCGCCAGTTGAGCGCGCCGCTCTCGCCGTGGGCGTCCTCGGTGAATCCCGAATACGGCGGCGTGGGATTGTCCACGCCCTGGTCCACGAAACGCGTCCCGCCCGCGACGCCACGCTGCGCGAACGAGATCGAGAACGCGTGCGGCCCGTAGCGCCGGCCGAGCTCGCCGAACCACACGTGCTGGCCGCGCTGGCCGAGGATGCCCGAGCCCGAGCGCTCTTCGTCGAGCGCGCCCACGCGCACCCACGACCGGTCGCCGCCGCGCGAGATCATGAGCCCGTTCCGGTCCACCGCCGAGCTGCCGTTCACGATCGAGAGCGCGGCGCGCGGGCGGCGACCGATCGGCGGCGTCGCGATCGATTCCAGATTCACGAGCGAGGCCGAGAACCCGCGCCAACCGCCGCCCTCGCCCACGACGACCGCCGTGGAGTCGTACCAGGTGCGCGGCGCCACGATCTCGTCGATCCCCGGCCACGGCCGTGCGGCGTTCGGGAGCACACCGTCGCGGAACGTCACGCCGCCGGCGACCAACCCCAGGTAGTTCCAGGGCAGGCCCGTGCCCATGTGGTAGTCGGGGATCCAGCCCGGACGTCCCGGCGCCGTCCACACCTCGAGCGGGGATTCCACCGAGGAAGGCGGGGCGTTGTCCGCGGCATGCGCCACCGTGGCCACGATCACGGCGGTCAGGAGAAGCGGCGCATGGCGTCGGATAGGACAGCTCCTCCCGGGGATCACGGCGGGGGGGTCGGGGAAGCCCAGGAAAGATAGAGACGCCCTCACCGGGGCGTCAACGAGCCGCCTGATGTGCTCGGGCTCGCAGCTCCGCGAGCGCGCGCTCGGGCACGGGCATCTCCCCCAGCCCCACGCCGCGATGCGGGCCGTGGAAGTCCGAGCCACCGCTCGCGACGAGGCCGAGCGTGCGTGCCAACTCCCGCCAGCGGCGCTGGGTCGCGGTGCCGTGCTGCGGGTGCCAGACCTCGATCCCGGCGAGGCCCGCCTCGGCGAGCTGCTCGATGAGGCGCGCGGCGAGCGAGGCCGGGTGCGCGACCACCGCGGCGCCGCCCGCCTCGCGGATCACGCGCACCGCCTCGGCGGAGTGGAACGCGGGCCGCGGCACGAATGCCGAGCCGTGGGTGCCGAGATAGCGCTGGAACGCGACGTCGATCGTGGGCACGTACCCCGCGCGCAGCAGCGCGTTCGCGATGTGCGGCCTGCCGACCACGCCCGGGCCTGCGGAAGCGAACACCTCCTCCTCTGCCACGGGCACGCCGAGCACCGCGAGGCGATCCAATATCGCGCGCGCGCGTGCGCGGCGCTCCTCGCGGAAACGCTCGAGGCGCGAGGCGAGCGCCTCGGAGCGCCAGTCGACGAAGTAGCCGAGCACGTGGACGTCGTTGCCCTCGAGCGCGGACGAGATCTCGATGCCGGCGACGATCTCGGGCGGCGCCGCCCCGTCCTCCGTGCGCGCGGCGCGCAGCGCGTCGGCCGCGGTCAGTGCCGGCGCGACGCCGGCCACCGAATCGTGATCGGTGATGGCGAGCGCGGTGAGCCCGCGCGTGGTCGCAAGCGCCACGAGATCCGCGGGCGACAATGTGCCGTCGCTGAAGTGCGTGTGCGCGTGCAGCTCGATCCGGCCGCCCACTGCGGGCGACCGGCCAGAGGTCACGCGGCCTGGCCGAAGGCGCGCCGCCACTCGGCCAGACGTTGTACGACGTCGGCGCGACCGGGGAAGCGCATGTCGGCGATCTCGAGCTGCGCCACGGCGCCCGCGGGGTCGCCGAGCGCGGCCAGGCTCATGGCGGTCAGGTAACGCAGCTCCGCCTCGCCGGCCGCGTCGAGGCCGGGCGCCCTCAGGCCCATCGTGAACTCGCGCACCGCCGCCTCGTGCTGGCCGGCCTCGGCGAGGCTCCGACCGCTCATCTCGTGACAGAGCAGGGCCAGCCGCGGATCACGCGCCGCGATGCGGAACGAATCCAGCGCCTGATCGTGGAGGCCCATCTCGCGGTACGCCATGCCCATATCGTAGTGCCCCTGCGCGTCGCCCTCCAATTGCGTGTCGACGCCGCGCTGGAACTCCGCCAGCAGACCCTCGAGGTCGAATGTCGTCGCCGTGCCGCGGCCCACCGCGACCTGGACGCGGCCCGCCGGCTCGCCGTTCGAGGACGACGAGGTCGCACCCCCTGCCGGCTTGCCCGACAAGCGGATGAGCCGCCGGCGCGCGGTGTCGTTTGCGGGGTCGAGCGCCGCCGCGTGCTCGAACCAGCCCATGGCGCGCGCGTCCTGGCCCTCGTTGAGCGCGCGGTCGCCGAGCTCGCAGGCCACCTGCGAGCCCTCGAGCTGGTCGCCGCGCTTCTCGCAGTTGGCGAGCCACAGCTCCATGACGCCGCTGGGCGCGTGCGCGCCGCGGCCGAGGCTCCGGAAGATCGTGGCCGCGCTGTCCAGCCGGCCGAGCGCCTCGTAGGCCTGCGCGGCCTCGACGAGCGCCTGCGATGCGGCGTCGCGATTCCCCGAGCGGAACTCGTCCTGCGCCTGCTGGAGCAGGCTCTCGACGCGCACCACCCCGTTGCCGGGCAGCACCGGACGGCGCGCGACCACGGACGGCGAGGGCACGTCCTCGAAGCCGCGCCGCGCGTAGGGATCGACCGCCGGTGGTGGAGACGTCTGCGCCTCGTTCAGCGCGTGCTCGTAGCTGCTGCCCGAATCGGAGCCGATGTCGTAGACGCCCTCGGCGGGGACGGCGGGCTCCTCCTCCACGGGCGCGGGAGCATTCGCCGCGGGCGGCGCCGGAGCCATGAACTGTGACGGGCGCTCGAAGTCGTCCGCGGCGAAGCCGGATGGCGTCGACTCCTGCGGGATCCCGATGCGCGAGCCACTGAGCACGCCCGGCGTCTGCGCCGTGGGCGGCAGGTCCTGCGGGCTCGAGGTGAAGGTCGAGGTGCGGGCGATCTCGAAGCCCTCGGGAAGCCCACCGGGCGCTCGCGGCGCGGGCGCGGGGGCCGCCCGCGAAGGCGAGGCGGCTGGCGGTGCGGGCGGCGTGCGGGCGGTGGCGGGATCGGCGACGTTCGCACGGTCGAGGCAGCGCCGCGCCTCGTTCGCCTGCCCGCGCGTCTGCCAGTGCTCGGCCGCCTCGCGCAGCACCTCGGCGGCGCGCGCGCTGTCACCCTCCACCAGCAGCGCATCCGCCATCTGCTCGAGAAACTTCACGTTCTCCTGCCCGCAGTCGAACGCCTTGCGATACGCGGCCGCCGCTTCCTTGGCGTTGTTCGCGCGCAGCATCTGGTCGGCGAACTGCTGGTAGTAGGCCGAGGCCTCGCTCACCAGCCCGTCGAGCGCGTGCAGGTTCGCGAGCTGCTTGAGTACCTGCGTCTGCGACAGCGACAGTCGGCCCATCTTCTTGCACACCGCGATCGCGTTCTTGTAGAGACCGGCCTTCTCATACGCGGTGACGGCGTGCATGTACCGCTCGGCCGCCTTGACCTGGTCGCCCTTCTTGAACAGCAGGTCGGCGAGCAGCACGAAGTTGTAGGGGTCGGATTCGGGAGTCTCGACGAGCTTCTCGTACTCCCGGAGCGCACCGTCCAGATCTCCGTTCTGGACGCAGCGCTGGGCCCGTCGCTTGATCTCGATCGCCTTTTCCAAGTTGGCTGGATCTCCCGGCCTGCCCTGGGCCTCGCGAGCAGCAACTCTTGGGCCTTCAAGCGCTCATGGCGGACGCGACGGCAACGGCACACTGGTCCGTGGCGGCCTTGAGCTCCGCCCGGACCTTTGCTGCCTCGAATGACACGGAATCCTTATCGGCGCTCTGCGGCAACGACTTCAGGTTGATGTCGACGTTGAGCAGCGCGCCCTCGCCGGCCGCGCGCGCGAGCAGTCCGGCGACGCCGGCATCGGATGCGGCATTGACATTTCCTTGACGAACGGCGGCGGTGGCGAGGCCGGCGACCCGGGCGCATGCCCGTGCGGTCTCGAGCGGGACGCGGCAGGCCTCGAGGTCGGCGGCGGATTGTGCGGCCGCTCGCGCCGCGCGCTCGCTCTCGGTCGCGTCCGGCAGCCGCCGCGCGCGCAGCACCGCGTCGAACGCTTCGCTGTCGCGCCGCCCGAGCGCCAGCAGCTCGCGACGCAGGGCCTCGGCGTCGCGCTTCACCTCGATCATCGCCGGCTCGGACGCCGCGTACTTCTTCCGCCCGATCGTGAGGTTCGCCACCATCGTGGCGAGGCACGAAGCGAGCGCTCCCGCGAACGCGGCCACGGTGCCGCCGCCCGGCGTCGGCGTCGGCGCCGCGACCTGGTCCAAGAACGTGGCGATGGGGACGGCTTCGGTGAGCGGCGGCGTCCGGAGCCGCAGCTCCAGCACCTGGTCGCGGCCAAAGCCCTCGAGCTGGAGCGCGTGCTCGGCGGCCGCGAGCAGCGCCGCCTCGGGCACGAGACCCACGACTTCGCAGCCGCTCACCTGGGCCCCGTGGCGCGCGGCCTCGTCACGCACCAGCGCCAGCACGCGGTGGATCGGGGTGGCTTCGACGTTCACCAGGTTCATGCTCACCTGCGCGCGGCGCCCGTTCTCGATGCTGAAGCCGAGCGCGCGCACGTTCTTCAAGCCGCCGCTCTGCTCGCGGATCGCGGCGGCGATCGCCTTGGCGACGCGCACGTCATTCGTGTTCAGGTTGGCGTTGAACGCGACCAGGAAGCGCCGCGCGCCGATCGCGGTGGCGCCGGCGGTGGCGTGGATCTTCTCCGGGCCGAAGTCGGGCCGGCGCGCGGGGTCCTTCCCGATCGCGTCCCTCAAGCCCTCGAACTCCCCGCGGCGCACGTCGGCGAGGTTCGTGCGCGCCGCGCTCGAGGCCGCGGCTTCATAGAGAAACACCGGGATGGCCAGCTCCTCGCCGACCCGCTTCCCGAGCGTGCGCGCCAGCTCGGCGCAGTCGTCGAGCGTCACGCCCTCCACGGGCACGAACGGCACCACGTCCGTCGCCCCCATGCGCGGGTGCTGGCCAGAGTGGTGGTTCAAGTCGATCAACTTCGAAGCCTTGTCGATGGCGCGGAACGCGGCCTCCACGACCGGCCCGGGCTCGCCCGCGAACGTGAGCACGGAGCGGTTGTGGTCGGGGTCCATCTCGCGGTCGAGCAGCGTCACGCCGGGCACGGCGGCGATGCTGTCCAGGATCTGGTCCACCACCTCGCGGCGGCGGCCCTCGGAGAAGTTCGGCACGCATTCGACGAGTCGCGGCATGTTCAGGGCACCTGGATGGGGTTCGGACGTGGACGTTCGAGTGTGAAGGCCGGCGCATGCTAGCGCCTGCGCTATCTCACGGCCACACGCGCCGCTCGACGGCCGGGAGCGCCAGGTCCGCCCCGCGGATGAGGATCGTGTCCGGGCGCACCGAGGGCATCCAATAGGGCAACTCTTCGAGCGACTCGCATTCCCAGATCACGGCATCGCTGCAGGCGCCCGGGCTCAGGTGGCCGACCTCGTTCTCGACCCCCAGCGCGCACGCCGCGTTCCAGGTGATCGCGAGCAAGAACTCGGCGGCGTCGAAGCCGCAGAGCCGCGCCGCGAGCACCGCGCACTCGATGAGCGACTGGGCGGGCGCGGTGCCGGGATTGAAGTCGGTGGCGACCGCCACCCGCGCGCCGGTGCGCCGGAGCATCCGCGCCTCGGGCAGGTGCTGGCGCAGCGTGAGCGCCGCCGCAGGCAGCAGCACGCCCACCACGCCGGCCTCGCCCAGCGTGCGCCAGTCGCTCTCGTCGGCGCACTCGAGGTGGTCCGCGCTCCGCGCGCGCAGCTCGGCGGCGAGCCTCGCGCCACCGAAGCGCGCGGTCTGCTCGGCGTGGAGCCGGAGCCCGAACCCCAGCTCCGCCGCGCGCGCGAGCACGCTCCGGCACTCGTCCACGGTGAAGCCCACGGGATCGCAGAACACGTCCACCGTGCCCGCGAGCCCGCGCCGGTGGATCTCATCCAGGAGCCCACCGCGCACCTCGGCCACGTACGCCTCGCGCCGGCCCGCGTACTCCTCGGGCAGCGCGTGCAGCACGAGCGCCGTGCGGTGGACGCGCGCGGGCACGCGGATCGCCGCGCCGGCCATCAGCTCCAGCAGACGCACCTCGCGCGCGGGCGTGAGCCCGTAGCCGCTCTTCACCTCCACGGTGGTGCAACCGTTCGCGCGCCAGCGCTCGAGCCGGTTGGCGAGCTGCTTCTCGAGCTGCTCTTCCTTCAACTCGCTCGTCGCACGAACGGTGGAACGGATGCCGCCGCCCTTGGCGGCGATGTCTGCATAGGAAGCGCCGGCGAGCTTCATCTGCAGCTCGGCCGCACGATTCCCGCCGAAGATCATGTGCGTGTGGCAGTCGACGAGCCCGGGGGTGACGAGCCTGCCGTTCGCGTTGTGCGGCCGCGCGTCCGGGTGGCGGGCGAACAGTTCGGCGGCCGGCCCCACCTCGACCACGCGGCCGTCGCGGAACACGATCGCGCCCTTGGGGAAGCGCAGGACCTGCCGCCCCTCTGCATCGGGCGTCACCACCTCCGAGGTGTTGTGGAGGATCACGTAGGCGGTGCTGCGCGCGGCCGCCTTCACGGCTGGGTCATTCGCGGGCCGGGGGACCATCCCCACCGGGCCTACGAGATCCCCGGAAGCTTCATGCGGGTCGCGCGGGCGTGCGCGATCGCCTGCTCGTAACCGGCGTCGGCATGGCGCATGACACCGGTGCCCGGGTCGTTCACGAGCACGCGCGCGAGCCTGCGGTCGGCGTCGGCGCTGCCGTCGCACACGATCACCATGCCGGCGTGGATGGAGTTGCCGATCCCCACGCCGCCGCCGTGGTGGAGCGACACCCACGAGGCGCCCGATGCGGTGTTGAGGAGCGCGTTCAAGAGCGGCCAGTCGGCGACCGCGTCGCTGCCGTCCTTCATCGCTTCCGTCTCACGCCAGGGAGAGGCCACGGAGCCCGTGTCCAGGTGGTCGCGCCCGATGACGATCGGCGCCTTGACCACGCGATCGCGCACGAGCTTGTTGAAGCGCAGGCCGAGGCGATGCCGCTCGCCGTAACCGAGCCAGCAGATGCGCGCCGGGAGCCCCTGGAACTTGACGTGCTTCTGCGCCAGCGGGATCCAGCGGTGGAGCCGCGCGTCGTCCGGGAACTCCGCGAGCGCCGCCTCGTCGGTGGCGCGGATGTCGTCCGGGTCGCCGGATAGTGCGGCCCAGCGAAACGGCCCCTTGCCGACGCAGAACAGCGGCCGGATGTACTCGGGCACGAACCCCGGGTAGGAGAACGCCTGCGCTTCCGCGAGCCCGCCCTTCGCCGCCTCGCCGCGCAGGTTGTTACCGTAGTCGAAGAGCACGGTGCCGCGCTCGCGCAGAGCGAGCAGCGCGCGCACGTGCGTGGCCATGGACTCGCGCGCGCGGCGTACGACGTCGTCCGGGCGCGTGCGTCGCGCCTCGGCCACCTGCTCGAGCGTCATCCCCAGAGGCACGTAGCCGTTCAACGGATCGTGGGCACTGGTCTGGTCGGTGGCGACGTCGGGGACGATGCCGCGCTTCAGGAGCTCCGGGATGGCTTCGGCAGCGTTCGCCACCAGCCCCACCGAGAGCGGGCGCTTCGCCGCGGTCGCTTCACGCACCCAGGCCAGCGCCTCGTCGAGCGAGCGCGTGACCTTGTCGGCATAGCCGCTCGCCACGCGGCGCTCGGCGCGCGCCGGGTCCACCTCCAGCACCAAGCAGACGCCGCCGTTCATGGTCACCGCGAGCGGCTGCGCGCCGCCCATGCCGCCCAGGCCCGCGGTCAACACCAGCCGCCCGGCGAGCGAGCCGCCGAAGTGGCGGTCGGCGCACTCGGCCAGGGTCTCGAACGTGCCCTGCACGATGCCCTGCGAGCCGATGTAGATCCACGAGCCCGCGGTCATCTGCCCGTACATCATGAGCCCGCGCTTCTCCAGCTCCCAGAAGTGCTCCCACGTCGCCCAGCGGGGCACCAGGTTCGAGTTGGCGATCAGCACGCGCGGCGCGTCGGCGTGGGTGCGGAACACGCCCACCGGCTTCCCGCTCTGGACCAACAGCGTCTCGTCGGCCTCGAGCGCGCGCAGCGCGCTCACCAGCTGGTCGAACGCCTCCCAGCTCCGCGCCGCCTTCCCGGTGCCGCCGTAGACGACCAGGTCTTCGGGGCGCTCCGCCACCTCGGGATCGAGGTTGTTCATGAGCATGCGCAGCGCCGCTTCCTGCACCCAGCCCTTGCACGTGCGCTCGCTGCCGCGCGGCGCGCGCACCATGCGCGGGCACCCACCGAAGGTGGGTCCGGCGACGGCCTTCATGAAGCGAGCACCTCCTCGGCGACCCGCTGCGCACCGCCCGCGAGCACCCAGCGGCCCAGCTCCTCGCACGGGCCCTGGAGCGGGCGGTCGCCCTCGGGCGCCGCGACCACGCGGCGCACGGCGCCGTAGAGCATCTCCGTGCCCTCGCCGCCGTGGAGCGGGCGGCGCAGCTCGAGTGCCCGGCAGCCGCAGAGCAGCTCCAACGCCACCACGCGCGCGGCGTGCTCGGTGATGGCGCGCGCGTGGCGGGCCGCGATCGGCGCCATGCTGACGTGGTCCTCGAGCCCGGCGCCGGTGGGGATCGAGTCCACGCTCGCCGGGTGCGCGAGCGTCTTGTTCTCGGAGACGAGAGCGGCCGCCGTGTACTGGGCGAGCATGTAGCCGGACTCGAGCCCGGGGCGCCCGGCCAGCGCGTCCGGCAGCCCCGACGCCTGACCATCGAGCAGCATGTCGATGCGGCGCTCGGAGAGCGACGCGATCTCGGCCACCGCGATCTTCAGGTAGTCGGCGGCAAGCGCCACCGGCTGGGCGTGGAACAGGCCCGCGGACACGGTCTCGCCCGACTCGGCGAACACGAGCGGGTTGTCGTTCACCGCGTTCAGCTCCACCTCGAGCTGCTGCTCGACGTGGAGGATCGCGTCCCACGACGCGCCCATGACGGGACATACGCAGCGCAGGCTGTAGGCGTCCTGCACCCGGCCGCAGTCCTTGTGCGATTCCACGAGCGCGCTGCCGCGCGAGTACTCGCGCAGCCGGCGCGCGGCCTCCTGTGCGCCCCGATAGGGCCTCAGGGACTGCACGTCTTCACGAGCCGGCTGGAACGATCCCAGGAGCACCTCGATCGAGAGCGCGGCCGACGCGAGCCCCGCCTCCCATACGCGCTCGGCGTCGGCGCATGCGAGCGCCGCGAATGCGGTCGAGAACTGCGTGCCGTTGATGAGCGCCAGGCCCTCTTTGGCCTCGAGCACCAGCGGCTGGAGCCCGGCGCCGCGCAACGCCAGGCCCGCGGGCATGCGCTGCTCGCCCAACCATGCCTCGCCCTCGCCCACGATCACGCTCGCCATGTGCGCGAGCGGCGCCAGGTCGCCGGAGGCGCCGACCGAGCCCTGGATCGGCACCACCGGGGTCACCCGCCGCTCGATCATGGCCGCGAGCATGTCGATCAGCTCGACCCGCACGCCCGATGCGCCCATCGCCAGGCTGTGTGCGCGCAGCAGCAGCATCGCCCGCACCACCTCGCGCGGCGCCGGCGGCCCGACGCCGGCCGAGTGCGAGCGCAGCAGGTTCAGCTGCAGCGCGCGCGCGTCCTCGGGGGCCACGGCCTGGTCCTTCAGCCGGCCGAAGCCGGTGGTGACGCCGTAGACGGCGCGGCCGGAGCGCACCGCGTCGTCCACCACGCGGCGGCTCGCGCGCACGCGCTGGCGTGCTTCGGCCGGGAACTCCAGGCGCGCCTCGCCGCGCGCCACGTCCATCACGTCGTCCAGCGCCAGACTGCTCACGCCCAGCCGGATCACGGACTCTCCTCCATGCGTGCAGCGTCCATAGAGCCGAGAAACGCCCCGGCCTCTTGCGCGAGGCCGCGCGGGTCGTTCCACAGCGTGGGTTCGACCGGCAGCGCGGCCACGAACGGACCGCGGTAGGACGCGCGCGCGAGCCGTGCGTCGCACACCACCAGCACTCCCCGGTCGGTCGCGCGCCGGATCAACCGGCCCACGCCCTGCCGGAACCGCATCACCGCCTCCGGCACGGCGTCGTGCCGGAACGGCTCGAGGCCACGCTCGCGAAGCCGCTCGCCGCGCGCCTCGACCACGGGGTCGTCGGGCACGGAGAACGGCAGCCTCGCCACCACCAGCACCTCCAGCGCCTCACCCGGGAAGTCGACACCTTCCCACAGGCTCTGGACGCCGAGCAAGACCGCGCCGCGCTCGCCGCGGAAGCGCTCCGCGAGCCGGCCGGCGGTGCCGTCGCGGTCCTGCGCGAGCAGCGGCAGGCCCGGAGGCAGGAGCGCGCGCAGTCGCGCGTGCGCGCGACGCAGCCGCTCGTGCGCGGTGAAGAGCACGAGCGTGTTCCTGCGCGCGATGCGCGACAGCTCCGCCACGGCGACGGCGATCGTTTCCGCCTCGTCGCGCTCGTTCGCATGCGAGAGCACGTAGCTGCGCATCTGCCGTGCGAGCGGGAACGGGCTCGGAACGGTGAGGCTCGAGTAGGGCGCGCCGTAGTCCTCCCCCAGCCCGAGGCGATCGGCCGTCCACGTGAAATCGCCGCCCGCGGAGAGCGTGGCGCTGGTGAGGATGGCGGCGCGCGGACCTGCCGCGATCAGGCGCCGCGCCTGCTCCCCGACCCAGATCGGCGCGCCGTGGAGTTCGGCGACGCGCGACTGCGCCCCCTGCGATCGCCAGTACGCCCAGTCGCGATCGCCGGCGTCGGCGAGTGCGGAGAGGTCGTCGTGTACGCCCATCCAGCGCGCGCTCACCGTCTCCAGCTCGCCGACCAGCTCGGTCTGCATGTCGCCATCGCCGGTGGCGAGCTGCACGCCGGTGGCGGCGCGGCGGAGCACGTCGGCGAACGTCCTGGCGTGCTCCAGCACCACTTCGAGCGGCTGGAGGTCGCGCCCGAGCAGTCCCTCCATGTCGCGATGGCGCACGCGTCGCGCATAGCCGCCGGACCCCGCTGCGTGGGGTGCCCGCGCGGTCGCGGCGACGGCGAACCGTGTGAACAGCGCATCGGCATCGGTGCGGACGGCGTCGGAGCGCGCATCGAGACGCTCGAGATCGCTGGTCAGCCGCTCGCGCGCGGGCGCACCGTCCAGGAGTGGCAGCGCGAACGAGCGCACGCGCGAGAGCAACCCGGTGCCGCGCCGGCCGCCGGCGAACGTGCCGGTCAGGCGCAGGAGCTCTTCGATTCGATGGCGTGAGACGGCGCGCTCGAGTTGGGAACTGAGGACGCCCTCCAAACGGTGCGCCTCGTCCACGACCAGCACGTCATAGGGCGGCAGGAGCCCGTCGGCGCCGGCGGCGCGCGCGAGCAGGGCGTGGTTCACGATCACGAGCCGCGCCTCGGCGGCACGGCGCCGTGCGCGCAGCCAGAAGCACTCGCGCCCGCGCCGGCAGGTGGCTGCCGTGCACGCGGCCGGATCGGTGGCGACACGCGCGCGCAGCCGCCGGAACGCGTCGCCGTCGAACGCGTCGAAGCGATCGAGGTCGCCGGAGGGGTCGCGCGCGGCCCACTCTCGTAGCGACTCCAGGAGCTCGTGCTCGAGTGCGTGCGCTGCCCTGGCCCTCGGCTCGAGCAGGTCTGCGAACGTATCCTCGTCCTCCTCCCCGCCCTCCTCCCCGCCCTCCCCCTCTGGCGCCTCCAGCTCGAGCGCGCGCGGGCAAAGGTAGTTCTGCTTGCCCTTCAAGACCGCGAAGGGCAGCTCCAGCCCCAAGGCCTCGAGCAGGGCTGGAACGTCGCGCTCGTAGAGCTGGTCCTGGAGCGAGCGCGTGGCGGTCGCCACCACCACGCGTTCGTCGGACCCGGCTTCGCCGGGTGCCCCCACCGCGTGCAGAGCGGCCGGGAGCAGGTAGGCGAGCGACTTGCCGACGCCGGTGGGCGCCTCGGCGAGCAGCACGCCGCCGCGCTCGATCGCCTGCGCCACCTCGATCGCGAACGCGCGCTGTCCCGGGCGCTCTTCCCATTGAGGCCAGGCGCGCGCGAGCGCGCCGCCCTCGAGAAACGCGCGCTCCACGCGGGTGGCGAGGCTCATCAGAACACGCTCACGAGGCGCAGGTGGATGCGCCCGTCGAGGAAGCCGCGGCCGGGTGCCAGGCCGTAGTCCACGTCCACCAACCCGCCGGCGGCGCGAAGCCTCAAGCCGACGCCGACGCCGTCCGCGTTCTGCGTGTGGCCGCGGTCGCCGAGGACGTTGCCCGCGGAATCGGTGACCGCCTCGCGCGTGAACATGAGCGCGTGGTCCCAGAACACGGACACGCGCTCGCCGGAGGCACTCGGGAACCAGCGGTACTCGAGCCGCGACAGTGCCACGCGGTCGACGCGGAACTCCTCCTCGTCATGGCCGCGGAGAGTGGTCGTACCGCCCACGGGCGTGCGCTCGTACTCGGAGAGCACGCGCTGGCTCGAGAACCGGCCGTTGCCCCAGAGCTCGAGCGCCAGGCCCGTCGACGGCCGCACGCGGCGGTGCATCTCGGCGCGCGCGTCGGCGACGCCGGCGTTCGAGTGCTGCGTCTGCTCGCCCGCTCCCGGGGTCAGGGGGCGCAGCGTCTCGGTCTTGAACACGCCGGTGCCGGTGGTCTGCACGCGCGAGCCGCGCCGCGGCGAGATGAGGTCGTCGCGGCTGTCGCGTTCGTACGAGAACACGGTGTTCTGGAGATCGGCGTTGCTCACCGCCCCGCGCGGCTGCACCACGTGCTCCTGCTCCAGCCCGATATCGATGCGATCCCCCGTTCCCAGCGCATAGCCCAGCTTCGCACCCCAGCGCGTCCTCGTGTACGTGGAGTCCTGCAGCTCCTGGTGCAGCGCCGCCTCGAAGCGGAACGGCAGGCCGAACACGAACGGCTCCGTGTAGTCGGCGCGGAAATCGGACCGCCCCGCGCCTCGCGACTGCCACCCGAGCGACATCGCGCGCGCGGTGCCGAGCAGGTTCCCCATCTGCAGGTTCGCGAGCCCGACGATGCTCTTGTCGCTCTGCACGCCCGCCGCGCCCTCGAAGCGATTGTAGCGGGGCTCCTCCACCTTGTAGGTGAGCGTGCCGGTCTGCCACTGGGTCCCGCCCTCGAGCCCGGTGTACTCCGCGCGCGAGAACACGCCCAGCTGCGCGAGCCGCGCGGCCCCGCCCCGGGCGGCCGCGGGATCATACGTCTGGTTCGTGAACTTACCGAGTGCGCGCTCGGCCACGTCGCTGCGGGTGACCTTCAAGCCGTCGATGCGCACGGCGCTGATCGTCACCGCGGGGCCGAGCACGCCCGAGAGCCGCACGTGGACCACGCCCGAATCCGGATTCCAGCCGGTCACCGCGAGCTGCGCCCAGGCGTGGCCCTGGGACTCGGCCGCGGTGAGCGCGCGCTCGACCACGGTGGTGAGTTGGGCGGGATCGGCGGGCTCGCCCCTGGGCCAGTGGAGCAGGCCCGAGAGCCGCGTCGAATCGTCGGGCGGCACCGCGAGCGAAAGCGCGCCCCAGCGATAGCGCTCACCGGTCTCCGTGGTGAGCAGGAGCCGGGTGCTATCCGCTGCCCAGCGCGCGCTGAGGCGCGCAGCGAGCCAGCCCGAGGACTGGAGCCGCAGCTCGGCGCGCGCGAGCGCCGAGGCGAGCGCGAGGCTGTCACCGGGCGCGCGCAGAGCGGCGGCGAACCAGCCCTCCGCGTCGCGCACGGAGAGCGGCCAGCCGTGGAGCTCGAGCCGCGTGTTGGCGGCTCGCGACGCGGGCACGAGCGCCAGCATCGCCATCCCGGTGACGACCATCGTCCGGAGTGCGCGGATCATCAGAAGAAGGCCCTCACCTCGGCGCGGCCGGTCGTGACCGTGCGGTGCCCCGGTCGCTCCCTGACCGTGGAGCTGAACCCCAGCGTCGTGGTCTCGTGGAGGCGCCAGTCGAACCGCGCCGTGCCATCCCAGCGCGCGGCGCCCGCGGGGTCGGCGCTCGGCAGCAGCCCGAGCACCGGCGGGCCGGTAATGAACGCGCGCCTCACCGTCAGTTCGACGCGCCCGCCGCGGCCCACGCTCACGCCGGCATCGGGTCCCACGCGTACCGTGCGTGTGAACTCCGGCTGGTTGATAGGGCGCGACCACGACGCCTCCATCGCGCCCACGAGCCGCAGGCCGCCGCTCGGCTGCCAGATGAACTGCGCGGTGCCGCCCTCGTTGATCAACGTGCGCCCGAAGCTCGCGCCCCCGGTGATCTGCTGCTCGGCGCGCTGCCAGTCGATCCTGCCCTCCACCTCGGTGCTCGTTCCCGGGCTCGGGCGGGTGCGCCAGCGCAGCGTGCCCGTCCTCTGGTCGGTCGTCTGCGAGAAGTTCGCCACCGTGCGGTCGGCGGACACGTGCCGCTCGGCGCGCGCGCGGAACGCGGCGACGCGCGAGCCCGGCGCCAGCTCCGTCTCGATCCGCTGCACGATGGTGCCGAGCGAGAGCGAGGTGTCCACGAGGGCGAGGCCGGTGGAGAGGAAGACGTCCGCGAGCCGCCCGTCGCCCAGGCGGCGCGCCTCGTCCTCGAGCGTGAACTCCACGCGCGAACCGCGCCACGACTCGGAAGCGCCGAATGCCCACGCGGCCCGCGCGCTGGTGGCGGTGCGCGCGAAGCGCTGGAGGTCCGGGCTCACCACGAGCACGAGCGCGTAGTCGCCGGTGCCGACGAAGTTGCCCGTCGAATCGAAGCTGCCGAGGCCGTTGCCCACGAAGGTGAGTTTCCGCAGGCGCTGGTTCTCGGCCTCGCCCGTGCGCTCCACCTGGAGCGCGCCCGAGAGTCCGGCCGGCTTCCACTCCGCGCGGAGCCGCGTGCTCGCGAGGTCGTGCCGCACCTTCACCCCGCTCTGCTCGTCGCGCGTGTCCTGCCGCTGCGCCGAGAGCGACGCGCCGACCGGAGCGGTGGCCGGCGTCTCCAGCTCGGCGCGCAAGGTGTTGGCGCGCGCGCTCGTGGACGTGCGCCCGGCGTCGCGCGCGTCCTCTCGCACGCCGGCGCCGACGGCGAAGCGGAACGGCACGCGGCTCCCGCTCGCCAGGTCCGCGTCCAGCGAGCGCACGCTGTTCTCGATGGTCGCCGTATCGCTCGGGGTGCGGCGGCGATCGTCGTCGCCGCGGAGCGCGGGCGAGAGCCAGCCGCCGCGCCAGAGCACGCTCCCCACCGCACGCGTGCGACCGCCGTCCGGGAACGCGAACTGGGACGAGGTGCCGTTCGCCTGGAGCAACGCGCCCTGCACTGCGAAGCCGGCCGCCTGGAGCTGCGCGTCCGCGCGCTGGCGAATGCCGCGGAAGCCGTCGGGCAAGGTGAGGCGCGCCACCTCGGCCTTGACCTCGTTGCCCGTCGAAAGCCGCCACCACGCGCTGGCATCGGCGCGGCGCTGGTGCTCGAGATCCGAGCCCGCGGGCAAGCCCCAGTCCTCCTCCGCGAACGGCTGCTCGAGTCGCGAGAACGGCGCGAAGCGCTTGTCCACGGCGCGGAAGCCCGCAGCGATCCCGGCGCGACCCGGCACCATCCCGAGCCGGCCCTCGCTCGAGAGCAGCACGCGACCGGCCCCGCCCAGGTCGTCGCCGTCGTCGAGCGCGGAGAGCGTGTTCTTGTCGAGGAACGAGCCCGCGCCCTCGACGTCGAGCCGCATCGCGCCCGCGGCGAGCGACGTGCCCACCGCCGCGAGCCGCTGCGTCATCGGCGCCGGCAGCGAGCGGCCGACCTGGAACGCCCCGAGCCGCGGGCCCACGTAGCGGTAGACCGTGCGCCCGCCCACCACGCCCGAGTCGGCGTAATCGCCGACGCCGTCGCCGACGCGCGCGAACTGCACCGCGAACGCGCCCGAGTCGAGCCCCGCGAACGCGAAGTGGAGCGTCGTGCCCACGCGCACGCTGTCGTAGTCGCCGACGCCCGGCGTCACGCCCACGCCCAGCGCCAGCGAGTCGCCGGACTGCGAGAGCCGCAGGCGGTCGGTCGCGTCCAGCGGGCCCGAGAGCGGCCGGCCCGCGTCGTCCCCCTCGGTGATGCCCTGCGCGTACCACGACCAGCCGCCGTGCTTCCACTCGCTCGAGAACATCGCCAGGTTGCGGCGGAAGCGCGTGAGCGCGTACTGGTACTCGACCGTGATGCGCGACGCCGACGAGATCGGACGGCGATTGGAGAACGTGACCCGTGCGCGGTCGTAGTCGATGGCGTAGTCGGCGGCCTCGCCGCGCGTCATGCGCGCGCCGTCCACGGTCACCACCTCGCTCCCGGCCACGATCGTGATCCCGTTGCTGCCGTCGCGGTCGGTGAGTTGGTAGGGCCCCTGGAGTCCGTCCACGCCCACGAACTGGAGGCGGTTGTACTCGCCCTGCGCACCCGCAGCGGCGGCGCGCACCGAGAGCTCGCCCGGGTGCCACTCGCCCGCCACGCCCTGCAC
>Ga0073909_10000267_pt1 | contig 18441 bp, 31 predicted proteins | sample Coa_R1_6_FD_66439 | JGI IMG/M metagenome (GOLD analysis project Ga0073909, IMG submission 66439) | Surface soil microbial communities from Centralia Pennsylvania, which are recovering from an underground coalmine fire. - Coalmine... | ecosystem: Environmental > Terrestrial > Soil > Unclassified... | reverse complement strand
CCGACCTTTCACCGAGAGCCGAGAACGACGCCATGAGAAAGTTCAACCTGCCCATCAAGGGCCACACGCTGATCTACGAGGGTCACATGCATGGCGACACCCAGGGTCCTTGGGACTCACCACGGGTGACCGCCGTTGGTGGATGCTCCTGCGGCTATCAGCCGCTCGACTGGCAGACGATGTCCGTCAACAAGGTCAAGCGCTGGCACCGTGAGCACAAGGAAGCGATCCGTGCCGGGAAACCTGCGCCAGCGGTGGGCCTGAGCTTCACCACCGAGGGATGGAGTGACCTACTCCACGAAGTCCAGCAACGTCACATCAGGAAGCCGGGCTCCGCCCTGGGCTGAGGCGGTGAGTCACCACGGCGGAACTGCGAGCGGTTGGTCGTCGGAATCCAGATCGTGCGCTTGCCCTTGCTCTTGGCCTCAATGTCGGCGGCGGCGGCGATGCGATGGTGAGCGTCGTCCACCCGTAGCTCCTGGCGGTTGAACTCAGGTATCGCTCCGGGGAGGACGGTGTGATACAGCCCTGGACCTTCACCCACCCAGCCACGATCCTTCAAGCTGGCGTACGTGCCACCGCCATGGTAGGCGTCGCCCTTGGACTCGCGCAGCTTGCGCTTCCACATGTCGCCCATCGACTGCATCGGCGCTCGATCGATGGAGTCGGTCAGGCTGCTCTTCAACTCCGTGCCGGTCATGAACAGCCGCATCTGCTCCGGGTGCAGGTGGTCGTAGGCAGCCACGTCACTCCCCCGTCTGACGGTGCTGCAGGTAGTGCGTGCCGTGGCGGCTGTGCGGAGTGCTGACCTTACCAGCCTGACGGTAGCGAGGCCGAGGGTCAGGGCCTGGGGTGGGCAGGCAGACAGCAGCTTGTTCCGAGCCCCTCATGATGTGGCCACCCTTCTCACTCGGATCGCAGACAGCGCCACCACGAACGAAGTTCAGCGGCATCACCGGCTTCCTCGCTGGATCGTTTGCCCTGTCAGGTGCGAGTGGCATACCTGGACCTTACTCCGGTATCGACCCCTGGTGCACTGCTCTGAAACCTAGCTCGAACATATGTTTCAGCTAGGTCTGTTGGTATCACAACAGATTGGTGGTATCATAGAGCTATGCCCTTCGAACCTTTCCAACAGGAGCCCAAGCCGTTCCAACGCTTCCAACCGGGACCGAACGCAAACGTCCCTGATGCCGAGTGGCTGCAGATGAACGCCCCGGTGAGCGCTCCGAAGAATTGGGATGCTGTCGGTGACGGGGTCTACGCGGTCGGTGCCGGGATTCGCAAGTGGCGGGCCATCTTCGTCGGAGCGGCTGCCGCCAAGGCCGGAGCCAACGCCTACGAGGCAACCGGTGACCCTGTCCACGCCGCACAGATCGGAGCCCGAGCGTTCGCCCGCTGGATGGTGTGGATCTTCCTGTTGATGTGGGCGCTGTTCATGTCCTGCTTCACGGCCCTCTTCCTGGCCTACGGACCCGATGGGAACACATGGGCAACCGCTGTGACTACGATCCTCGCGTGGCCCTTCGCCTTCGGCGTCACCTGGTGCCGCAACGTGGACTTCTGCCTCTTCCGTAGGGGGATGTGGTACAAGCTGTTCCAACCGATCGCCCGGCGCTGCGAAGAGATCGACATGATCATGCTGTACTGCACGCTGCTCCCGGCCCTGTTCTTTTGGTGGGAGACGTTCGTCGCCCCCTGGTTCAGGCCGCACCATCACTGAGGAATGAAGTGGTGTGATACAGCGTTGTAAGGTGATACCCTCCATAGACAACCCGAAAGGAACACTGAGAGACATGGCAACCAAACTGCGGACGTTCGACTTCTCCAAGGCGAGCACGCTGACCCCGAGCACCGAGAAGGGCTGGGCCTACCCGTGGGAGCAGTGGCTTGATGGCGACATCTGGCAACTGACCGAAGGCGAGGACTTCCACACGCACCCGCTGATGATGGAGCGGATCATCCGCACCCGTGCCACCAGCCGCAAGTCCAAGGTGCGGATCAAGCACCTGCCGAAGGAAGGCGAGTCCCTGAACGGCCCGTTCGGCGTCATCGTCGTGCAGCGCACCGACGTCGTCGGCCCGAACGAGGCCAAGAAGGAAGAGCAGAAGGCGGCGCGTCTGGCCAAGAAGGCCACTGCTGCCGTCGAAGCCGAGGATCTTCTGGCCAAGGCCGGGATCAAGCCCAAGGCCGTCAACGGGACCAAGGCCCCCAACGGCTCCAAGGCTCCGCGGACGGCCAAGGCCGAGGTCACCAAGCCCTCCAAGACCCCGAGCAAGCGCCCGGCGAAGGTGTCTGCCTGAGCTACACTGGCAGTGCCCTCGCATGGGGCCGAACGACATCACCCAACGGAGAGGCCCCCCGAGAGTCCGGGGGGCCTCTCTGCGTACCTGGGTATCACCCTCTGACGAACTGGCCCCACCCCAAAATGGGCAGTCCTCCCCTTGCTTGTCGCTTTGTAAGGACGGAACGAAAGCGATCCTCGCAGTGACTTCGGTCACATCGGCAAGAAAGCCTTTACACCGCCGGACACAGGCTCTGAGCGATTCCAGCTAGGGCTGATACCCGGCTAGCAACTAGGTATCAGCGCTCAGGAGTCCTCCACCATCTCGGCCTCCTCGATCAACTCGTCCACTAGCATCGGCCGCTCCAAGATCCGAGCGTTGTACCCCGCCGTCTCTCCGAACAGCCGGGAGATGACACCCATGCTGGAGGCCGGGTCGCCGGTCGAGTCCACGCTGATGCGCAGCTTCGACGTGTTCTCCTCGATCGTCTTGGCCTTCTCGATCATGGCGAAGAGGCGATCCATCTCCTTGCCGACCTGCACATCGGGAGCGCCGAGCACCTGCTCGGAGAAGCTGCCCATGAGGATGCGTTGGGTCTGGATCTCCATCAGGGCGCGCATCACGGCCTGGCGCTGGTCCCTGGTGCGTATCACCACAGGGATCTGATAGGCGCAGGCAGAGCCCGGTGAGAAGGACGGGCAGGCCGCTGAAAGCTGACACGTGCTGCACTGCCGTGAGGACGCCCCGTTGACCTCGATGGTGCTGTGGCTCTCGGTGACGGGGTTGCCAGCATCGTCCTCGTAGGTCGTCGTCACCGTGTCCAAGCCCATCACCGGAAGGGTGCTCAGAGCCGCTGGAACCGGAGCTTGGTGCCGTGTCGGAGCAGGGGCATTGGCAACTCCGTTGGTCGCCGTTACGGAAATCGAGCGGCCAGAAGGCGCAGGGTTAGCAACTACCACGGCCTTGCCCATGACGTTCACGTGCTGTTCCAAGGCCAGCCAGGAGAGCACCGCGCAGCGGATCGACTCGGTCGGATCGTCGGCCAGCACCGCCCCGACGTTGCATCCCAGGGCGGCGATGGCATCGGCGTAGCGCTGCCGCTTGAGGTGCTTGTCGTCGCTGTTGAGGCGCACCAGTCGGTTGCCGGTCCAGACCTGTGTCTCACCGTGCTTCTGCACGGCCCACCAGGCGCTGCTGATGAGCATGTCGAAGCGCTCCACGCCCTTGGTCCGACCGGTGAGCGCACAGAGTGTTCCAAGCGGCGGCAACGCTGCTCTGGCCGTCCGTACAGCGACCGCGTTGTCCACCACCGAGTCGGGGAGCATCACCCCCTCATAGTCCTCTACCAAGGGTCGCAGGGTGCTGGCGTTGAGCCCGTCCCAGATCGGCAGGAAGAGCATGTCGCTGTCCTTGAGCCAGGTGTCCTCGGCCCACGTCACCGGCCCGGCAACGGCCTCACAAGCCACCTGAGAGCCCCCCAGGAGTTCCAAGACGGGGTCAGCGGGGCAAGTCGGCGTATCGGCGTAGGCGACCCAATCCAAGCCTCCCAGGCGATCTGTAGAGGCCCAGTCGTGGTAACTCTTCGTGTGCCGGGCGAGGTTGTTGACGTTGACGGCGACACGCTGGATGCCGAACTGCTTGAGCATGTTGAGATGCGACAGTGATTCGACTCCGGCGAAGAAGAGTTGCATACGGCAAGACTACGACTAGCGAGCCGCCCGAACGATGAACAGCACAAGCGCGACGATGGCGAGGATGACGAGGATGGTCCAGAGCATGGCGTGGTGATACCCGATTGCCTACGTGAACGAACCACCTGAGGTCACCCACGGACCGGTCCGCTTGTAGGGAGTGATCTGTCCAGGCTCCTGCTCCACGGTCGGCGGCTTCGGCCAGGTACTGAACGGATGAGCTTCCATCGATGACCTACGGCTGTAGTCCATACCGAGGTCAAACGCCTGAGCGCGAGGACCGGTACCCGACGGCGGCTGCGGCAGCGGCTGGCCGTAGGTCCGCAGGTTGGCGTTGATCTGGCTGATGTCGGTATCACTCACCCGCTGACCGTTGTATGACTCAGCCTCGACCCCAGCCTGTTGTCTCCTCGCTGTCAACCCTCCGACGAAGGCTGCAGTGCGCTTGCCAGGACGAGGGAGGTCCCAATGGGCCGGGCCACGACCCACGGAGAGATCACCGATCTGCCGCCAGTCGTCACCCGGCTGCTGCATCAGGTTCCACCAACCAGAGCCTCGACCGCCACCAGAGGTACCGGAGCGCAGAGCACGCTGTACCGAGGTTTGGATCGTCTGCTGCAGGTTGACGTTGGGCGTCGTCGCCGGAGCGACGGTTGGGGTTGTCCGCTGATCGCCGCTGTGATCCGGCTTGATGGCGTTGCGGGTCATCCGCTTGACGACGAACTGGCCAGGCTTGGACGCTGCCATCGATGCAACGCGCCCCCCGGCATACCGGCTGATCGCCGCCTGCCCGGCCTCACTCGCTGCAGCACCGGCAACCCTGGAAGCGATCGCATGCTCAGCAACATGCTCGACACCGCTCTCGATCGCCTTCTTGCCGAACTGCTCAACAGCGAAGCTGACCAGGCCCATCAGCGGAACCCCCGTCCAGCGTTGTACTGCGCCCTGTTGTCTGCAGCGAACTGCGCGCCGCTGACTGTTCCCGGAGCAGCGGGTGGCGTGTACGTCCCTGCGCTGCTGCCACCGCTCTTCTTGTGGATCGGAGAGAGCGTGCTGCCGATCAGCGGAACGCTGTGCACGGCCTTACGCACGCCCATCGGCATGTGCTGCATGACCAATGGAGTAGCGACGGCTGCAGCCAGACCAACCGGGCCTGCCAATGCGCCGAGTGCCGCTCCTGCCCCGGCACCCAGCGCTCCCGCCTCGACCAAGCCGCCGATCGCGGCTCTTGCTCCAAGACCCTCAGCAAGCTCGACGCCAGCACCTATCGCCGCTCTCTTGGCGACCACACCACCTGCTGCGCGGGCCAGAGGCAACACCGTCGTGGCTGAGTTGACCGAGTCCAGCGTCCCCTGCACGAACGGCTGGACACGCTTGACGGTCTTGTAGGCACTGTACGCAGTGGAGATGTCACCACCGCTCAGGTTGCCGAAGTCATCAGCCATCACAGCCTCCCTCAGGGACTCGCCTCCACCTTACTTTGAATCTCGTCCCACGGCTGGAACGGGGCCTCGTCCTCGGCCTTCCAACCAGGCCAGTGCTTGGGCAGACCGATCTGCAGCGTAAGCACACCCATCTCCGAAGCGGCGTGGATCACCGATGGGTTGTTGTCCAGCAGGAAGGCGATCTCCCAGCCGTTGGCCAGGAACTCCCTGACCTGAGCGATGCGCCACTCCTGGTAGGTCATCACGTTGTTCCAAGAGAGCACCGAGGACCAGCCGTCGAGCGCCTCGCGACGCAGCCACCAGTGCGCAATGGTCTGATCGCTCCTGGTCAGAGCCACCGTGCGGAACTGAGAGTGCACAGCGTCATACAGGGGTTTGGCCCACTTCTGTGGCGCGGAGTTGCGCAGATCCTGCCCCACTGCCAACACGTCCTCGACACAGATCATCGCCAGCTTCGTTGTCATATCAGTTGCGCCGCCGCATCTGCTCCCGACGCCGCAGCATCCGAGCTTCTCTGGACTTGATCTTGGCGTCGTCGTACATCCCCTTGCGGCGGCGCAACTCGACGGTGATCGCCGTCTGCTGGAAGGGGCACACGTAGCACAGGTAGTGACGGAACTTCTGTGGCACCGTGACCGTGTCGCCGTCCTCGACCTTGTAGGTCGCCGGGCCGATGCGCTTGGAGTCGTCCAGATAATCCCGGCAACCAGTTGTGATATCAGGATTGCCGTGAGCGTTGTAGCACTTGAGCGCCGAATCACGGTACTCGTCTGTCTCAGCGTAGTGCTGGTGGTACTGCTTCTGCAGGTTGTCCTTGATCTTGGTGACCACGTCCATCGAGTCCCAGGTCTTCTGATCGACCTGCCAGGACTCGATGACCTGCTTGTGGGTCACAGCCTCGTCGGGCATGCCATGTTCATGCTTGGTGACGAAGTCCTCAAGGATCGGGTCATAGGCCGGTACCATCTTCGGCTTACCCGTCTCCTGGTCTGGTATCACATACCGCTCGCCGGAGACGTACTCCAAGACGTACGGGATCATCGGCGTTCCCTTGGTGACGTCGGGAATGCGCTGCATGGTGTGGCAGACGTGGCAGACAACGAGACGAGGCAATGTGATACTCCAACTATGTGTATTCCGGACGCCTCTTGGCATCAGAGATGTTCTCAGCGTGTGTGACGGGGATGTAGTCGTCAGGCCTGGTGTCCAAGGCTGCAGCGATGCGATGGTGACCGCCGACGATCGAGAGCTTGCCCTGTGAGCCGAACTGGCTGACGCTCAAGCTGACCGGAGAGTGCACGCCCTCTCGCGCCACCGATTCATGAATAGATGTGCGATTCGACCAGGCCATGTTGTGCTCGTCCAGCTTGCGGTTCAGGTAGCTGCCCTCCTTGACTTCGAAAGACTCCCAGGCCGAGGACGACTCCCGTGAACTCATCCGTGGCGCACTCGGCCGTTCCATGGCCTTCTCGAAGTCGAACGAGCCACCGGTTCCACCGCCGCCACGCATCTCGGCGTAATCATCGGGGTCCATCCGCGACTCCTTGAGCTTGCGCGCCCATACCTGAGTGTCCGTCTCGTCCTGCGGTGTGCGCACATACGGCCCGTTGCCGTAGCCGTAGTGGATCTGGCCAGGGTCGTGCATGTTGGACTGCCCAGCGGTCCGCCGAGAGCGCCCTGTGCGCTCCCAGTTGCGGGCGGAACTCTGGTTCGTCCCCCAATCGACGCCGTGCTCTTCACGGTCGGCGTCGAGCACCTGGTACTGGCTGGTGATCTCCCGAGGAGTCATGAACATCCGCAGTTGCTGGGGGTGGAGATGATCTACTGTCGCCATGTGATACCCCGCTATTCGTTGTCCATGATCCAGTTGCCCAGATCATCGAGCGTCTCATGGTGCATCACCGGGATGTAGCGGTCAGGGTTGATGTCCATCGTGGAGGCCACCCGGTGGTGACCCTCACCGATCTGCGGCTTGCCCGAGCGCCCGAACTGCATCGAGAGATGCACCGGAGTCTTCACACCCTCAGCGGCGATCGACTCATGGAAGCCAGCCCAATCGCCGCCCTTGGACTCGGACAGCTTGCGCGAGAGCACTTCGCTGTCTGTCTCCAACCGTGACGGCTGGCCCTTGGGGTACGTCTTGTCACGGTCCCAATCGCTGGGCTGGTGCGTGGCAACAATGTCCCGAGCCGTCATGAACATCGGAAGCTGGCCGGTGCGCTGAGTGAGTTTGGCCATCACATCCTCCTGAACAGCACGATCACCACGACGACCGCCACCACCACCAGCAAGGCCATTCCGAGCAGGTACGGGGCATCGTTCTCACCATCGGCAGCGATCAGAAGTGGGCATACGGATTGCGGGCACGCTTGGGCTGCCCATCCTTGTCCTCGTAGTGCCCAGTCGAACACGTCTTCTCCCCCTCACCGGCGCTCTTGAAGTGACGGCGGTTGGAGGACGAGTAACCGCACTCAGCACAGCAGTACGAGGCAGCCTCAGGGGCCGTTCCAGCGCCCTGCTGGAACGACAGGATGTTGCGACCCCCCTTCATCTCAGTACCGAGCGTCGCCGTAGGCCGGGCCGACCTTGTGCTCCACCGGGAGCACGGAACGGCGGACGTGCGACTCCCAGAACGGCGGGTCCTGGTGCTGTTCAGCCTGACGGTAGGTCGGCCAGGTGAGCCGGTCGGTCGGCGGGTTCTCGACGTTCTTGCGATCCGGGACCAACTGGATGTAGGTCCGATCGACCGTCCCCTGCACGAACTCGGCGGTCATGCTCTCAGACTCGTTCACTGCCATTGTGATACCTCTCTATCCTGCCATGTTGGGCGAGGCGTTGAAGCCCCGCAAAGTTCCGCTCCACATGTCCTGCTGGTAGTCCACCATGCGAGGCTGTCGAACTGTTCCAGAGGTCCACGAACGGATCTGCGGCGTCCACCGGTTGGTGTTGAGCACGTCATCGATCGTCAACTGCACGTTCGGACCGTAGCCCTCGGTGGCCGGGAACATCTGCTGCGGCGTCGGCGGCACCTGCTGGCGGATGACATCGGCCGGGACGGCCATCAACCGCATGGCGTTGGAGACGATGTACTCGGTCTTGGACATGAACGGCCGGGGTTGCCAAGGTGCCTGGCGCGTACCGTCGTCGTAGAAGCGCAGGCCCCCGGACTCCGACCCAGCACCAACTGCGTCGAAGATCTCCCTGTCCACTCGCATTACCACGGATACCAGGCTATCTCACGGGGCCAGCCCAGGCTGTGGGTCCTGGACCGGCCTCCGTGGATCAGATCCCGTGCGGAGTGTTCTCCGGGTCGGGATAGACGTTGGGGTCGCCGGGAAACATCCCCTTCTCCCAGCTTGGCTCGTCCCAGGAGTCGGGATCTCGCACGACTGGCTCTGGACCAGGGTCCTGTTGGCGTTGCTCGACCAACGGGTTCTCGTCTTCGGGCTGCTCTTCGGTCGTCTCTTCGGCGGGCGGCTCGGGCTCCGGAGCGGAGGCCTTGGTGGCCATCACGGCTCTTCCTCGACCTCGACTTCTTCTGCCGGGGTGAGGCCGTACTCGGCCTTCATGTCCTCGATCTTGGCCTTGTCGTCGTCGGACAGGTTGGCCGTGGCCCCAGCCATGGCTGCCTCCTGAGCGCTCATCCCTGACGGGAAGAACGGACCTGCCGCTCCGGCTGGCTCACGGGTGATCGACTGCCGCGGGCCTTTGGCCTCTTCATCGGCTTCCCGAGCTTCGGCTTCGGCCTGCTCTTCTTCGGTGTAGTCGGACATTGCGTTGTCTCCCTCTGTGGTTGGGGTCGGTGTGATCCTAGAGCACGAACCAGGCGATCGATACGAGGCACAACCCGGCAGCGATCAACGTGGCGTAGAACGTCTTGACGCTGTAGGCGATGAACGCTCCGATGCCGAAGAGGATCGCAGCGATGAGGAACAGCAGGTCGGCCAGACTGAGCTTGCCGTGAACGAACCCGTCATCGACGGCCAGTAGTGCTGCATGCATGTGGTATCTCCTTTAGTCGGAGGCGCAAACGGTGATCAATCGGTCACTGTCCGTTGGCTCTCGTTGGTGAACACTGATCTCCTCGATGTGAAACCCGACTGGGCACTGGATACCCTGCGGACCCTGTGGTCCAACCGGGCCTGGAGGACCTGGAGGACCGGTTGGACCTGTTAGCCCGGTATCACCCTGTGGTCCGGTCAACCCCACAGGACCCACGGACCCGGTTGGGCCGGGGTCACCCCGTTCGCCTTGTGCGCCCGTTGCGCCCGTTGGACCCGTTGCGCCGTTCTTGCCAGCAGCACCTGCTGGTCCAACCGGACCTGGCGCACCCACTCCTGTTGGTCCTGCTGGTCCTGCTGGTCCCGCAGGGCCTGTCTTGCCCACCGGCCCAGGAGGGCCAGCAAAGCCGACACCACTAGCACCTTGAGGACCCGTTGCACCTGTTGCACCTGCTGCTCCTTGTGGTCCCACTGGACCTTGTGGTCCCTGTGGACCGGGAGGCCCTGGGACCTGCACGACAGTAGTGGTTGTCGTAGTTGTCAGCACGGTATCGGTTGTGTTACTGCCATAGACGCTGTTCCAAGTACCCGTCATCACGATCAACGCCGTCGTTGCTCCCGCACAGATCGACAGCGCGTACAGTGGCGTAAGAAGTTTCACAACTTTCCCAAACCGTCATCAGGCCTGTCAGGAGGCCCGTCAGGAGGCTTACCAAGCCCGGTAGACCTCCCAGCAAGCACACCGAGCAACGCCCCAAGGATGCCGCTGACGAGAGTCGAGAGCGTGTTGGCGATCACCCCCGTGTCCGCCTCCGGATTCTTGTACTCAACGATGACGATGAGGACGCCGAGCCCGATGATGGCGAAGGCGACCACGAAGGTGAACACCAGCACCATGATCTCCACGACGCTGCGGCCCTTGAACACTCAACTCAGCCGGTGCCCTGCAGGTCGATGATCAGATCGGCACCGCTGACGTCACACCACACCTGGAACGTGCCGTCAGGATCGACGCCGGTGAAGCACAGCGACTGACCCATCACCCCAGCACCGCCCTTGAACCCGCACATCGCCGTGTTCGGCTTCTGCACTCCACCGACGACGAAGAAGCCGTCACCGGCAGGGTTCACGGCTTGCAGATGGACCATCGCCTGTGTCGAACCGGGGTATGGCACCTTGATCCGATGAGCCGTGTTGCCACCGAAGCGGGGGACACCCCACTTCGGGTCACGGGTGTCAAGGATGCGTTCGTTGCGTGGGACCATGATCCAGTCTCCTGATGGCGGTTGCGGTTGCGGCGGGGTTGGGGTGAGAGCGAAGACACTGGCCCGGAACTTGTCCATGTCCCAGATGTCCGGGTAGTGCGGAGCTTTGCTCGGTGACGGCAACCACGGCGACGGCCCGGCCGGATCGATCTTGCGGCCAGGCGTTGAGGGCATGCAGTACTCCCAGTGGGAGAAGATGTCACCGACCGCCATCGGTGGCCCCGGTGTCTCATGGTTCGCCCAATCAATCACCGCCATGCACAGTCGTGGATAGGTGGAGATCTGTCCCGACGTCCACGGCTCACCGGTACCACTGTTGCCAGCCTCGATGGCGAACATGGTGGCGTTGCCGTCGTTCTGAGCGATCACCCCACGTTGTGTCCACAGCGGCCCGCCTTGGCCCATCGTGTTCGATGCTCCTGCGGCCCACAGTTGGAAGACACCGTCGCGACCCAGCGAGCCGTTGCCCACCGGCTTCGACGGGCAGTTGAAACACGACCACTGGAAAGCTGCGTCAGCGCTGCCTCCCTTGCTCGATGCATCGTGGTGGATGCCGATGCCCTTGACCGTGTTGAACCCGCCCGAATTGCGCGAGCGTGTCTCCCACCCCGGCCGGAGGACGTACGGCACAGCCCACTTGTAGAGGTAGCCGGGAAGCGCTCGCGCCCAGATGCTGCCCATCAGAAGCCTGCCTCTTTGAGGCCCTGCAGTGTCTCCTGGTAGAGCCGCTGCTCTTCTTCGTCGCTGACCTCGACGTCACCGTGGTCAGAAGCTGTGTGATCCTCGTCCTCGTCGTAGGTTCCGGGGTCCTCACCTTCGATGGCGCTCACGGTTCCTGTTCCGAGGCCATCGAATCCATGCCCGCTGGCGCTTGACGGGGCGGACCTTGGTAGGACGGCACCGTGAAGGTGCTTCTCGGCGGGCCGTCATTCTGAGCAGGCCGAGTGGACTTGGGCGAGTAGCTCGCCCCCAAACTCTCCATTGTGATACCTCACTATCGTCCTGGGTATGGCACGACCATGCCGGGGTTCGCCCGGCCAGTTGACCAGGGCGGCGCTTGGCTCCTCAGGACGGGGATGCGATCGGCGTTCTGCGGAGCAACTGGACCGCCCGTGTTCTGATACCGGGCACCGACTGGAACACTACGGGGACCCACCTTCTTGTTGGTGGGGTAGCGCTCGTCTTCCAACAGTTCTCCGAAGCCGGGTGACACGAACTTCATCCCGGCAGCCTCTGCTTCCAACCCTGACCACAGGTTGAACTCCGGTGGCCAATAGTAGTCCCTGCTGTCGATGCGCTCGCCCTTGTGCACGCCTCGGGTGTACGGACGGTTCGTCGTCCGCGCCTTGAGGCCGTCCATCAGACGGTCGCCACGCCGTGTGTTCAGAGTCCCGAGGTAGCCATCGGGGTACTGAGCCTCAGGCGTACGCCGCCAGTACATCCGCACGGCGTCAAGTCGATCATGAGCGTGCGGAACCGGCCCAAGTGTCTCAGCGATGCGGAACGGCGCGTCGCTACCTGGGTAGTCATGACGCTGCCAATCGGTCATGACGACACACTACTCCGAGCAGCCGACTCGTCATCGGGAAGCGTTGGCCCCCCGTTGTTGGCACCGTAGGCGTGAGCCAGCTTGGTCTGCAGGTTGGCGATCACCACCGACTGCACGCAGATCTTGAACGTCTCCGGGTAGTCACGTTCCAAGACCCGCAACACATCAGCCATCTCTACCGGTTCGTTGTCCATTGTCATACTCCGCTATGGGTTGGTCGGGGGAGGGGTGGGGTCTGGTGGCCAGTTGGCGACCACTGCCGAAGTGATCGCCCCATCGGTGACCACATCGATGTCATGGCCCGGCGAACCACGACCAGCAGTGATCCCCGAGTCGTAGGCGGCATCGACAGCGTCGGCCACGGCCCAGAACATGCCGGTCAGGTTGGCGATGCCTTGCTTAACGACCGAAGCGAAGTACGAGTCCTTGAGGGTCTGGTTGCCGAGCGCCTCCGAGTACACCGCAGCGGTGATCCGCTTCTGCAGATCCGGATCGTTGGCAGCCCGAGCCGTAGAGTTGAAGCTCACGGAAGCGCTCCTTCCAGTTGGGTTTCCAAGGCGTCGATGCGATACGCCAGAGCCTGCACAGCACCGGTCAGACGAACGACCATCTGCGAGTAGTCGATGGCGTTGGGAGTGCCGATCTCTCGCGTGGCGTTCTCCCTCAGCCGCCACTCGCGATCGTTCTCCGTCTCGCCGGGCAACTCAAGAACCTCTCTGATCACGCTGCACACCGTGGGAGTGACGTCGAAGAGATCCTCCACGATGAAGCCGTCGCGACGATCACCGTTCACCGGCCAGACCGGGGTGTACTCGATCGGTTCCCAATGACGAACCTGTAGCAGGCACGCCTCCGGGTCGAGCGCCTTGGGGTCGAGCTTGAGCTTGCGCTGGCTGAACTGCTTGTAGCCAGCATGGTCGAAGCAGTCACCGTTGCTGGTCATCAACAGGTTGGTGTACGGCTGACCGGCTGCGGTGCCGATGATGGCTGTCGAGTAACCCCACAGAATTGGACCGTTGGAGCCAACGCCAGACGACGGGTGCACCGATGCTGCAGCCATGCTGGAGTACTGCAGACGATGGTTGGCATCACTGCTGGGACCTAGATACAGGAGGTTGCCGTATGTGCTGAGCGCCATGTAACTCTCACAAGAAAGTGCGCCACCACGTATCTCACCAGGCGTGTAGACACCCTTGTTGTTATACACACGCATCCAGGTGGAGTCCTGCATGTTCCAACCGCCGCCCCAGTCCTCCCAGTAGATCCCGGTGTTACCCCGGACCCGGAACCACTGATTGGTTCCAGCGTAGACCTGACTAGCACCAACGATGTTGGCAGCAACATTGAGAGCACCAGCTACGCTCAGCGAGCCAGCAGTGTCAAGGTTCATCATGTCGGCGTAGTCGCTCGTCCGCCGCCAATGACAGAGACCACCGCTAGCAAAGTCAACATACTGACTACTGCCAAAGAGTTGAAGATAGCCAGCGGTACCGGTGACCTTCGACGTAGACCCGATCTGCAAGATGCCCTGAGTGTTGTCACTGACACCCTGCAAGGCCAGAGTGTTAGCCACGTTGACGTCGGTGAAGTAGGCGTCGTTGCCGATCCGCACCTGCTGCGGGTTGCCACTACCAAGTTGAATCACACCACCAGACGCGTTGATACTCAGTGTAGTTGCAACATTGCCACTGTCGATCGAGGTGGCCTGGATCGAGGTGGCCTGGATCGTAGGTGCTTTCAACACGCCGGTGACGTTGACGGTATGCGTCGCCCCACCGAGCTTGATCTCGCTAGCCACAGCCGTTGTCACACCGTGACCGATGGCGATCGCCTCGGTAGCTGTTGCCTCGGCCCCGTAACCGAGAGCAATGGCGTAGTCGCCCTTGACCCTAGACAAGGACCCGATGGCGATGGTCTGCCCGCTCTGCGAGTTGTCCTTGAAGTCAGCGTTGTCCCCGATGAAGAGGTTGTTGTTGCCAGACGTCACCCTCGCACCAGCACTGTTGCCCAGCGCGGTGTTGACTCCGCTGACCTGGTTGGTCAAGGAGAACGATCCAACCGCAGTACCGCCCCCGGAGGTTGTCTGGAACATCGACTGCGCACCGATGGCGACGCTCCCCTGACCAGCGCCAGTCTGCTTCCCAATGAGTGCCTGCGAGCCGATCGCCACCGCTCCGTTGTCGGCATACGGACCAAGGGAGAGCGCCTGATCACCGATGGCGACGTTCTGGATTCCGGTGGTGATCCCCGCTCCTGCGTTGACCCCGACAGCGGTGTTGTAGTTGGCCGGACTCGCTGCTGTTGCTGCACCTACACCGAGGGCTGTCTTGGTCGCTGTCGTGACACCGATCAGGCTGGAAGAGCCCTGCGTGTTGACGTTGACCCAGGCATCGTTGACTCGAACTCGAAGGGCCGTCAGCGTGTCGTCGGTGTCATACCACAGTTCGACGCTGGGATTGCGGGCTATCGGATCATCCGGGCCGATCCAGACCTCGTCCGCCCCTCCTCCAGCACTACCTGGGTCACCTTCGACGCCTGCAGTCCAGACTGGGAAGTCAGAGTTGCCAGCCTGGAAGAACACCCAGCCCATACCGGTGGTGGTTGGCCGGTCCACGAACTCCGTGATCTCGATCGGCACATCCCCGAAGACCTGAGGGACGACGACGGTCACCGAGGTCGGTGAGATCTTCACCGCCTTGGCTCGGTAGATGGAAGGGAACGCTGTCATGTGTTACCGCAGGAAGAGATGGAACACTTGAGCGCTGATGTCTTGACCGGAGTCCCCCTGGATCGTGTCGAAGCCGATGGTGGTGGCCAGGTCACGACCTCGGGTAGCAACTAGCCCACGGGCGATGGCGATGCCCTTGCAGGCCTGACAGATTGCTCCCGCTCCGATGGCCCGGACGACAGGCATCTGGTTCTGATCGAAGATCGCTCGGTTGATCGACGCAGCCACCGCTTGCGGCGGGGTCGTTGCCGACACCCTCATCAGGTTCTCTACCGGCTCCGACGTCATGACCACGTGTGCTCCTAAGGGACAACTCGTAGCACAGTATCAGCCGGGCTGTGAGCGACGTATCAGCCGCTTCCTCTCGGGGGTGTCGGAATCTTGAGCAACTTTTCTTTCATTGTCCTGGAAGTAACCCGTGAGCAGGAGGTTCAGGTACTTCACCGGCATGACGGCGATGTACTCACCGACGTCGGTGGTCCCCCGACGCTTGAAGACCACCGCTCCGGCGATGTCACCGACGTTGGTGACCTCAGCTTCCAGTTCCCGTAGCCAGGTACCAAGTGCGGCACGCTCGGTGGTCTTGCGGGCCGTCTTGGCCTCGATCGTGAACGGGATGCGCTCGGACAGACACAGGTCGCCCTCGTCCTTGCTGCCCTTCTGCGTGCGCCGCCGAGCCCACGGCCAGCCGTGCACCTTCAACCAGTTGACGATGTCCGTCTCATGCTGTGTTCCAAGCTGCTTGGTCGGGTTGCTCACAGATCCGGGAGCTTCCAGGACTCGTCGGCAGCGAGACGAGCCTGCGTTTCGAAGTAGTCGCTGATCGCCAGCAACTCACGCTGCTGCTCCCCTGCTGGCATCAGCGCTGCCACTGTGCCAATCATGTTGGCGTAGGTGGCGAGCGCTGGTGAAGCGAACTTCTCCTGGCGACGGATGACCACAGCATCTTGCAACCTGATCTTCTCGACCTCGATCTCGATCTGACTGGCGATCGGAGCGCAGTCCATGGCCGCACCGACCAACTCGCCGGTGCTGTAGTCCCTCCACGGTGGCAGAGCGAGGAAGCCCATCATCTGATAGAAGTCCTCCCGCTTGAAGACGACGTACTTGTCCTCCGACGACGGCGGTGTCACACTCGGTGGATCGAAGGGCTCTGGCGTCGGGTTGAAGTCGTGAACAGGGATCTTGTACTCGTCCTTCGGCAGACCAAGCTGCTCCCACCCTCGCATCCACATGTGGCAGTTGCCGCAGTACATGTGCTCGATGTCGTAGGTGTTGTAGCTGACCATGCCGCACTTCGGGCAGGTGAACGACGGTGCGTTAGGTGGCTGCGGCTTGTCCGCCGCCTTCTCAGCAGCAGTGCGGTCGAGTGGATGATCTAGGGGTTCCATCGGTTCTGTCTCCGCTCCGGGCCTTCACGGCCCACTCGTCTCGTCAACTCTCGACTGATCAGTGCCACGCAACGGTCGCAGTTGGCGTAGATGACCGCCACCATCTTGCGTGTGGCATAGGCGTCTATAGCTCGGTCACGCGCCTTGGCGATCTCCGGCACCGCCGTCATCTTCGCCTTGGTCTGCGTCACCTTGGCCGATGGCTGAGCCTGAGCCATCGCTGTCGCCTCGACGTAGCGCACCGCAGCGTCGGCCTTCGTCTCTTCGATCTCAGCCTCGGCCAGCTTGGTGGCGGCGTAGTTCTGCCAGGTGACGTACTCGGAGAAGAGAGTCATCAGCTTCTGATCAGAGACGATGGTCAGATCACGTGGCAGGTCCGGTATCTCATACTCGGGCTGCTGCCCCAAGCTGACGCTTTCGTACGGCGGGCTTTGCTCTCCGGACCTTGACTGCGGTCGAGGGATCGTTCGCTTCCTGCGCTGCTCCGTCATCGATGCTCCAACAAGTTCTCCGGTAAACACATGAGTGACAGATCTTAGCATCGGGCTGATCAGCCCAATCCGGCCGGGGGGGCGGAACCCCCGACCGAACAGCCGAGGCTACACCACGTGCAGTTTCTAGCAAGGGGGCGATCAGAGTCGGGTTGTAGCCAACGACGAACTCCTTGGTCGCCTGGTTGAACTTCGACTCGTAGATGAAGACGATCTCTTCGTACCGAGGCCAGGCCATCCACAGGTACAACTGGCCCTGCTTGAGGTGGCTAGTGAACGGGCGGTTGATCTTCCACCAGATGTTCTCCAACGTCTCGCCATCCTGATAGCGGTTGTACAGGCGCGGTGCTTCGAAGCGCAGCGTGCCGATGCCGATCGACTTGATCTCGATGAGGCCCGACCAGTCGGCCAGCTTGTGCACGGCACCGTCCGAGTGACCCTCGATGAGATACCCAGGTCGGTGCAAGGGGACCTCCTTGTAGGCCAGGCGCAGTGATCCACAGGCTGGGCACATCTCTGGGGACAACCCCTCCCACCGCAGGTCACAGGCCCTGCAGTGCCAGGCCCCGTAGAGCACACCCATCTCCCACAGCCAGGTTTGGTACTTCTCATGGATCGTATGGCCCTCGGCAAACATGTTCTCCATGCGGAAGCTCGGGTTGGCTGCGGCCTCCTTCTCCGGAGGCGTACCGATGATCCGGTAGAAGTCGTGCCGCCCGCACCACTCTTTGTGGGACATGTCCGAGGGGTGCATCATGTGCGTCGAGTGCGACGAGACGCCGCTGGACTTCATCACGTGGCGCTGCAACGAGGGCAGCAACAGGTCAGTGGACTTGTACGTCTCCTTGAGACGCTTGAGCGCCGAGGGCTTGAGGACTCTAGGCAAGGGGGCCTCGGTCATCGCTCTCATCGAGCACGATCAGACGACGCTTGCCGATCTGGATGTGCATAGCTGGCTTTCGGCCAGAGAGGATGGCGCTCTTGCGCAGGACCTCCCAGTCTTCCAGCTTGATCGAGATGCTCTTGCCCGCGGTCTGCTTCATCTCCCAGCGGTACTCCGCATCGAGCACGTCGTCAGTGTGCAGCCAGCCAGAGCCAGAGCCGGGCTGCCGTACGCCGTCACGCTTCTTGGCAACACGGCGCTCCTGTCGCTCAGGGTCCTTCACGCGGCGGTTCCAGGTGAGCGTCCTCATGCACGGCGAAGTTGTTGTGCCCGTCGTTGGCCAGGAACGCCGGATGGGGACAGATCGTCAGCCGGTACTCGTCTTCGAACGTCCAGTGACACGCCTCGCAGCGAACGATCATCGCTTGACCACCCGCTTGCGCTTGGGCTCGGGCTCCACCGGCAGCGGCTCACCGAGGAAGCGATGGCGAACCTCAGCGGTCAGCGCCGCCGTCAGCAGTGGGTCGGAACGCATGTCAGCCATCAGACTGTCGGCACCATGCCACTTGCGCTGGCCGAAGTGATACCAGGAGCCTTTCAGTTCCAAGACGTCCATCGTCGTGGCGATGGCGTGGATCTGCTTCATGATGTCATACTCCCCTTTGACGAAGCCCTTGGCATCATCGAAGTAGAAGTCCACCAAGGCCGTGCG
>Ga0073909_10000265_pt1 | contig 18454 bp, 20 predicted proteins | sample Coa_R1_6_FD_66439 | JGI IMG/M metagenome (GOLD analysis project Ga0073909, IMG submission 66439) | Surface soil microbial communities from Centralia Pennsylvania, which are recovering from an underground coalmine fire. - Coalmine... | ecosystem: Environmental > Terrestrial > Soil > Unclassified... | reverse complement strand
TTCCGCCAGCAGATGAGCGACGCGGAGAAGGCCATGAAGGGCCAATACCTCCTGGTAGAGGCCCCAAACGAGCGCGAAGCGCACGACGACTACGTCGATTCGCTGGCGCTCGCCTGCGCTTGCTCGTTGGAGGACTCGGTTCCCGTGGTGGAAGAGATGACCAGTCCGTTCTACGGGCGGTAACCGAGAGTCCCCCTTGTAGATACGTCCCATCGGGCTCGATCGTCCGACGGAACTCTCGGCAAAGTTCTGATGGGTCTATGATCGACGTGATACCTGTCTAAGGAGGTCCCCATGGCCTATCAGCCTGCCAGCGGCTACGAGCACGTGATGGCTGTCAACACCGCTCGGCGTGGACCGCTGCGCTTCGAAGAGGGCGTGGCCACCGACACCGACGTCCCCAACGACTTCGGTCAGGGTGCCTACGGTGATCCGGGTGGCGACGGTCGGGGTCGTCCGTTCACGCCGCGCAAGGACCCTGCCGAGACGATGCGGGAGCGCGCCCATCTCGGTTCGTCCACCTGGATCGAGGCCCCGACGATGCTCAACGACTTCGTCATCGGTGCATCGGCCGGTCAGGGTCCCTCGCAGTTCGAATACGAACTCGGCTCCGAGGCTCGGCTGCGTCGGCTGAACCCGGCCCAGGTCAACGACTGACCACACCGTGGCCGCTGCCCGGAAGAAGCCTTCGCTGATCAAGGTCGGGCCACCACCGGTTCCCACGGCTGGGTTCGGCCCGAAGCCGAAGCAGGAGAAGTCCGCACCTGAGCCGTTGAAGCCGCCCGGCCAGCCTGGTCCGGGTCGTCCAGTGTCGAACATCGGCAAGTACCTGATCAAGCCAACGGCGGAACTCGACAGCGGTTTCGAGATGATCAACGCCGACCCGAACATTCTGGCGAGGGTGCACAAGCAGTATCTCAAGGCCGGTCAGCTTCCGCCGTCGCTGCAGCCCAAGTACCTGCGCAAGCCGGAGGTCATGGATCACCAGCGGGCGAACAACATCTCCAAGGGATGGCACAAGCCAAGGAGCCGACAGGGATGACGTTGGGAGAGCAGTTCAAGCAGCCTCGCCTCCCCGGTGCCGATTGGCACCGGGGGGACTTCAAGCGCGTCCCGCACTTCGCTTCTGGAGCCAAGGCCTACGCCGAATCGCAGGGACTATCACACAGCCAGCGAGGCATCGCCAGCACCAGGGCCGATCCGAACAACATCATCCGCATCGGCAACATCATCCGTGACCAGCAGGGCACCGAGCAGATGACCCCTGGGCTGGCCAAGTCCTACGAGGCGCTCAAGGCCGGGATCAGCAGCCAGTTCGAACATCTCACCAAGCCGACCTCTGAGGGTGGTATGGGGATCAAGGTGCAGTACGGTCGAGAAGACCCGTACTCCTCGCCGCAAGAGGCTCGCGCTGACGTGATGAAGAACAAGCGCCTGCGGGTGCTGTCCACCGAGGCCACCGGGGGCATGGCTCCCGGCCACCCGATGAGCAACGAGGACAACGACAAGTTCCGGGCCGTGCACGACGCCTTCGGGCACATGGCCACCGGGCGCAACTTCTCCCGTCACGGTGAAGAAGCCGCTGTCCAGCACCACGCCCGGATGTTCCCGCCCGAGGCGCACCACGCGCTGTTCAGCGAGCTTCGTGGGCAGAACAGCTTTCTCATTGCCCACAAGGACTTCCCCGGCAACCAGGTGTACAACCTGCCGCAGTGGGCGTCGAAGGGCAAGGCCAAGGAGCCGACGCCCAAGTCGAGGGGCAAGAAGCCCCAGCAGTTGAGGCTGTTCTGATGACGATCACCAAGCGGACCCCGTTGGTGCAGCCGCCTGCTGACAAGGCCCTGCAGTTCACCGACATGCCGGGCAAGTCGCAGCGCAACCTCAGCAGCCAGGTGCGCAAGCTGGGCAACCAGAAGACCGACATCAAGAACCAGCAGGCCCGGCTACAGCGCGCTGCGGATAACCCGCAGAGCAGCGAGAAGACCCGCACCAAGGCCCGGCAGCGGCTGACCTCGCAGTCAGCGCTGGCAGCGACGCTGGTCAACGCGCCGATCACCCATGAGTCGGCAGCGGCCAATCGTGTCGGCCTGGTCGAGCGGGGCAACGAGCGCTCCGTGCGTGAGGGCACCAACGCCGGTCACGGCTGGTACTTCGAACACCACAAGAAGCTGGCCGACGTTGCCGCCGCTACGGGCAACGATCGCTACAAGGTGATCGCCGCCAGCGCGGTGATGTCGCCGCAGAACAACCCCGAGCAGGAGCTTTCAGCAGTCACTGCACTGACCCGGATGCACGCCGATCCAAAGGCCCGTATCAAGGTTCCAGAAGCGGCGCTGGCGCATCCGGACGCTCCCTCGTCCCTGCGCGACTGGGTCGGCAAGTCCGTGCACCCGAGCAAGCTCTCGCCCATCGAACTGGCCCACATCTCGACCGCCTCGTTGCGTTCCTCGGTGAAGACCAAGGGCGACGTCGATCTGGGGTCGGTGAGCAAGGGTGGCGTGAAGGGCAACGTGATCAAGGCGATTGACGTGCTCCGTGGTAACACACCGGTGGAGAAGGCGATCGACCCTCGCTCGTCTCCGAAGGTGTGGTCGTATCACCACAACATCGCCTCGTCGGTCTACGGCTCCCCGGAGCACACCGAGTTCGCAGAGCGGATGCATACCACCACTGGTAGGGAGGTATCGGGTCAGACACGTATGGACCTCTTCGGCTTGAAGAGTGCAACACACGGCCCGCTCGATCCCAGGGGGCCGACTGCCGAGGACACCTGGCAGCAGGCCATCTCCACCGGCCAGCAGTTGAAGGCCATCAACATCCCAGGTCGGCAGGGTCGTGCAGCACTGCAGTCCCCGGCCAAGTTCTCGGTCGGTGAGGGCGGCTCGGCCAACCAGAAGATGCTCCGCTCTGTCCCCGGCATGGTCAAGACCGGTGTCTCGGCGTTGATGCACGCCTGGCAGAACCGGGCCACCCATTTGGCAGCAGAGACGTTGTCTCACCGCACGGGTGAGATCATCCCGGCCATCGGGGTGCAAGCCGGTGGCTGGACCGAGGGACGTCGTGAGGCCGGGAAGGCGATCGAAGAGAACGTCAAGCAGGGTCCGCAGCGCAAGCAGCCCGAGCAGATGAGCATGTTCCATGAGGACATGAGCGTCAATCGCAGAGCGCTCCCGGCGAAGAGCAAGCGGCAAGCAGCATTCGACAGTGGACAAGGAGCGTTGTTCTGATGGCACGTGGACAGGACACCGGAGATCACCCGAACCGGCAGGTCGGACGGCAGATGACCGGCTCGACAAGGGGGCCGCTACCGCAGAACGACGAAGAAGCTCGGGAGTGGCAGGCGCTGAACGAGAGTGCACGGGCCAGAGCCCGAGGCTTCGTCATGACCCACAAGGTCTACGGCACCGGAGGGATCAAGGCTACCCACCCGGCTCACAACCACAACGAGCACACCCAGCACACCCAAGCCACCGAGTGGACCTCGCGCATGCAGTTGGCCGAGGACATGAAGTGGGATCGCCAACGTGGCGACTGAGACAATAGGAGAGTCCTATGACTGATACACCCACCCCCGGCGATCGCGTCGATGCTGCCATTGAGGCTGCTCGACAGGCCCTCACCGACCTGCGTACCCAGTTGCAGGCCAAGGCAGCCGAGATCGGCCCCGAGATCAACGCGGCCGTCGATGCCGTCCAGGCCAAGATCGAAGAGATCTCGGCGGCAGTGGACGAGCGTCAGGGCCAGTAGATGCCTGGCGGCAAGGACCCTGGCCCCTCGATCAAGAAGCCAGACGAGTACGAGGCTCTCAAGAAGGAGGGCTACAGCAAGTCCAAGGCTGCGGCCATCTCCAACGAGGCAGCCAAGGGTCCTGCCGCTCGTTCCCGCATGGCTAAGAAGGCCGCTGCCACACGGAAGAAGGCTGCACCGTCCAAGGGCAGCAAGGGCCGAGAGCGCCAGGACACCGGCAAGGACAAGAAGTAGCGATGGCTGCCGTTGACCACATCCACCCACAGCAGATGCAACTCTTTGTGGACCCCGTAGAGCACATCCGCAAGTTGCGGGGCAGCGTCGATCTCGACTTCTCGTCCAGCGGGTGGCATGGCATGTGGAAGGACAAGGAGCAGGAAGCACGCGCTGCACCGGGATCTCACATCCACGGCGCAGGGATCTACGAGTCCGTCAAGAAGTACGGCATCATCCCCAGGAGCCTGCATCCGGACCCCACTGGTGGCGAGCCAGAGGTTCACCCGGCGCACGACAACTCCGGGTGGGTTCAGGGAGAGGGTCATCACCGGATTGCTGCAGCAGCAGCCGTTCAGCGGGACACCGGCAGACAGCAGTGGGTTCCCCTGAGGTACACCAATCGCCTCAGCAGAGCGAATCGGTTGATGGAATGAGCTTTGTCGGTCACGGTTGGCGCTCGGGGCAGGCAACTGACCCCGCTGTGGCCACCGGTGCGAACTCGACGGCAACGGTAAGTGGTATCTCACCCACCACTTTCGTTCGCAATCGGTCGATCACCATGACCGTGACCGGCACAGGCTTCACCTCGGCCAGTGTGATCTACGCCGCATACGGCCCTATCGCCACGATCTTCGACAGCGCCACCCAGTTGCGTTCCACCAGCTTCAACACCACTCCGGATAGTGGAGGGGCTGGGACCATCCCGGTCGGTGTCAAGAAGCAGGCCTCGGAGAAGCTCTCCAACACCGTCAACTTCACGGCGACCTGAGATGCCCAAAGGACCGCAGCGCATCTACCGGGGAGAGGTCCGTCAGGTCATCCCGACCCCGGAACACCCTGATCCAGCGTCGGCTGATCCGCACGAACTGCTGCACTCATGGCTGCAGCCGCACTACCCGTATCCCAAGGGGTACACCAGCGACACGATGTCGGTCGGCCAGCATTGGACACGCAGTCCGGAGATTATCCCCGAGCGCTTCGCCTTGGAGCCCTTGGCTCGGCCCGGTCATCCACAGCCTGGCGTGCCGATGGGCAGAGTCGAGGCCAATGCCGTCCGCAAGCGGGACTTTGCCGAGACGCCGCCTCCACCCGGTGTGCATCCGCATGAGCACTACAGGGAGGCTGACAAGGCGTACGCCGCTTCGGCTCGTTCTGAGCGCAGTGGTGTCAACATCTACCGTGACCTCTCCGGTGGAGATCCTGACCGACCTGGTCGGGCTAAGGCGTTCAACATGGGCATCGTCTGGCACGGCCATCTTCCCGAAGAGCACGAAGCAGGGACGAACTACGAGGACGAGCACAACCTGCCGTTCGGTTCGCACGTCACGGTGACCGGGGCCAGGCTGTTCATCCCCAAGTCAGGTACGGTGCACAGCTTGCGTGAGCGCCACCCGACGACGTTCACTCACGAAGAGCGCGCTGATGCTCACATGGACGTCCTCCAACGCTCGACGTACAGCCACATCGGGGAAACGTCCCCGGCACCGTGGAGTCGAGTACAGTTCCAGAGCCCTATTCACCTACCTGTCGGGCAGAAGAAGTGGGGGCTGCGATGAGCCCGGAGGCCGAGTAACACAATGGCAGTGACGTTCTACCCCGGTTCGTACCGAGCTTCTGCGTCCGACCTGACGATCTCCATCAGCCCGCTGGGCCTGGTGGAGTTGAGCGACGAAGAGTTCGAAGTCCACGGGCCGAGGATGAATCGTTACTCATCCAACTGGGCCTGGTACCTCGGCCACCACTGGGCCTACCGCCGTGAGATCGGTGAGCCGCAGTTGACGTTCAACTGGGTGCGGGCGTTCAGCGACTATCTCACCAACTTCACCTTCGGCAAGGGCGTCAACTTCCACAGCCCGGAGATCACCAGCGCCATCACTCCCTACCTGCTCAAGGAGGTGTGGGAGGTCCACAACCACAAGCAGCAGATCCTGATGGAGATGGGCCAACTGGGCTCGGTCAGTGGAGACTGCTTCGTGAAAGTGGCCTTTGAGCCGCCATACATGGATACCGTGGGCGTCCCTCACGAAGGGCGCATCCGCATCCTGCCGATCAACCCGGCCTTCTGCTTCCCGGAGTGGCACCCCCACGACCGCAGCCGGATGATCCGTTTCAAGACCAAGTACAAGTTCTGGGGCACGGCGTCTGACGGCTCTCGGCAGGTGATGACCTACGTGGAGTTGATGACCGAGGACACCATCGAGGAGTACATCAACGACGAGATGATCGATTCCCGGCCGAACCCGATCGGTGACATACCGGTGGCCTACTGCCCGAACATCGCTGTGGCCTCGTCCCCATGGGGCCTGGCGGACATCACCGACATCGTCTCGCTGAACCGGGAGTACAACGAGAAGGCCACGGAGATCTCGGACATCATCAACTACCACGCTGCTCCGGTGACGGTGATCACCGGAGCCAAGGCCTCCAACTTGGAGAAGGGGCCGCGCAAGGTGTGGGCGGTGACCAACAAGGACGCCAAGATCACGCAGTTGGAGATGGAGACGAACTTCACCGGGCCGCTGGGCTACATGGAGTTGCTCAAGCAGACGATGCATGAGATGACCGGCGTTCCTGCTGCGGCCCTGGGAACGATGCAGCCGATCAGTAACACATCGGGTGTCGCCCTGTCGATCCAGTACCAGCCGTTGATGCTCAAGCATGAGCGCAAGACGACTAACTTCGCGCTGCTCTTCGAACGGATCAACGAGTTGGTGATCAAGCATGCCTTCGTCTTCGCTCCGGGGATGACGGTGTACAACCCGTACCTGTCGAGCATGGCGATCAAGCCGGATCAGATCCAGCAACTGGACCCGTCCGACCCTGTGTCATACCGGACGTACGTGAGTTGGCCGTCCCCGATGCCGATCGACCGGCTGCTCAAGATCAACGAGATCCAGGCGCTGCAGGCGATGCAGTTGGAGAGCCGCCGTGGCGCACTGCGTGACCTGGGCGTTCAGTTCCCCGATCAGAAGATCCGGGAGATCTTCGAAGAGACGTTGGAGGACATCAAGGAGCAGGGCGCGATCGGCCTGATCCAGAGCCAGATCAGCGCCTTCAACATGATGGCCACTGGGATGACCCCGGACGGTCAGCCGCTGATGGGCCAAGACGCCGAAGGCAACCCCGTTCCGGCCAGCCCACCGGTCAACCCCGAGATCGCCCAAGAAGTGCAGTTCCTGGCCTACGGTGGCATGCCGCCGCAGCGTGCGGACTTCGAATCTGATGATCGGACCTAGAGTGTCTGGTCGTCGTCGTACGGCTCTATGGGCCGTACCGTGCTATAAGTAACACCACACAAGCGGAGAATCCGAAGGATCAACCGAATGTCACACACGGAGAACACAGGAGACACCGGGGGTGGCTTCCTCGTCGGCGTACAACCTGCTCAGCCTCGTCAAGCAAGTGACTGGCAGGGCGGCACTCCGGCACAGCAGGTGAGTCAACCCCTACCACAGCAGCAGCCTCAGCAGAACGGCGATCAGCGCCCGGCGTACCGCTGGACCGATGAGGACCTTGAGAACGCTCGCAAGCAAGAGAAGGACAAGCTGTACGGCCGTATCGAGGACATGGGAGCGACTCTCAAGGAACTCCAGCAGGCTCGGGAAGCCGAACTGGCCGAGAAGCAGCGGTTGGCCGACGAGGCCGAGGCTGCGCGCAAGGCCAAGGAAGAGAGCGAACTCGACCTCCGGGCGCTGATGGATCGCCGGGAAGCCGAGATGCGGGCGGAAGTGGACCAGATCCGCCGTGCTCAGGAGACGGAGCGTGAGGTCTTCGCCAAGGAGCGCTCACTGCAGGAAGCGATGATCTACCGTCGTGACCGGATCGATCAGGAGAGCGAGTACCTCCTGCCCGAGCTTCGTGATTTCGTCACCGGGGACACCCCGGAGGCGATCGATGCATCCATCGAGGCGTTGAAGCAGCGCACCGCTGCGATCGTCGCCAACTTTGTGCAAGCGGAACCGCCTCCACCGGTTCCGTTTCAGCCGCGGGGGGCGGCACCCACGTCCCCACCTGTAGGACCAATGGAGCAGTTGCCGTCGTATGAATCGTTGACTCCGGATGACATCCGGGGCATGGACATGGAAACGTACAAGAGATACCGTGGTCAACTCCTGCAAGCAGCAAACCCCACGCAGCGTCGGCGGGGTTAAGGGTAACCCAACACCCACATAGGGCGGTATCCACCGCCCGTTGCTCCACAAGGAGATACCACCATGCCTGCAGGCACGACGGGTCAGTATCTTGGTGGCGAGCTTCCGGTCGTATCCGGCATCACCGGTACCTCTCGGCTCGCCCCAGGCGGCCCCTACTCGCAGTACGACAACATCCAGGGCTACAAGGGCCTGGCCACGATGGACAACACGGCGGTCGGCTACTCCGGTTCCGTGGCCACCGGCTCGACCATGCTCGGCCCGGCGATCCAGACGATCTGGTCCAAGGAGATCCTCTTCCAGAGCATGCCGGTGCTGCGTTTCGAGCAGTTCGCCGTGAAGAAGACGGAACTGGGCACCATGCCTGGCCTGACCGTGAACTTCATGCGCTACAACAACCTGCCGATGCCTGCTGGGCCACTGATCGAAGGCGTGCGCATGAAGACGCACGCGATCACGGCCAACCAGTACGCCATCACCGTGCAGGAGCAGGGCTTCGCCGTCGCCGTCTCGGAACTGCTGCTCAACGCCAGCTTCGATGACGTGATGGCCTCGTCGTCCCGGCTGCTCGGCCGCAACATGGCCCTCTACATGGACGGTCAGGCCCGTCAGACGCTCGCTCGGGCGTCGAGCGTGGTCTTCGGCTACCAGAAGCCTTCGGCCATCAACACCGGCTACGGCGTGTACGAGGGCGGCACCCCGGCGACGGGTTACACCCAGGTCAACGGTGCGGTCGGCGCTGCCGACAACCTCAAGTACTTCTTCACGCCGTACGCCGTCAAGGACGCCGTCGAGGTGCTCGCATCGAAGAACGTGCCTCGTCTCGGTGAGACGTACGTGTGCTTCGTGCACCCGCACCAGAGCCGCCGCCTGCGGGACACTCCCGAGTGGATCGAAGTGACCAAGTACGCCGCGCCGGGCAACTTCATGCTGGGCGAGATCGGCCGCTTGGACGACGTGGTCTTCATCGAGACGACGCAGGTCACCAGCCCGCTGGCGGGCACGGCCGACATCACCGACCCGTGGCCGACGCTGCCGGGCGGCGCGGTGTCCACGACCAACCCGTTCAACCCGGACTGGCGTGGCACGGCCCTCGGCTACAAGGGCGGCGACGCCTTGGGCGCAGGCGACCTCTCGCCGTTCCCGGACATCGATGACACCAACGGCACGCTGGACGACCTGCCCGCAGGCGAGACGGCGCTCCCCGGCTGGGGCGAGCCGTGGGGTCCTTCGACGGCCATCTACGAGTCGGTCATGCTCGGGGACAACGCCTTCGGGCACGCCATCTCCCTGCCGGTCGAACTCCGTGACGGCGGGGTGCTCGACTTCGGCCGTGAGCACGCTCTGGCGTGGTACTCGATCTGGGGCTGGGGCGTCGTGACCGACTCCTCGGTCGTGAAGATCATCACCAACTAGGAACGCGTGGAGGGGCGGGCTTCAACCTCCCGTCCCTCCACCCCCGAAAGGCAGGTATCACAATGAGCATGGTTGCCGTCCACGGCCCGCACACGATGTACTCCACCAGCATGGCCGAGGCCGGGCCTGCCAACGCCGTCGCTACCCCGTCCAACGGTCTGTCATGGTCGTTCTCGGCTGATCCGTCCACCCGTCCAGCGGCTGACTACGACTGGACCTTCGGCTCCGGTGCCACCCCGGCATCGCAGGCTGACAGCAAGGGGCCGATCGCGGTCACCTACTCCACAGCCGGAACCAAGGTCGTCACCCTCACCATCCCCAGCGCGGTGTCCACCGTCACCAACAAGGCGCTCACGGCGAACGTGGCGACGCTCACCGTCGCTGCCGCTCACGGCCTGATCGTTGGTGACAGCGTGGTGGTGGCCAGTGTCGGTGCGCCCTTCGACGGCACCTACACGGTGACGGGGGTGCCATCAGCGACCACGTTCAGCTACGTCAAGACCAACGCTGACGTCACTTCGGGGGCGGCGACCGGCACCGTGACGTGGCCTGGCCGTCCTGCGGCCGGTGCGTACGTCATGGGCATCCAGGCGAAGACGGGAGCGATCGCATGAGGGTCAGGGTCGAGTACAACGACGGGTCAGAGCCTGAGGAACTGGTGGTCACCGATGGTTCGGTGCACTTCCATCCGTACCCCGAGGGCGACACCGAGAAGCACGACGTCAACGTCGAGGTGCTGGAAGCTGACGAGGGTGACGAGCCGTCACCCGAAGCGTACGACCCCGGCGCGCACACCGTAGGTGAGGTCGAGGACTACGTCAGCAGCCATCTTGAAGAGGCCAAGGCGGTGCTCGACGCCGAGGTTGCCGGGAAGAACCGCTCCACGCTGGTGAGTTGGCTGCAGGCGACGATTCCCTTCGACCCCTACGATCACACGGTGGGCGAAGTCGAGGACTACGTCACCGCCCATCCCGAAGAGTTGGAGCGGATCTACACCGAAGAGTCCGAGGGCAAGGCCCGCACGACCCTTCTTTCCTGGCTGGAAGGCCAGGGAGCCACCTGAGCTAGCAACTAGAACGGAGAACTTACCGTGGCGCAACCCAAGGCCGAAGTCGAAGTCGAGAGGGAAGAGACGGAAGAGCCGGAGCAGAACGCTGTCACCCGGCCGGAAGATCTCGGCTTCCCTCGCAACCAGCAACTCGATCGCACCCCGGAGGGCATCCCGATCCATCGGGAGATCGAGGTCGAGGCCATCGCGCCTCAGCCAGCCCCCGTTGACCAGAGCGGGATGGTCGAGATCCGCATGGCCGAGACGATCGAAGAGTTCACCTACGGCAACCCGCACCGGTCCTACCGGCTGGAAGCCAACAAGCGCTACCGCTTGCCGGTGGACGTCGCCCGATACCTCTACAGTCTTGGGTACACCTACCAGATCGTCAATCGATAGAGGCTGCTGATGGCCCGGCCAACCCTGCTCCACGACGGGTTCCTGATCCCCAACGCTGGGGACGTCTCCAACCCACGGATGGCCGAGCCTGACCGCATCGACTTCAACACCCTCGCCCACGATCGCTGGGGCGTGGTCGAGGGCTGCCTGGTCACCGTCTCGGTGAGCACGGCGATCATCTCGGCAGGTGTGGCCCTGGTGAACGGAGCGATGGTTTCCGTCGCCGGGGCCAGCCTGCCGATCCCTACCAGCCAGGCCCAGGACCGCTTCGATCTGATCGTGGTGAACGCATCAGGCGCTGTGCTGCTCGTTGGCGGCACCTCGGGGGCCGATCCGGTGTTCCCTGACCCTGGTATCAGCGTCACGGTGTTGGCTGCGGTGTTCGTTCCGACCGCCGTGTCGGACCTTTCCAGCAACGTCATCGACAAGCGCAAGTTCGTCAGCAACGGACTGCTGACCAAGATCAACCCGTCGTTGCCGCTGATCCAGAACCTCAACAACGTCGGAGATCACTTCCGGGTCACCGGCGGAGGAGTGATCACCTGGGAAGGTGATACCACGCTATCCCGTACCTCAATCGGCACGCTGACCCTCGACGGTGCGCTCAACGTCCTGGACGGCATCGTGACGAACAGCGTCTTCGCCTCGGCAACGCTGACCGCTACCGGCCGAGTGCAGGGTGCCAACCTGGCCAGTGGGCCGTCGTTGCCGGGCTCTGCTGCCAACGGGTCGATCTTCCAGAACGAGACGGACGGACGCATCTACGTGCGCAAGGCTGGGGCTTGGGCCGAGTTGGCCACGGTCAACGGCACCGTGCCGACTGGGACGATCATCGACAGTGTCGAGATCCCGGATGTGATGATCCCTCGCGGTTGGGTACCGCTCGATGGTCGAACCATCTCCGAAGCGACGTACCTGAGTCTGTTCAACCTGACGCAGTTGGCCGGGTATATCAACGGTGTCTCACCCAACCGGACGATGACACTGCCCAACGCCAACGGCAGAGTGCGGATGACTGCTCAGAGCGGCATCGGGAACCTCGGCGGTCCGACGAGCAATCAGCGGTCGTTGACCGTGGACAACCTGCCCCGCCACAGACACAACGTGGCGATGTCTCCTGCAGGGAGCGGGACGTTCAAGGTCCGGGTGTTGAGCGCTGGGGACCACAGTCACTCGATGCAGGCTGGTGGTCTGCACCAGCACCAGTTGTTCGCTCCGACAGGTGACATCAACATCCAAGGGCCGACCGTGATCTTCCCGAAGGGACAGTACGTTCCCCCGTTCGGCCAGGTTCCTGGTATGACAGCGGGCCAGGAAGATTCCCAGCACACGCACACCATTCTCAGCGGTGGTGCCCATGAGCACCAGGCGTACACCGATCCCCTGCCTGATCACACTCACGCGATCACCGAGCAGGATGTCGGCGTCGGTGCCGCCTTCGATGTCACACCCTCGTACCTGGCCGTCTTCACGTACATCCGGTCGTAGTCGTGAGCGCATACGTCGGCTCACGGTTCGGGCAGGACGGTCCCCCACGAATCGCAACGAGCGCCGAGGCGCTCTTGGAGGCCACTGAGATGCCACCTGTACCGACCTATCAGCCCCTCGTACCCTTCTTTCCGCCGTCACTGGTGTCTGGGAATGGCTCCGCTTCGAGCGCTGCGGCAGTCGCAGCAGCTTCTGGCGACGCCGACTGGATGTCATACCCTGACCGGCTCGATCTACACTTCTACCAGGGCGATGACGTGCAGATTCCGCTGTATTTCCAGAACCTCGGTGATCCCGATCTCGACATGAGTAACGAGAACGGCTACACCTGGAAGTCTCAGATCCGCCTGCGTCACCACTACGCCTCACGGCTGGTCAACGAGTTCACCATCGAGTCCGAGGCTGTTCCCCCAACGCCTCCGGACACTGAGCCCACGGGTATCACACTGGTGACGCTGTTTCTCCCGAGGATGCTCAACCAGTACCTCGGCGTCTACCAGTGGGACATCCAATCGACCAGTCCGTTCACCGGCCCCGACTTTCCCAAGCCGCCCGACGTCGATGACGCCAACTGGCCGATGACCGATCAGGTGAAGACTTGGCTGTACGGCTATGTCTACATCGTGCCTCGGTTGACGGCCACCGACTATCTGCCGATCCCGCCAGGAGCCGCTGGGAACAATCAGCAGGTGTGGGTCGTCAGCAGCAACCAACTCGTCGCTGGTGCCAACGGGAGGGTTCCATGACCGTCACCGTCTCTACCACTCGTCCGACGAGCAGCGGCGGCATCATCGTTGTTCCCGGCGAGAAGGTCGTCGTCACTGCTCCATCAGGGTTGCGCGGTCCTCCTGGCCCTCCTGGTGCGGACGGAGCGCCAGGCAAGGACGGGACGTCGGTACAGATCGTCGGCTCTGTTCCCACGGCAGCGAGCCTCCCCACCAACTTGACGCCTGCCGATGCTGGCGACGGTTATATCACAACGGACAACGGGCACCTCCACGTGTGGAGCGGCACGGCGTGGACCGATGTCGGTACGATCACCGGCCCGCCAGGGCCTACCGGACCGCAAGGCCCGAAGGGCAACACCGGAAACACCGGCTCGACCGGGCCGCAGGGCTCACAGGGCAACGCCGGAGCACAAGGTCCGAAGGGTGACCCCGGCCCGACCGGTAACACCGGTTCGCAGGGCATCCAGGGACCGCCAGGCACCGCTGGGTCAACCGGCGCTCAAGGACCGCAGGGTGCTCAAGGCCCTGCCGGTGCTGATGGTGTTGCTGGTCCGCAAGGTCCGCAGGGACCCAAGGGTGACGCCGGTTCAGGCGTCACGATCAAGGGCACGATCACAACCTGGCCGCCGCCAACTCAGATTGCCGGTGACATGTACCTGCTGGGATCTCCGGTTCCAGCAGGTGCACCGAGCCCGGCAACGGGGACGAAGTCTCCCGGCGATGGTGTCGTCTACAGCGGCACTGCGTGGGCCAACGTCGGTCCGATCCGTGGCCCTGAGGGGCCAACCGGCCCGACCGGCCCAACTGGCTCGACCGGTTCGCAGGGTCCCGCTGGACCACAGGGGACCACAGGCGACACCGGGCCACAAGGCGTCCCCGGTTCCCAGGGGCCGAAGGGTGATCCTGGTACGCAGGGAATCCAGGGAAACCAAGGTATCCAGGGCGTTCCTGGCACGGCCGGGAGTCAGGGTCCTGCTGGTCCTGGCGTCGCTGCTGGCGGTACCACCAGTCAGGCGTTGACCAAGGTTTCGGCAACCGACTACGCCACCAACTGGTCAACGATCGACAAGGCCTTCGTCGGCCTCGGCAGCGTCGATAACACATCGGATGCCAGCAAGCCGGTGTCCACCGCACAGGCCGCAGCCGATGCGCTCAAGGCCGACAAGACGACGGCGATCCCGGTGACCGCGCCGATCACCGGGGGCGGTACGTTGGGCACGCCGACCGCCATTGGCATCTCCGACTTCACCACAACGTCACGTGGTGCAGTGCCCAACCCGACTGCAGCGAGTGGCCGGTTCCTCAAGGACGACGGTACGTGGTCGTTGCCACCCTCTGCTGCCAGTGGAACGGGCAACATCTTCCCCTTCACCTACAACACCTCGACGCTTGAAGCGGGTATCGGCACCAACCAGATCCGCGGCAACAACGGCACCTTCGCCAACTCGACCAAGTTGTGGGTTTCCGAGATCACTCTCGACGGCCTCGATGTCACCGTCGGGCTCGGGCGGATCAAGGCAGGCTTCCAGGTCTACATCCAGGACTACACGTCGGCCAGCCGCTACGCCCAGTTCAGCGTCATCGCTGATTCGATTGACAAAGGTGCCTACTGGGAGATCTCCGTCAGCCCCTTGGCTTCGCTGGGCACCATCCCCGGAGGCAAAGTTGCCTTCCAGTCGCTGTCCACAGCGCAGACCAGCAGTCTGTTCTCGGCCACGACGACTGCACCAGGTCTGACTCCTGGTGCCAACGGTGTCGGCTCGACGTACTATCTCAACGGTACCGGGGTTTGGTCGGTTCCTCCTGGCGGCGGGGTAGGTGTCACCGATGGTGACAAGGGCGACATCACCGTCTCGGGTACCGGCACGGTGTGGACCATCGATCCCGGTGTGGTGACCAACGCCAAGATCGTCAACGCTGCGGCCAACAGCTTCAAGGGCAACAACACCGGATCGGCAGCAACGCAGATCGACATGACGGTTGCTCAAGCCAAGACCCTCCTGGCGATCACTGAGAGCGATGTTGCCAATCTCGTCACCGACCTCGGCAACAAGCAGCCGCTCGATGCTGACCTGACGACGATCGCCGGGCTGACCGCAACGACTGACAGCTTCATGCAGTCCAAGGGATCGGCGTGGGCGGCACGGACCATCGCTCAGGTGAAGACCGACCTTGGGTTGACCGGGACGAACAGCGGCGACCAGACCACCATCGTTGGGATCAGCGGGACCACGGCGCAGTTCAACACGGCACTCACTGACGGTGACTTCGCCACCCTCGGCGGCACCGAGACGCTGACCAGCAAGACGCTCACCGCTCCGACGATGACCGCCCCCGCGCTGGGCACACCGGCGTCAGGTGTGTTGACCAACTGCACCGGGTTGCCCAACGCATCCGTCATCGGCCTCGGTTCGCTGGCCACCAAGTCAACGATCCTCTCGGCGGACATCACCGATGGCACGGTGTCCAACACTGACCTGGCGACGATGGCTGCCAACACGGTGAAGATGAACAACACGGCGGGCACAGCGAGCCCGACCGATGTCACCGTTGCCAACTTGAAGACAGCGCTCGGCCTCACTGGTACGAACTCTGGTGATCAGACCTCGATCGTCGGCATCACCGGCACGCTCGCGCAGTTCAACACGGCGATCACCGACGCCGACGTGCCTGCAGCGCTCAACGGGCTCGTTGCTGTGTGGAAGGGCACGCAGGCCCAGTACGCCGCCATTGGCACCAAGGACGCCAACACGCTCTACGCGATCTTGCCGTGAGCCATGACAGCAATCGCCACCGCTGACATCCTGTTCAAGTACTCGGTCACGACCGGGTCTGCTGGTAACTCAACGGCACAGGCCGACAAGAACGCCTCGCTGGGCAAGTACATCTCGACCACGCAGTGGAGCGGTGGCTCTGGCACGTTGTTCGACAACGTCTCCGCTGCGGAGAACTCAGCCTCGACGGTTGACTACCGGTGCATCTTCGTGCACAACGCCAACACCTCCAACGACCTGCAGAACGCCGTGGTGTACCTGTCTTCGGAGGTATCGGGTGGAACGACGATCGCTGTTGCAGCGGACACCACGGCTGCTTCGGCGCTCGGTGCATCGACGGCGCAAGCACTGACCGGCGCTTCGGAGACGGCACCTGGTGGCTCGGTCACCGGCTTGAGCTACGCATCTCCGACGACGGCTGGTACCGGTGTATCACTCGGAACCATCCCCAAGAATCAGTGCAAGGCTTTCTGGGTGCGGCGTACGGCAGCCAACACTGCAGCCCTGACCGGTGACGGTGTGACGATTGCCGTCACGGGCGACACGGGTAGCTTGTGAGGGTCCGATGACTGTCGCACTCGGTCGGAACACCACCTACGGGGTCGGTACCTCGACCACCGCGGGGACGACGCTCGCCGTCACACACGGTGCCGTTGACATCGGTGAAACGCTGATCGTTGGCATCTCTTGTGACAACGTCACCAACGCCACACTGCCGACTGTCTCATCGATCACCAAGGACGGTGCTGAAACCGCCAACTGGGTGCTGATCGGCTCTGTTGACTCATCGTCAGCGACTGGTGCTGGTGGCGTCCGAGGGATGATGTACGCCATCACGGCGACCGTTCCCTGGGCCGCTGGATCGAAGACGATCACCTTCTCGGCCAGCATCACGGCCAAGGCGGCAGAGTCCCGGATCTTCTACGGCGTGACCACCACGGCTCGCGGCACGGTGCCATCAGGCACGTCTGGCGCTGCTGGTGTGTCAACCGCTGGGACGCCGACAGCAACGTCGGCAGGTACGACGATCGCCTCAGGTGACCTGGTCCTCGGCCTCCACGTCAGTGAAACCAACGCCGCTGTCGGCTTGGACACGGACACGCTCAACGGTTCCTGGGTCGGTTTCGGTGCCGGTACCTTCACGTCGAGTGGTGCTGCGGCGGCGAACGCCAGTGTCCGCATGCAGTACAAGATCACCACTGCCAGCGGGGCACAGACGCTTAACCCGACAAGCTCTGGTGACTGTGGTGTCGCCGTCGTAGGCCTGGTGCCGCAGACCTTGTCTGCTGTCACAGCAGCAACACGTTCGGCAACATGGGACGTTGCTGCTTCCCCACCGGTTCAGTGGGCCGACGTCACCTTCGTCAACATCAACAGTGGCGGGAACTACTGGAACTTCGGGGGGTACTCTTCCGACGCTTGGTATTACAACATCCCCCCGCCAGGGATCAGGGAGGACTTGGGGTTCGGCGGCTACTCCGCGGTGCGCCAGACCGCAGCCGTCGGGTTAAACCAGTACGTCAAGGCGTACGTGGAGGACCGGGCCAACGGGTGGCTGTTGAAGGTGCGTTGTCAATCGACGCCTGTGGCAGCCGGTACGAGTGAGCTTGCCAACGGCCTCACTTCCTTCTTCGACGGCACCAACCTGTTCTGGCGTGCCACTGACGGGAGTCTGATCACCTTCACCAACCCAACGCTTCCAGCAGGGCCTGGGTTTGTCGAGCTACGGGTGGTGAGCAACATCGCCACGGTGGTCATCGCTGGGACCACGTACGCGACCTTGGACATCTCGTCGTACGGCTACACAGGTGTGTACACCGGGTTCGGGTCGGATCACGGCCACATGGTCTACTACGCCGAGGGCGGTGACACGACCGGTACCGGTACGGCTCCGGCCAAGGTCACCGGGATGACCGCCACGTCGGTCACCGCCACCAGGATCGATCTCGTCTGGGCGATGGCGACCAGCAATGGGCAAGCCATCACTGGGTACATGATCGAACGTGCTCCTGATGCTGCCGGTGCACCGGGCACTTGGGCGACGCTCTCTGCGACTACTGGTGCGCCATACCCGTTGTCATACTCCGATACCACGGTCACCGCTGGCCAGCGTTGGTGGTATCGGGTTTCGGCCATCAACTCCGGTGGCACCGGTCCTGCTTCCGATCCTGACGACGCCATCGCCACTGCTCCATCGCCGCCAGCGTTCACCGAGAACTTCTCTGCGGGCTTGAAGAACTGGACGGTTGCCCGCTGGCGGTCGCAGGGGTCACAGGTCAACAACCCCGGTTACGTGCCGCCATCGAGCAACGATGATGGGCACTACGACGGAGTGCTCGGCACGCACACCACGCCGACAGGTATCGGGCTGTTACCTCCGTATGACATCTTCGTTGGTTCGAACAACTGGCTCTTCGTCGGCGGCGGTTCGCAGAACTACGGGGACACGTTCCTGCGTTGCGCTCAGCAGATGGACCTCACCGGCTC
>Ga0073909_10000261_pt1 | contig 18487 bp, 18 predicted proteins | sample Coa_R1_6_FD_66439 | JGI IMG/M metagenome (GOLD analysis project Ga0073909, IMG submission 66439) | Surface soil microbial communities from Centralia Pennsylvania, which are recovering from an underground coalmine fire. - Coalmine... | ecosystem: Environmental > Terrestrial > Soil > Unclassified... | reverse complement strand
GGAGATTGCGACGTTCCCCGCCTCGGGCAGATACAGCCTGCGCGTAGTCGTATCGAGCGTCGCGAACAGCCGATCCTCGGCGACGGCCCCGGCATGGGTGAGGGTATTGAACAGCGTCGATTTGCCGGCGTTGGTATAGCCCACCAGCGAGACGGTGAAGGCCCGGCCACGCTCCCGCGCACGCCGCTGGACCTGGCGCCGGCGGCCGAGCTTCCCGAGCTTGTCCTTGAGCAGCTTGACGCGGTTCGCGATCAAACGCCTGTCGACCTCGAGCTGGGTCTCGCCCATGCCGCCGAGAAAGCCTTTGCCGCCACGTTGGCGCTCGAGGTGCGTCCAGCCGCGTACGAGGCGCGTCGCCGCGTGCTCCAGCTGCGCGAGCTCGACCTGCACCTTGCCCTCGTGACTCTTGGCGCGCTGGGCGAAGATATTGAGGATCAGCCGCGTGCGATCGACGACCGGGCAGCCGAGCGCTTTTTCGAGATTGCGCTCCTGGGCGGGCGACAAGTCGTGATTGAAAATCGCAAGCGAAGCGCCCTGCTCAAGCAGGGTTCGCTTGATCTCCTCGACTTTTCCGGAACCGGCGAAATGCGCGGGATCGGGCCGGTCGCGGCGTCCCCGTACCACGGCGCGCGCGCGGATTCCCGCGCTGGCCACGAGCTGACCCAGCTCCTCCAGGCTCTCCGCATAGCCGCCGCCGCCGAAGTCCAGCGCGATCAGAACTGCGTCGTCCCCGCCCGACGAGCGCTCAACCATCGAGCCTGGTCAGAACTGAGGGTACGGAGAAATCACGCTTCCGGAGAGGGATGATCGACCGCCAGGTTGACCGCGCGAGAGGGAACGACGGTGGAGATCGCGTGCTTGTAGACCATTTGCGTCACGGTGTTCTTGAGCAGCACCACGTACTGGTCGAAAGACTCGATCTGGCCCTGCAGCTTGATTCCATTGACCAGATAGATCGACACCGGAACGTGTTCTTTGCGGAGCGTATTCAGGAATGGATCTTGTAACAATTGTCCTTTGTTGCTCATAGGCGCACCCCGGATGGGTCTTATTTGAAGTTCTACTGTATAGGGTTTTTCGGAAAATGCCAACGTAATATGCCGCTCCGAAACGGCCGAATCTGCGGCTTCCGCGCAGGGTGCGCAACGTCGCAAGCTCTTGGATGATCAATCCACGTAAGGGTTCCGGCCGCTTTTGAATTCGATCCGCAACGGCGTACCCTCCAGGCGAAACACCTTTCGGAAATCGGCTTCCAGATAGCGGCGATAGCTCTCGGGCACCGAGGAGAGCGCCGACCCGTGCACCACCACGATGGGCGGATTGCTGCCTCCCTGGTGCGCGTACCGCATCTTGGGACGCGAAAGCCCTGCACGCGGGGGCGCCTGCCTTTCCACTGCGGCGATCAGAGCGCGGGTCAGCTTGGGAGTGGGCAGCTTCGCCATGGCCGCGCGGTACGCCGTGTCCACCGAGGCGAGCACGCGCGCGATGCCGCGCCCTTCGCGGGCCGAGATGTAGTGAATATGCGCGAACGAGAGGAACCGCAGCTTGCGCGCGACGGTGCGCTTCACCATGTCCCGCGCATACGCATCCAGCCCGTCCCATTTGTTGACCGCGACTACGACGGCGCGTCCGCGCTCGAGGATGAACCCGGCGATGTGGGCGTCCTGGTCGGAGATGTCGCTTTGCGCATCGAGCACGAGAACGGCGACGTTGGCTCGATCGATCGCCTGCAGCGTCTTAACCACGGAAAATTTTTCCACGCTCTCGAACACCCTTCCGCGGCGCCTCAATCCCGCGGTGTCGACGAGCACGTAGCGGCGGCCCTTCAGCACCAGCTCGACGTCGATCGCGTCGCGCGTGGTGCCGGGCTGGTCGAAGGTGACGACCCGCTCCTCGCCCACGAGCATGTTGACGAGCGTGGACTTCCCGGCGTTGGGGCGGCCGACGATCGCGATGCGAACCGCACCGTCGGCCTCCTCGCGCTCCTCCTCGGACGGGAAGCCGGCAAGCGCCGTCTCCACGAGATCGCTCACGCCCTCGCCGTGCTCGGCGGAGATCGCGTGCGGCGCGCCCAGACCCAGCTCGTGAAACTCGGCCATCGCTATTTCGTGATTCATGCCCTCGGTCTTGTTGACCGCGACAAGCACGCGCCTGCCCGTGCGTCTGAGCTCCTCGGCGATCGCGCGGTCCTGCGGGACGAGCCCCTCGCGAGCGTCGGTGACGAACACGACGACATCGGACTCGGCGATCGCGGCCCTCACCTGCTTGGCCATCTCCACGAACACGCCTTGCGCCTCGGGCTCGAGCCCGCCGGTGTCCACCACCAGATAGGCTCGACCCCCCAGGCGCCCGGCCCCGTAGTGCCGGTCGCGGGTCAGGCCGGGAACATTCGCCACCAGCGCGTCGCGGGTTCGCGTGAGGCGGTTGAACAGGGTGGACTTGCCGACGTTGGGCCTGCCGACGATGACCAATGTGGGTTTCATGGCGCCGCTAGCGCAGGCTCAATGCGTAGAGGTTGCCCTCCTGGGTCTGCACCAGGAAGCCTTGCTCGAGCCGCAGCAGCGACGTTCGGATCGGGCTGCCGTCGGTAGAGATGCGGCCGACGAAGGCGCCGGTCTCGCGCGACAGGAAATGCACGTAGCCCTCCACATCCCCCACGGCTACTACGTCGCCCAAGGCGAGCGGGGCGGTAAGGCGCCTCAGGAACAGGCGGTCCTGCTTCCAGAGTGTCGCGCCTCCGGCGCGATCCAGAGCCTGCACCGCACCCTTGTCGTCGCTGACGAACACGTAGCGCGCGTCGACCGACAGCCCGGCGGTGCTCGACATCTCGCGCGACCAGACTACATTTCCGCTCGTGCCGTCGAAGCAGCCGATCCGGCCCTGATAGGCCACGGCGCACACTTCGCGCTCCGCCACGACCGGCACTCCTACGACGTCGGTGACGCGCTCGAGCTCGGTTGCGCCGCGCGGCAGCGAGACGGTCGCCTCCCAGCGTATTCCTCCGTTGGCGAGCGCGATCGACACAAGCTTGCCTCCGGCGAAACCGGTAAGCAGGTTGCCGCGGTCGGCGACCATGCCCACGGGAGAACGGACCGACAGCGGCGGGCTCGACCGCTGGTACAGCCAGCGCCGCTTGCCGTCCTTGGCGTCGAGAGCGAAAAGGCGCCCGTCGCCGGCGCGCGCGATCACGAGGTCCCCAGTCACCACCGGGGCGGACAGGATTTCGCTGGACACGTGGGCCCGCCATTTCAGCACGCCGTTGGCCGCATCCAGGACGATCACCTCACCGTCGTAGGTTCCGACCGCCACCAGTGAGCCGTCCGAGCCCACTCCCCCCGACAGAATGCGCTCCGCATACGCGCGCCACGATACCTGTCCCGTCGCGGCGTCGAGCCGCGCAATGGTGCCGTCCTGCGCGGCGGCGTAGACGGCGCTCCCGACGACGACCGGAGACAGGATCGCGTCGCCGGTCGTGCCCAGACCGGCCGCCCACAAGGTGCGCACGGGAATGTACGACGGCAGATCCGCGAGCTCGGCCATCTTGGGCCCGGGCGAGCCCGAGCAGCCGGCGAGCAATATCGCGCCGGCAAGGAGAATCCGCAGCATCAACGCATCTCTGAACGAGCAGAACCGCTCAGAATTTCCCAAGACGCGAGCACCACCAGTCCTTGAATCATCTTTCCCTCGCTCGTCCAGCTTCGCTGCCTCGCGACACAACGCGCACTTCTCCCGACCTTCCTAACCCTCTCCGAGTGCCTCGAGCTTGAGGCGCAGCCCCTCGCGCAACGGCCCCGGTTCCGCTTTCTCCAGCGCAGCCTTGTACGCCGAGCGCGCATCCCCGCGCTTTTTCTGCGCCACCAAGATGTCGCCGCGCTGGGCGGCGAAGAGCGCCTCAAAGCCGGGATGAGGTTTCACCTCGAGAACCTTCAGCGCCGCGTCGGGCTCCTTGTCGTCGAGCAGGACGCTCGAGAGCCGCAGCGCCGCGATCGAGCGTATCTCGTCGCTTTTCGCGTGCTCGACCACCCACTGCAGCTGCGCGCGCGCCGTCTTCAGATCGCCGGCCTGGAACTGGAGCTTGGCCGACACCAGCGCCGCGAGGGGAGCGTAGACGCTGCCCGGGTAGTTTTCCAGAATCGATCCGGCGGTGTCTCTGGTGCCCTTCAGGTCGTTGGCGCGCGCCGCCTTCTGCAGCGTGTCGTATAACGCGGCGGCCTGCGCCGCTTGAGAGCGCTGGTACCAGAGCCAGCCGTTCCAGGCGGCGATCGCCGACGCCACGAGAACCGCCGCAAGGGTGATTCCCCCGCCGCGCTCCTTCCACCAGGCCTTCAGCGCGGCGAGCTGTTCCTGTTCCTCGAGATCGTATGTGCTCATTGATTTCCTTTATCGTCGCGTTCGCCGAAGAGCAGGTTCGAGACCGCTTCCGGGAGCCGGTCCAGCGGCACCCGGAACTGCTCGCGCTCCTCGCGCAATGTCTTGACGCTGGCCTCGCCCGCGTTGGCCTCGTCGTCGCCGACGATCACCGCGACGGGCGCTCCGCTGCCGTCGGCTTTCTTCATCTGCGACTTGAAGCTGCCCGCGCCGCAGTGCTGCACCACGCTGAATCCGGCCTGGCGCAAGGCTTCCGAGACCTGGAACGCGAATCGCTCCGCGCGTTCACCCTGATTGACAAGGTAGACGTCCGGAGAAACGCGCTCGCCGGAATCCTCGAGAAGCAAGAGCAGCCGCTCCATGCCCATCGCAAAACCGCATGCCGGCGCAGCCTTCCCTCCGATTTGCTCGAGCAGCCCATCGTAACGTCCGCCCGCGCACACCGTCGACTGGGCGCCAAGGTTGTCGCTCACCCACTCGAATACCGTGAGATTGTAGTAGTCCAGGCCGCGCACCAGGCGCGGATTGATTTCGTAGGGCCGCCCGGCGTCCTTGAGGATCGCCTGCACGCCTTCGAAGTGCTTGAGCGACTCCTCGCCCAGGGCATCGAGCAGGCGCGGCGCTCCTGCGATCAGCGCCTGCGTCGCGGGGTTCTTGCTGTCCAGGATCCGCAGGGGATTGGCATGGAGTCGCCGCTTCGAGTCTTCGTCGAGATCCCTCTCGCGGGCGGCGAAATAGGCCACGAGCGATTGGCGATAGGCGGCACGCTCCGCGGCCGAGCCCAGGCAGTTCAGCTGCAGCCGCACGCCGGGGAGATTCAGGTCGTCCCACAGCCGGGCGCACATGAGCAGCAGCTCGGCGTCCACGTCCGGCCCCGGAAAACCGAGCGCCTCGGCTCCGACCTGATGGAACTGGCGGTAGCGGCCTTTTTGCGGGCGCTCGTGGCGATACATCGGGCCGATGTAATAAAGCCGCTGCCCGCCGCCGTAGAGCAGGCTGTGCTCGGCCGCGGCGCGCGCCACCGAAGCGGTGGCCTCCGGCCGCAGCGTCAGCGATTCCTGGTTCAGCTCGTCGGTGAAGGTATACATCTCCTTCTCGACGATGTCGGTGGCCTCGCCGATCGCCCGGCGAAAAAGCGCCGTGGGCTCCAGCACGGGCGTGCGGACGTTGCGGTAGCCGTAGCTGCGCAGCCAGTCGCGCAGCAGCTCCTCAAGAGTCTCCCAGCGCTCGGCTTCGTCGGGCAGGATGTCGTTCATTCCGCGCACCGCGCGGATCGGCTCGGTCATATCGGATTGCCGCTCCGGCTACACGGCGGCTTTGATCGGAATGCTTCGCGTCTTCCGGGGCGCGTCGCGCCGGAGGCGCCCGCCCTCCCCGTAGGCCGTTTCGACGTATCTTTGGACCAGCTCCTGGAACTCCTCGGCGATACGCTCGCCTTTCAGAGTCACCGTCTTCTCGCCGTCCACGTACACCGGCGCGACCGGACGCTCGCCCGAGCCCGGCAGGCTGATGCCGATGTTGGCGTGCTTGCTTTCGCCCGGCCCGTTCACCACGCAGCCCATGACCGCGACGTGCATGTCTTCCACTCCGGGGAAGCGCTCGCGCCAGCGCGGCATCTGCTCGCGCAGGAAGCGCTGGATCTTGTCGGCGAGCTCCTGGAAGTACGTGCTCGTGGTGCGGCCGCAGCCGGGGCAGGCGATCACCAGGGGCGAGAACGAGCGCAGGCCCATGGTCTGCAGCAGCTCCTGGGCGACGATCACTTCGCGTGTGCGGTCGCCGCCCGGGTCGGGTGTGAGCGAGATGCGGATGGTGTCGCCGATGCCTTCCTGAAGCAGCACGCCCAGCGCCGCCGTCGACGCCACGATGCCCTTGGTGCCCATCCCGGCTTCGGTCAGCCCGAGGTGCAGCGGGTAATCGCAGCGCCGCGCGAGCTCGCGGTACACCGCGATCAGGTCCTGGACCCCGCTCACCTTGCACGAGAGGACGATGCGGTCGCCCGGCAGGCCGAGCTGCTCGGCGCGCGCCGCCGAGTCGAGCGCCGAGACGACCAGCGCCTCTCGCGTCACCGCATCCGAATCGAGAGGCTCCACGGAGCGGGCATTCTCGTCCATGAGGCGCGAGAGCAACTCCTGGTCGAGGCTGCCCCAATTCACGCCGATCCTCACCGGCTTGTCGTAGCGACAGGCTATTTCGATCATGGTCGCGAACTGCTCGTCGCGCTTGGCGCCCCGACCCACATTGCCGGGGTTGATCCGGTACTTCGCGAGGACGCTGGCGCAATCGGGGTAGTCGGTAAGGAGCTTGTGGCCGTTGAAGTGAAAGTCGCCGACCAGGGGCACGTCGCAACCCATCGCGTCCAGCCGCTCGCGTATCCGCGGAACCTGCGCCGCGGCCTCGGCGGAATTCACCGTGATGCGGACGATCTCCGAGCCAGCACGGGCGAGCTCGGCCACCTGCTGCGCGGTGCCCTGCGCATCGGCCGTGTCGGTATTGGTCATCGATTGAACCAGCACCGGGGCCCCACCGCCGATGAGCGCGTCGCCGACCCGCACCTGGCGCGTCGTGTGTCTCGGGATGGTGCTCATGGACGGCTCGCTCCGGCTCTCGATCGGTTGCCTGGTCTGGCGCTCAGTGTAGAGCTCAGTCTAGAGTGAGGCGCGCGACCTCGATCTGAATATACGGCTTCAGATCGATGGGCTTATCGTTGTACGTGAGGCGCACGTTCGCGGCGTTGCCGATCACGAGCAACAGGGGCGCCTTCCCGGCGACGACTCTGCGGCTCCCGGTGGGGTTGAGCTGCGACATCAGCAGCTTGCCTTCTCCGTCCCTGATCTCGACCCAGGACTCGCCGGCGAACTCCATGCGAACGCGGCCCTCGCCCCCCGGGGCCGCTGGGGCATTGGGCGGTGGCGCGGCCCTGGTTGCGGCAACCGCGGGCTTCTCGGGAGCGACAACCGGAGGGCTGACCGGCAACTCGGCTTCGGCCGGCGCCGATGCAGGTGCCAATGCCGGCGCCGAGGCAGGAGCCGGAAGGGATTTCGCGTCCTGCTGCTCAGCCGGCTTGGTCGATGCGAGTTTCGCCAGGGGCAACGTCCCCATTCGCCACTCGTAGAGCACGCCGGCCACGGCGATGAAAACCAAGATCGACAGGAACAGGTATGTCCGGTTGCCGCGGCGCTTGCCGCCCTGCGGGAAGGGAACGCGCTTGGCACGCAGGTCGAGCGAGATTTCGCCGGGGACGTAGCGCTGTTCCAGCGCTCCAAGGATGGGCTCGGGATCCGTCTCGAGCAGCTTGGCGTATCCGCGAACCATTCCGCGAACGAATGTCGCCCCCGGCAGGCGGTCGAACTCTTCGGCTTCCAGCGCCTCGATCTGTCGCGCACCGTACTTCAGACGCTGAGCGACATCGGCGATCGAGAGCTTGCGCTCGGTGCGCAGCCTGGCGAGCGTGCTCCCGGGCCCTCCGGTTCCTGCTTCGGCCGTGTCGCTCAATCGAATCGTCCTTTCTGCATGTCCTGGTATTCCTTCGATCCCGGAAAGCGCCTGCGGAGCTGGTTGCCGTAGCCCGTCGTGCCGGAGGAGTCCCCCAACTTGCGTTCGATTCTCAGCGCGAGCCAGAGGGATTCCGAGGTCGGCTCGGCGAGCTTGTTGTAACGCGCGACCAGGACGCGCGCGGCGTCGAGCTCGCCCCTGCGGTACTTGAGCTGAGCGAGATTGATCAGCGCCGGATAGTAGTTCGGATCGAGCTTCAGCGCGCGCTCGAGGTACTCGTAGGCGTCCTTTTCGTTGCCTTTGCGCAGCGCGCAGGTCGCTGCCATCGTGTACGATTTTTGCGGGGTCGTGTAGAGCGGATAGCGCACCGCCAGGAGGAAATAGCGGATCGATTCCTCCTCCCGCTTGTTCTCGCAGAGAAACCACGCGTAGTTGTGATTGGCGTCAGGGTCGCTGGGATTGATCTTCAGGGAGCGCTCGAACGCCTCTTCGGCGAGCCCCGTCTCGCGCAAATCCCCGTAGACCAGGCCCAGCAGGTTGTACGCGGGCGCGTAGCCCGAGTCGGCCGCGACGGCGATACGCGCTTCCGAGAGCGCCACGCCCAGGTTGCCCCGCGTGTAGTACGACCCCGCCAGCTCGGTGTGGATGCGGGCGCGCTCCCGGGCGCTCGCCTGTTCCCCGATGATCGCCCCGGTGTCCTCTCCCGGCGTGTCGCTCCCGAGGTGGCTCGAGGCGCAACCGCCGAGCGCGGCCGCGGCGAGCGTCGCGAGGGCGACGAGGGTCCTCAAGGACCGACTCCTTCCAGCCGCGTCACCTTTCGCGTGCGGTCCTGGATCTGTCCGGCGAGCTGGCCGCAGGCCGCGTCGATGTCCTCGCCTCGCGTCTTGCGCGTGGTGGTGACGATGCCGGACGCGTTCAGCAGCGCGCTGAAGCGCTCGATCGCGCCGCGTGGCGAGCGCACGAAGCCCGAGTTCGGGAACGGGTTGAACGGGATCAGGTTGATCTTGCAGGGCACGCCGGACACCAGCTCGATCAACTCGCGTGCCTGCCCCTCGCCGTCGTTCACGCCGTCGAGCATGACATACTCGAACGTGATGAAATCGCGCGGCGCGCGCTCGAGATAGCGCCGGCACGCGGCCAGCAGCTCTGCGAGCGGGTATTTCCGGTTGATCGGCATGAGCCTGTCGCGCAGCGCGTCGTTCGGCGCGTGCAGGGATACCGCCAGCGCCACCGGGCATTCGTCGCGCAACCGGTCGATCATCGGCACGATGCCCGAAGTCGACAGTGTCACGCGGCGGCGCGAAAGCCCGTAAGCGTCCTCGTCGATCATGAGCTTGAGCGCCGCGACGGTGGCGTCGAAGTTGAGCAGCGGCTCTCCCATTCCCATGAGAACCACGTTGCTGATCACTCGCTCGCCGCCGGGGATCGCACCCAGCTCGCGGTTGGCGAGCCACAGCTGACCGATGATTTCCCCGGTGGACAGATTCCGGTTGAACCCCTGCCGTCCGGTGGAGCAGAACTCGCAGGCGAGCGTGCACCCCGCCTGGGTGGAAACGCACAACGTGCCGCGGCCGGCCTCGGGAATGAAGACGGCTTCGATCGCGTTGGCGTTGCCGACGTCGAGCAGCCACTTGCGTGTGCCGTCGCCGGCGACGCTGTCGCTTACGATCTTCGGGGGCGAGATCGTCGCGATCTCCGCGAGCTTGTCGCGCAGCGACCGCGCGATGTCACTCATCCGCTCGAAATCGCCTTCGCCGAGACGATGCATCCAGCGCTTGAGCTGGCGCGCGCGAAACGGTTTTTCGTCCAGGCCCGAGACGAAAGCGGAGAGCGCTTCGCCGTCGAGATCGAGGAGATTGACGCTCATTTATCTGGAGAAAATCTCGGACGCCGGGAAGAAATATGCGATTTCGGTGCGCGCGGTCTCTGGCCCGTCGGACCCGTGTACCGCATTGGCATCGATGCTGTCGGCAAAATCAGCGCGTATTGTGCCCTTCTTCGCCTTCTTGGGGTCCGTTGCGCCCATGAGCTCCCGGTTCTTGGCGATCGCATCTTCGCCTTCCAGAACCTGCACCATGATCGGCCCCGAGATCATGAATCTCACCAGATCGCGGAAGAACGGACGCTCGCGATGCACAGCGTAGAAACCCTCCGCCTGAACCTCCGACAGAGTCAGCATTCGGGCCGCAATGACGCTCAGGCCTGCCTTCTCGAACCTCGAGTAGATCTCTCCGATGGCGTTTTTCGCCACGGCGTCGGGTTTGACGATGGACAGGGTTCGCTCTACTGCCATGCAGGATCTCCAGTGGGGTTCGGGAAAGTCGCGAGAAACCTAGCTAACGTTCTATTTTATCAGGCTTTTGCCGGAGCGTTGCAATTTGCTTGAGCGCCCGCGCTGGCGCGATTGCGCAGCGTTTTGCGACCCGGCGCAGACGCCGGAACTCCGTCAGCATTATGTAAGTTTTACATCAGCTTATTGCAAGCCAGTCCGCGTACAGTTCGTGGCGTAGTCTCTTTCCTCCTCTGTGGCGTGGGGGCGCGTGACGTCCCCACGCACTTTTTTTCTCCAGCATGTCCACGCGCCCAGATCAAGAATTCGGACACCGCTCGCGTGCTATTCTGAAGTTAGATCCGGTTCAATCACTTGTCATGCGAGTTCTGATCGTCGAGGACGACAAAGCGCTGGCGGACGGCCTTACGCGCACCCTCCGGCAGTCGGGCTATGCCGTCGACCACGCAGAAACCGGCGAGCTCGCCCTGCGCGCCTGCGCCGAGGAGCACTACGACCTCGTGGTGCTGGATGTCAGCCTCCCGGGCGTGGACGGCTTCGAAATCCTGCGCCAGCTGCGCCGCGACAATCATTCGGGCAGCATCCTGATCCTCACCGCTCACGACGCCGAAGCCGACCGCGTGCGCGGCCTGGATCTCGGCGCGGACGATTACGTCACCAAGCCGTTCTCGCTCCCCGAGCTGGAAGCGCGCGTGCGCGCGCTCATTCGCCGCAGCCAGGTCGTGAAGAGCCCCAAGCTGCGCTTCGGGCGCCTCAGCGTCGACACCGTTGCGCGGCGCGCGGCGATCGGAGGGGAAGTTCTCGATCTCACTCCGCGCGAGTGGGCGGTGCTCGAGTACCTGCTGATGCGGATCGGACAAGTGGTCAGCAAGGAGCACATGCTGCAGGCGATGTGCAGCTGGGACGATTCGCTGACCCATAACGCCATCGAGGTCTACATCTCGCGCCTGCGCTCCAAGCTGCAGGACGCGGGAATCCGCATCCGGACGGTGCGGGGATTCGGCTACATGGTCGAGGATCCTGATGCAGTCTAGCCTGCGCCGGCATCTGACCTACTGGCTGCTCGGCCCCCTGCTGCTCCTCGTCGCCGCGGGAACCTTCGTCTCCTACCGCATCGCCCTCAACGCCGCGAACAAGGCGTACGACAGCTCGCTCCTCGATCCGGTCCTCGCGATCGCCAGCCATCTGAGGCGCAACGGAACCCGGCTCGAGCTCGACCTTCCGTCGATCGCGATCGAGGCCCTGCGCATCGACACCGAGGACCGCGTCTATTACTCGGTCCTGGGATCCGGCGGAGAGGAGCTGATCGCGGGAACGGCTCGCCTGCCCGCCCCGCCGGAGCGCATGCAGCCCGGGGAGCACATCTACTACGACGCCACGCTCGGGGGGGAGCGGGTCCGCGTCGCTGCGCGCGCGGTCACGGTCGATAACGGCGGAACGGCCATTGTTCAGGTCGCGGAAACCCTGATAAAGCGCGACAAGCTGGTGCTCGAGCTGCTGGTGGCTTCGGCCGTGCCGCAGTTGCTGATCGCCTTCGCTGCAGTGACGCTCCTTTGGCTCGGCATCGGTCAGGGCCTGCGCCCGCTGGATCGCCTGCGCGACGAGATCGCGGCGCGCTCGCCGCGCGACCTCCGCCCCGTTTCCGAGCGCGACAAACCCCAGGAGGTGCGCCCGCTGATCGAAGCGCTGAACCAGCTGCTGGCCCGCCTCAACGCCGCGATCGCATCGCAGCAGCGCTTCATCGCCAACGCGGCGCACCAGCTGCGAACGCCCCTCGCGGGCCTCAAGACGCACGCCGAGCTCGCCCGCCGCGAGCCTTCCACGTCGGAATTGAGATCGCTGCTGGACATGATCGCGGGTGAGACCCAGCGCACCAGCCACCTCGTCAACCAGCTGCTCACCCTTGCGCGCGCCGAGCCGGGCGAAGCGCCCAGCGGACAACCCATCAACCTGCACGAAATCGTCGGCCGCGACGTGCGCGACTGGGTGCAGCGCGCGGTCGGCAGGAACATCGACCTCGGCTTCGAGCTCGAGGACGCCTGGACCATGGGCGAACCCCTGCTGTTGCGCGAGCTGGTCGCGAACCTGGTCGACAACGCCCTCGCCTATACGCAAACCGGGGGCAGCGTGACGGTGCGCACCGGGGTGCGCGCCGGCGAGTCGGTGATCGAGGTCGAGGACAACGGACCAGGCATCCCGGAAGCGGAGCGCGAGAAAGTGTTCGAGCGCTTCTATCGCGTCGCAGCGACCGGGGGCGAGGGCTGCGGGCTGGGCTTGTCGATCGTCTCCGAGATCGCGGGCAGGCACAACGCCCGGGTCGAGCTCGCAGGGCCCGCCGGTGCCCGCGGCACCCTGATCCGCGCCGCGTTTCCCAGGCTCGCGACCCAGCCCGCCCAGCCGGCCCTTCCCGTTTCTACCCGAGCGGTTCCCACGTCACGATAAGTCCCGCCTCGTCCGGCGTCGCCCGGAATTCACAGGCATCGCCGATACCCGGAACATAAACGAGGTTCTCTCCGCAGAATACGAGCGGCAGCCGGTCGCGGTGCCATGGCGGAACACCCTGCTCCTGGAAAAGATTCTTGAGACTGCGCCGCGGCCGCCGGTGATCCAGGCGCAGGTGCTCGCCGCCTTGCCGCAGGCGCACGGTGACGCGCTCGGCCCGCAGCCTCGCTGCGCTCAAGCCCCGCCCTTCCTCCGGCTTGAACCTCAGCACGCCGCCCAGCGAGAGCAGCGGCAAGGCGCTTTCACCGTTCCAGACCTCGCGCAGATCGCCCTCTACGGCCGGCGCCTCCGGCCGCAGGTGCAGCCGATCGCGATAGCGCGCGAACCTCCACATATCCGCCGCGAGCCCGGACTGAGCGTCGACCCGGGATTCGCGCAGCTGCCGCATTAATTCGGCGAGCCGGGCCGCGGAAGGGGGCTCGATGCCGTGAAGTCCGCACCAATAGTGCAGGACGTTCTTGGCTCTGGCCTCGCCCAGGCCGAGCAGGGCCGGAATATCCACCGAGTCATCGCCCCCGCACGCCAGGAGATCGCCCTGCGCCATCGCGTCGAGCAGCTCGCGCGCCTCGCCGAGGTTTGCCGCCGCCCGGGCGATCGCCTCGCGCGCGGCGGGAAACTGCTTCTCGAGCGCGGGCAGCACCTCGTGGCGGAGAAAATTCCGCTGGCGAGCGGTATCGGTATTGCTTTCGTCCTCGATCCACTCCAGACCGTGCGCGCGAGCGTAGGCCTCGATCTCCGCGCGCGGCACCCCGAGCAGCGGCCGCAGCAGCCGCGCGTGCGTTCCTTCGAGCGACCGCGAGGCAGACATGGCGGCCAGGCCGCGCAGGCCGGCCCCGCGCAGCAGCCTCAGCATGAGCGTCTCGGCCTGATCGTCGCGGTGCTGCGCGAGCACCACGAAGTCGGCGTCGACGCGCGAGAACACCTCGTACCGGGCCTTGCGCGCGGCGCCCTCGAGGCCCAGGTCGCGGTAGGGACCGATGTCCACCGTTGCGACCTGGAGCGGAACACTTAGCCGGGCGCACAACCCGGCGCAGAATTCGGCCCAGCGCGGGGCGTTCGGGCTGATGCCGTGATTGACGTGCACGGCGCGAAGCGAGAAGTTCAGACCGGCAGCGTGCCCGGCGAGAACGGACAGGAGCGCCACCGAATCCATGCCGCCGGAGAGACCGAGCGCCAGACGAGCGCCGGATGAAACCGCGGCAGCTATCGCCGCAGCTACCCGCTCGGGCAACTCACTTGGACTCGGTTTCCTTGAATTTCCCATAACCCATCAGGCGCTCGAAGCGCTCCTCGACGAGTTCCTGGGGGCGCTTCTCGGTGAGGCCACGCAGGGCGTCCGTCAGGGCGCGCTTGAGGCTTTGCGCCATCGCCGCCGGATCGCGATGCGCGCCGCCGAGCGGCTCGCCGATGATCTTGTCGATCAGACCGAAGGTCTTGAGGCGGCTGGAAGTGATGCCCAGGGTCTCCGCCGCCTCGGGTGCCTTCTCCGCGCTCTTCCACAGGATCGAGGCGCAGCCTTCCGGGGAAATCACCGAATAGGTCGCGTACTGCAGCATCATCACCACGTCGCCCACGGCGATCGCGAGTGCCCCGCCCGACCCGCCTTCGCCGATGACGGTGCTCACGATCGGCACCTTCAATTCAGCCATCACGTAGAGACTGTGCCCGATCGCCTCGCCCTGCCCGCGCTCCTCCGCACCGATCCCGGGATAGGCGCCCGGGGTATCGACGAAGCTCAGCACCGGAACGGCGAACTTCTCCGCGAGCCGCATGAGCCGCATTGCCTTGCGGTAGCCCTCGGGCCGCGGCATGCCGAAGTTGCGGTAGATCTTCTCCTTGGTGTCGCGACCCTTCTGGTGGCCGATCACCATCACCGACTGCCCGTTGAAGCGGGCGAGGCCGCCGACGATGGAAGGATCGTCGGCGTACGAGCGGTCGCCGTGCAGCTCCTCGAAATCGGTGAACAGCGCGGGAATATAGTCGAGCGTGTACGGACGCTGCGGATGCCTTGCGACCTGCGACACCTGCCAGGGTGTCAGCTTGCCGTAGATCTCCTTGGTGAGCGCGGCGCTTTTCTTCTGCAGGCGCTGGATCTCGTCGGAGATGTCCACCGCCGAGTCGTCCTGGGCGTAGCGCAACTCCTCGATCTTCGCCTCGATCTCGGCGATCGGCTGCTCGAACTCGAGAAACGTTGTTTTCATGAGGAAATCCGGGGCACATTGTACCCCAGGCCCGCGGCCAGTCCCCTCAGTACTCGACCGGAATCGGATCGAGACTGCGCCACAGGTACCAGGTGGCGACCGAGCGCCAGGGAGCCCAGGCGGAGGCTGTGCGGCGTATCGCGCGCAACGACACCTTGCGTCCCTTGAAGTAGTGAAGGCGGATCGCGCGCTGCAGTCCCAGGTCGGCGATCGGGAGCACGTCGGGACGCAGCAGGTTGAACATCAGGAACATCTCGGCGGTCCAGCGGCCGATTCCGCGGACCTGTACCAGCTCGGCGATGACTGCCTCGTCGTCCATGCGCTCCCAGGTGGCCGGATGCAACGTGCCGCCGACGAAATGGCGCGCGAGGTCGCCGAGATACTCGGCCTTGCGCTGCGACAGCCCGCAAGCGCGCAGCTTCGCCAACCTTGCGTCGACGATCTCCTCGGGGTGCATGCGCGGCGCCAGCGCGCAAACGCGCCCCCAGATGCTCGCCGCGGCTTTAACGGAAATCTGCTGTCCGACGATCGAGCGCGCGAGGGTATGGAAGGGTTCGCCGCGCGGCTCCAGCGCGATGCGCGGATGCGCCCGGATAATGCGCGCGAGCACGGGGTCGTTTCGCGCGAGCGCGCGCTTCGCGCGCATCCAGTAGTCGGCGGCCACGGTGGCTCAGGCCCGCGCGGCGAGCGGCAGGTTGAGGAGCAGGTTCTGCGGCTTCATGCGCACCACGTCCTCCTCGTCCATCGACAAGGCCATGTAGACCGGCTTGCCCGCGATATCCGCGCGCATCGCCGCGGAATCCCCGAAATCGAGGCGGAACAGGGCGAGCATGCGGCGAAACGTTCCGGGTTCGATCTCCTCGCCGCGCCACAGGCCGTTCAGCATCACCGTCGACTCCGCGTCGAGCCCGACGTGCCAGGCCCAGTCGCGGTCTTCGATGGAGCGCAGGGAACGAATGCTCACTTCCACTCCGAGAAAATGAAGGATCCATTTCTCCATCACGCGGCAGAACGCGGCGTTGGCGGCACGGCCGAAATTCATGCTGATCACCAGATCGTGACGCTGGTCGCGAATCCAGTAGACGTGCGCGTTCTCGGTGTCGAGAACGTCCAGGTTGACGGTAGCGAGCGGCGCCTGCGACTCGACGATGAGCCGGCCGAGGCTCCCGAAGCTCCCGCCCGAAGCGTGCATCTCGACTGTTTCCAGGTCGGCGAGCATCACCGTGCCATCGTCCGTGCTCGCCTTCTGCTCCCGGAAGAAGATCTCGGCGGCGCGCGCCTCGAGCGGGTCCTCGCACCCGTCCAGAACGTTGCGCACGACGATTTGCGCGAGCTGGTCGACGAACAGGGGCGGAACGGCGACGTCACCGCCCGAAAAAATCTCCAGGTAGCAGGATTCCAGCGACGCCGCGCGCTTCAGCCTTTCGAGGAAGGCGAGCAGAATCCGGTAGTTGTCGCGCGCGTCGGCATCCTCGATGCCCGCGAGCGCCTGCGCCCCGACATCCAGGCGCGGATCCTCGAGCAGCGCCTCGTGCAACGCGATCTCCCTCGGTCCGGACTCCTCGACCGGACGGATCTCGGGGCGCAGAAGATACGCACGCAGAAAATCGTCGGTGACCGAGAGCCGCCCTGCCGCGTCGCGCTCGAGCAGGTGAAAGCCGGAATTGCGCCAGAAGTCCTGCACGGCGCTGAGAGACCGGGGTGCCGCGGTGCGGCTAGGCCGCCGCGCTCGCCAGCGTGAGCACTCGGCTGTGCGAGGACACGTGCTGAACCAGGAACTCCATCTGGTCGGCGAGGATCTTGCGGTTGGTGAGAATCAGGTACTCGGCCTTGTTCGGCACGTAGGGCGCGTACAGGAGCTCCAGCCCCGACTCCTCCGGGAGGCGGTTGCGCTTGACGCCATTGCACGAGCGGCACGCCGTGACCACGTTCATCCAGTTGTCGGTGCCGCCGCGCGACACGGGCCGGATGTGGTCCCGCGTCAGCCGCAGGAAATTGTAGCCGCCTCCGCAATACGCGCAGATGTGGCGGTCGCGGCGGAACAACTCGCGGTTGTTGAGGGGCGGGACCTGGTTGAACGCGCGCATCGCCATCGCCTTGCCCTTGATCGCGATGATCGAGCGCGCCGTAATGCTCGAGCGCTTGCCGGTCGCCTGCGAAATGCCGCCATGGAAAGTGAATTCGCGCTCGCCCAGAGTCCACGCCACCAGATTCTTGGCGTAATAGAAGCACGCCTGCTGCCACGTGACCCAGCGGTGTGGTACGCCGTGATTATCGAGGGTCAGAATCAGCGGAATTTCGCCCGCCATCTTCAAAACTCCTACCCAAACAATCGTCTGCGCTGGATTGTGCCGCAAAATCCGGCACCGCGCCACATCCGGGCGCCCGCGCTCACGCGACCACCCGGGGCGGCAGCTCGACCAGCTCGGCGTTGTAGGCCTCTTCCATCTTCGGCTTCATCCCGTGCTTCGCGAGCGCCTCGGTGAAGGCCTGGCGGATCGCGGGCTTCTCGTCGGCGTAGTCGACCTGGTCCCCGCCGAGCCTGCGGCTGATCCAGGCTTTCGGGACGCCCTGCAGGTTGCGGATCGAGGTCGCCTCGTGCTTGAACGCGAGATAGCGCGCGGGCGTCGTTCCCGTATTGAAATGCTGGTGGAACCACATGTTCGGCGGCACGATCATCGCCCCGACCTGCCAGTCGTAGCGCCGCGGCTCGTCGCCCTCGGGCCACATCAGGCTGTAGCCCTCGCCCGTCAGCATGATGACGTGCGCGCCCGGGCCATGGGCGTGTCCCTTCTTGTACGTTCCCACCGGGAACTGGGAGATATGGCTGTTCATCGATCCGCGCGCCATGTTGAAGCGGATGTGTCCGCCGCCGGCGCCGCGCTCCTTGGCCGAGATGAGCGGCAAGTTCACGGCGTCGGCAACGAAATTGGTCTCGAGCAGCAGGCCCTTTTGCTCGCCTTTGTTGCTGAAATAGTCCGGCTCGCCCGAGAAGCGGTTCTTGAAATCGTATTTCGTGTTGAACACGAAATCGACCTCTTCATAGAGGTTGATGACCGCCGGCGCGTTGGTCACGGCGACGTAGCGCGCGCTCTCGCGGCCGGCGCCGTTGAAGTGCTGGTGCCAGGTGTTGAGCGGAATCGCGAACAACGATCCCGCTTTCCACTCGAAAGTGATGCGTTTTCCCGCGTCGTTCCAGACGGTGGTCGATCCGCGGCCTCCGAGCACGTAGATCATCTCCTCGAACAGCTGGCGCTGGGGGGTGAGTTTTCCGCCCGGCGGTATCTCGCACACGTAGCAGTCGTTCGAGGTGCGCGATGCGTCGTGGTTGAGGTAGACGCCGGCGCCCCCGCGTCTCGCCCAGGGCTTGAGCTCGATCGTCTGCAGGTTCGGCACGAAATGCGCCGGCAGGATGTCCAGGCCTTCGCCGCGCACCCAGCGGGTATACGGCGTTTCCTTCTCGGTGGCGAACTTCCTGGCGAATTCTTCCGGGACTAGGGCGTTTCGGGCCATGCGCCTACGCGGGCTCCCCGACCTTGGCTTTGAGGTAGCGCGCGACGAGCTCAGGCGTGAGCGCAACCTTGGGATCGTACTCCGGCGCGTCTTCCAGCTGCTCCAGGTCGTTCAGGCCGCA
>Ga0073909_10000258_pt1 | contig 18628 bp, 19 predicted proteins | sample Coa_R1_6_FD_66439 | JGI IMG/M metagenome (GOLD analysis project Ga0073909, IMG submission 66439) | Surface soil microbial communities from Centralia Pennsylvania, which are recovering from an underground coalmine fire. - Coalmine... | ecosystem: Environmental > Terrestrial > Soil > Unclassified... | reverse complement strand
ATGTTCGTGGTGTACCGGATCGGCGAGCACATGCCGACGCCCGGCGTGAACGCCGCGGCGCTGGCGGGGGCGTTCCGCTCTCAGGCGAACACGCTGTTCGGCCTCTACGACATGTTCGTGGGCGGCGCGTTCTCGCGTGCGACCGTGTTCGCGCTCGGGATCATGCCGTACATCTCGGCCTCGATCATCCTCCAGCTCCTGGGCGCGGTGGTGCCGTACTTCGAGAAGCTGCGCAAGGAGGGCGAGGAGGGGCAGAAGAAGATCACGCAGTGGACGCGCTACGGGACGGTGATGATCTCCATCGTCCAGTCGTACGCCTACAGCATCTTCCTCGTGAACCTCGGGGCCTCGCAGGGCCTGTCGGTCGTGCCGCAGCCGGGGTTCGCGTTCTATTTCTCCACCATCATCACGCAGACCGCCGGAACCATCCTGGTGATGTGGCTGGGCGAGAAGATCACCGAGTACGGCATCGGCAACGGCATCTCGCTCATCATCTTCGTCAACATCCTGGGCGGAGTGCCGAACCGGCTCATGCAGGCCATCGACAGCGTGCGCGCCGGCAGCCTCGGCGTGGTGCAGATCGCGGTCATCCTCGCCATCATGGTGGCGGTGATCGCGGTGGTCATCATCATGACCCAGGCCACGCGCAAGATCCCGGTCCAGTACGCCAAGCGCATGGTCGGCCGCAAGATGTACGGCGGCCAGAGCACGCACATCCCGCTCCGCGTCAACACCGCGGGCGTGATCCCGATCATCTTCGCCTCGAGCATCATGATCCTGCCCACGACGGTGGCCGGCTTCGTGCCGCCGGACCATCCGCTCGCGAGCCTGGCGCAGTGGTTCAACCCGTTCGGGGTGCTCTACAACGTCCTCTACGCGATCATCATCATCTTCTTCACCTACTTCTACACCGCGGTCGTGCTGAACCCGAACGACCTCGCGGAGAACATGCGCAAGTACGGTGGCTTCATCCCCGGCATCCGGCCGGGCCGCCACACCGCGCAGTACATCGACAAGGTGCTGTCCCGCATCACGCTGCCGGGCGCGTTCTTCCTCGCCGCCGTGGCGGTGCTGCCGGACATCATCATCGGGTTGTTCAAGGTGCGCGCGGTCGGCTTCGGCGGCACCAGCGTGCTGATCGTCGTCGGCGTGGCGTTGGACACGCTGCAGCAGGTGGAGTCGCACCTGCTCATGCGGCACTACGAAGGCTTCGTCAAGCGCGGTCGTATCCGTGGCCGCTCGCGGATGTGACATGCAGGTGGTGCTGCTGGGCCCACCCGGCGTGGGGAAGGGGACCCAGGGGCGCCGGCTCGCGAGCGATCGCGGGTGGGCCTTGATCTCGACGGGGGACATCCTGCGCGACGCGATCGCGAAGGGCAGCCCGCTCGGGATGGAAGCACGGAAGTTGATGGACCAGGGGATGCTGGTGCCCGATCCGGTCATGATCGGGCTGGTGCGCGAGCGCACGCTCGAGCCCGACGCCCGCGAGGGCTTCGTGCTCGACGGGTTCCCGCGGACCGTTCCGCAGGCGGACGCGCTGGACGCGATCCTGCAGGACCGAGGCAGGCCGCTGGACGTGGTGGTGGCGCTCACGGCGCCGGACGGGGAGCTGGTCCGGCGGCTGAGTGCTCGATGGGAATGCCCGGTGTGCCGGCGCGTGTACAACGCGCTGAGCGCGCCGTCTCGAGACGGGCGTCACTGCGACGACCATCCCGAGACGGAGCTTCGCCAGCGGGTCGACGACACCGCGGAGACGGTGCGGCGGCGGCTGGAGGTGTACCGGGAGCAGACGGCTCCGCTGGCGGATCACTACCGCACGCAGGGCCGGCTCAGGGAAGTCAACGGGACGGGCCCGCAGGACCACGTCTACGGCGCGCTCATGGCCGCCGTGGGCACGAACGGTCACTGACGGGACGTCGCGTCAGGAAAGGAACGATTGGCGAAAGAAGAAGGCATCCAGGTCGAGGGCACCGTGGTCGAGTCGCTCCCGAACGCGACCTTCCGCGTGGAGCTGGAGAACGGCCACAAGTTGCTCGCCCACATCTCGGGCAAGATGCGGATGCACTTCATCAAGATCCTGCCGGGCGACAAGGTCACGGTCGAGATGTCGCCGTACGACCTCTCCCGCGGCCGGATCGTGTATCGCTACAAGTAGTCCCGTTGGAAAGAACAGGAGCTCGAAAATGAAGGTCCGTGCGTCGGTAAAGAAGATCTGCGAGCACTGCAAGATCGTGCGTCGCAAGGGCGTCATTCGCGTGATCTGCAGCCGGAACCCGCGGCACAAGCAGCGCCAGGGCTGAGAGGAGACGAACAGTGGCACGTATCGCAGGCATCGATCTCCCCACCGAAAAGCGCATCGAGGTCGCGCTCACCTACATCTACGGCATCGGCCCCGCCACGGCGAAGCGGCTGCTGGAGAAGGCGAGCGTGAGCCCGGACACGCGCGTGAAGGCGCTCTCGGACGAGGACGCCGGCAAGCTGCGCACGCTCATCGAGCGCGAGCACAAGGTGGAGGGCGCGCTCCGCAGCGAGCACGCCATGAACATCAAGCGCCTCATGGACATCGGCGCCTATCGGGGCTTGAGGCACCGCCGCGGCCTGCCCGTGCACGGACAGCGCACGAAGACGAACGCACGCACGCGCAAGGGCCCGAAGAAGATGGCCGTGGGCGGCAAGAAGGTGAAGGCTGGCAAGAAGGGTTGAGCGTTTTCGGGCGCACTCCGCGCCCTTTGGGAGGTAACGAGTGGCTGCAGACGTCAAGAAGGCGAAGAAGCGCGACCGCAAGGTGGGCACGAATGGCGTGGCCCACGTGCAGGCGAGCTTCAACAACACCATCATCACCATCACCGACACGGACGGGAACGTGATCAGCTGGGCGAGCGCGGGCAAGGCCGGCTTCAAGGGCTCGCGCAAGAGCACGCCGTTCGCCGCACAGGTGGCCGCCGAGGCCACCGCACGCGAGGCCATCAACATGGGCCTCAAGCGCGTCGAGGTGTGGGTGAAGGGTCCCGGCTCCGGCCGTGAGGCCGCCATCCGTTCGCTCCAGGTGGCGGGACTCGAGATCTCCGCCATCAAGGACGTCACGCCCATCCCGCACAACGGCTGCCGCCCTCCCAAGCGGCGCCGCGTCTAGGAGAATCGAATGGCGGTCTATCACGATGCCCGATGCCGGCTCTGCCGGCGTGAGGGGATGAAGCTGTTCCTGAAGGGTGCGCGCTGCCTCACCGACAAGTGCGCGTTCGAGCGGCGTGGCTACGCGCCCGGCGAGCACGGCAAGAGCCGGCGCACCAAGGAGACGAACTACGGCCTGCAGCTGCGCGAGAAGCAGAAGGCGCGCCGCATCTACGGCCTGCTCGAGCGCCAGTTCCGCCACACGTTCACCAAGGCGATCGAGTCGAAGGGCGTCACCGGCGAGGTGCTGCTGCAGATGCTCGAGCGCCGTCTCGACAACGTCGTCTTCCGCCTCGGTCTGGCGCCGTCGCGCAGCGCCGCGCGCCAGCTCGTGCGTCACCGCCATTTCGCGGTGAACGGCAAGGCGGTCGACATTCCCTCGTACCAGGTGCGCCCCGGGGACGAGGTGCAGGTCCGCGAGAAGAGCCGCGAGTTGACGGTGGTCAAGCACTCGCTCGATTCCCGCAAGGGACAGGGCGTGCCGGACTGGCTGGAGCTGCGTGCCGAGAGGCTCTCGGGGCGGGTCCTGCACGTACCGACGCGCGCGTCCATCGGCGTGCCGATCAACGAACAGCTGATCGTCGAGCTCTACTCGAAGTGACGATCGCCTTTCCAATCCGGGAGGCTTGAAGATGAAGTGGAAGAATCTCCAGATGCCGAAGGGTCTGGTCGCAGACGCCGCGAACTCCGACCGCTATGGCCGGTTCATGCTCGATCCGCTCGAGCGCGGCTTCGGCACCACGCTCGGCAACGCGCTGCGGCGGGTGCTGCTGTCGTCGCTGCAGGGCGCGGCGATCACGTCGGTGCGCATCGAGGGCGTGCTGCACGAGTTCTCGACGCTGCCGGGTGTGATCGAGGACGTCACCGAGATCGTGCTCAACCTGAAGCAGGTGCGGCTGAAGCTGTTCGGCGACGGCCCGAAGAAGGGCGTGTTCGAGATGCGCGGCAAGGGCGAGGTGCGCGCCGGGGACCTCCAGGTGGACGCCGAGGTCGAGGTGCTCAACAAGGACCTGCACATCGCCACGCTGAACCGTGACGGCGACCTGCGCATGGAGGTCGAGATCAACGGCGGCCGCGGCTACGTCTCGGCCGACCAGCACACGGCGGGGGCAGACCGCCCCATCGGCGTCATCCCCATCGACTCGCTGTTCTCGCCGGTGACCAAGGTGAACTACACGGTCGAGGCCACGCGCCTCGGCCAGCGCATCGACTACGACAAGCTGACGGTCGAGGTGTGGACGGACGGCAGCATCCTGCCGAACGACGCGGTGTCGATGTCGTCGAAGATCCTGCGCGACCACTTCAGCCTGCTCATCAGCTTCGAGGAGGAGCCGCAGCAGGAGGAAGAGGCGGCCGTGGACGAGGACAAGGTCCGCATCCGCCGCCAGCTCGACAAGAGCGTGGAGGAGCTGGAGCTGTCGGTGCGCTCCAGCAACTGCCTGCGCGCCGCCGAGATCAAGACCATCGGCGAGCTGGTGCAGAAGGGCGAGGCGGAGATGCTCAAGTTCCGCAACTTCGGCCGCAAGTCGCTCAAGGAGATCCAGGACATCCTCGCCGAGATGGGCCTCCACTTCGGCATGGACGTGAGCCCGTACTACGAGAACAAGCCCTCGGCCCGCGCCGAGGTCTGAGGGGAACCGTCGTGAGACATCGCAAGGACCACCGCAGGCTGGGACGCAAGAGCGAGCACCGGCGCGCGCTGCTGCGCAATCTGGTGACCGCGCTGTTCCAGTACGAGCGCATCGAGACCACGGTCGCGAAGGCGAAGGAGGCGCGCCGCTACGCCGAACGCATGATCACGTTCGGCAAGCAGGGTGACCTGGCCGCGCGGCGTCACGTGGCGACCTTCGTCATCAAGCCGGAGGTGGTGAGCAAGCTGTTCTCGACGATCGCTCCCTGGTACGCCGAGCGAAACGGTGGCTACACGCGCATCGTGCGCATCGGCCACCGGCTCGGGGACGCGGGTGAGACCGCCTACCTGGAGCTGATCAAGAGCGCCGAGCAGAAGGAGCAGGAGCGCGTCGCACGCATCGCCGCGGCCGAGGCGAAGGCCCTGGCCCAGAGCGGCGAGAAAGCGGCGAAGAAGAAGAAGGCCGATGCCGATGCCGAGGCCGAAGAGGCCGCGGCCGAAGATCGCCCGAGGCGCGGCAAGAAGAAGGAAGCCGCGGGAGCGGGAGCCGGCGGCGGTGGCGGCAAGCGCCAGCGGACCGGCCCGCGCAAGGTCGGCGGGGGTTGATGCGTTCCACCGTACGAACGATCCGGACCATCTCGCGGGCGGGAGGGTGACCTTCCGCCCGCGTTCGTCACCGCCCGGGCGCTCGCTCGCCGGGGCGCTGGCGGCGCTGCTGGCGCTCGCAGGGCGGCCCTGCGCCGCCGCTCCGCAGGGCACGACCGCCCCGGACCCGGCTTCGCCGGGTGCCCCGGCCGAGAGCTGGGTGGCCACGGCGCCCGATTCCGGCACGGTCGTCGACTACATGTGGGTCCTGAGGACCTCGCTCGTACACGCCGAGGACGTGCCGCGCATCGTCGAGCGCGCGAAGCGCATGGGCGTGCGCGGGCTGCTGGTGCAGGTGATCGGTCGCGGCGACGCCTGGTATCGCTCCGACCGGCTGCCGGCGCCGGAGCCGCTCCTGGGCTCGGGACGGGATCCGCTGGGTGAGATCCTGCCGCTGGCGCACGCGGCCGGACTCGAAGTGCATGCGTGGGTGAACTGCTGCCTCGTCTGGTCCGGGCCCAAGCGGCCGCGCGACCCGCACCACGTGGTGAACGCGCACCCCGAGTGGGTGGCGCGCTTGACCAATGGGCGCTCGATGAGCGCGCTCACGCCGCGCCAGGCCGAGCGCCTGCGCGTCGAGGGCGTGTTCCTCTCGCCCGCCCACCCGCGCGTGCGCGAGTGGATCGCGGACAACATCAAGGAGCTGGTGACGCGCTACCCGGTGGACGGCGTCCACCTCGACTACATCCGCCAGCCCGTGGTCTCGATCGGGAACGATCCCACGACGCGCGCGCGCTTCGCGATGGAGAGCGGCGTCGACCCGCTCATGTTCTCCCGCCTGCCCCGGGCCGAGCGCGTGAAGATGGACTCGGCGTGGGCCGCGTTCCAGCAGGACCAGGTGACCGCGATCGTCGAGCAGGTGAGGAGTGCGGTGAACGACGTGCGCCCCGGGCTGCCGCTCTCCGCCGCGGTCGTGGCCGACACGCTCACCGCGCTCACGGTGAAGAAACAGCCGTGGAGCCGCTGGGTGCGCGACGGACTCCTCGATCGCGCCTACCTCATGTGCTACGCACCGGAGACGCAGACCGTGCTCCAGCAACTCACCACGATGAGCGAGCAGCTTGGCACCGACCGGCTGGTGCCGGGGATCGCCGTCTACAACACGCCGCTGTCCACGGCCGCGGCCAAGATCAAGGCCGTCCGCGCGCTGGGCTACCCCGCCGTGGCGCTCTACTCCTACGACTCGCTGTACGAGCACCCGGGCGGCTGGGAGAAGCTGCGCGCCTACCTCGACACGCGCGACCCCTCGGAGGTCCATCCTTGAATCCCCTGACCGTGAAGCAGACGGCCGTCCGCGAGCAGATCCGCAACATCGCCATCATCGCCCACGTCGACCACGGCAAGACCACGCTCGTGGACGCGATGCTGTGGCAGAGCGGCGTGTTCCGCGAGAACCAGGAGGTCGCGGAGCGGGTCATGGACTCGAACGACCTCGAGCGCGAGAAGGGCATCACCATCCTCGCCAAGAACACGGCCGTGCGCTTCGGGGACGTGAAGATCAACATCGTGGACACGCCCGGCCACGCCGACTTCGGCGGCGAGGTGGAGCGCACGCTCAAGATGGTGGACGGCGTGCTGCTGCTCGTGGACGCGAGCGAGGGTCCGCTGCCGCAAACGCGCTTCGTGCTGAGGAAGGCGCTCGAGCTGGGACTGCCGCCGATCGTGGTGATCAACAAGATCGACCGCAAGGACGCGCGCGTGAAGGAGGTGCTGGACGAGATCTACGACCTGTTCATCGATCTCGACGCACACATGGAGCAGCTCGAGTTCCCCGTGCTCTACACCATCGCCCGCGAGGGCGTGTGCCGGTTGACGCCGGACGGCCCGAACCAGCCGCTGAAACCCCTGTTCGACGAGATCGTGCGCTCGATCCCGGCGCCGAAGTTCGACCCCGAGATGCCGCTGCAGATGCTGATCCTGAACCTCGACTACTCGGACTACGTCGGCCGGTTGGCGGTCGGACGCGTCGTGAACGGCAACATCCGCACGAAGCAGGACGTGATGCTCGTCCGGGCCGACGGCAGGCAGGTCAAGTCGCGGGTCACGAACCTGTACGCGTTCGAGGGCCTGGAGCGCGCCGAGGTGCAGGAAGCGGGCCCCGGCGACATCGTGGCGCTGGCCGGGTTCGCGGAGGTGCACATCGGCGAGACCGTGACCGACCCCGACGACCCGCGGCCGCTGCCGCCGGTGCTCGTGGACGAGCCCACGGTGAGCATGGTGTTCAGCGTCAACGCCTCGCCGTTCGCTGGCCAGGAGGGGAAGTACGTCACCTCGCGCAATCTTAAAGACCGGCTCGAGCGCGAGCTGCTCACGAACGTGAGCCTCAAGGTGGAGCCGGGCGAGACGCCGGACGCGTTCGTGGTCTCCGGCCGCGGCGAGCTGCAGATGGCGATCCTCGTGGAGATGATGCGTCGCGAGGGCTTCGAGCTCGCGGTCTCCAAGCCCGAAGTCATCACCCGTAACGTGAACGGCGTGCGCCAGGAGCCCATGGAGCGCCTGGTCATCGACTGCCCGGAGGATTTCGTGGGCGTGGTGACTCAGAAGATCGGCACCCGCCGCGGCCGGATGATGAACATGGTGAACCACGGCACCGGCCGCGTGCGGCTCGAGTACCGCATCCCGTCGCGCGGCCTGATCGGCTTCAGGAGCCAGTTCCTCACCGACACCCGCGGCACCGGCCTCCTGAACCACCTCTTCGACGGCTGGGAGGCGTGGACGGGCGACATCCCGCACCGCACCACGGGCGCGCTGGTGGCGGATCGCGCGGGCAAGGTGACGCCGTACGCGATCGAGCACGTCCAGGACCGCGGCGAGATCTTCGTCGAGACGAACGACCGCGTCTACGAGGGCATGATCGTGGGCGAGAACTCGCGCGAGCAGGACATCGACGTCAACATGGTGCGCGAGAAGAAGCTCACGAACATGCGCTCGGTGGGCGAGGACGCGCTGCGCCTGGTGCCCGTGCACCGGCTGTCGCTGGAGCAGTCGCTGGAGTGGATCCGGGACGACGAGCTGCTGGAGGTCACCCCGACCTCGCTGCGGCTCCGCAAGCGCGTCCTGGCGGCGAACCTGCGGCCGCGCTACTGGCAGAAGCAGGGCGAGTGAGCCGGGGCAGATAGCCCTCACGCCCGAGGCCTGACGGGCCGATGACGAGTGTGGACCCGGCGCCCCGCGCCGGGCCGCCACCGCCATGAAGGACAAGGACGCCCTGACCCATCCCGTGGATGGCCATCCCCATCGCGCGGAACCGCCGGCAGCCCCATCCGGGGCGGCCCCGCCCGGACCCGTGCTCCGCACGGGTGCCCCGCCCGCGCGCCCGGGCGTCGGCTCGTTCCTGCGCGCACCCGGCCTCCGCGTGACGCTCGAGAACGTGCGCGTCGCCGCCGGCATCGGGATGCTCGTGGTCGCGGGCGTGGTGTCGATCAACGTCACGGTGTGGCACAACGCGCGGCTGCGGATCGAGGCCGAGGCGTGGCGGCGGCTCGAGGTCGCCACCGACGTGCGGCTCGCCGACATCGACCGCCTGCTCGACGTGACGCGGCGCGAGGCGCTGAGCGTGGCGCGCGATCCGCGCATCGTCTCCGCCGTGCGCGCGGTGCACTCGGCTGTGGGTTCCGGTGCCGCCGGGGCACCGCTGGACGAGCTCTACGCACGCTCGGCAGAGTTCGAGTTCCGGAACGTCGCGGTCGTGGACTCGACCGGCACGACGCTCGGCGAGTGGCACCCGAGGAGCGCCGACCAGGCGGGGATCGAGGGCGACGCCGTGCACGAGGCGGTCAGCACCGGGCAGCCCGCATGGGGCTGCCCGTACTTCGGCCGCAACGCCCTCGCGGTGCCGCTGGGTGCCGCGGGCGGCGGTCGGGTGATCGTGTTCCAGGGCGACTTCGCGAGCTCGCTCCAGCCGCTGCTCCAGCGCTGGCCCGGGTTCGGGGAGGAGACCGGCGCCTACCTCGTGCGCGCGCAGGGGCGTGAGGTGGAGCTGCTGTCGCGGCCGCCGACGGCCACGTTCACGCGCCCCGGGACCCGCATCCCCATGGCTGCCCCCGACGCCATGGCCGCGGCCATGGCTGCGACCCGCGTGGCGTCGCGCGTCGAGATCCCAGGTGACGCGGGTAGCAGCGTGTGGGCGGTGGCGCGCCCGCTGCAGAACGCGGAGTGGGGGCTCGTGGCGCAGGCGCCGCGCGCGGAGATGCTCGCGCCCATGGCGTCGATCCGGCAGGCACTCGTCTCCGTGGACGTGATCCTCGGCTTCCTCTTCCTCGCCGTCGTGCTCGCGTGGCGTCGCTCGTACGCGGGCGCGATCTCCCGGCGCGAGACCGAGCTGACCGAGCGCCACGCCCGCAGGCTCCACGCCATGCTCGACACCGCGTTCGACGCCATCTTCACGTTCGACAAGGTCGGCCGCGTGCGATCGGTCAACCGCGCCGCCGAGGCCATGGTCGGCCAGCCCGGCGAGGTCATCCTCGAGCTGCCGATCAAGAAGATCCTGCACTGGGGACAGGCCGGTCGCTCCACCGCGCTGCCCCAGACCGGCGCGGTCGTGACCGGTGAGGCGATGCGACCGGATGGCGTGCGCATCCCGGTGGAGTTCTCGATCGGCCGCTCCGAGGACGGCGACGACGAGGTGTTCACCGCGATCGTCCGCGACGTCCGCGACCGCGTCGATGCCGAGCGCAAGATCCGCCAGTCCCACCAGGAGCTGGAGCTCTCGAACCGCCGGCTGGAGGAGATGAACGCCCAGCTCGAGGAGGCGTCGCGGTTGAAGAGCGAGTTCCTCGCCAACACCTCGCACGAGCTGCGCACGCCCCTGAACGGCATGATCGGGTTCCTGCAGCTCGTCCTCGACGGCATGTGCGAGTCGCGCGAGGAGGAGATCGAGTTCCAGAAGCAGGCACTCCAGTGCTCGCGCCACCTGCTCGGGCTGATCAACGACGTGCTCGACATCGCCAAGATCGAGGCGGGAAAGCTGACGCTGGAGCTGTCGCGGATGGACATGCAGGAGATCTTCGACGAGGTCTACACGCTCACCCACGTCCAGGCGGCGCAGAAGAACTTGAAGCTGACGTTCTCCGACGAGACCGGGGGCGCGGTGTGGGCGCGCGGCGACTTCGGCAAGGTGAAGCAGGTGCTCGTCAACCTGGTCGGCAACAGCCTCAAGTTCACGAGCAAGGGCAGCATCGAGGTGCGCGCGCTCGCGCACCCGGACCTGGGTCACATCGTGGTCGAGGTCGTGGATACGGGAATCGGGATCAGCGCCGACCGCCAGCACCTGGTGTTCGACAAGTTCGTCCAGGGCGACGGCAGCACCACGCGCCGCTTCGGCGGCACGGGCCTGGGGCTCGCGATCTCGAAGAGCCTCGTCGAGCTGATGGGCGGCATCATGGGGATCAAGAGCGACGGCGAGAACCGCGGTACCACGGTGTACTTCTCGCTGCCGCTGTGGCGCGAAGAGGGGACGGCACCGGCCGCGCACCCGGAAGCACTCGACGACCGCATCGAGGGCTCGCCCGGCGACCCGCTCGTGCTCGTGGTCGAGGACGACAACGTGTTCCGCAAGTTCGTGACCGCCTTGCTCCAGCGCGGCGGCTACCGCACCGTCGAGGCCGACCACGCGGAGTCGGGGTGGATGCTGGTGCGGCGCCTGCGCCCCGCGGTCGTGGTGCTGGACTACGCGCTCTCCTGCCAGGACGGCGCCGCGCTCCGCACCGGCTGGGACCTGGCGCAGCGCATGGCCAGCGAGCCCCAGACGCGTCACATCCCGATCGTGTTCGTGACCGGGTTCGACGGCGAGCTCAAACAGCGGCTGCACACCACCGCGTTCTCGCGCCGGCCCGAGCACATGGTGAAGCCCGTGGACGGCGCCACGCTCATCGCCAAGATCTCCGCGCTCACGAACGAGAAGCAGGGCCGGCTCGTGCGCGTGCTCATGGCCGACGACGATCCCACGGTGCTGGCGTACGTCCGCCGCGTGCTCCCCAGCGACCGCTTCCTCGTCGAGGTGGCGAACAACGGCGACGAGTGCCTGCACATCCTGCGCACGCAGCCCAACGGCTACGACGTGCTGCTGCTCGACCTGATGATGCCCGAGGTGAGCGGCTACGACGTGCTGCGCGAGATGACGCTGGCCGGGCTCCAGCCCGACCTGCCGGTGATGGTGCTCACGAACTTCCCCGAGCCGAGGAACGACGAGGAGAAGCGCCTGCTCCAGGAAGGGCTCGTCCTCGACGTGGTGTCGAAGACGGCGGTGCATGACAACCCGCAGCTGCTCCCGCACGTGCTCGACTGGCACCTCCAGGTCACGCGCGAGGACGACGAGGGCTTCGAGGGCGAGCTGCGGAGTGCGGCATGAACCACGTCATCGTGGTCGAGGACGACCCACACAACGCCATCCTGTTCCGCAAGATCCTGGAGAAGCGCGCGGGCTGTAACGTGACGCTCACCGAGGATCCGGCTGAGGTGCTGGACCTGGTGCGCGGCGGCGACGTGGCGCTGGTCATCCTCGACGTATCGCTGCGGCACTCGAAATGGCAGGGGCGTCCGGCCGGGGGCGTGGAGATCTGCCAGCTGATCCGCTCGCAGGACCTGCCGCACGTGCCCATTCTGCTCTGCACGGCGCACGCCATGCGCGGCGATGCCGAGCGGCTGCTTCGGGACAGCGGCGCGGACGACTACGTCGCCAAGCCGATCACCGACCACGAGCGCTTCGCCGCGCTCGCGCTCGGGATGATGGAGCGTGCCGCGTGAAGGCCACGCCCGACATCCGCATCCTCGTGGTCGAGGACGACCCCTTCTTCCAGCGCGTGCTCATGAAGCGCCTGGCGGCCGAGGGCTACCAGGTGCAGGCGGCATCCGACGGGCGCGAGGGCATGAAGGCGATCGTCACCTTCGAGCCCGACCTGGTGATCTCGGACTGGATGATGCCGCACGTGGACGGCCTCGAGCTCTGCCAGTCGGTGAAGACCGGGCTCAGGGACGGCTCGCCGTATTTCATCCTGCTCACGGCCAAGGGCGAGATCAGCGACAAGCTGCTGGCGCTGGACACCGGCGCCGACGACTACCTGGTGAAACCCTGCGACCAGGGCGAGCTGCTGGCGCGGGTACGCGCCGGGCTGCGGATCGTGCTGCTCACGCAGGACCTGCGAAGGTCCGTGCGCGAGCTGACCCGCATGCAGCAGGAGCTGAGGCGCGTGAAGCTGGACCTCCTGCAGCGCGGCATCCCGTGGCCGGAAGAGCCGGGGGAGAAGGCGGCGTAGCTGGCGTTGGTGGGTGCGTGCGCGATAGCGTGCGCGCGCCATGCGCATACTCCTCCTCGGCGGGTCGGGACTCCTGAGCAGCGCGGCGCGGCGCGCGTTCGCGGGTGGCGGCCACGACGTGAGCGTGCTCACGCGCGGCGAGCGGCCGTTGCCAGCCGGCGTGAGCCACCTCAGGGCAGACCGCCGGGATCCAGCTTCGCTGCGCGCGGCGCTGGAGGGCGCACGCTTCGACTTCACCGCCGACTTCCTCGCCTTCGGCGGGGGCGACGTCGATCGGCTGCTGTCGGTGCCTGGGTTCTCGCCCGGCCGGCTGGTGGCGATCTCGAGCGGACAGGTCTATCTCGTCACCGCCTCCCCGGAGCCGCCGTTTCGCGAAGAGGCGGCCGAGCGCGAGCTCATGCCGGAGCCCGCGCCCGGGACTCGCGACCACGACGAGTGGAAGTACGGCATGGGGAAGCGGGCGATGGAGGCGGCGCTGGCACGAGCGACGGGGCTCCAGGCGCTGGCGCTTCGGATCCCGGTCGTCCAGGGCGAGGAGGATCGCGAGGGCTCCCGCCGGCTCTGGGCGTGGATCGAGCGCATGCTCGACGGTGGCCCCGTGCTGCTGCCCGAGGGCGGGCGGCAGGTGGTGCGTTTCGTGTACGCGGGCGCCGTCGCCGAGGCGCTGCTCGCGCTCGCGACTTCGCGGTCGTGGCCCGCCGAGCGAGCGCTGAACTTCGCCCAGACGGATGAGCTACCGCTGCGAGCGTTCCTCGAACGCGTGGCCGCGTTGGCCGGCGCGACGCCGAGGTTCGTCGACGTGGATCGCGCCACGCTCGAGCGCGCGGGACTCGCGGACACGTGCGCGCCCTACTGGGGCCGCTGGTGCTCGCGACCGGACCCGGCTCGCGCGCTCGCCACGTTCGGTGTGCGGCCGCGTGCGGTGGACGAGTACCTGCCGGGTGTCGTGCGCGCGCACCTCGAGGCGCCCCGGCCCGCGTCCCATCCGGGCTACGCGCGGCGCGCAGAGGAGATCGCGCTCGCGCGCTCGTTGGCGGGCTGACCCAAGGCTACGGCGGCACGTCCTCGATGCCGATCCCAGCCGGAGCACGGTGGGCAAGTCCATGCCCCGCGCTCGCTTGACCCATGTGCGGCGGCGCGGCTAATCTCCCCGCCCGCTGCTCGCTGGGCCCTGTCCAGGGTGCGCCCCGCTGAGCACCCCGCTTCGTTCCTCGGTAGCTCAATGGTAGAGCATTCGGCTGTTAACCGAAGGGTTGTAGGTTCGAATCCTACCCGAGGAGCCAGCTTCCGGAAGCCCCCGCGACTCGATGAGTTGTGGGGGCTTCTCGCTTGGGCGCAGAGTGACCCGGGCCCAGGGTGGCCGCATGAAACTCCCGTTCTCGCACGAGCAGTTCCTCGACGTGTTCGCCGCCTACAACCGGCTGCTCTGGCCGGTGGCCGTTCTCTTGTGGCTCGCCACGCTGCTGGCGCTCGTGTCGTGGTGGCGCAGGGGCGCCGCGTCGAGTCCCGTGCTCGCCGGACTGCTCGCGATTCACTGGGCCTGGTCGGGGATCGCCTACCACTTCGCCTTCTTCCGTGCCATCAATCCCGCGGCGATCGCGTTCGCGACGGTATTCGTTGCGCAGGCGGTGCTCCTTGCGTGGATGGGCGTCCTTCGTCGCCGGCTCGTGTTCAGCCCCTCGCGATCGGGTTGGGGACTGTTCGGCGTTGCCCTCGCCGTCTACGCCCTCGCCTACCCGGGGATGGGACTGCTCACGGGCCTCTCGTATCCGCGTATGCCCACGTTCGGCGTCCCGTGCCCGACCACGATCCTCACCGCGGGGTTGCTCCTCACTGCGCCCCGGGCCGGGGCCCGGCTCGCCGCCGTGGTCCCGATGTTGTGGTCGGCCGTCGGCGGCTCGGCCGCATTCACGCTGCGGATCCGCCCCGACTTCGCGCTTCCAGTGGCGGGAGCCGCGCTCCTGCTGCACCTCCTGCCTGCGCGCGCATCAGCACCACCGCCAGCACCACCACCCAGAGCAGGAACACGCCGATGTTGATGCGCTCGGTGACGCCGATCCACGGCGTCGGCTCGCCGCGGGCGAGCCGCGGGCCTTCGGCGGCGGCCCACGCACCGAAGACGAGGTGCACCAGCAGCGTGGCGATCGAATAGGTGCGGAAGCGCGCGCCCATCGCCACGGCGCCGAACCCGATCGCCAACAGCATGAGCAGCACGGTCAACGCCGTGCACGCGATGTGTAGCGCGTCGGTGAGCGCGAACGCCTCGCCGCGCTGCTGCATGGCGGTGAACGGAGCCGCGAGCCCGAGGATCGCGAACGCCGCGAGCAGGGCGCCGACCGCCCGGAGCGGCCGATCCTCCTCGGCGGAACGCCACACGCCCCAGGCGAACGCGAGCACGAGCAGGTTGTACGGGAGCCCGGTCGCGACCATCAACGGTCGCGTCGGAGCGCCGATCGCGGACAGCTCGCTCACCGCGCGCGAGGCGACGTCGTACCCCGGATACATCGCCGGCGCGACGATGTTCACCAAGGCATAGAGCGCCGAGGAGGCGATGCCGCAGAGGAGCAGCAGTCGCTGGCTCAAACCATCGCCCCCTCCGGTGTGTGCGCGGGCCGGCGCGGGGCGGCGCGCTCCCGCGCCACGATCGCGCGCTGCACGGCCTCGCGCAGCGCCCGCTCGCGGGGGTCGTTGAGGAGGTGGAAATCCATCTTGTTCATCACGTAGGCGAAGCCGAGCCGCTGGTCCGGGTCGGCGAAGGCGAACGAGCCGCCGGCGCCGCCCATGCCGAACGCGCGCGGGCTCGAGCCGAACGCCCGTTCGGGCCCGGGCTTCATGAACCCGAGGGAGAAGGAACTGGGAACGCCGACGACGACATCGTTGGTGTGGAACATCGGTGGCGACGCCGTGAGCCTCGCCAGGGTCTCGGGCCCGACGCCCAACTCGCCGCCGCCTTCCGCAAAGACGGAATAGAGCCTTGCGATCGCTCGCGCGGTGCCGACGCCGTTCCCCGCCGGCAGCTCGAGCTCGAGCGCGCTGCGATCGTTCGGGTTCAGGTCGGCGAACAACATCGAGCGCCGCAGCAGCGACCACGGCCAGAGCACGCGGATCGCCAGCGGGCCCGGTGTGCCGGGCAGCGCGCGGAGCGCCCGGGCCGGGGAGAACAGCACCAGCTTCGCGAGCCGCCGATCCGGGATCTCCGCCGGGAGCCCGATATAGAAGTCGAGGTGGAGCGGGGCCGCGATCTCCTCGTCGAAGAAGCGTCCGAGCGTGCGATGCTTGGGGTCCACCCGGCGCAGGATCTCCTGCATGTAGAGCCCGACCGTCATGGCGTGATAGCCGCGCCTCGTCCCCGGCGGCCACGCCGGCTTCTGCCGCGCCAGCACCCTGGCGACGTGGTCGAGGTCACGCAGCCGCGGAAGCGGGAGTTCCTCGTCCAGCCACACGAGCCCGGCCTCGTGGCCGAGGAGCTGCCGGACCGTGACGTACTCCTTCCCGTTCTGCGCGAACTCCGGCCAATAGCGGGCGACGAGCGCGTCGTAATCGAGCCAGCCCCTCGCGCTCGCCACCGCCAATGTCATCGCAGAGACACCCTTCGTGGTGGAGTTCACCACCACCATCGTGTCCTCTTCCCACGGGGCATCGCCGTCGGGGAGGCGCCGGCCGCCCCAGAGGTCCACGACCTTCTCGCCGCGCCAGTAGGCCGCGACCGCCGCGCCGATCTCGCCGCGATCGGTGAAGTTGCGTTCGAACTCGTCGCGCACGCTCTCGAACCCGCTCGCCACCTGGCCGTGCGTCGCCACGTGATGCTTGTCGGTCATCGTCTGGCTCGTCATGGATCACCTCCTTGGGGCACGAGCAGCGTAGAACCTCCGAGCGACAGCCGACATGCTACGAATGGCTCCGTCGCGCGGGGACCTCCGGCGCACATGCGCGCGCTTGACGATGTCCGGACGCCGCCCGAGTGTCGTGCCCATGCGACTCGGGACGGTGGGAGCGCTGCTCGCGGGGCTGGCCGTGGCGGCCGCCGCGTTCGGCACGCACGGGCTCCGCGGGCGGCTGGACGATGCGGCGCTCTCGACGTTCGAGACCGCGGCGCGATACCAGCTCTACCACGCCATCGCCATCCTCCTCGCCGCCGAGCGCGCCGCGCGCTCGCCCAGCCGCGCCGCCGGGATCGCGGGCAACATCTTCATCGCCGGGATCGTGCTCTTCTCCGGCAGCCTCTACGCGCGCGCGCTCGGCGGGCCGGAGTGGCTGGCGATGATGACGCCGTTCGGCGGGCTGACGTTCATGAGCGGTTGGGTGGCGCTGGCCCTGAGCTATCGCGAGCAGCGTCCTCGTTGACACGGTGCGGCCGTTCGCCTAGCGTTCCTCGCCTCATGTCGCGTGCACAGACCTCGATGATGTCGATGGCGATGCGCCGCCCGGACCTCGGAGCTCTCGCTCCGTGCCGGGGCGCGATGCTCGCCTGATCCGCGACTCCCACCCCGCACACCAGCGAAGCAGCTCCGAGGCTCCGGGCTCCCCGGCTTAGTCCACGCCTGCCCCTTTCCACCGGGATCCTCGAGGGCCTTCGCCATGTCCTACCGCTTCGACACACGCGCCATCCACGCGGGCCAGCCTGACGACGCCACCACCGGCGCCATCGCCGTCCCCGTCTACCAGACATCCACCTTCGCCCAGCGCGAGCCCGGTGTGCACCAGGGCTACGCCTACGGGCGCAGCGAGAACCCCACCCGCACCGCGCTCGAGGCGAACCTGGCCGCGCTCGAGGGCGCGCGCTTCGGCCTCGCGTTCGCGAGCGGCCTCGCCGCGGTGCACAACGTGCTCACGCTGCTCCAGGCGGGCGATCACGTCGTCTCCTGCGCCGATCTCTACGGCGGCAGCTACCGATTGTTCACGAAGCTCTACGCCCGCCTCGGGATCACGTTCACGTTCGTGGATGCCACCGATCCCGTGGCCGTGGAGCGCGCGCTCCAGGCGAACACGCGGCTGCTCTGGCTCGAGAGCCCGTCCAACCCGCTGCTGCGCGTCACCGACCTCGCCGCGTGCGCGGCACTCGCGCGCTCGCGCGGCGTGACCTCGGTCGTCGACAACACGTTCGCCACGCCGGTGCTGCAGCAGCCGCTGGCGCTCGGAGCCGACATCGTCGTCCACTCCACGACCAAGTACCTGAACGGCCACAGCGACGTCATCGGCGGCGCCGTGCTCACGAACGCGCCCGAGCTGGACGAGCGGCTGCGCTTCTTCCAGAACGCGATCGGTGCGGTGCCCGGGCCGCACGACTGCTCGCTGGTGCTGCGCGGCATCAAGACGCTGGGGCTGCGCGTCGGCCGGCACTGTACGAACGCGCGCGCCATCGCCGAGTGGCTCGTGGCCGACGGTCGTGCCGGCCGCGTGCACTACCCGGGGCTCGCCACCCATCCGCAGCACGCGCTCGCCGCAAGGCAGATGAGCGACTCCGGCGGCATCGTGTCGTTCGAGCTCGAAGACGAGGCCGCCGCGCGGGCGTTCACGCGCGCGGTGAAACTGTGGACGGTGGCCGAGAGCCTGGGCGGGCCGTGGTCGCTGCTCTGTCACCCGCCGACCATGACGCACGCCTCGGTGGAGCCCGAGGTGCGGCGCCGGAACGGCATCGCGGACGGGCTCATCCGGCTCTCACCCGGTCTGGAGGACGTGCGCGACCTGATCGAGGACCTGGACCAGGCGCTCACGCCATCGACCCGCACGGTGTCGCTCGCCACCTCGGGAGGTGCGCGATGAGACGCGTGCGCATCGCGCTCCTGGGCTGTGGCCACGTCGGCAGCGGGCTGGTGCGGCTCCTCGCCAGGAGCCGCGCCCGGCTGGCGGCGAGCCACGGCGTGACGTTCGAGCTGGCGAGCGTGCTCGTCCGCGACGGCGAGCGCCGGCGCGAGGGGGTGGACCCCGC
>Ga0073909_10000254_pt1 | contig 18817 bp, 20 predicted proteins | sample Coa_R1_6_FD_66439 | JGI IMG/M metagenome (GOLD analysis project Ga0073909, IMG submission 66439) | Surface soil microbial communities from Centralia Pennsylvania, which are recovering from an underground coalmine fire. - Coalmine... | ecosystem: Environmental > Terrestrial > Soil > Unclassified... | reverse complement strand
CAACAGAGCTAGCCGGGCACACCACCTGGCGGCGCGGCCCGTTCGGCATCCCCGGCCGTTCGGGGATGCCGAACGGGCGGTCTGCTGCCGGTTCGGCATCCCCGGCCGTTCGGGGATGCCAGAGGGGCAACCCCCGTCGTGACGTGGTGGGGTGCCGAACGCGCGCTATGGCGCGCCTCCAGCACCCCACTCGGAGCCAGGCGCCGCCACAGCTGAACCTGACCATCACCTGGCTGTCTCCCACAATTCCTTGCCTTGTGGTGACGTTGACCGCGACCACGGACAAGCGGGACTCGAGGTGCGTGAGGTCCCGCGTAGAACGAGTCTGGGACGAAAGGCCGGCCACCAGGGGTCAACGAGTTTGACAGGGGCGGGGCACGACGCCTGGCGGCGAGGTCAACGCGAGGGTCGATGTGCTGGGAGCCTGTTGGTGCCGTCGCTGCCGCGTGGCGAGATTCCGGATTCGGTCGTGCCGTCGGAGAGCACGATGGTCAGGGTCGGGTCGCGGTGGATGAGCGGTTGGGCCGAGTCCGGCCACCATGCGGCGTAGTAGCCGTTGGTGACGGTCGCCTTCACGGCCAGGCCGAGTCCGTCTCGGACCCAGACCTCGGTCACGTCGGCACCGGCGTGACCGGAGACCAGGTCATAGCCGCCGTCTCCGCCCTGGATCCAGCCCAGCGGTGTCACCTGGAAGGGTTTGAGCCCGGTGACGTGGCGCACCAGCGTGCTGCCCATCCCGTGTGGTGACTGTGCGTCGTCCATCAGGCACACTCCTTCGAAGCCATCCGGTGTCGTCATCACCAGGAGGTTCCAGGTCCCGCGGCGTTCGGCGACTGAGGCAGTGGATGCCGCGAGGTCGGCCGGGGTGGCCCATCGGGTGCCCTCGGGCGTGTTAGCGAGCGGGGGTCTTGGCACCGCCACGTCCGGCGCGAGGAGCGCCCGGCAGCTGCGCTCGGCGGCTGGCAGGTTGTTCACCGCGAGCGGGACGGAAGTCCAGGTGGCGTAGGCCGGGTTGGATCCCACCAGGCCCGGCACGAGCACGGCTGCGGCCAGGGGTACGAAGGCAAGGGTGCCGACGAGGACCCAGCGCCTGCTGCGGCGGGGGCGACGGTTGCGGACCCGCCTGCGATCTGTCGCGGGGGCTGGGGTCAGAATCGTGGCGAGCAGTCGTTGCGGCCGCGGAGAGCTGGCGTCCCAGGCGGCGATCGTGGCCGCCGGGTCAACACTTTTGACGATGGCGCGCAGCTGGTGGTTGTCGAGCCGGCTGGCGGTGGTGTCGACGGGTGGTGTCATGGCGTGCTCCGTTCTGCGGGGGTTAGCGTGGGCCGGATCGTCTGGGCCGCTGGTAGTTCCAACGCAGCCCTCAAGGCGCGACGGGCTCGAGTCAGTCGCAACCGGAACGCGACCGGCGAGATGCCCAGAACCGCGGCCGCCTGGGGGCCGGTGAGGTCGTCCCAGTAGATGAGGGCCAGCGACTCCTGCTGAACCAGGGTCAGCCGTTGCCAGGCCCCGGCGACCGCGACCCGGTCAACCACGGCCTGAGCCCGATCATCGGCTACAGGTGATGGCGTCACCGCCGCGAGCCGAAGAGCGAGTGCCTGCTGACGCCGCGCGCCGCGGACCGTGTTCATCAACGTTCCCCGCGCGATGCCGAACAAGAAGGCCCGGAGGTCGCCGTGGTCGCTGGGTAGGTCATCGAGCCGGCGCCAGGCCACCAGGAAGACCTCTGCGACCACGTCCTCGACGTGTGACGGGTGAACGCGTCGTTCGACGAACCGGCACAGGTCGGCATACGTCGCCTCGAAGATGCCTCGAAACCGCTCCTCGGGGTTAGGTTCGGATTCGCAGGCCATACCCCTACCTGTCCGGACAGTAGACATGTGTGTCACAACCAGCCCGACTCGGGGTCAATGTGCGCGGCCGGCGGCCTGCCCTGATGTCGCCAAGCCCGATTTGTCGCATGGCGTCCCCGTCAGGCTCCTGCCTCCTCAGGGAGGCGTCTCACCGGTTCTCCAGTACGAGAGGTGGGAATGGTGGAGCCACTGGTCGACCCACCCTCGGTCGGGTTCGTCAGGGAGCCGTGATCCGTCGCGTAAGGCGATCAGCTGCGCCTCGGCGGCGTCGACTTCCGAGAGGACTTCATTCAGGGTCACTTCTCCTCGCCGAACCCGGCGAAGGTAGGTTCTCCGGGGCTCGGGAACGGGCAGCGTGATGCGACCCGTGGTGAGTAGCTCGACGCCCTGAAGCCCGAGGCGAAGGGCGTGCATGGCGTACTTTGTGTCGTACCCGTGGGCGGCCACCAGTTCCAGCCGGTTGGTGTGTGCCCCCACTTGGCCCGTCATTGCGGCCTTCTGCGACTGCAAGTACCCGAGGAAGCGCGACGCGGCCAACTTGGATACGAAACGGTGAGCGTTGTCGACGAGTTCGGCACCGTGACGATCCCGGTAGACGACCTCGTCGTCCGGGACGAAGAGGGCAAGCAGCACCGTTGGGTTCCCGGCCAGGGCGAGGCGGCACCACTTTCGGGCCGAGTAGATGACCACGTCCAGGTCTCCCGCGCCAGAACGATTGGCCAGGCCCCCTGGCTTGTCCCAGACGGTATGCCGCTGGAACTGCTCGAATTCGATGGCACTGTGGCGGTCGTCGATACCGCGCGGAACGCGAGCCAGACCCGTCACGAATTCCTTTGGCTCCAGGCAGATCCCCATCTCGTCACGATCGTCCTGCCCGCTGATCGATGTGCCGTGCACGCCAGACCCCACCTGGACCCGCAAGATCATTCCCGCCTCGGCGATCGCGCGCGCCTCCTCCGAAGCATGGGGATGCCGAAACCCGGCAGGCAGCCTCTTGGATCCCTTGATCTCACGGGCCAACGTCATGGCACCGAACCGTACGGGCCGTCGACACCTTCTGCGAGCACATTCGTGGCCTCCGCGGATGGGCCAGCATCAACCGGCGGCGGAAACGCGTGGCAGGTCGCAAGCGACCATTTCGCACCGACGTCACCCCCCACGACGGGTACCGCATCGGCCGGCACCAGCGGTCAAGGCGCTCTCGCCCGATGCCGTGGCCGCTCCCACGACCTGCCTCGTCGTGAGGTTAGCCGACCACCTGTGGCACGCTGGGCTGGACCGAGCCGACGGGCCGGACCCACCGCTGAGTGAAGGGGACCCATGTCCGCACGTATGCCGCAGCCCGGGTTGCTCGCCCTGGGCACCACGTCCCACGCCTACCTGGAGTTCGACCTCGTCGACGGCGCGGCGCCGGCCGCACTCGTCAAGGCAGTGACCGACCTCTGCCGCGACGAGGCCATCGGTCAGGGCGTCAACGTCGTCTTCGGGTTCCGGCCCGAGCTGTGGCGCGACGTGGCGCCCGATGGCTGCCCTGCAGAAGTCACGGGCTTCACCGAGCCCGTCGTCGGAGATGACGGCTTCACCATGCCCGCGACCCAGCACGACTTCTTCGTCTGGGTGTCGGGGGGCGGTCATGACCTCGTGTTCGACGAGGCGGTTCTGCTGTCCCGCTCACTGGCCGGCACGGCACGGCTCGTCGACGAGACCGTGGGCTGGGTCTATCACCACGACCGCGACCTGACCGGGTTCGTCGACGGGAGCGAGAACCCCGCCGTCAGTGAGATCCCGGAGGTCGTCGTGGTCGCCGACGGCGAGCCGGGCGCCGGCGCGAGCATCCTGCTCATCCAGCGCTGGCCGCACAACGCCGACGCCTGGGATGCCCTCTCGGTCAAGGAGCAGGAGGCGGCGATGGGTCGGACCAAGGCCGACAGCATCGAGCTGGAGAACAAGCCGGCCACGTCGCACGTGGCCCGCACCGACCAGGACGTGGTCGGCAAGATCGTCCGCCGCAACACGGCATACGGGACCGCACTGGTCCACGGGACGATGTTCGTCGGGTTCTGCCACGAACAGTCCATCCTCCACACGATGCTCGAGCGGATGGCCGGTGCCAAGGGCGAGCCTCGCGACGAGCTCACCCGCTTCGCGACGCCCACGACCGGCGCCTACTACGTCATCCCGGCCCTCAACGACCTGGAGCCGGCCGGCGCCTGAAGCCTGCCCGAGATGACCGCGTCGACACAGGGACCGCTGGCCGGGCTGAGCGTCGTGGAGCTGGCCGGGCTGGGCCCCGTCCCCTTCGCAGGCCTGCTCCTCGCCGAGCTCGGCGCCGACGTCGTCCGGATCGACCGGCCCGGCGGCAACAGCCCGTTGGGTCAGTCCGGCGGCCTCGGCCGCTCCCGACCGAGCATCGCCGTCGACCTCAAGCACCCCGAGGGACTGGCGACGGTCCAGCGACTCGTCGACCGGGCCGACGTGCTCATCGAGGGCCTGCGGCCCGGGGTCACCGAGCGACTCGGGCTAGGGCCGGCGGACTGCCTGGCCCGCAACCCGCGCCTCGTCTACGGCCGGATGACCGGTTGGGGGCAGGACGGTCCGCTCGCGCAGCGTGCCGGTCACGACATCACGTATGCCGCGATCACCGGAGCCCTGCACCTCACCGGACCCGCCGAGCGCCCGATCGCCCCGGTCAACGTGCTGGCCGACTTCGGCGGCGGCACCCTGTACCTCGTCGTCGGGATCCTCGCCGCGCTCCATTCCCGGGAGACCACCGGACGCGGCCAGGTCGTCGACGCCGCCATGGTCGACGGGGTCGCATCGCTCGTCACGATGTTCTACGGCCTGCTGGCCAGCGGCTCGTGGCAGGACCGTCGTGGGGTCAACCTGCTCGACGGTGGGGTGCCGTTCTACGACACCTACGAGTGCGCCGACGGCCGGTTCGTGGCGGTGGGGGCGCTCGAGCCGCAGTTCTACGCCGAGCTCCTCGACGGGCTCGGCGCGACGTTCGAGCACGCCCAGTACGACCCGAACGGCTTTGCGGCACAACGGGATGCGTTCACCCGGCTGTTCCGCGAGCGTACCCGGGACGAGTGGGCCGAGCACTTCTCCGGCACCGACGCCTGCGTGGCGCCGGTCCTGTCGCTGGCCGAGGCGCCGACGCACCCGCACCTCGCGGCCCGGCATACCTTCGCCGACCTCGACGGGCATCCGGTGCCTCGCGTGGCGCCGCGGTTCTCGGACACGCCGGCTCTCCCGCCCACGCGCGAGCGGGCGATCGGCGCCGACACGCGCGAGCAGCTCCTCGCGCGCGGGTTCACGGCCGAGGAGGTAGTGGCCCTCCTCGCATCCGGCGCCGTGGTCCAGTCCTGATGTCTAGACTCGCGAGCGTCCGGGCAGAGACGCCGGACCGAGTCGCCGGACCGACCCGCGAGGAGCGCAGCGTGACCGCAGAGGGAGTCGACACCCCGACGTCGCCGGTCTCCCCGCCCGTGCGCATCCCCGTGTTCTTCGTCGCCGGCGGAACCGGCATCTCGGCCGAGACGCTCGGCAACCTGATGCTCCAGCAGTTTCCCGGCCTGGACTTCGCGCGCCGCAAGATCCCGTTCATCCAGACCGTCGAGGAGGCCCGGGCCGTCGTCCGCCAGCTCGACGCCGCCAAGACCGAGGCCGTCGTGCCGCTCGTCTTCTCGACCATCTCCGACGAGACGATCCGCACCGAGGTGGAGGCGACGCGATGCGCCTTCATCGACCTGTTCGGCTCCCACCTGGACGCCGTCGAACGGGTGCTCCACGTCAACCGGACCCCGGGGGCCGCGGCGCTGCACGGCGTCGGCGACAGCTCCCGCTACGACGCCCGGATGAAGGCCATCGAGTTCGCCATGGAGCACGACGACGGCGCCAGCCTGCGCAACCTGGAGGCCGCCGACCTCATCCTCATCGCGCCGTCCCGGTGTGGCAAGACGCCGACCTCGATGTACCTAGCCCTCCAGCACGGCCTCAAGGTCGCCAACTACCCCTTGGTCGAGGAGGACTTCGAGACCGGCGACCTGCCTCGTCCGGTCCGCGGCCTCGCCGACCGCTGCTTCGGCCTCCTCTCGACCGCGGCCCGGCTCAGCCAGGTCCGCGGTGAGCGCCGGCCGGGCTCTCCGTACGCCTCGCTCGGCCAGTGCAGCTTCGAGCTGCGGCGGGCCGAGGCGCTCTACCGCGCCCACCGGATCCCGTCGGTGAACTCGGCCTCGATGTCGGTGGAGGAGATGGCCGCCTACATCATGCAGAGCCGCGGGCTCGGCAACTCCTGACCTGACCCCCGGCCGTATGCCGCATCCGCACCTTCGGAAAGGAACCCACGTGAGCACGACCATCGCCTGGTTCAAGGACCTCGGCATCTCCGACGTCGAGACCGTCGGCGGCAAGAACGCCTCGCTGGGGGAGATGGTGCAGCACCTGGCCAAGGCCGGCGTACGGGTGCCGAACGGCTTCGCGACGACGGCCGAGGCATACCGCCGGTTCCTGGCCCACGAAGGGCTCGCCGACCGGATCAACGCCGTCCTCGACGACCTCGACGTCGAAGACACCCGGGCCCTCGCTGCGGCCGGTGCTCAGATCCGCGAATCCGTTGAGCAGCAACCGTTCCCGGCCGACCTGGAAGCCGAGCTGCGCACGGCATACGACGAGCTTGTGGCCGAGACGACGGGAGACGTGAGCTGGGCGGTGCGCTCGAGCGCGACCGCCGAGGACCTGCCCGACGCCTCCTTCGCGGGTCAGCAGGAGACCTTCCTCAACGTCCGCGGGATCGACAACGTGCTGCTCGCCGTGAAGCGGGTGTTCGCCTCGCTCTACAACGACCGGGCGATCGCCTATCGGGTGCACTCGAACTTCGACCACGCCTCCGTGGCCCTGTCGGCCGGGGTGATGCGGATGGTGCGGTCGGACATCGGCGCCTCCGGGGTCATGTTCACCATCGACACCGAGTCGGGGTTCCCCGAGGTGGTGTTCGTGACCTCGAGCTATGGCCTGGGGGAGGCCGTCGTCCAGGGCGCGGTCAACCCCGACGAGTTCTACGTCTACAAGCCCGCCCTGCGCGCGGGCCGGCCGGCCGTCCTCAAGCGGGGTGTCGGCGCGAAGGCGACCAAGATGGTCTACACGTCCGACTCCTCGGTGGGCCGGTCGATCGACTTCGTGCCGGTCGACCTCGCCGACCAGCGCCGGCTCAGCCTCACCGACGCGCAGGTGACCGAGCTGGCCGAGCACGCGCTGAAGATCGAGGAGCACTACGGCCGGCCGATGGACATCGAGTGGGGACTGGACGGGGTCGACGGCCAGCTCTACATCCTGCAGGCGCGGCCGGAGACGGTGAAGTCCCGCCAGTCCGGCTCCACATTGCAGCGGTTCTCGATGGACGACCGTTCGGGGACCGTCCTGGCCGAGGGCCGGGCCATCGGCCAGAAGATCGGCGCGGGCCCGGTGCGGATCCTGGCGTCGGCCGAGGAGATGCACGACTTCCAGACCGGCGAGGTGCTCGTCGCCGACATGACCGACCCGGACTGGGAGCCGGTCATGAAGCGGGCCAGCGCCATCGTCACCAACCGCGGCGGCCGGACCTGCCACGCGGCGATCATCGCCCGTGAGCTCGGTATCCCGGCTGTCGTCGGAACCGGTTCTGCCACAACGGCGCTGGCGCCCGGCCAGGAGGTCACCGTGTCAGCGGCCGAGGGCGACACCGGGTGGGTCTACGAGGGACTGCGGGCCTTCTCGGTCTCCGAGACGGCGCTGGACGACATGCCTGACATCCCGGTCAAGATCATGATGAACGTCGGCACGCCCGACCAGGCCTTCGAGTTCGCCCGGCTGCCCAACAACGGGATCGGCCTGGCCCGGCTGGAGTTCATCATCAACCGGCAGATCGGCATCCACCCGCGTGCTCTGCTCGAGCTGGACTCCCAGGAAGCGGGTCTGAAGGCCGAGATCGAGAGTCTCATCGCGGCATACGACACGCCCCGGCACTTCTTCGTCCAGCGGGTGGCCGAGGGCATCTCGATGCTCGCCGCCGCGTTCGCGCCCGAGCCGGTCATCGTGCGGATGTCGGACTTCAAGAGCAACGAGTATGCCGGCCTGCTGGGTGGCGCGCGGTACGAGCCGCACGAGGAGAACCCGATGATCGGGTACCGCGGCGCATCCCGTTATCTGTCAACGGAGTTCGCCGACTGCTTCGCCATGGAGTGCGAGGCGCTCAGGTACGTCCGTGACGAGATGGGGCTGACCAACGTCAAGATCATGATCCCGTTCGTCCGGACCGTCGCCGAGGCGTCCGGTGTCATCGACCTGCTCGCCGCGAACGGGCTGCGGCGCGGGGACAACGGCCTCCAGGTGGTCATGATGTGCGAGGTCCCGTCCAACGCGGTCAACGCCGAGGCGTTCCTCGAGCACGTCGACGGGTTCTCCATCGGGTCCAACGACCTCACCCAGCTCACCCTCGGCCTGGACCGGGACTCTGCCCTCGTGGCCGGCTCGTTCGACGAACGGGACCCCGCTGTCAAGGCCCTGATGAGCATGGCCATCTCGGCGTGCCTGTCGGCCGGGAAGTACGTCGGGATCTGCGGGCAAGGCCCCTCGGACCACCCCGACCTGGCCGACTGGCTCGTCGACCAGGGCATCGAGACGATGTCGCTCAACCCCGACACCGTCGTGGAGACCTGGCTGCGCATCGCCCGCCGCACGTCGCCGCCAGCTCCAACGGCGCCGGCGACGTGAACAACCCCGCACGTGCGGGCTGGTGCGGGCCTGGCTGCGAGGGCGGCCTGAACAACCCCGCACGTGCGGGCTTGTGCGGAACGGGCGGCGTCGGGGACGTGAACAACCCCGCACGTGCGGGCTTGTGCGGAACGGGCTGCGTCGGGGACCTGAACAACCCCGCACGTGCGGGGTGGCTCGGCGGCGGAAGGAGCGGACGGCCTGGCCGTGGCTGATGCTCCTATTGACTGTCAAGCCGCGGGGGCGCCGGTTTGTAGGTGGGTGTGCTCGGTGGCGGAGGGTGTGAGCGCGCGGTGGATGTCTGGGAGGAGTTCGCGGGCGACGAAGCGTTTGAGGCAGCGCATGATCTCGCGTTTGCTCAGGCCTTGAGCGGTGCGTCGGGCGACATAGTCGCGGGTGGGCTGGTGGTAGCGCATCCGGACCAGGACGATCCGCCACAGCGCGGAGTTGGCGTGCCGGTCGCCGCCGCGGTTGACCCGGTGCCGGTCGGTGCGTCCGGAGGATGCGCGGACCGGGCTGACCCCGCACAGGGCGGCGAAGGAGGCGTCTTGGTGGAGCCGGTCGGGATTGTCGCCAGCGGTGACCAGCAGCTGGGAGGCGGTGTCCGGTCCGACGCCGACATGGGTCAAGAGGTCGGGTGCGACCTGGGTGACCAAGGTCTTGATGTCGGCCTTGACCTCGGCCAGCTCGGCGCTGAGGGCTGCGGCTCGCCGGGCCAGCCGGCGCAGGCTGATCGTGGTGGCTTGGCGTGGGTCGTTCAGCTGCCCCGGGTTCGGGCGCAGCGCCGCACAGGCGCTGATCAGCGCCTTACCCTTGAGCCGGTCGAGGGGTTCGCGCACGTCCTCAGGTGCGGCAATCACCATGTGCCGCAGCGAGTTCAACGCCGCCGTACGAGCCTTCTCGGCGCTGCGCTGGGTGGCCCGCAGCACCCGCAGGGCCTCGGCGACACCGGTGCGGGACTTCGGAATCGCGGTCGCTGTCCCGGCCAACACGGCCCGGGCCGCGGCCTGGGCGTCGGCTGGGTCGGACTTGCCGTTCTTACGGCGCTGTTGCCGGTTGGGTCGATCGACTTCGACGACGGTGATGCCGTGGTCGGACAGGTGCCGGGCCAGCCCGGCGCCGTAGGAGCCGGTGCCCTCGACCCCGACCTGGTGCACCTGCCCGTGTTCGCCCAGCCAGCCCAGCAGCGCGCCGTATCCGGCCGCGCCGGTTGGGAACGTGGCGTGACCCAAGAGCTGCCCGAGCGAGTTCAGCGCCGCGACGGTATGGGTGTCGGCGTGGGTGTCGACCCCGCCGATGATCAGAGATGGGTTGACTACCATGGGGTTTGCGCCTGCTTTCCTGGGTCTCTTTCCGTGGACAGGCACGCACCGCCGGCGGGCGGACAGCACAGTGACGAGGCGCGGCCAAGCTCCTATCAGGTCACGCTTCCGCCGCCGGTACGTGCGCCCCACCCGACGACAGATCAGGTGCCAGGCACGGAGCCAGTGGATAACTGGGTCAACCGGGTGGGACTTCCGTCGAGGCTATCGATGGCCCCTTCATCATCACTGTGGATAACCCAGCGGGCGCCGGGGCGTTCTTCGGCAGAGTACGAGGGTGCATCCCCGACCGATTCCGGCCCCGCTCGTGCACGGGCCGTTCACGACCGCCGCGGCTCAGGCCCAGGGGCTGTCGCCATCCCGGCTGCGTCGCGCTGACCTGTCACACCCGACGCGCGGAGTCCACGTGCCCGCCGACGCTGGCCGGCCGGAGGAGGTGAGCGGGACCAGTCGGACCAGCTCGCTCGACCAGGCCCGCCACGACGATTCGGGCGGAGAGCCGGGCCGGATCAGCCCAGCAGGGGAGAGCCTGCTAGCGGCAAGGGCGAGCGCCTTCGCTTTGGGCATGTCCGAGGTGGTCGCCTTCTCGCACATCACGGCGGCCCGGCTCCAGGGCGTTCCACTACCTGCGGCGCTCGAGGGCCAGACCGACCTCGATGTCATCGGTCACACACGCGTCACCCGGGTGCGCCGTGCGGGCTGCGTCGGCCACCGAGGACTGGAGTGTCGGGAGGTCGTTGAGGTCGACGGCGTGCGCGTCGTGGGGCTGGCCGATACGTGGTGCGATCTCGGGGAGGTCCTCCGGCGGGGCCTGGGTCGGGACGATCTCATCGTGGCGGCCGACGCCGTGGTCCGGATGATCGACAACGCCCACGTCGAGGCGGGGACCCACTCCAACCCGCGCCGGGAGGGCCCCATTGCCGAGGTGGTGGCCAGCTCACCGGGGATCCGCGCCCTGCACCTCGCGCTGGCCCGACGCGTCAGGCCCCGCGGCAAACGGCTGTTGAGCGCTGCGCTGGATCGTGCGCGGCCCGGGGTCCGTTCGCCGATGGAGACCCGGTCGCGGCTGATGTTCGTGGATGCCGGCTTCCCTGAGCCCCGAGTTAACGAGGTGGTGCGCGACCGAGCCGGCGAGTGGCTGCTCGAAGGCGACCTCGTCTGGCCCGAGCGCCGCGTCGTGGGGGAGTACCAGGGTGCACACCACGCGAGCCGGGCTCGCCGGAGCGCGGACGCCTCTCGCCGCGAGCTCGCCGTGGACGAGGACCACCGCGTGTTCGAGATCTTCGCCGAGGACGTCCACCCGGGTGCCCGCCGGCGGCACCTGCTCCGACGCGTCGCGAAAGCCCTCGAGCTCGACCCTGACGACCTGATGATCGCGTGATCTGGCAGACCTTGCCACTCCTGCCACCCGACCCCCCCGGTCGAGTGGCCAGAACACGCCGTCCGGAGGCACCGGCACGCGGCGTGTTCTGGCCCCTCGACCAACGTGGGTCTGAGGCCGCAGTCCCCCGGCGGACGGAGTCGGGTCTCTCGGGCGGAGCGGCTAGGGTCCATGCCCATGGCACTCTTCGGCCGCGAGCGGATCACCGGCAAGACACCTGACCAGCTGCGCCTCATGCGCAAGGCGGGGTTGCTCGTCGGACAGACCCTGACCATGCTCCAGGAGCGGGTCGAGCCCGGCATGACGACCAAGGCCTTGGACGCACTTGCCGAGGAGCACATCCGCAGCGGTGGGGGCATCCCGAGCTTCCTCGGCTACCACGGCTTCACCGGCACGCTCTGCACCTCGGTCAACGAGGAGGTCGTGCACGGCATACCCGGCTCCCGGGTGCTGCGCGAGGGAGACCTGCTGTCCATCGACTGCGGCGCCATCGTCGAGGGTTGGCACGGCGACGCGGCCGTGTCGGTGATCGTCGGGGGCCGCCAGGCCGGCCGGACCGAGGACCTCCAGCTCATCGACGCCACCGAGGCCTCCATGTGGGCCGGCATCGGTGCCCTCGCCGTCGGACAGCCCCTGTATGCCGTGGGAGCGGCGGTCGAGGACGCCATCGAGGCCGCAGGGGAGCGCGATGGCCGGACCTACGGGATCGTCGAGGACTACGTCGGACACGGCATCGGCACCTCGATGCACATGGACCCGCAGGTCCCCAACTACCGCGTGGAGGGTCGGGGACCCAGGGTGATCGACGGCACGACGATCGCCATCGAGCCGATGATCACCCTCGGGGACCAGGACAACCGGGTGCTCGCCGACGACTGGACCGTCGTCACCCTCGACGGCTCCCGCGCCGCCCACTGGGAGAACACGGTCGCTGCGACCGTCGACGGGCTGTGGGTGCTCACCGAGGTCGACGGGGGAGCGGCAGGCCTGGCCCGACTCGGACTCCCGTATGCCGCGCTGGTCTGACCCCGCGGGCCGGGGCATACCGAGTCGAGGGCTAGCCTCCCGTCGACTCCGCGTGGTGCTGGCACTGCTGGCGGTCGCCGCGACGACGGCATGCGGGGCCTCCGGTTCGTCCTCCGGCTCGTCGTCAGGTGCTCCAGGGTCCGGCGACACGGCAGGCACGACCTCGACCACCTCGTCCGCCTCGGCGATGCCGTCGACCTCGGTGACCACCAAGGCTCCCGCGACCGCCACCGCGACGTCCCGGTCGACGTCGCCGCCGGCCACCACACGTCCGCGACCTGCAGCGACGACCTCTCGGCCGCGGCCGGCCACCTCGAGCACGCGCCCGGGCCTGAGCCGGGTGCCCCGGCAGCCGGCCGAGCCGGCCGTCTCCTACCCGGTCAACGACCCGGCATACGGAACCGGCGCGAACGCCGTCGTCACCACGGTCGGTGACGCCCTGTGGGCGCGCATGGTGGGGTACTCGTGGACGGCCCCGTGCCCGGTCGGCCGGAGCGGCCTTCGGGTGGTCCAGGTGAACTTCTGGGGCTTCGACGGCAAGCGGTCCCGCGGGTCGGTCGTCGTGGCGCGCAGCATCGCCTCGGCCGTGGCCGGCGCATTCGCCGACCTCTACGGCCAGGGCTTCCGGATCCGGCAGATGCGACCGATGGACTCGCGCTGGGGGCACAACCCCAAGGGCCCCGGCGCCGACGACTACGCGGCGATGCAGGCCGACAACACCTCCGCCTTCAACTGCCGCTACGTCGGCGGCGAGGAGGCGAGCAAGAAGTGGAGCCGGCACTCCCTCGGCCTGGCCGTCGACGTCAACGACTTCGAGAACCCCTACGTCGATGCGCACGGCGTCGTCTATCCCGACACGTACTATCTACGCCACCGCACCGGCCCGGGTGTGTTCGCCGGCTCGTCGTCGGCGGCGGTCCGGGCCTTCACCTCCCGGGGCCTGTCCTGGGAGGGAACCTCCTCGCCCCCCGACTACCAGCACTTCGACGGGTGATCACCATGTCCGCTGCAACCGACCACACCCAAAGAGGCCTCCGCACGACCCTCGTCGCGGGACTCGCGGCGCTCGCCGCGAGCGCGGCCTGCGCCGGCTGCGGCGGCCCACCCGGCGGGGGGTCGACCGGCGCTGTGTCCGTCACGAGCGGTCCGCCGACCACCATGGTGCCGACCACCATGGTGCCGACCACGTCGACGACCACCTCGCCGGCCCCTCGGACGAGCACGACGACCAAGGCGTCGGCCACGCACTCCACGACGACCCCGCCGCGCCCGCGCCCGACGACCCGCAAGCCGACGCCCACGCCGCGCCCCACCCACGCCCCGACCCCCACCCCGCGCAAGCCGACGCCCAAGCCTGCCACTGCGTCGACCTGCTCGGTGCCGGCCGGCGTCACTGCGCCCCAGGTCGTGCTGGTCGTCAGCAGCGGCAGCACTGCCACCGTGCGGGCGTGCAAGCGCTCCAGCGGCCGCTACCTGCTCCAGCTCGGTCCGTATGCCGGGCACGTCGGGCGCAACGGCGTGAGCTGGAACAAGCGGGAGGGTGACAACACGACGCCCGGCGGGACGTACGCGCTCGTCGAGGGCTTCGGGAACTACGCCAACCCCGGGCTGCAGGTGGGCTCGTGGCTGCGGGTCACCTCCGCCGACGTGTGGGTCGAGGATCCCAAGTCTGCGCTCTACAACACCCACCAGCGGCTGCCCTCGAACGGCCGCTGGGGTTACGCCGAGCCGATGACGACGGCACCGGCATACAACTACGCCCAGGTGATCGCCTACAACACCGCCAACGTGCCGGGCAAGGGGTCGGGCATCTTCTTCCACGTCGACCAGGGCCGCGGGACGGCCGGTTGCGTCTCGCTGCCGGTGAGCGGCCTGTTGGCGGTCATGCGCTGGGAGCGGTCCGGCGTCGTGATGTCGATCCGATGACCGACTCCTCGTTCCCGATGCCGAGCTCGAGCCCGGCCGCACAGGGAGTCGACGCGCGCGGCATACGGGACTTCCTGGACGCGGCCGAGCTCCTCGGGCTCGACCTGCACAGCCTGGCGATCGGGCGGCACGGGCACGTCGTCGCGGCCGGGTGGTGGACGCCGTATGCCGCGAACCGGGTGCACCTCGGCTACTCGCTGTCCAAGTCGCTCACCGCGACGGCGGTCGGCTTCCTCGTGACCGACGGGCTGCTGTCGATGGACGACCCGCTCGTCGACCACCTGCCGGTCGACACCGAGGCACTGGACCCGCGGTGGCGGGCGGTGCGCGTGCGCGACGCGCTGTCCATGACGTTGGGCCACACCGAGGACCTCTGGATCCCCGACGACGTCATGACCGGGCCGGCCGACGCCGGCGGTCCCGACCTGTTGTTCAGCTTCGCGCTGTCGGTCCCGCCCGAGGTGGAGCCCGGGACGTTCTTCACCTACAACCAGCGGGCGACCTATCTCGTCGCGCGCGCCGTCGAGCAGGTCAGTGGTCGCACCGTCCCCGAGATCCTGCGCACCCGGCTGCTCGAGCCGCTCGGCCTGCCGGCCATCCCGTGGCACACCGACCCGAACGGGCACCCCCTCGGCTTCTCCGGCGCGCACGTGCCGACCGCGACCATCCTCAGTCTCGCCCAGCTCTACCTCGACGGTGGCCGCTGGCTGGGGGAGCAGCTGCTCGACGCCGCCTGGGTCGCCGAGGCGGTGCGCTCACAGGCTCCGCCGTCGACCGATCCGGGCGCCGAGACGGACTGGCGGCTGGGCTACGGCTGGTCGTTCTGGCAGGCCCGGCACGGCTACCGCGGTGACGGGGCGTTCGGCCAGTACGCGATCGTGCTGCCGGGGCAGGACGCTGTCGTGGCGATCACGTCCGAGGTGGACGACATGCAGGCGGTGCTCGACCTCGTGTGGGAGCACCTGCTCCCGGCCCTGGGCGACGGCGCGACTGCCGACCCGTCGGCCGACGCGGCCCTCGCCGACCGGCTGCGCACCCTGGCCCAGCCGGTCCCCACGACGGTCGGTGAGTGCCCGGCATACGGCGACGGGCCGTGGTCCTTCGAGCGGGCCGGGGGAGACCTGCCCAGCGCGTATGCCGGGCTGCGGGTCGAGCGTTCGGCCGGCGGCTGGGTGCTGGGTCTGCCACGCGGCGGGGACCACATCGTCGTGCCCTGCGGCGACGGCTCGTGGGTCGGGTCGGTCCAACCGTTCGGTGAGGGGGCGCTGGCCGTCGAGGCGGCTGGCGGGTGGTCCGACGACGGTCACTTCCGGGCCGAGCTGCTGCTGGTCAACACCCCGCACCGGATCCTGCTCGACGCTGATCCCGGCACCGGCGCGGTATCGGCCGGCTGGCGCCGCCTGCCGCTCATGGGTGAGGACCCCGCGGCGCTCGTCGTCGCGCCCGCCTGATCAGAGCTCGAGGTCGAAGGGGTGAGCCACCGACAGGTCGCCCACCGGGACGAACCCTCGGTCGGTCGTGACGACAGTTGAGAAGCCTGCGCGGATCGCGGCTGCGGCAATGAAGACGTCGCGACCGCGGGCCTCCGAACCCGAAGCGAGGTCGACCGCGAGCGCCGCCGTGACCTCGTCGAGGGGATGAACGACACACCGTCCCATGATCTGGCGCGTCTGGAAGACGGCCAGGTCACGCGGACCGGCACGGAGTCGGTGGAAAAGGAACTCCTGGATGGTCTCCGTGCTGATGTGCAGTCCAGCAGCCGACCTGACGACGGCTTGGCAGGCGGCTCGGACGGGGTCCGGTCGCCCCACAGCGTGCAGAAGGACGGTCGTGTCCACAAAGACATCGGTCATCTGAGCATCTCGTCAAGGTCGGCCTCCTGATCGGCAAGACGCTCATCCCACGACGGCTCGGGAAGGTCGTCCTCCTCGGCAGTGGCGAGCAGTCGACGCCCAGCCTCGGCACGTCGATCCGACTCGGTCTCGAGGCGAACCGAGTCCAGGCGCAGGTCGATGGCTTCGCGGATCACCGCCGCGACGGACAGGCCGGTGCGGCGTGCCTCGGCCTCGACCAGGTCATAGCGGTGCTGGTCGAGGAGGACGTGCAGGCGACGCTCGAGGAGGCTCACAGCATACACATTAACATGCGCATGTGTCGGCGACGAACAACGGGCGGATCAGCGACGGGGGAGCGCAGGCAGGGTGCGCGGATTTGGGGCATCGTCCTCCCCGCGCGTACGATGGAACGTCGGTCACGTGCGTGCCCCGTGCGCGTATGCGGCCGATTTCTGTGGGGAGTCCCAACCGGGGGCTCACCCGACGAATGGATAGCCGGAGGATATGGCGAAGAAGGACGGTGTCATCGAGATCGAGGGCACGATCGTCGAAGCGCTCCCCAACGCGATGTTCCGCGTGGAGCTCACCAACGGTCACAAGGTTCTCGCTCACATCTCGGGCAAGATGCGCCAGCACTACATCCGGATCCTCCCCGAGGACCGCGTGGTGGTGGAGCTCAGCCCCTACGACCTGACCCGTGGCCGGATCGTCTTCCGCTACCGCTGAGTTCGACCCGCACGACCCGCATGACCGCAAGACCCGCACGGCCAACCACCGGGCGGGACGGATCGAGAGAAAGACAGCAAGGCTATGAAGGTTCAGCCGAGCGTCAAGAAGATCTGTGACAAGTGCAAGGTGATCCGCCGCAACGGGCGGGTCATGGTGATCTGCGAGAACCTGCGCCACAAGCAGCGCCAGGGCTGACCGGAGCACCACCCACGCACGAACCCACAGGGCTTCGCGCACACGCAACAACTCAACACACCAGCAGCACCTGCGCCTCGCGAGAGGCGCCACTTCCGGCCCCGCAGGCCGGGAACCGGAGCCGGGCGAAAGACCCCCGGACAGACCTTCGGAACGGTGACTGCACCAGACCTGCGGAGAACACGAAAAGGAACCATCACAAGATGGCACGTCTGATGGGTGTCGACCTGCCGCGCGACAAGCGCGTCGAGGTCGGCCTGACCTACATCTACGGAGTCGGGCGCACGAGCGCTCGCAAGGCCCTGGAGTCCACGGGCGTCAGCCCGGACCTGCGCGTCAAGGACCTCACCGACGAGAACCTGGTCTCGCTCCGCGACTGGATCGAGGACCACCTCAAGGTCGAGGGTGACCTGCGGCGCGAGGTTGCCGCGGACATCCGCCGCAAGGTCGAGATCGGGTCCTACGAGGGTCTGCGTCACCGCCGCGGCCTTCCGGTTCGCGGACAGCGGACCAAGACCAACGCGCGTACCCGCAAGGGCCCCAAGCGCACCGTTGCCGGCAAGAAGAAGGTCGGCAAGTAGTCCCCCGCGGCTACCTGCCCACCGCTTCCGTAGAAGAAACGTAGGAGAACAATGCCTCCCAAGAGCCGTACGGCCCCCGGCGCCAAGAAGGTGCGCCGCAAGGAGAAGAAGAACGTCGCCGTGGGTGTCGCCCACATCAAGAGCACGTTCAACAACACGATCATCTCGATCACCGACCCCACCGGTGCCGTCATCTCCTGGGCCTCCGCCGGCCAGGTCGGTTTCAAGGGGTCCCGCAAGTCCACCCCGTATGCCGCACAGATGGCCGCCGAGGCCGCCGCGCGTCGTGCCATGGAGCACGGCATGCGCAAGGTCGACGTCCTCGTCAAGGGCCCGGGTTCCGGTCGTGAGACCGCCATCCGCTCGCTCACCGCTGCCGGCCTGGAGGTCGGCGCGATCAGCGACGTGACCCCCTCGCCGCACAACGGCTGCCGCCCGCCCAAGCGTCGCCGCGTCTGACCCGGCACACGAAGACTTCGCGAAAGAGAGATCGATAAGCCATGGCCCGTTACACCGGCCCCATCACCAAGAAGTCGCGTCGCCTCAAGGTCGACCTCGTCGGCGGCGACAAGAACTTCGAGCTCCGTCCGTTCCCGCCCGGCCAGCACGGCCGTCGCCGGATCCAGGAGAAGGAGTACCTCACCCAGCTGCAGGAGAAGCAGAAGGCCCGCTTCACCTACGGCGTCATGGAGAAGCAGTTCGTCCGCTACTACAAGGAAGCGGCGGCTCGCCCCGGCAAGACCGGTGAGAACCTCCTCCAGATCCTGGAGACCCGTCTGGACAACGTCGTGTACCGCGCGGGCCTGGCCCGTACCCGGCGTGCTGCCCGTCAGCTCGTGACGCACGGCCACTTCGAGGTCAACGGCGTCCGCGTCGACGTGCCCTCCTACCGGGTCGAGCAGTACGACATCATCACCGTTCGCAAGCAGAGCCTGGAGACGTTCCCGATCCAGCTCGCCCGCGAGACCTACGGCGACCGCACCCCGCCGGCCTGGATGCAGGTCATCCCGGGCACGCTGCAGGTCCTCATCCACCAGGTGCCCGTGCGGGCACAGATCGACAGCCAGCTCACCGAGCAGCTGATCGTCGAGCTCTACTCCAAGAACTAGTCGGGCTTCGCCCACCTAGCTCTTGGATCCACAAGAACTAGTCGGGCTTCGCCCACCTAGCTCTTGGATCCACAAGAACTAGTCGGGCTTCGCCCACCTAGCTCTTGGAT
>Ga0073909_10000253_pt1 | contig 18845 bp, 16 predicted proteins | sample Coa_R1_6_FD_66439 | JGI IMG/M metagenome (GOLD analysis project Ga0073909, IMG submission 66439) | Surface soil microbial communities from Centralia Pennsylvania, which are recovering from an underground coalmine fire. - Coalmine... | ecosystem: Environmental > Terrestrial > Soil > Unclassified... | reverse complement strand
AGCAAACCCCGCCGGCGGGGGCAAGCCAGACACCTGTGACTGCCACGCCTCCGGCGTCATTTCCCGCACCGTTTCAATACCAAACTGCTCGTTACGTGGCGTCCGCCGGGCGACAGCGTTCCTCCGATCTGGGCATTCGTGTCAAACACTTCGGCAACGACGTCACCGTGCGCTACTTCACGCCTCGCACCGCGGTAATAAAGACCGCCGGTGACAGTGAGGTTCATCAGGTCTCTGACGATGTGACTGTGCGATATTTCAAGCCTACCCACGCAGGCTCGCAAACAGAGCCAGTCGCGGGTGGCTCGCCACGAGCCGTCGCCCGATAGCCGAGTCCATCACGCAGTCCGCAATTTCCGGCTCAGCAGGAAAGTACAAGAGGATGGAAGGCCGCGCGCTCGCTTTAAAGAGCGTCGGCAAGAAAAAAGGGAATCGAGCAGCCGGCGAGGGGGTCCCTCCGGGTTCTCGATTCCCGCTACTGCCTAGCGATAAAACTTAAGCGCTTCCCCCGTCGCTTGCCAGGCCAGTCGTCGCCCAGTCATATTGCAAGCTTGCGGCCAAGTTGCGACGGTCACTGCAAGGCCTGTGCATGAATCGCGCAATTCCCGTCCAATCAATGGGTTAGATTTATTTTTCGAGGCATGAAGCGCTTTGGCGGCAATCTTCACTTATTATGAAAGCCCTATCCGATCGGATAGGCGACTATCTGGACGGATAGTCAGATCCCAGATCGCCAGTAGATTTTCATGGCCACGAACCCAATCCGCAACACGCCCAGCGACGCGAAAAGTCGCAGCACTCCGCGGCTGGTGGCGGTGGCCGGGCCGCTGCGGGAGTCGGTGTTTGCGTTGCCGGAGTCGGAACTGTCACTGGGAAGGGATGCGTCAAACGGCTTGCCGATCAGCGATCCGTCGGTGTCACGTCGGCATTGCTTGATTCGGCGCGAGGGATCTGGCTTCAAGATTCGCGACCTTGACAGCCGCAACGGCACGCTCGTGAACGGCGAACCGGCGAAGGATCACTGGCTGCATCATCTCGACGAGATCGCCGTGGGCGACTCGGTGTTCCGCTTCCTGCTCGATGATGATGCGGACCGGCCTTCGGGATCGAGCCGGTCGGTGGAGTTCGACGACCTTGGCCAGACGCATGCCACGGCGGAAATCCGCCCGCAGGATGTTCTCTACCTTCAGCCCGACAAGCTGCTGAGCGAGCTTCCGGCGACGTCGCGGCTGGCGCGCAACCTGGGCGCGCTGCTTAAGATCAGCCGCGTGGTGCACGCTATCCGCGATCTGGATGAATTGCAGGCGCAGATTCTGGATCTGATTTTCGAGGTCGCCCCGGCCGAGCGGGGAGCGATCCTGCTCGACGGCACCAATGGACGCGAGTTCAACTCGGTGTTCGGGCGCAACCGCGACAGCCGGAGCGAGAAATCGGTGCGCGTGAGCCGCACGATTGCGCAACGCGTGCTGGAACAGGGGCTAGCCGTTCTCGGGTCGGATGTTCCGGGGTCAACCGGCCTGGGCAACGTCGAGAGCTTGATCGCGCTGCAGGTGCGGTCGCTCTTGTGCGTGCCGCTCACGATTTATCAACGAACGATCGGCTGCATTTATCTCGATACGATCAACGTTGCCGACCGCTTCAACGAAGATCATCTCCAACTGGTGACCGCGATTGCGGGCATATCAGCGGTCGCGCTGGAAAACGCGCGTCGCCTGCAGTGGCTGGAGCAAGAAAATCAACGGCTCACCAGCGAGATCACGCTCGACCGAACGCTGGTCGGCGAGAGCCAACGCATGAAAGACGTGTTCCAGTTTCTGGCACGCGTTGCGCCGACCGATGCGACCGTGCTGATCGGGGGCGAGAGCGGCACTGGAAAAGAACTGGCCGCACGCGCCATCCATCGCAGGAGTCCTCGCGCCAGCAAGTCCTTTGTCGCGATCAACTGCGCGGCCATTCCTGAGAACTTGCTGGAGAGTGAACTGTTCGGCTACGAGAAGGGCGCGTTTACCGGCGCGGTATCGCAGAAAAAAGGGCGGCTCGAGATGGCGGACGGCGGCGTGCTCTTCCTCGATGAGATCGGGGAACTGGCGCCGCAGCTTCAAGTCAAGTTGCTGCGCGTGCTGCAGGAGCGCGAGTTCGAGCGCGTGGGCGGCAACCGGCCGATTCACGTCGATATCCGGCTGATCGCGGCGACCAATCGCGATCTGGAAGAAGCGTCGCGCAAGGGCGAGTTCCGGCAGGATCTGTATTTCCGACTGAACGTGGTCAGCCTGAAGATGCCACCGCTGCGCGAGCACAAAGAAGACATTCCGATGCTGGTCAGCTTCCTGGTGGAGAAACACTGCAAGAAATGCGGCGCGAAGCCGAAGCCGCTGTCGCGCGAAGCTCTCGCCTGCCTGCTGAACTACGACTGGCCGGGTAATGTGCGCGAACTTGAAAACGTGATTGAGCGCGCGCTGGTGCTGGGCGCCTCGGACGACATCCTGCCCGAAGATCTGCCCGAGAACTTGCTGGAGCGCGATCCGGCTCCGGGTGTAGGCGAAGCAAAGTACCACGGCGCCGTCAAAGACTTGAAGAAGCGCCTGATCCAGAATGCGCTGGAAGAAGCGCACGGCAGCATCACCGAGGCGGCCAAGGCGCTCGGCGTGCATCCCAATTACCTCCACCGGCTGATTCGGAATCTGGATCTGAAGGAAACAACGAAGGGTGCTGCGACACCGCGCGGACCGGCGGGCAAGGGTCCAGGGGCTGGACTGTAAGGTCGGCCGCAAATCTCACAGGTCGCACGCAGCGATGTGATTCCCTAGCGGGGTGGATACTCACTCAGTCGCGGGGATGAGCGATCCACTCGTTGCACTCCTCAATCAATTGCTTGCCATCACTCAACGAGCGAGAAGATTGCCAAAGATCACGAAGTTCGACCACTGTGCTCAGTGAAGTCAGGTAGTTGATCTGTTTCAGACCCAGAATCAACTGGTGGGTCTGACCATAATGTTGCCAGAGCGGTACGTGAATACTCGGATTCTGATTCCACCAATCAGGTGCGAGTGACGGCGCCATTGATTTCCAGAACGTCAACTCCTGTTGTAAGCGCCGATGCATCTCCGGTCCAGTCGCGCTCCCTCCTGCATCTGCGAGTGCCTTGATGAGTTCGGGGGATTCGTCGGCGAAGGCCGGATCATCAAGCATGCCGCTGATAGCTCGCGTGGCGGTGGGCCCGCATTTGCCCAACTCTTCGAGTGCGAATGTGCGCGCCGGTGGGATATTTGAATTCACAAACACCCTGAGGCGTTCTGCCCGTTCGGCGCCATCCAACACAGCGAGTGCCGATTTTGCTCTCTCCTGGGTACCTCGAATCTCAGCCACCCGGCTTCGTACTTCTCCTTCGGAGAGTCGCGATAAATGCAAGACTGAAGGACCGGGATTAAACAGTTGCCCAAAACTGAATATCTGCCCATGATCCATCCATAGTACCGACGCCTTCATGGAGCTCATCAGATCGGATGGTTTCCATGTTTTCGAAACGCCTGGACCTACGAGAAAAAGAATCATGCGCGCGCCCGCAGGCTGTCGCGGTATCTGTTCCGACACTCCAGTCTGGAGCATGTCTGACTCGGATTTGGGGTACTTGGATATTGGTGGCGCGTGCCGGTCGGGGCGTAGTTCGGGGAGGGTTACTTTCTCGCCAACAGCAAGTTCACCCTTCCATGACTCAGCCACTTCAAACACACCATCGTCGGGTGTCGAAGTAACGACGACGATGTCCGTGGCACGCCACGCAGAAAGGTCGAGCCGGAAGGACGGTCGAACCGCACAAAACCCAGGCTGGGAAAGCAAAGCGAGCGTGAGATAGAGCAGCAGGCGACGGGTCCGCATACTCACCTTCGGACAAGTAGTACAGGAACTGACGTCGTCAATCGTTCGCCGACGTAGTCGTGCAGAGCGCGTCGAATGCATTCGTCAGATCGGCAGCAATGGCTTGGGCTTCGCGCGTTTCGATCTGGTGGCGCTGCAGCATATAGACGAGTTTTCCGTCGCGCAGAATGGCGATCGACGGCGACGACGGCGGATAGCCTGTGAAGAACGAGCGAGCGCGTTCGGTGGCGTCCTTGTCCTGTCCGGCGAAGACGCTGTAGACGTGGTCGGGCCGCGTGCCGTGCTGCATGGCCAGACGCACTGCGGGACGCATCCGTCCAGCAGCGCATCCGCAGACCGAGTTCACAACAATCATGGTGGTACCGGGGGCGGTCGCAGCGCGGTCCACATCGGCGGCGGTGCGCAGCTCCTGGACACCGGCTTTGGTGAGTTCTTCGCGCATCGGGATGAGCATTAATTCTGGATACATAGATTGAGAGTAGCAGAAACCCGAGGGACAGGTGTCAGGTCACGGGTTTTGAGTCTCAGGTCTTAGCTGTCCGGTGTCAGGATAAGAGCCGAGAACACAGTTCTGGGCGATTGCGAAAGCGACCTCAGGGGCTAAAGCCCCCTTTTCTCCTAAAGGCTATCGGCACGGCTGAAGCCATGCCCTTCCCATGGCTGCCCATTCGTGAAACCGTTTTTTCGCGACCTCCATCGGCACTGAGAACTGAGAACTGAGAACTGTGACCCGAGACCCTGTGACCAGTCACCTCATATATATTTCCCCAATGCATATCCAGGAAAACGTTCCGTTGGCTCCGTTCACCACGCTGGGCGTGGGCGGGCCGGCGCGCTTTTTTGTGGAGGCATTGAGCACCGGGGAAGTGCACGAGGCGGTTGCGTTTGCAAAGGCCCACTACGTTCCTCTTTTTGTTTTGGGGGGCGGCAGCAATCTTGTCGTATCGGATGCTGGATGGCCGGGGCTTGCGCTGAAAGTTTCCATTCAGGGGATCAACCACCGGCATGGGCACGCTACTGCTTACTTTGACGCGGGCGCAGGCGAGTCGTGGGACGATTTTGTCGCCATCGTCGTTCAGCATCACTGCGCGGGCGTTGAATGCCTGAGCGGAATTCCGGGCAGCGTGGGCGGCACTCCGGTGCAGAATGTCGGCGCGTATGGGCAGGAAGTGGCAGAAACGATTACTGCGGTAGCTGCTCTGGACCTGCAGACCGGGCAGGAAGAAGAATTCGACAAGGAAGATTGTGGATTTGGGTATCGCACGAGCATGTTTAACACCAGCGGCCGCGGACGTTACATAATTCTGCGAGTAACCTTCGCGCTGGTGCACGACGGCGATCCGCGGATCGCTTATGGCGATGTGAAGAAGTACTTCGCCGGCATGGAAACGAAGCCGACGGTACAAGAGGTTCGCGATGCGGTTCTGGAGATTCGCGCGAGCAAAGCAATGCTGATCCGGCCGGGCGATGAGGATTCGAAAAGTGCCGGATCGTTTTTTAAAAATCCAGTGCTTGCGGCGGCGGATTTCGAGGCGCTTCAGCAAAAGGCTGCGACGCGTGGGCTGGAGATTCCCAGCTACCCCGCGCTCGCTTCGCAGAACAAGGTATCGGCAGCCTGGCTAGTGGAGCATTCTGGATTTTCGAAGGGCTACAGCAAGGGCCACGTTGGAATTTCTCGCAAGCATGCGCTCGCGATTGTGAATCGTGGCGGTGCCACTGCGGCCGAGATCATGCGCTTCAAGGATGAAATCCAGGGTAGCGTCGAGGAACAATGGGGCGTGCGGCTACAGATGGAACCGGTGATGGTGGGGTTTGAGTCAGTGGCCAGTCGCTAGTCGCCAGTCGTCAGCTTCGATCGTCAGTTGTTGGCTTCAGTCGTTGGCTTCGGTCGTTGGTCGTTGGTCGTTTGTCGTTTGTCGTTGGCAAAGGCCCATCCACCACAGAGACACAGAGAGAATCTCTTGAAAAATTGGGGCCTGCAGTTTGTAACTTTCGCAGGATTTTCAAATTTACCGATTACCAAATTGCAAACTACAAATTCTCTGTGCCTCTGTGTCTCTGTGGTGAATTCGGTCTCTATTGAGTGCGGAAACGGCGGGAGCCGTCCCGGACCAGGCTGTGAGGTGAAGTCACAGACGCTCCGGAGAAAGCTCATGATCCGGCTCAGACGGCCCCGCCGCCTTACTTATCGGCCAGTCGGGCCGCTTGCTTGAATATGTTGAGAAACATGGGCTTGGTCAGTTTCCCGGTCTGGGTATTCTGGTTCGAGGGATGATAAGAAGCCAGCAAGACCTTGCCATCAGGTAACACGTACTTCGCCCCGTGCCCGAACAGATATCCGGCTCTGCTCTGCACCAAACCGCTCCGGCGCACGAAATTCAGATACGCGTCAAAACCGATCTTCCCTAGCGCCACAACGACCTTCAATCGACCCAAGCCCTCGATTTCCCGATCCAGAAAGGGCGCGCAGTTGGCGAGTTCGGACGGAAGCGGCTTGTTGTCGGGCGGTGCACAGCGCGCGGCCGCCGTGATGTAGAGGTCGCGCAGTTCGAGTCCGTCGCCGCAGGCCGTGGCGGTGGGCTGGTTGGCGAAGCCGGTCTCGTACAACACGGGGTACATAAAGTTTCCCGAAGCGTCGCCCGTGAACGGACGCCCTGTGCGATTCGAACCGTGCGCCCCGGGCGCGAGCCCCATGACCAGAACGCGGCCATTGGGATCGCCGAACCCCGGCACGGGCTTCCCCCAGTATTCGCAGTCGCGGTAGGCACGCCGCTTCTCGCGGGCAATCTGTTCCCGATAGGTCACCAGGCGCGGACATTTAGTACACGCGATTACTTCCCGGTTAAGCGTTACCAGCCAGTCCGCAGAAATCGCTTTTGCAGTCCCCACGATTCCATTTTATGGGAGAAGCGCTCATGAGAGACACGCCGCGTCGAATGATAGACTTGAAATAACGCATCTCGTGTTGACCCGCAGGCAATTCGTACGCCGGTCCGTCGTCGGACTGACGGCACTCTCCGGTACTGGACTTGCCATTGAAGGCTTTTTCCGGGAACCCCATCACCCGATTTCGGAGCACATCCAGGTTCAATTGACGCGGTTGCCGGAAGCCTTTGAGGGCTTCCGCATCGCCCAGATCACCGACATCCACTTTGGCCCGTACATGAATCAGCTAGGTCTGGAGCGCGCAGTGCGACTGGCACAGGAATTTCAGCCGGACCTCGTAGCGTTGACTGGCGACTTCGTCTCGCACGGATTAGGCAAGAGCAACGGACCGGAAGGTGCGCGCAACGCCGAGCCATGCGCCGAAGTATTCGCGCGCTGGAAGGGTGCGCCGCCGATGATTGCGGTGCTCGGCAACCACGACCACTGGAACGGTCCCGAGCTCGTGACTCAGTTGTTGCAGGAGCGAGGCATCCTGGTTCTGCGCAACGCGTCGCACGCTCTCGAACGCGACAAGCAGTTGTTGTGGATCGCCGGAACCGACGATGCGCTTGAGGCGCGCGCCGACGTCGCACAGGCGATCGCGAAGATCCCACCGACGGACGCGACCATTCTGCTCGCCCACGAGCCGGACTTCGCCGATTACGCGGCCAAATTCCCGATCGATCTCCAGCTGTCAGGCCATTCGCACGGCGGCCAAGTGCGAATCCCCGGGATCGGGCCCATCATCCTGCCCGAGATGGCGCACAAGTACCACACCGGACTGAATCGCGTGGGACGCCTGCAAGTCTTTACCAGCCATGGGGTCGGCGTCATAAACCCACCGGTGAGGTTGAACTGTCCGCCGAAGGTCAGCCTGCTGACTCTGCACAAGGACACGGGCAAAGCGGCAAATAGATATTGACGCCGGTGTTCGATGCGATCAGCGGCCAGGATGCCCGCCGGACTGCCGCCGGGACGGCGGCGCTACAAGACCGTAGCGCCGGCATCTTGCGGGCAGTCGTGAGGGCGTCCCGCCTTCGCTCGGCGAAACCAATACTGCTACCGGCCCATTAGCGCCCTACAGCCCTCCAGTGTTTGACGCTGCTCTCTCCTAGTCTTTACACTCAAAGTTTGGGTTGACCCGCTTTTCTGCCCGCCGGCTAGATCGGCCGGCCCGAAAGGCGCGGATGGAAAGGCCTATCGTGAGCGCCACAGAAACAAAAGAAAGCACCAAACGGGAAATCTCGATCGAGGTTCCCGCCGCCGAAGTCCAGCGCGAGACCGACGCGCTGATCCAGAAGTATCAGAAGCTTGCCCGTTTGCCGGGCTTCCGCAAGGGGCACGCGCCCGCGTCGATCATTCGCCAGCGCTTCTCAGAAGACATCAAGACTGAGGTGGTAGAGGCGCTCGTACCGCGCTACATCCGCCAGGAGGCCGAAAAGAAGGGATTGGTCCCAGTTTCTGCGCCCCGCGTGACCGACCTCCACATCCACGACGGCGAGCCTTTGCGTTTCAAGGCAAGCTTTGAAGTGCTGCCGGAAATCGAGGTCTCGGGCTATCGGGAATTGCGCACCGACAAGCCTGTGATTCAGGTCACCGACGAGGAAGTGGAGCAGGCGTTGAATCACGTGCAGGAGCAGCACGCGACCTTCGACGCAATTGAAGGTCGCCCGGCGGCCGACGGCGATTTCGCCCAGGTAGCGCTCGACGGCAAACCCCGGGAAGGCGAAGGGCAGCCCGTTCACATGGACGATGTGCTGGTGGAAATCGGCGGCAAGAATACCATGCCCGAGTTCAACGAGCACTTGCGCGGGGCATCGGCGGGCGAGGAAAAGACTTTTGAAGTGAAGTATCCGGATGATACCGAAGACAAGCGACTTGCAGGCAAGACCTTCGATTACAACGTGAAAGTGTTGTCGCTGAAGAAGAAGACGCTTCCCGAGTTGAATGATGCGTTCGCCAAGGAGTTGGGAGAATTCACCGGGATCGACGATGTGCGGAAACGGGTCCGCGAGAACATGGAAGCGGAGAAGAAGCACACCGCCGAGCACGAGGCCAAAGATAAGCTGGTGGCCGAACTGGTGAAGCGCAACGACTTTGAAGTGCCGGAAGCGATGGTGGACCGGCAGATTGATCTTCGGCTGGAGCGCGGGCTGCGTGCGCTGGCGTCCCAAGGCATGCGAGCCGAGGACATGAAGAAGATGGATTTGAACCGCTTGCGCGCCGGGCAGCGCGACCAGGCAGTGCAGGAGGTTAAGGCTTCGCTGCTGCTGGACCGGGTCGCGGATCTGGAGAAAATCGAGGTCGGCGATGAGGAAATCGATCGTGAAATAGAAGCGCTCGCAACGCAGACGAAACAGACGTCGGAAGCGGTGCGCGCACGTTTGACACGCGATGGGGCGCTCGATAGGATTAGAAACAGAATCCGCAACGAGAAGACCCTCGACTTTTTGTATCACCAGTCCGCATAAAAAACGGACCACTTTCGATCCTCCCTCGCATATGAACTTGGTTGGTGAGGCAGGAGTGTGGCAGGTGAACGTGAACGATCCAAAGATGATGCTGGTGCCGATGGTGATCGAGCAGACCGGACGCGGCGAGCGCGCGTACGACATTTACTCACGCCTGCTCCGGGATAACATCATTTTCATCGGAACGCCGATTGACGACAACATCGCCAACCTGGTGATTGCCCAGATGCTCTTTCTGGCTCAGGAAGATCCGGAGAAAGACATCCAGCTTTACATCAACTCTCCGGGCGGATCGATCACAGCCGGAATGGCCATTTACGACACGATGCAATATGTGAAAAACGATGTGACCACGATCTGCATCGGACAGGCGGCCTCCATGGCGGCACTGCTGCTGGCTGCCGGGGAAGCGAAGAAACGACTGGCTTTACCCAATTCGCGCATCCTGATCCACCAACCCTCGATGGGCGGGTTGTCAGGGCAGGCTACGGACATCGATATTCATGCCCGCGAGATCCTGCGGATGCGGGAAATTACGAACCAGTTACTTTCGAAACATAGCGGCCAGAAGCTGGACAAGGTAGAAAAGGATGTAGAGCGCGATTTCATCATGAACGCGCAGCAGGCCAAGGAATACGGAATCATCGACGATATCATCTACAAGACGAAGTAGAGTTATGATCGGCGTTCGCCGGTCAGCTCTACTGGAGGTCTCGGCGAGAAGCGGCTGGGCGTGCCGACTGGGCGAACGAGGTTCCAGGGCAGGCCGGTCGGGATGAGAAATAAGGAGTAGAGCCGAGTGAAAAACCGGTCGGGCACAGACGAAATCTTGCGCTGTTCGTTCTGTCACAAATCGCAGGACGCAGTCGCGAAACTGATTTCGTCCCCCAGTGACTATCCCAGGGCGTACATTTGTGACGAGTGTGTAGCGGTCTGCAATTCCATCCTCGAAGATGACCGCACCACAACCCCGGAGTCCTCGACTCCCAACCAGCTTCCCAAGCCGCAAGAAGTAAAGACCTTCCTTGACGAGTATGTCATCGGCCAGGAACAGACCAAGAAGAAGCTGGCAGTAGCGGTCTACAACCACTACAAGCGCATCTTCATGAATCGCCAGAAGACAGGCGACGGCGTGGAACTCACCAAATCGAACATTCTGCTGATCGGGCCTACCGGCACGGGCAAGACGCTGCTGGCCCAGACGCTCGCGCGCATGCTCGATGTGCCGTTTGCGATCGTGGATGCCACGACCCTGACCGAAGCGGGCTACGTGGGCGAGGACGTCGAGAACATCATCCTGAAACTGTTGCAGGCGGCCGAAGGTGATGTGGGCCGCGCCCAGACGGGCATCATCTACATCGACGAAGTCGACAAGATCGGCCGCAAGGACGAGAACCCGTCGATCACGCGCGATGTGTCCGGCGAAGGCGTGCAGCAAGCGCTGCTGAAGATTCTGGAAGGCACCATCGCCAACGTTCCGCCTCAGGGCGGTCGCAAACATCCGCACCAGGAATTCACTCCTGTCGACACCACCAACATCTTGTTCATTTGTGGAGGTGCGTTCGTCGGCCTCGACAAGATCATTTCGCGGCGCATGGGCAAGAAGGCGCTCGGCTTCAAGACCGGTCCCGAGGAGACTCAGGAAACGGAAAGCGCCGAAAGCGGCAAGAGCAAGTTCCAGCTGATGTCCGACTGCCAGCCGGAAGACCTGATCAAGTTCGGATTGATTCCGGAATTCGTCGGCCGTCTGCCAGTGGTTGGGTTGCTGGAAGATCTCGACGAGTACGCGCTGATCGAGATCCTGACTCGGCCGAAGAACGCGATCATCAAGCAGTACCAGCGCCTGTTTGAGTTTGAGAATGTACGCTTGAAGTTCAGCGAAGAGGCGACCCGGGCGATCGCCAAGCAGGCCATGGCCCGTAAGGTGGGTGCCCGCGGTCTGCGCATGATTCTGGAAGAACTGATGCTCGACTTGATGTACCACTTGCCGAGCCAGAAGAAAGTCAAGGAATTTGAAGTCACGCGCGAGATGGTGGAGAAACGTGACGTCTCGCTCGCGATGATGGACAAAGCTGGATAGGCGGTGGGCGGGACGCCCACCGGACTGCCGGCGAGACGCCGGCGCTACAAATTAGTGTGGAGACCGAGTGACCCAATCCAAGGAAAAATTCGAAACTAAAAAACTCCCGATGATGCCCATCCGGGACGTCGTGATCTTCCCTTACATGATGACCCCTTTCGTGGTGGGCCGGGAGTCGAGCGTGCACGCGCTCGAAGAGGCGCTGGCGGCCGATAAGAAGATCTTTCTGGCCACGCAGCATGACGCCTCTATCGACGAACCCAAGGCAAATGAGATTTACCAGGTGGGCACGGTCGTCAACATCGTGCAGAGCCTGAAGCTGCCCGACGGGAATATCAAGGTCCTGGTCGAAGGCATTGAGCGCGGCAAGATCCTGCAGGTCACCGATACCGATGGCTTCATGCAGGCCTCGGTGCGCGTGGCGCGATATGCGACGGAAACGACTCCGCAGATTGAAGCGGGGATGCAGCGGGTAACGGGCCTGTTCGAGCAGTACGTGAAGCTGTGCCAGTCTTTGAATTACGAGACCATGATCGCGGCCGTCCGCATGGAAGATCCGGCGAAGCTGACCGACACCATCGCGGCCAACCTGCAGCTTTCCATCGAAGAGAAGCAGGAACTGCTCGAAATCTTCGATCCAGCCGAGCGTCTGACGCGCATTGCCGACGTGCTCGACATCGAAATCGAGAAGCTGAACATGGACCGCACCATCCAGTCGCGCGTGAAGCGGCAGATGGAACGGGCGCAGAAAGAGTACTACCTCAACGAGAAGATCAAGGCCATCCAGAAGGAACTGGGCCGCGGCGAGAAGAGCGAATTCGATGAGTTGAAGAAGAAAATCGAAGCCGCCGGCATGCCGAAAGAGGTCAAAGACAAGGCCATCCAGGAACTCAAGAAACTGGAAGCCATGCCGCCCATGTCGGCCGAGTCGACCGTCTCGCGCAACTATCTCGACTGGCTGCTGGCGGTGCCGTGGAAGAAGCGCTCGAAGGAAATCCGCAACATCGGGCGGGCCGAAAAAGTTCTCAATGAAGATCACTACGGGCTGGAGAAAATCAAGGAACGAATCCTTGAGTTCCTCGCCGTCCGCCAGCTGGTAAAGAATCCCAAAGGTTCGATCCTCTGCTTCGTTGGACCTCCGGGCGTCGGCAAGACTTCGCTGGGCATGTCGATCGCGAAGGCCACCGGCCGCAAGTTCGTCCGCATGTCGCTGGGTGGCGTGCGAGATGAAGCCGAGATCCGCGGCCACCGCCGCACCTACATTGGCGCGCTGCCCGGGCAGATTATCCAGATGATGAAGAAGGCCGGCACCAAGAACCCGGTCTTCATGCTGGACGAAGTCGACAAGATGTCGATGGACTTCCGCGGCGACCCGTCAGCGGCGTTGCTCGAAGTTCTCGATCCCGAACAGAATTTCATGTTCGTCGATCACTACCTAGACGTCGAGTACGACCTGTCACAGGTGTTCTTTGTAGCCACAGCCAACGTGATGCACACCATCCCGCCCGCCTTGCAGGACCGCATGGAAGTGCTTCGCCTGCACGGGTACACCGAGCCGGAAAAGGTCGAGATCGCTAAGCAGTTTCTGGTGATCAAGCAACTGGCGCAGGCTGGGCTGACCGACAAGAACATCAAGTTCACCGACGACGCGATCACGGCCATCATCCGCTCGTTCACGCGGGAAGCCGGCGTTCGCAACCTGGAACGCGAAATCGGAAACGTATGCCGCAAGATCGCGCGCAAGGTCGTGAAGGAAGGCCCCGAGTACAAGATCGTCGTCACGGGTGAAAACATCGGCGACTTCCTGGGCGTGATCAAGTTCCGCGACACGCTGGCCAACGAGAAGAGCGAAGTCGGGCTGGTGACCGGCCTCGCTTGGACGGAAGTCGGCGGCTCGATCCTCTCCACCGAAGTCACGGTGGTCGACGGCAAGGGCAAGCTGACTCTGACCGGAAAGCTGGGCGACGTCATGCAGGAGTCGGCGCAGGCCGCCATGTCGTACGTACGCTCACGCGCCGCCGGCTTGGGTATGCCTCGCGACTTCTATCGAAACCTCGACATTCACGTGCACGTGCCGGAAGGCGCCATCCCGAAAGATGGCCCGTCGGCCGGCATCACGATCGCCACAGCCATCGCGAGCGCGCTCAGCAAGATTCCGGTGCGGCGCGATCTGGCCATGACTGGCGAAATCACGCTGCGTGGTAAGGTGCTGCCGATCGGCGGCTTGAAAGAGAAGTTGCTCGCCGCTCATCGTGCGGGACTGTTCGAAGTGATTCTCCCCAAGGACAACGAGAAGGACTTGGCGGAAGTCCCGGAGAATCTGCGCAAGGAAATGAAGATGCACTTTGTCGACACCATGGACCAGGTGCTGAAGGTCGCGCTGGAAGGCCCTCTGCCGCAGATCCTCGAGGAAACGCCACAGACCATTACGTCCATTGCGCCGACCGCGGGAGAGAGCCCGGCTACGCATCAGTAGGCAGGCCTTAGGTCTCAGGAAACGCTAAAACAACGGCTCGCTTCGGCGGGCCGTTTGCCTTTAGGGCATTGTGGAATTCTGGTCACGATCTGGGGAGCTACAATATCGATAGAGAGCGTTGTCATGATTTCCGACAAGTTAGTCCAGGGCATCGCTGCGGTCGCCGTTTTGTTAGTGATCAGTGTCTTTCTGGGCTTTGGGATCGCCGCCGTCCTACGCGTTTGGCACAAGCGCAAGCCCTTGAAGGAGTCGGACGTGCACGATGACAAACATCCTCTCGGACTTGATCAATAGAGTCCCGATAATCTCGGATCACTCGATCTGGAAGACCATTTCAACGGATGCAGTCACGCTGATTTTGCCGAGCGCCACGCTGTCCTGCGTGTCCCCTTCTCCGCCAGCGACGTTCTGCACCGCATTCTGCGTCATGTAATACCCATAGTTGCCGAATCGCCCGCGTCCATAAGCTGACGACCCGTAGAAATTTGACGACGACGTGCTGACATGAAGTGGCTTATCGAGTATGTGGAAATTTCCTGCCTTGGCGAGATCATGCGCTTTCTCACTGGCCGCTTGCACGGCCATGGAACGAGCCTGATCGCGATACTTGCGCAGTTCAGAAGTGCTGAAGCTCACGTCGTCGATTTTGTTCGCGCCTGCCTTGAGGCCGGCCTCCACCAATTGATCGAAGTGCGACACGTCTTTCAACAGGACTTGAATTCCCTTGCTGGCGGTGTAGAAGGCTACGCGTGTACCTTGGCCCTTGTCGGAGTAGGAGATTTCTACGCGGATGAAGTCTGTTTGAATGTCGCTCACTTCAATGCCTAATCCACGGGCGGCTGCCATGACTCGCTTCACGGCAGCGTCGGTGCCAGCCGTTGCGGTTTCAAGATCCATGTTCCGTGTCTCTACTGCAAATGAGATGGAAACTCGATCGGGCACAACTTTCACTTCAGCGTCGCCACTGACTTCAACGGTCGGTTTGTCGTATGGGATCTGGGCCCAGGATAGCGAGCAACAGAAGATGAAACTCCACGCGAAGTAGCGCATCAGGATGCACCTCCAGCGCGTTTATACCTCACGAATCCACGCCACGCACTTGCAACTTCCGCACAGAACCTCCACACTAAAGTGTGCGCGTCCTCTCCCGATTTCTGCTCTCTGCCACCGATGTTGGGCACTTCCCTACGCCCACGCTGCCGGAGATCGCATTTTTGGGGCGTTCGAACGTCGGCAAATCGAGCGTGATCAATACTCTCGTCGGCACGAAAATGGCGCGCACCAGTTCCACTCCGGGGCGCACGCGCGCCATCAACTTCTTCGAACTGCGGATCGCGGGCAAGCCGCGGCCAGAGCTGATCTTCGCCGACCTGCCCGGATATGGCTACGCCAAGATCTCGCGCGAGATCTCAGGCCAGTGGCCGAGCTTTATTGATCCTTATCTGCGTGAGCGCCCGGTGCTCGCGCTCTGCATTGTGCTGGTCGATTCGAACATCGCTCCGCAGGAAAGCGACCAGCAACTCATTGACTTCCTGTCAGCCACCGAGCGCCCCTTCACCATCGTCGCCACCAAGAGCGATCGGCTCTCCGGCAACCAGTTGCAGAGCGCCCTGCGCACGCTGGGCGAGCGCCATCCGCAGGCGCGCATTGTTCCGTTCTCGGCGAAGACCGGGGCGGGCAAGGAACAACTGTGGCAGGAGATTCGCAAGGCTTCGGACGAGTTGTTGTCTTCCCGTTTGCGGACCGCCTCCCAGTCTTGAACCAAAGATTTTCCATCCCCGAAACAAACTGACTTTCGTGACGGCGGCTTCCGCGCGTCTTACCGATAACGTAGGAGCAGGTTGTGCGCCGGACTCCGCCCGACGTAATTCGACGTAGTCCCGCGGGGACGGTGCGCTGGCCGCTTGCACGAGTCGGCATGAGTATGGAGAACAGCGGGGCAGACTATCCTCGCCGGTTAAAACGGGATCAGGAGCAACAACCCCAGACCTACGTTGAGCCCGCGGCGACGCCGGTTCCTGCGGATTCCGACCCGCAGGAGCGCCGCAGAAATCCGCGCTACAAGTGCGAGGGCAGCGCTACCTTTCGCGTCGAAGGCACGAATGTACGCACCTGGGGCACCTTTACCGATCTCAGCTGCAGCGGCTGCTACGTCGAATTGAAAGCGACCTTCCCGGCGGGCGCGATCATCGATCTGGAATTGGAACTGAACGGCGTGCGCGCGCAAGTGAAGGGCGAGGTGCGCGTAAGCTATCCCTTTCTAGGGATGGGCGTCGCCTTCCGCGACCTGACAACGGAAAATCGAATGCAGATCCAGGCGATGATCGACTCGATCCTCCCCGCGCCACTGCGAAGATCAGTCGGGACGGAACCTGAAACGGCCGTCCATCCAGCTTCCATGCCCATTATTCTGAACCCGGCCGCGGCTCTGCAGGCGCTCGCCGATTTCTTTGAAGGCCAGACGCTCCTGTCGAAAGACGAATTCATCCGGCTGCTGCGCAAGAGCCAGGGGGTCTGAGAGGCTCGCTTTGGGCTCTTAGGTTGAATCTGCCATCAGCGGCAGCGTGCTGTCCGGGAACCTGATGGAAATCCCCGATTACTGAAGTGTTCCCCGCCTAACCCGCAATCTGTTTTCATTCGTTATCATGGAAATCCTATGGCTCTTCATCTGATTACCGGCGTTGCCGGATTCATTGGCTCATCCATCGCTCGCGCTCTTCTCGAGAAGGGGGAGCAGGTCCGCGGCATCGACAACTTCGCTACTGGCAAGCGGGAAAACATCGCTGAAATCGCAAAGCGCATTGATTTTCGCGAGGCCGACCTGCTCGACGCAGAAGCCATGAGGAAAGCATGCGTGGGCGTGGACTTCGTGTTCCATCAGGCCGCAATCCCATCAGTACCGAAGTCGGTACTCGACCCGATCGGCAGCAACCGCGCCAACGTCGACGGCACCGTGAACCTGCTGGTGGGCGCGCGCGACGCGAAGGTGCGCCGCGTGATGTATGCCGCTTCTTCCTCCGCCTATGGCGAATCGCCAACGCTTCCCAAGCATGAAGACATGACGCCCAGTCCGATCTCGCCTTACGCTGTGGCAAAGCTGGCCAGCGAGCACTACATGATTTCGTTTTATCGCTGCTACGGTCTGGAGACGGTCTGTTTGCGCTACTTCAACATTTTTGGACCGCGGCAGGATCCGACTTCTCCGTACTCGGGCGTGCTGGCAAAATTCATCACGCAGATGCTAGCTGGCCAGCAACCCACGATCTTCGGCGACGGCGGACAAAGCCGCGACTTCACTTTTATCGATAACGCCGTAATCGCCAACCTGCTGGCGGCGCATGCCCCGGCGGATCGGGTCGCGGGACGAGTATTCAACGTCGCCACGGGAACGCGCGTCGACCTGAACGAAACTTTCCAGGCTCTGAAAAAACTGACCGGCTACTCCGGCGAAGTTAAGCACGGCCCCGAGCGCGAAGGCGACATCAAGCACTCGCTCGCCGACATTTCGCGCGCGGAGAAGGCCTTCGGCTACAAAGCGATCGTCAATTTCGAGGAGGGCCTGAAGCGGACGGTGGATTGGTATCGCGGACAAGGGAAGCGTGCGATCGCGTAGCATTCCTGCAGTGCGCGATTTCTTGTTTCGAACAGCAGTCTGGAAACGATATAGACGGCGGCTGAACCCGCTCCAGCGGCCTAGCGGCACGCCTGAAGGCGCCAACCCGACGGACAGTTCGGTCTGACTTACTCGAACTTCTATCCAGCTCTAACCGTCAAGGATGGGAGGGTAGAAATATTCGAAGTGCCTGGGTATACCCCACGGGGCAACCCAGGCTCACTGATAACTGCTCGTGCACGGCAGCGATGGCGTTGTCTGACCGCCCTGCTTATTGTTGATGACAGACTCTTGCTGCAATACGAAGACCCCCTGCTCATTCACATAGTATTTCCAGTCAAACAAGCCGATCCCAAAACCGAGACTATAAACTTCCATATATTGGCAGTTCGCGTAGTTCTGGTCACAACTGTACTTGTACGTAAAATATCGGCTTCTGGTCATTCCGACATTGCCCACGTTTACCCACGTTGGAACGGAAAGGGAATTCACGACGTAGCCCAGCGGCTGGGTGACTTGCGGCATGCATTGCGAATACGATTGATACTGCGTATTCGAATATGGAATCTTCAGAGTCGTTCCTGCTCGATCAACCCGCACGCAACGCTGGGACATGGCGAGGTCTTTGTTAAATCTCTTGAAACTGGTTGGATCGTTCCAGCCCAGCTCCGTCGACCGATCATAGATAAAGTTGTTGTCGAACGTCTTAACGTCCCAGGGATAGCCGCTTGGACTCTTCGTCCAGATGAAATAACCGGTGGAGGCGTAGGAGTTGTTGCCGTAATCCGGAACAATGGAACTGTATATCGGGTTCGCATTTCCCGGTCCCATGTTTTGATCCACGCGTGAGGGGTATGCCATCACGAAGTAATTGAGGATGTCCTCGGTTCTGCGCGGGCAAGAGAACGTCTGCGCCTGGACCTGGGCAAACGCATACGTACAGAAGATGACAGCGATAACGTACTTCACCTCGGAATCCTCCTCCAGGCGCAAAGGGGAGAGGACTGCTTGGCGCATGGATTGCTTTTAGTTTGGGTGGGACGCCGGGATTCTACACCAACGAAGATTCCACGCACGCTAATTTCTGCAACGCGGTCGGTGGCCAGGATCGGTAGGGTATACGACACAATATCAGGGCCTGGACAGACAGTCAGCACATGTGTTCGAAAGAGTGGGCGAGGGCCCGAATTCTTCTCGAAGAGTCATATTCCCTGAAGCAATCAAAGGTAGAAACGCCTCACCACCGTACACGGGTGAGCGCCGTTGATACAGGACGTTAGAATTGACGCGAATGAAGCGGATCGCCCGCACGTCGCTCAGTGGCCTGTTCCTCGCTATCGTGTGCTTGGCAATCACTGGCGCACTCTACGAGATGATCGGCAGCTGGCGTGACACTCGACGTTT